>Ga0247839_1000127_pt1 | contig 127929 bp, 116 predicted proteins | sample LaCruzMarch2015__6_FD_192405 | JGI IMG/M metagenome (GOLD analysis project Ga0247839, IMG submission 192405) | Freshwater microbial communities from meromictic Lake La Cruz, Castile-La Mancha, Spain - LaCruzMarch2015_16m | ecosystem: Environmental > Aquatic > Freshwater > Lake | place: Spain...
TCATTTAGCTCGGTGGCTAAAAACGCATTTAGAAAGTGAATAAGCAGATTACGATTTTCTTCGCTGCCCAATAAAGCTTTGAATACACAATCTATTTTTGGATCAATGGCGTGTTGCATAGGTGATCGCTGAGTAAACTTAAGGTTGTGGAATTGTAGGCTAGTTGGCTTAAAAGCGGCAATAGAACATTACGGAATGAAGGATGAAAAAGCACGATAATTCATTCTTTTAAGTGCATTGATGGCGGATTTCCTAGCGGCGAATCCGCCTTATGGGTTTAAGGTGAACCAATCTCGAACGATGCGCTTTTTTTGTTAATCGCTTAAAAATTAGATGTATACGCGATGCTCAACTTTAAATGAATTGAAGACAAGGCCGTCTCTCCTGTAGAGTTGTTCTACGAAAAAGCAACGATGAGGAAGAAAGGTCATGTCAGTAGAAGATTTTATCATTTATGTTTATTGCTGTGTAGAAGATACCTGCCAAACAATCGTCAACCAACCGCTAAGAAGGCGAGGTTTTATGCCCAAGCTGAGCGATGCCGAAGTCATCACGATGGAGATCGTTGGAGAATTCATGAGCAAAGACCATGACAAGGGTATATGACGCTATTTTCATAATCACTGGCATGGCTGGTTTCCCAACTTGGGGTCGCGTGCCACAATGCCAAACAAAGCGCTACAAATGGGATCTGAAAAGGCGCATACAGGCTCACATTGCGTGGCAAATGGGGGCACAGGAGGACTCGATCCACTTGACGGCTTTCCGATGCTGGTCTGCAAGAAAATCTGGCCGCCATTGTTTCAAGGGCGAAGCAGGATTCAGCTATTGTGCGGCGAAGGATGAGAAGTATTATGGCTTTGAAGGGCATGTACTAATCCATTTCGAAGGAATCATCTGTGGTTATGCCTTTGCCGCAGCGAATGTGGACGAACAGGATGTGCCGCCGGAAATATCTGCCGGTCTGCACGGCTTGCTAATCGGCGACACAGGCTATATTCGTCCCAGCCTAAAGCAAGAACTTGAATAGCAAGGTATTGATTTGAAAACACCTTTACGAAAAAATATGCAAGACTTAAGACCAAAGGCGTTTGTCAGCTAACTGATGTCAAGCGGACGCTTAGTGGAAACTGTCATTGGACAATTGACCGAACGGTTTCATATTGAAAAAGTGAGGGCTCGCGACACTTGGCATTTAGCTAGCCGCTTCATCCGTAAATTACTTGCCCACACTATGGGCTGTTTCTTGAGAAAACTCATGAGCAGCCCGACTTTGCTTTTTGAGTCATTGGTTGAGATTTAAAAGTGAGCATCGCGTTATCTATATATACGTAGAAACGCGATTTATCGCGTCTTTGATAGTACATAGCGTGTGCTTAAACAACCGCGCGAAACTAGACGCGCTACATCGCATCTCTACGGTGCTGTTTTATTGATTATCCATTATCCGCCAATGAATCTAACACTCATCTTAGCAGGTAAGCCACGGCAGCTTAACGAATCCGTCTTTAAGCAACTCAAAATCATCATCACCGCTTATAACCAACTGGCAAACAGCACCGACGTAAGCGAACAAATTAGCGCAATCACTGCCTTACTGAAGGCGGTAACCGCCGAAAAAATAAGCGTAACAAAGCTTAAAACAGGCGAACTCGAACAATTACTGAAGGCACTGCCTGAACTGTGTCAACTCAGCCCAGAAGACGATAAAAAAACCGGCAAAGCCTTTAATTGGGGCGACATTTACGCGCACTTATCAAGCTGCTATGGCTGGACCTATGACAACATCGACAACCAGATGACGCTAAGCCATTTACACGAATACGAGGCTTACCAGCGCGAAAATCCGCCCACCCACTTACTAGTCAAAGCGTATTTGGGCTATGAGTACCACGATCAAAAAGCCGGTAATGCGTTCTTAGCATCGATTGCCGCACAGGTGAAAGGACAAACAAAACAATGAGCTAGTGCAACACGGAACGAATAGCACCCACTAGCAATACGATTACCGTAAGGAATATCCACAGCATAAAAATCAGCATTAACAACGGAATGAATAACGCGACTAAAGGAAACGCAGGCGCAAGCAAAGCCACTGCAAGCCCAAAGAGTGATAACCGAACAATAAACTTTTCCATGAGTGTCCTATGTCGAATGATATAAATTTACAATTAAGAATCTCTGCCAGTGCCACTGATGCGATTAAAGCGTTTGGTGACTTAAAGCGATCATTGTCAGAAATCGGCACGGCGGTCACTGAGGCACAAGCCAAAACGGCGCAATTAGCGCGTGAGTTTAGAGACTCTCAGCAACAAACCGAAGCCTTACGCGTTCAATATGCGCTTGGGCAACGGGCATTGCAAGACCTCGCAGAATCGGCGAGCAGAACCTCTCCACAATACCGCGCTTTAGCCGCCGAAGTCAGACAATTACACGGTGATTTACACCGATCTGAGCAAAGCACCACGCAATCTGAACGTGCTTTTGATTCCGCCCGGCAGCGTACCGCACAATTGCAAGGGCAAATGGAATCGATGCGTGCCGCCGTGCATCGTCATCGTGAAGCTTTACGCGAACAAGGCATTGATGTTAGAAATCTCGCCTCAGAATATACGCGCCTACAACGTGAGGCAGGTCAAGCTGCCGCTGAACAAGCGCGTCAAGCGTCAAGCCGTGGCAACCGTGAAACACTAGGGCTTACTCCGCATTCTGAAATTCAAGGTCGAATTAATGCCGTGCAAACCGCGTTGCGTGATTTACGCCAATCGGGCGATCTGACCTTTGCTGAAATGGCACAAGCAGAGCTTCATGCCTCAACGATGGCGGTCGAATTACGCAGCAATTTAAACGGCGTGGGTTATACCTTTGCCCAATTGCAAGGCGACCTGATTGAGTTTGGAGCCGCCTTAGCGGTCGTTTATGGCTCGATAGACAAAGCGGCTAAGTTTGAGGCAGGCTTTGCTGGCGTGGCGAAAGTGGTTGATGCCACTACTGGGGAATTGTCAAAACTCAGTGAAGAAATACTGAAGATGACCCGCGAAATTCCGATGGTGGCAACTGACTTGCTGGCGACAATAATTTGCCTGATTCAATCCGCTTTCATGCCACGCTTGTACATGATATCGATAGTGCGCGTTTATTTTCATTACTTATCCTCACTAAAAAAAATATGAGAATGCCAAAATTTGGTGCTGCAAGATAGGTGTATGGAGCGGAGCGATACTCTGGAGTTAAGCCACTCATGGTTCGACACACTCACCACGAACGGCTTAACTTAATGGCCGTGAAAGCAGGCATAGCTTACTGCGGCAAGCCATATTGCACTCAACGCTGAGCCACCAAGCGTCGCAATACAACCTAACACCGATTACAACCTAGTCACTCTTTTCAGAAAAAGAACGTTAAGACAACACATATCAAGCCCGCCATGAATACCTGCGTGAGCAACCTACCCTTCAAAAGGAACGGGAACAAACCAACCAAGCAACGGCATTGATTTTTATACTACTGCTTATGATAATTTTTGCCCGAAGCGTGTCTTTGTCATCAAAAATCATGATTATTGACGCTAATATTTTATACAAATTAATCAACTAAATTACTAGATAGACGCTCGTGAGCACTGAACTTATGGCGCGTTGTTGATTGCTCTCGTAGGGTGAAACCTTTGCAAAATTGTGCATTTATGTGCAAAGTTCGTTATCGTTGTCATTATTATCACATTATTTTATGGAGTATTTATGGGTCCGCATTATCTAAAGCATTTTTTTACCCCTCAGTCCGTCGCCATTGTGGGCGCTTCTGAACGACCTGATAGCGTGGGTTATCGTTTATTTATTAATATGCAGGAAGCAGGATTTAAGGGTGCGTTATATCCAGTTAATCATAAACATGAGGTGTTATTAGGGGTAAAAGCGTACCCAGAATTAACCGCGATTCAAGGCGATATTGATCTTGTCGTGGTTGCTACACCCGCACCTTCAGTACCCAGCGTAATGCGTCAGTGCGGTGAAAAAGGCGTGAAATCGGTGATTATTATTACCGCAGGCTTTGGTGAATTAGGTGCAGAAGGAATACGGCTTCAACAAGAAGTATTAGGCATTGCGCAGCGTTTTGGTATTCGTTTAATTGGACCAAATTGTTTGGGCGTGGTGCGTCCCAGTGGGTATTTAAATGCTACGTTTGGTGATGGCGTGGTTAAAGACGGTAATTTAGCGTTGCTATCACAATCTGGCGCAGTGTGTACGGCTATTTTAGATTGGGCAAAATGTCAGGATATTGGCTTTTCAACTGTTGTGTCGATGGGCGGTGCTGCGGATATTGATTTTGGCGAAGTGCTGGATTTTTTAGCGACGGACACCAAAACAACAGGAATTTTAATGTATGTTGAAGGAATTCGTGACGCGCGTCGGTTTTTAAGTGGCTTAAAAGCAGCGGCGCGTTTAAAGCCCGTTATTTTAATTAAATCAGGTCGTCATGAGGCTGGCTGTAAAGCGGCGATGTCGCATACAGGCGCAATGATCGGTGGTGATAGTGTCTTTGATGCTGCCATTGCCCGCGCTGGCGTGGTGCGTGTTTACAGTATTGCGGAATTATTTTCTGCCGCCCGAGTCTTGGCCAATAATTACACGGTTAATGGTGAGCGTCTGGCAATTATTACCAATGCAGGTGGGCCAGGTGTGATGAGTACGGATCGTGCTGAAGATGTCGGCGTCAGCATGGCAAGCTTAAGCCAAAGCAGTATTGATGCCTTAAATAGCAGCTTGCCAGTGCATTGGTCACATGCAAATCCTATTGATATTTTGGGTGACGCGAGTTCTGATCGGTATCAAAATGCCTTGGCGGTCTGTTTGGCAGATGAGCAAATTGATGGTGTCTTGGTTATTTTAACACCACAAGCCATGACTGAGCCTACGCACGTTGCGCAATGTATTATCGATGCCGCCAAACTCAGCACTAAACCCGTGTTAGCTTCGTGGACAGGAGGTGCAAAAGTTCAACAAGGCAGGGAGTTATTTGCTAATAGCAATGTCGCACATTTTACTACGCCAGAAACCGCCGTTGATGCCTTTTCATTGTTAACGCATTTCACCAAAAACCAATGCTTATTAAAACAAATACCTTCACCCAAAGCAGCATCTACTTTGCCTGATGTGCAGGGTGCAAGGTTGATTATTGAGCGTGTTTTGGCAGAAAATCGTCAGGTCTTGACTGCACAAGAAGCGAAAGCAATTTTATCGGCGTTTCATATCCCAGTCACTCAAACCATTACAGTGACCAGTGCCAAAGATGCCATGATTGCAGCGCAAACCATGGGGTTTCCAGTGGTATTAAAAATTAATATGCCTGAGTTTAGTCATAAATCTGATATTGGCGGTGTAAAATTAAATATCGCCAGTGTGCATGAAATTTCTAAGTGCTTTTTAGAAATGGAAACGGAGATTAAACAAAAATATCCTGAAATTGAGGTGGTGGGAATGACCGTAGAGCCCATGTTTAAATCCAGCAGCGGACGTGAATTAATGGTGGGTGTCGTGCGCGATCCTGTCTTTGGCCCGGCAATAAGTGTAGGTTTGGGCGGGACGATGGTGGAAATTTTAAACGACAGTGCCGTCGCGCTGCCACCGCTAAATGTGTATATGATTGAGCAAATGATTGCACGCACCAAAGCCGCCAAATATTTACAGGCATTTCGTCAATTACCCGCCGCCAATACGACCGCACTGATTGAGGTGCTACTTAATATTTCTACCCTGGTCAGCGAGTTGCCAGAAATTATCGAGTTAGATATTAATCCATTAATTGTTGATGCACACGGTGCTATTGCTGTCGATGCGCGTATTAAGGCAGAAACTGTGCATCAATTAAATCCGTATGCACACATGGCTATTCATCCTTACCCACATGAATTAATTGAGTCTCAGCAATTAAAAAATGGCGTAAATATTACTGTTCGTCCAATTCGCCCAGAGGATGCCATGCTTGAGCAGGATTTTATGCATCGCTTATCTGATAAAACTAAATATTTTCGTTTTATGAAGGATTTGCATGAACTAACCCCCGAGATGATCGTCCGTTTTACGCAAATTGATTATGATCGTGAAATGGCATTTGTCGCGGTAACTGAAGATGCCAATATGCCCGCAGAATTAGGGGTTGGTCGGTATATGAAAAATCCTGATGGGTATTCAGCAGATTTTGCCTTAGTCGTTGCTGATGATTGTCAGGGCTTAGGGGTGGGAGCAAAACTCATGAAAATATTAATGCAAACGGCTAAAAATCAAGGCATTACTTTTTTTGAAGCAGAAGTATTAAGTGCGAATACGGCAATGTTGAGCTTAATAAAAAAATTAGGCTTCAGTATTGAAATCATTCCTGAGCATAATGATATTGTCAGAGTACTAAAAGATTTACGGCAGTAATTACCGCCTCTTGCGTTCAATTTACGCTACCAATATCAACAAACAGTTAACTCAATGTACTCACGCTTAATATGTGCTTTAGAAAATTAATTAAAGTTTAATTATGTTTGTCGATACATTACTCTGGCAAATTGTTGGCGCATGTCCTTAAAAATAAAAAGGTATTAGGCTATGTTTATTTTTATCGTCATGCAATTGCCACGAGTGAAGAGCATGCCTCTTCTTTTTTTGGCGGGCAGAAATGAATTAGCGTGTTGAGCTAAGCATTATTTGCTACGTATGTTTATACTATTTTGAACGTAAAAAGATGATTAATTTCACAAAGATGCAAGGTTTAGGTAATGATTTTGTGGTGATAGATGCAATAAATCAAACAGTAGAATTAACAGCAGCGTTTATTTGTGGGCTGTCGGATCGTCATTTTGGCATTGGCTTTGATCAACTATTGCTAGTTGAAAAGCCACAGTCTGCACAGGCTGATTTTAAATACCGTATTTTTAATGCAGATGGCAGTGAAGTCTCTCAGTGTGGTAATGGCGCACGGTGTTTTGCGCGTTTTGTACGCGATAAAAAATTATCTAACAAACCTGTTATAACAGTTGAAACACGCAGTGGTGTGTTGGTGTTAGCATTTGCAGATAATGACTCCATCACCGTTAATATGGGCGTGCCTAAACATGCGCCCGAGCAAATTTCTTTGCTTGCCGAGCAAGAATCTAAGTTTTATACCGTCAAACTTAATGAAGTTGAAAAAGCCTTTGGCGCAGTGTCGATGGGTAATCCTCATGCGGTTATTCAGGTCAATGATATTACTACTGCTGCGGTTACTGATTTGGGTTATGCGCTTGAGTGTCATCCTATTTTCCCTGAACGCGCTAATATCGGTTTTATGCAAATTATCGATCGCCAACATATTAAATTGCGTGTCTATGAGCGTGGCACCGCGGAAACCTTAGCGTGTGGCAGTGGTGCCTGTGCTGCCGTGGTGATTGGCATTGAGCAACACGCATTAGATGCTGAAGTGGTGGTTGAATTACCTGGAGGAGTGCTGAATATCAGTTGGGCTGGACGCGGTGAACCCGTATTCATGAACGGGCCAGCAGTGTCAGTATTTGAAGGTAAAATACCGTTCGACAATGAAGTGCTTTCACTGGGATTATCTGAGCGTGAGGTGACCTTATTTTTACAACATCATCCAGAATTTTTTAATAATCATCTCGATTTATTAGAAAAAATTAATATCCCTCATCCTAGTGGTACAGCTGTTTCTTTAATTGCTAAACAATTAGAAGTGTTTAGAAGCCGTCATCAGGAAATGGAAAGCCAATTAACAACATTAATTGAAATTGCGCGAGAAAATGATACGTCAATGTTACGTATGCATAAATTAACTTTAGCGTTATTAGATGCCTCAACATTGCATGAAATCATAGAAAATCTCAATATCGTATTGACGGATTATTTTCATACTGATTTTATGTCATTACGCATTGTCAAAACCAACCGCGAGTGGTCGGATTCTTCCCTCTTTCTTGAACCTGATAGCCATGAGCTGCACGCATTTAACAAAGAATTACTGTTAAATGAGGTGTTTTGTGGACGCCCAAGTCTAGCTCAAGCACGACTCTTGTTTGGTAGTAATGCCATGCAGGTACAATCGTGTGTCATTATTCCCATGATATTTACTGAGTTAGACGCTGTTTTAGCTATCGGCAGTACCGAGGCTGAGCGATTTCATTTTAGTATGGGTAATTTATTTTTAACTCAAATGAGTGAATTAATTGGCACACGACTGATTTCTTTATTAAGTCAATATGTCGATGAATACTAAGCTAGCATCAAGTGTTCAGGACTTTATTGATTACCTTACCTATGAAAAACGCGCCTCAGTGCACACTATAAAAAGTTACCAGCGCGATATTGCACAACTTCAGCACTATTGCGTAAACATGCAAATGTTGGCATGGGCAGCATTAACCACAGCACAGTTACGAGTGTACATTGCCCAACGTCATCGTTCAGGTTTAGGGGCGAAAAGTGTGCAACGTGAGTTATCGGCAATACGAAGTTTTTATGCGTTTCTGCTAAAAAATCGTTGCGTTGAGAGTAATCCTGCTTCTGTATTAAGAGCCCCTAAAGCCCCTAAAAAACTACCTAAAGTGTTAGATGTGGATCAAATCATGGGCTTACTGGATGCTCCGCCTAATAGCATTCTTGATCAGCGTGATATAGCTATGTTTGAGTTGTTTTATTCATCAGGCATACGACTGAGTGAATTAACAGGAGTAGATGTGCAGGATATTGACTTTAATAGCCGATTTATTAATATTCGTGCAGGAAAAGGCGGTAAATCAAGAATGGTTCCGGTGGGCAGTAAAGCCTTGCAGGCACTTGCACAATGGTTGCCACAGCGCCAACAAAAAGCTAAGCCTCAAGAAAATGCAGTATTTATTTCTACACGAGGCGTGCGTATGTCGCCGCGCAATGTGGAACTACGCTTAACAGCATGGTGTAAAAAACATGGCATAGCAGAAGCCGTTCATCCACACATGTTACGGCATTGTTTTGCGAGTCATTTATTAGAATCTAGCGAAGATTTACGCGCTGTTCAAGAATTATTGGGACATAGTAATATCAGTACCACACAAATCTATACGCATTTAGATTTTCAGCATCTTGCTGTAATTTATGATAAAACCCATCCACGTGCGAAAAAAAAAGCAGATTAGTCGGCTGTGTGGTAAGCAAAAAATCAAAAAACCTGATAACATGCCCTGCGTTTAAATACGAAATACTGTAAATGATTCAGTTCTTTTTTCAACTAATTTGAGTTAGCAACGTTGCAACAGCTATATGTTTTAATATTAATGAAGGTAAAATTTTATTTACCCATCATCACTTTTTGGAAGGCTATCTAAATGGCGACACAGGAAACAATGCAAGATATGAAATCCAGAGGCGCGCTCTGGGGGTTTGGTGTTTTTGGTATCATTGTGATGGTTGTTATGATTATTTTAGGTGCTTGGTGGGGGAGTGAGCCAGGTCAATTTAACATTATGGATGAAGCGGAAAAACGTGCCGAAGAAATGCACGAAACCGATGCCATCCCTATTGGCTATGTTTATACCAACACCTTGGCACATATCGCAGAAGTGTTATTGCACAAACCAGGCGGCTATATTACTAACGACGTAGGGCCGCCAGGCGTATTTTTAGATAACGTACCCAACTGGGAGTTTGGTGCTTTAGTTATGTTGCGCGATGCAACTTCAGCATTGCGTAACCATTTTGCTAGAGATCAGTCACAATCAGCAGAAGATCCTGATTTAGCCATCGCTGAACCTTATTTTTATTTTGAAAATGATTCGTGGGCATTGCCGTCAACCGAAGCAGAATACGAAAAAGGAATCGAAGCTTTACATAAATATATGGAACGTTTGCAGCATTTTGGCGGCAATATCAAACATGCGCAGTTTTATTCCAGAGCAGATAACCTTTGGCAATACACTGAAGTTGTTATTAAACGTTTAGGTGGTTTGTCCACGCGATTAACAGCTAATAGTTCAGGCTCAAATTATGGCCCAGGATTAACTGATTTAGAGCGTGAAGAGCAAGATAAGCAAGGCACGCCAATAGCTAAAGTAACATGGTTAGAAGTTGATGATGTTTTTTATGAAGCACGTGGTGCAAGTTGGGCATTACTGCATATTCTTCGTGCTATAAAACACGATTTTAAAGACATTTTGCTAGATAAACGCGCAATGAGAACTGTCGATATTATGATTAAAGCCTTAGAGAATTCATTGGAACCCATTTTTAGCCCAATGATTTTAAATGGTGATGGGTATGGCTTATTTGCAAATTATTCGTTAACAATGGCTAATTATGTAGCGCGTGCTAATGCTGCAGCATTGGATTTACGAGATATTATGAATCGTGGGTAAAAATAAAGTAAATGGACATAAATAAAGACGCTATAAATCAAAATTTGCAACAGCTAAGCACCTGGAAAAGACTATTTTTTATGTTGGTTTTTGGCATTATTGGTGAGTTGTTGCGCTTATTATTGTGGGCAGTCATCATTCTGCAAGTGGTATCAACGTTGTTAACGGGCAAAGCTAACGAAAATATTCTTAGTTTTGGTAAAAACCTTTCGTTGTATTCATATCATATTTTATTGTTTGTGACCTTTAACACAGAAACGCTGCCTTTTCCGTTTTCTGATTGGACTGCCACAACTGCATTACAAGAAAATATCGCACCAAACTCAGACCAAAAACACTAAGATTTTTGTGTAATTTAAACCCAAACTTATGCGTTTGGGTTTAATAGTTCAATCAGGCATGGGCGAGTTTATATACTCAAGAATGCCATCAAATTCATCCAAACTGGTGTAGTGAATAACAAGTTTACCACTGCCATTATCTTTATGAGCAATCTCTACTTTTGCCCCCAAGCGCGAGCTTAAATCACGCTGAAGTTTAAGTGTGTCATGATCAATTGGTGAAGTGACTGATTTTTTTTGTGCGGGCTCGCTAAGAAGATCTTTCACTAAGCGTTCTGTGGCGCGTACAGACAAACCTTCTTTGGCGATTTTTTGTCCCGCTAAAATTTGTTTCTGCGCCTCTAATGGCAGCAATGCACGCGCATGCCCCATTTCTAAATGTTTTTCTTGCAACAACATTTTAACTTCTGGTTGTAACTCTATTAAGCGCAGCAAATTAGTGACGGTGGTGCGTGATTTACCGATAGCGGTAGCCACTTGCTGATGAGTCATGCCAAATTCATGCAATAAACGTTTTAATGCCTCAGCTTCTTCTAAAGGATTTAAATCTTCACGTTGGATATTTTCAATGAGCGTCTGTGCCATTGTGGTACGGTCATCAATGCTTTTAATGACGACCGGCACAGTGTCCAGCCCCACCAATTGGGCAGCGCGCCAGCGCCGTTCGCCGGCAACAATCTCGTATTTATTATCATCAAGCTGACGCACAATGATGGGTTGAATAATACCTTGCGCGCGAATAGAGTCAGCCAGCTCTTGCAGTTTCTCTGGATTAATATCTCTTCTAGGCTGGTATTTTCCGCGTTGTAGAAATTCAATAGGTAAAGATTGTTGGGTGGCATGTGGTTTTTCTTCTTTATGAGATACATCACCTAATAAAGCGTCTAAACCTCGCCCTAATCCACGTTTGGGTAAAGCCATAAGTTGTTCTCAAGAAAAGAGTGGGATTAATAATTGTGCTTACTTATTATGTTGAAGTAAGGTTTCAAGGTCGTCTAAAAGTTGTTGCAGATATTCTGCCTCACGCAAAATATCAAGATGATTTTCTTTGTACATCGCGACAAGATTGTGTTGTTCGACTATGTTTTCTGAAGAAGATGTTTCTGCGAGTGGCATACTACTCTTAACTGTTTCAGTATTAGTATCAGCCAGTAAAGACTCCAAGCCTCTACCTAAGCCGCGTTTTTTTGTGGTCATATTAGTGTTTTTCTTTGTTGATAAGTTCTTGCGCTAAGGCGGTGTACGCAAGTGCGCCGCGCGAAGATTTATCATAGTTTAAAACGGGAAGCCCGTGACTAGGTGCTTCTGCCAGTCGAATATTACGAGGCACACAGGTTAAAAAAACCGCATCACCAAAAAAACGAATTAATTGTTCGGAAACATCTTTTGTTAATCTGTTTCGATCATCGTACATGGTTCTTAGAATACCTTCTAAATGTAAGCTAGGATTCACTGTTTCCTGAATGTTTTTTAATGTCGACATTAATGCTGAAATACCTTCCAAGGCATAATATTCACATTGCATAGGAATTAATAAGCTGTGTGCTGCAACCATCGCGTTTAAGGTTAACATGTTTAACGAAGGCGGACAGTCAATCAGGATGTAATCATAATGTGCTTGAATGCTAATTAACGCATCAGCAAGACGACTTTCTTTACGTTCAGCGGTTAAGAGCTGAACTTCAGCTGCGGTTAAATCGGCATTACCAGGAATAATAGAAAAGTTTAATTCTGGTAACGAGATGACCGTTTGTGCCGCAGGAATATCCTCCATTAATAAATCATAACTAGAGTATTGGATATTTTCTTTATCAACGCCGCACCCCATTGCAGCATTGCCTTGAGCGTCAAGATCAATCAGGAGTATGCGTCGATTTTGAGCAGCGAGGGAGGCCGATAAATTAACACTGGTTGTGGTTTTTCCAACGCCACCTTTTTGATTAGTAATGGCAATAATTTTAGTCACGTTAAGATTCCAAGGTAGAGGCTAAGGGGGCTGGGGTTATGGCGGTTATTTGAATCACACAACGTTGAGCGTTTACGCCTGGAAGACTAAGGGGAGTGCAGCGCGTATATGCAATCATTGTACTTGGTAGTGCCGCTATTTCAGTTTCAGCGTGTTGACCTTTCATTGCAAGCAATTGTCCGTCTGGATGGATAACATGCGCGGTCAGTTTAATAATATCCTGAAGACTGGCAAAAGCGCGTGTTATTGCGGTATCGTAAAGTAGCTCAGGGCGATAGCTTTCCACACGCTGATGAAGTACGGAAACATTGGTAAGTTTTAATTCCACTATCGCTTGCTGCACAAAGCGCGTTTTTTTAGCGTTACTGTCCAACAACATAAACTGTTTGTCTGGACACGCTATCGCTAAAGGAATGCCTGGTAAGCCCGCACCCGTACCAATATCAATAATGCGTTCACCTAATACAACGGGCAAAATGGCAAGACTATCTATGATGTGTAATTTAATCATTTCATCGACAGTGTTAATCGCCGTGAGATTGTAGATTTTATTCCACTTTTGAATCAATAAGATAAACAGACTCAGCTGCTCAAGCTGTGCATGAGAAAGCGTGAGATTTAATGCTTTGATGCTTGTTTCTAACAGTGTTTGGCAAGATGTTGGCAGCTGAGCCGTGGGCTTTTGGGCGACATTCATTAGGCAGATTTCTTTTTTAAATAAACTAATAACAAGGAAATGGCAGCAGGAGTTATCCCAGGAATTCGTGAAGCTTGTCCTAAGGTTTCAGGGCGTTGCTTGCGTAATTTTTCGCTGACCTCATTGGAGAGCCCAGTGATTGTGAAGTAGTCAAGGGTTAAGGGTAATTTTAAGTGATCGTAACGCAGTGACTTATCAATTTCAGCTTGTTGACGCGTGATATAGCCCGCATATTTAGCTTGTATTTCAACCTGCTCAGTAACCTGCTCTGGATACTCAAAGGTATGCTCAGCAAGTGCAAGTAAGCCTTCAATATCAACTTCTGGACGGCGTAATAATTCCATAAGTGAGGCTTCTTTTACTAAGGGTTTGCCCCAACGCTCTGCTACGTGTTGCGCCGCTGGGCTTTCTGTGCGCACCCAATGTTTTTTCATACTGTCTTGCAGCTCAGTAATAGCAGTACGTTTGTGCTCAAAACTTGCCCAGCGGTTATCTGCCACTAAGCCCAAGTCCCGACCTATTGGGGTCAAGCGTAAATCTGCATTATCTTCACGTAATAATAATCGGTATTCGGCGCGACTGGTGAACATACGGTAAGGCTCTTGCGTGCCGCGTGTAATTAAATCATCAATCATTACGCCGATGTACGCTTCATCGCGTCTTGGGCACCAGGCTTCTAATTCGTGAATATGACGAGCAGCATTGAGCCCTGCAATGAGGCCTTGCGCCGCCGCTTCTTCATAGCCCGTCGTACCATTAATTTGACCTGCAAAAAACAAACCTTGTACCTGCTTAGTTTCTAAGGAGGCTTTTAAGTCGCGGGGATCAAAAAAATCATATTCAATCGCATAGCCAGGTCGGACAATCTCAGCATTTTCAAAGCCAAGCATTGAGCGGACAAAGTCATATTGAACGTCAAAAGGAAGGCTTGTTGAAATACCATTGGGATAAATTTCATGCGTATCTAAGCCTTCGGGTTCAACAAAAATTTGATGACTATCGCGGTCAGCAAAGCGAACAATTTTATCTTCGATTGACGGACAATAGCGTGGACCAATACCTTCAATAACGCCAGAATATAGGGGTGAGCGATCTAGGCCTGCACGAATAATCGCGTGGGTTTTTTCATTGGTGCGCGTGATATAGCAGGGGATTTGTTGGGGATGCTGCGCTTGGTGACCCATAAATGAAAAGACCGGCACGGGCTGGTCACCATCTTGTCGTTCTAATTTAGAAAAATCAATAGTACGACCATCAAGGCGTGGTGGTGTTCCGGTTTTTAAACGTTCCACACGAAACGACAGTGCACGCAAACGCTCAGCTAACAGCGTGGAAGCAGAATCTCCAGCACGCCCACCGCTATAATTTTCAAGACCAATATGAATTTTACCTGCTAAAAAAGTACCCGCTGTTAACACCACAGCGCGCGCATAAAAGCACAGTCCCATTTGAGTTTTAACGCCAATGACACGGTCGTGTTCGATAATTAAATCTGCCGCCATCTGTTGAAAAAGCGATAAATTAACCTGATTTTCTAAGTGATAACGAATTGCGCGTTTATATAATATACGATCGGCTTGTGCACGTGTGGCGCGTACAGCCGGACCTTTGCTGGCATTTAAGGTGCGAAACTGAATCCCTGCTAAATCAATTGCATGAGCCATGATGCCTCCTAAGGCATCAATTTCTTTAACTAAATGTCCTTTGCCAATCCCGCCAATGGCTGGATTGCAACTCATTTGCCCAAGTGTCTCGATATTTTGCGATAATAATAAGGTGTTTGCGCCGCAGCGTGCTGACGCTAAAGCGGCTTCGGTGCCAGCATGACCGCCGCCGATAACAATGACATCAAAATGTTTTTTGAATTTCACAAGTTTTGTTAATCTATGGGTAAGAAGTTAATTTTTAGACGCTATTATAAGAGGTAAACGATGAAAAAAAGTAAAAAACGACAAAATTCTATTGATAAAGCTGTGCAGACTGTGATTAGAAATCCAGTTGCAAAATTCGCTCATCACACGAACAAAACAACGTTTTTCCGTGACAAAACTAAATATTGCCGCCAAGGTAAGCATCAAGGCCAGGAGGCTTGGCTGATGATTTTTATAAAAATCATCAGCCAAGCCTGTTGTGCATAGTGAGCGTAGTGACCAGCATGTTGCAGTCAATGCCGCACTCGCGCATTAAGAATGCTTAGAGAAAGCAAAATACGGCTTACTTGTTTTGCTTTTAATGCCCCCCGCCTCCGCTTTTGTTTGAAGGCTTCCAAAAGGCATAAAGGCTTGATAGTATCTAATAAAATCCCCCCTAACGCCTATCAATAACGCTGAGGACTGCATCCTTACTTTTTATCTAGGTTTTCATTTATCGAGTCAGTAATTTACGGGCATGCTCTGCTAGGGTTTTTTTACAGGCTAAACACTCTCCCTTTACTTCTGATAGTGTTTGCCAACCGCCACCTAAGGCTTTAAACAGGGCAATATGTTGGGTAGAAAGAATCAGCTGACTACGGGTCTCTTCGGCTTGGGCTTGTAAAGCATTATGCTTATTTTGCAGCATATCAAGATAACTCATTACCCCTGCTTGATAACGCGCATCCGCTAAGCTTACCGCGAGTTGTTTGGTTTGCACTACCCGAATAAGGGCATCGTGCCGTGTGGTTTCGTTACTTAAGCTCACTAAAGCATCTTCGACTTCATTAAAGGCAACCAATATTACTTGTTGATACGCTAACAACGCACGCTCAAATTGCACTTCTTTACTTTTAATATTGGCGTGTATTTTCCCCCAATTAAACAGCGGCATGCTTAATGAGGCAGCTGTCGACCATGATTTACCCAACGGCGTAACATCAGTTATACGCATATTTTGCAATCCTAAAAAAGCCGTTAAGTTTAATTTTGGATATATCTCAGCAATGGCAATACCTATAGAGGCGTTACTGGCGGCTAATTGACGCTCTGCTCGACGAATATCTGGCCGCCGTTTGAGCAAATCTGAAGGTAAACTGGGAATGGTCGTATCGTTAATCAATGCTAAGACTGTGCTATTGCCTAAATAGCTAGGTAGTTCACTCGCGGCTACGCCAAGTAATAAACTGAGCGCATGTTTAGTTATGTCAATGTCTCGATTAATTTGCGTTATTTTAGCGTCACTTTCTGCAACTAAGGCATCACTCTCTGCAACATCTACAGTGCTACCTAATCCTGAGCTTTCTCGTACCCGTATTAATACACCACGTTGTTGCTGAATATCTCGCTGCTGCTGAGCAATACGCAATAACGCACGATTTGTCTGTAATTCAGCATAATTTCTGGCAACTTCAGCTTGAAGGGTTATTAAGATGGCACGACTTGACTCTATCTCGGCCTCGACTAATGCATCTGCATTTTCTGCCGTGCGTTGCGCACCACCAAATAAATCTATTTCCCATTGCGCATCAAAGCCACTTTGAAAAATACTGATCAGTTGATCACCTACACCAAAACCACCCACAGATTGCGCTGAAGAAGTGCTGTTATTTAATCGCTGACTGGCACTACTTTTTACAGAAGCACTAGGTAATCCTGTGGCATAAACCACTAAGCGCTGAGCTCTTGCTTCTTTAATCCGTAAGAGAGCCTGTTTTAATTCTATATTCTGCTTAATTACGTCGGCAATTAAGCGATTTAAGTTCGCATCATGAAAGCGTTCCCACCACTTATCGGTTACGCGCTGTTGCTGATCAACCGTGCCGCCTTGCCATTGCTTGGGCACATCAAGCTTAGGCGGGTGATAATCAGTGCCTACGATCATGCATCCTGTTAAGGCCGCCAATACTACACTTAGCCCTACCGCTTTAATTATCATCATCATGAGCCTTAGTTATTGGGGTCTTCAAAGGTTTCAATAAATACGTCCATTTGCTGACCGACATACACGGGATATTGTTGCCCAGAAAACTGATACAGCACTTGCAATACGCGCGTGTCTACCCGCTCTGTGCTATCGCCTGTTAATGATTTTTTGGGCACTACAAATGGCTCAATATAAGCTAATGATAAATCTGTTTTAAACGTTCGATTGCCCCGCAAATAAGCAATGGCTTTACCTTTTTTAGAAAATCGCCACACATCATTTTCATCAATATCAACCCGAACATGAAACGCGTCTAAATTTCCCAATAAAATAAGTGGCGTAGGTGCGCTGCCTGCTGCGGCAAACTCGCCTGGTCGAACATTAACTTGCAATATTTCACCTGCTATAGGTGCACGTATAATCAAGCGCTCGAGTAAGACATGAACATTGGCAAGCGCCGCTTCGGCTTGCTGAACACTGGACTGCGCACTGGTGGTGCGTGCGCTTGCTACAAGCAAGGTATGTTGTCTTTTCACTTTATCTTCTGTATTGATAGCTCGTGCATCAGAGACAGCATTGAGTAAATCAAATAAAGTCTGCGCTTCTTGCTGGCTTGCGCGTGCAACCCCCAGTTCCGCTTTGGCTTTTGCTACGTCGGCTTCACGCATTAACTTTTCTGCCAAGACCTCACGATTATCAAGATAAAATAATGCCTGACCTAACTTAACTTTGTCGCCAACCTGCACGGCTAACTGTGTGACTAAGCGTGATACGGGTGCGCCAATAGCAATATTTTGGCTACTTGCTTCAACAATTCCTGACCCTGCGATGAACGACGCATAGGGTGCTGAGGCGGGTTGAGCAATTGCCGCAGCAATCGGTAACGTTTGGTTTCCACTAATGGTGGAATACACAGCAAAAACCAAACCTAATGAAGATAAAATGGGCAGAATGTAGTTAACTTTCATATCTTTTAAAATTTCAATGATGATTTAAATCTGTAAAAACATAGTTAAACAGTATGTTACAAAATTGCTCAGAATGTAATAATGATCGCGATTATTTTAATCGTCTAATAGAATCTGAAAAGTGCAGGCTTTGCTTAGCTGTAAACACGTTGCTGTAAACACGCTTACGCAGTGCGTGCACTTAACGCGCGTCATCGTTTATTCATGCTGCTCTTCCGTCGTTAAGTAACTGAACAAACGCCATGCTTACTCAGAGTCATCAGGGATTTTTGTCATGATGAGAATCTCTACACTTGCTGGCTTGTTTGCAGATGAGGTGATTTCATATAGAATTCGTCAACTTAATTTTATCTAATGGAGAACTTGTTGAGCATTTTAACGATTCTTGAATTTCCAGATAATCGCCTGCGAAAAAAAGCTGTTCCCGTCCAATTAGTTGACGAAAAAATTCAATCGCTAATCGACGATATGCTGGAAACCATGTACCAAGCCAATGGCATCGGTTTAGCTGCCACTCAAATTAATATTCATCAACGTATTATTGTTATTGATATTAGTGAAGAAAAAAATGATCCTCTGTGCCTTATTAATCCTGAGTTATTAATTAAAGAAGGCAGTAAAGATTCCGAAGAAGGCTGCCTTTCCGTGCCTGGTTTTTTTGAAAGCGTCAAACGCAGCGAACACATTCGCGTTAAAGCTCTTGATAAATTTGGTCAACTTTTTGAGCTTGAAGCACAGGATTTACTTGCTGTGTGCATTCAACACGAAATAGATCATTTGGATGGAAAATTATTTGTTGATTATTTATCAAACTTAAAACGGCATCGCATTAAATCAAAGCTACAAAAAATCCAGCGCTTAGAAAAACACGCCTCATGAATATTATTTTTGCTGGCACCCCAGCTTTTGCAGTCCCTAGTCTACAGATGCTATTAACTGCTCGTGAGCAACTCTGTGCGGTATACACGCAACCTGATCGCCCCTCTGGACGCGGTCGACAACTGCATCCTAGCCCAATAAAAGAATTAGCATTACAGCATAATTTACCTGTTTATCAGCCATTATCGCTTAACGCGCCAGAGCAATGGCAACGTATCGAAGACCTTAAACCTGACCTAATGATTGTGGTCGCTTACGGCATGATTTTACCTCAAGCAGTGTTAGATATACCACGCTTAGGTTGCCTTAATGTGCATGGTTCATTACTGCCCCGTTGGCGTGGTGCAGCACCTATTCAACGCGCAATCATGGCGGGTGATAATGAAACAGGTATTACTGTCATGCGCATTATTAAAAAATTAGATGCAGGTGATATGTTACATAAAGAAACCTACGCACTGTCTTCGCACGATACCTCCAGCACCGTGCACGATGCCCTGGCCGAACTGGGTGCGCTCGGTTTAGCAAAAGTATTAGCACAACTCGCGAATAATACACTTATGCCAGAACCGCAAAATGAAGACTTAGTCACCTATGCTGAAAAAATAACTAAAACTGAAGCACAGCTAGATTGGCACCAACCAACTGCGCAGTTAATTAATAAAATTAAAGGATTAAATGCTTGGCCCGTTGCACAAACGCAGTTCCATGAGCATATTTTACGAATCTGGTTAGCAGAAACGATAACAAATCCTACAACGGGTTTATTACCTGGCACAGTGACGATTGACAATAAGCACATACATGTTGCAACCGGTGATGGTCAATTAAGATTACTTGAGGTACAACTTCCAGGCGGCAAAAAAATATCCGCAGACGCATTTTTAAATGCCCACACATTTAACGGAGTAACATTGGGTTGAGCATAAATACACGATACATCGCTGCCCAGGTTTTAATTCACGTTTTAGATAATGGTCAATCCTTAACCCAAGCGCTTGACCTGCACTTAAAAAAACTCACGTCCCCAAAAGATCAAGCCTTTGTGCAGGCCTTGTGTTATGGCGTATGCAGACATCTTGAACGACTAAATTTTATCCTCACTTGCTTAGCTCAAAAGCCTGTAAAAGACAGTGAGGTCAAAGCACTTATTTACGTTGGTTTGTATCAATTAGCGTTCATGCGCGTCAAACCACACGCGGCGGTCTCAGAAACTGTTTCTGCCTTAAAAAAGAAAACCTGGGCTAAAGCCTTAATCAATGCGCTGCTTAGAGCCTATCTGCGCGAGCGTGAAACCCTTGACGCACAGGCTGATCAACAAGCCAACACACGTTATTCACACCCGCACTGGCTAATTGAGTCCATTACCAACGATTGGCCTGAGCAAAGCTTGGCAATATTGACCGCCAATAATCAACAAGCCCCGATGGTACTGCGTGTTAATCAGACAAAAATCACTCCGCCTGAGTATCTTGAGTTGCTTGCTCAACAGAATATTGATGCAGAAATTAGCCCGATTTGCCCAACGGCACTGCAACTTAAGCATCCTTGCGATATAACTCAATTGCCTAACTTTGCCGAGGGCTTTGTCTCAATTCAAGATACTGCTGCGCAACTAGCCGCATCTTTATTAAATCTTGAAGCCGGGCAACGTGTTTTAGATGTATGTGCAGCCCCAGGCGGAAAAACCACCCATATTTTAGAGCTGGCTCCTGAGTGTACCTTAACCGCTATTGATATCGACAATAAACGCATGGAACGCGTGGTTGAAAATTTAACGCGCTTACAATTCAGTGCAAATTTAATTACTGCTGATGCGCTTAATACCGCCTCGTGGTGGGACGGTATCCTCTTTGAGCGCATTTTGCTGGATGCACCTTGTTCTGCGTTAGGCGTTATCCGTCGCCATCCAGACATAAAGTATTTACGTCACGCTGAGGATATAACTGACTTAATTCAACTACAAGCAGAGCTGCTTCAGGCTATTTGGCCACTGTTAGCACCTAATGGCTTACTGGTGTACGCCACGTGTTCCATTTTAAAACAAGAAAATGAATTGCAAATCGAGCACTTTATTGCAAAAACACCTGATGCCGAACACGCTATTATTAATGCTGAGTGGGGCTTTGCTGGTCGTTATGGTCGCCAAATTCTCACTGGTGATGCAAATATGGATGGCTTTTATTATGCGCGTTTGCGTAAAAAATAATCTACGTAACTACTGTTTATTTACTGTACTGTGGGTGTTTTGCCTGTTTTTATCACCCACAAGTTATGCCGATGATTACCACGCACGCATTAATAACGTCAAGGTTAGCGTAGTTAACGATTACTATCTTGTTTCAGCACACTTTACCTATCAACTCAGTCCTGAAGCACTAGAAGCATTGCAGAATGGCGTGCCTTTATTTTGGACTATTCGTATAAAAGCAGAACAACAGGTATTTTTTCTTGCCAACACACTGATCGAACACAATATTCATTATCAACTCAGATACCATGCCTTACTAAACATGTATCGTGTTAATAATGAAGAAACGGGAGAAACGTTTAATTTCTCGCAGCTGGCCAACGCTCTCGCATCAATCTCACACATAAAAGCATTGCCGGTAATTGCCCAACATGCGGTATCAACACCCGCTACGACGACAATTAAAATAAAAATATTATTTAATCTTGATGCGTTACCTCTGCCTTTGCGCCCCTTTGCTCATCTTAATCATCAATGGTCACTTTCAAGTAACTGGACATCATGGCCACTCACAAAATAAATCCACGTATTAATTTTACTGTCATTATTTTGTTCAGTTTTATCTTACTGTCATTACAATTAATGAGCTCAGCAACCCAAGAATCTTCTGCCTTAGGTGAGCTTTATTCATGGCTGCTACTTATTAATGCACTGGGTTCCATTGTGTTATTGGGCTTAGTGATTGCCAACATTATTACGCTTACCCAACAATTTAAAAAAAAAGAAGCTGGGTCAAAATTAACCATAAGAATGCTGTCATTTTTTATCATTCTTGCACTCTCGCCAACGTCAATTGTGTTTTATTTTTCCATGCAATTTTTACATCAAGGCATTGATAGCTGGTTTAATGTTGAAATTGATCGCGCTATGGAAGACTCGCTTGAGTTAAGCCAAGCCTCATTAGATCAGAGAATGCGCTGGCATTTAAAGCAGACCCAACAACTCACGACGATACTTGAAACAACCTCACCCAGCATGATGACGCTGGAAATCGATCAGCTAAGAAATCAAACTGACGCCTCAGAAGTCACGCTATTTTCTCGACAGGGTAAAATTATTGCCTCAAGCAGCAATAATCCAAGCGATATTTTACCCAATCTTCCCGATGATTCTATTTGGTTGCAATTAAGACAAAACAAAGATTATGTGGCCCTCACACCTTTACACCAAAATGAACTAATGATCCGTGTCATTATCAACATAAAAGCGCAACAACCGTATTATCTTCAAGCCCTATATCCTGTGCCAGTTAGAATTGCCGATTTAGCTGATTCTGTCGAGTTTGCCTTCGTGCGCTATAAAGAAATGCATTTTCTTAGGCATTCATTAAAACTCAGCTTTACACTGGCATTGTCACTTGTTTTACTGATGAGCTTACTCGCCGCTATTTGGGCAGCGTTTATCAGCATTAGACATATCATTGCGCCCGTAAAGGAATTGGTTAAAGGCACGCAAGCGGTTGCTTCTGGACGTTATGATCAGCTTGTACCCGTTACCGCTCACGATGATTTAGGTTTTTTAGTTGAATCCTTTAATGCCATGACGCAACGCATTGCTAAAGCACAAAATGAATCCCGTTTAGCAGGCGTTGAAATAGAAAATCAACGCGCTTATTTAGAAACTATTTTAGCGAATATAACTGCTGGGGTGATTAGCTTTGATGCGGCGTTTAACATCCGTACCGTCAATCAAGCGGCGTATCGAATTTTTCATATTCCCGTTACGCATTTTATTGGTAGAAGCTTGCTGCAATTAACAGATAGTGCGATTGAATTATCTGAACCCTTAAAATTACTTCAACGCTTACTGGAACAAGCAGATGATATTTGGGAACAGCGTATTGCATTCTTAGGTGCTAAAGGTCGTCAAGAACTACTTTGTCGAGGGACGCCGTTATTCTCACAAGAGGGACTGCGTATTGGTGCCGTCGTGGTATTTGATGATGTCACTGATTTAATTCAAGCGCAAAAAAATGCAGCATGGGGAGAAGTGGCGCGACGCTTAGCGCATGAAATAAAAAATCCACTGACACCCATCCAACTTTCTGCTGAACGCTTGCAACATAAGCTTGCCGCTAAACTTGACGCTGCAGACGCCAATATGTTGCAACGCTCAACAAGAACTATTGTGCAACAAGTTGAAGCCATGAAAGAAATGGTGGATGATTTTTCAGAATATGCTAAACCTTCCAAAAAACAAACTGTCATCGTCGATTTATCACTATTAATTCAAGAAGTTTTAGCACTTTACGTATTAAAATCAGGGGTAAAATTTAAAACGCATTTCCATTCAGAACCTTTACTCATCAATGGTGATCCCATTAGTATTCGACAAATTCTCCATAACTTAATCAAAAACGCCTTAGAAGCAATTGAATCAAAAGGCACAATAGAAATACATTTACATCGCGTACAAAAAAACGACACTCACTTCATAGAAATTGCCCTGCACGATGATGGTCCAGGCATTAAAGAAGAGCATATTGAAGAAATTTTTGAACCCTACGTCACCACTAAAGCAAAAGGCACTGGCTTGGGATTAACGATTGTAAAAAAAATAATTGAAGAGCATGGTGGCGCTATTTGGGTTGATACACGTTGCCAAAAAGGGGCTGGCTTTATTCTTCAATTTCCTGCTTATCATATAAAAAATTAATACCAATGATGAATTCTATTAAACCGCGCATTCTTGTCGTTGATGATGAAACCGATATTTGTCAGTTAGTCAGTGAAATATTAGAAGATGAAGGCTATGAAGTAACAATGGCAGAAAATGCTATTGCTGCAAAAAAATTAAAACAAACTAAACAACCTAATTTAATTCTACTCGACATTTGGATGCCTGATATTGATGGCATTTCCTTATTAAAAGAGTGGATTGCTGAGGATACTAAGCTTTGCCCAGTGGTCATGATGTCTGGTCATGGCTCGGTAGAAACGGCTGTGGAAGCAACGCGTCTAGGCGCGTATGACTTCTTAGAAAAACCATTGTCATTAGCTAAATTATTATTAGTTGTTGAGCACGCCCTAGCATCGGGCAACTTTAAATCAGAGCAATTTGCTAGCAAGCATCAACAATCCGTTAATGATATAGAACCTGTCGGCAAAAGCGCCACAGTAGCGCGTATCAAAGATCAACTTAAACGCTTGGCGCAGCATGATGCACGTATTTTGTTAACAGGTGAAGCAGGTGTTGGCAAAGAACTGTATGCACGATATTTACATCATCACAGCCCACATCGAAAAGGTCTTTTTATTAATGTACCTGTAGGCAGCATCTTTACGGAAAATGTTGCTGTGGAGTTTTTTGGCAAAGAACACGACAATAAAATTTATCCTGGCTTTTTAGAGCAAGCAAACCACGGCACGTTGTTTTTAGCTGAAATAGCCGACATGGACAAAGAAACACAACTCAAACTTTATAGCACATTAGCCTCTAATACGTTTATGCGCATTGGCGGCAATGAATTAATCCATGTAGATATTAGACTCATTGCGTCCACTCGAATTTCTTTGGACGTGGAAGTGAAAGCCAATCGTTTTCGACAAGATTTGTATTATTTGCTAAATGAAATTACTTTAGAGATACAACCTCTTAGAGAGCATAACGAAGACATTCCAGCTCTTTTAAGTTTTTATGTAGACTATTTTGTTAACCAAGATAAAGTTGCCTTTCGACGATTTTCAATGGCAGCACAAAATTACTTAAGAAATTATTATTGGCAAGGCAATGTAAGGGAATTAAGAAATTTAGTACAACAATTATTAATTTTGGGCGTAGGCGAGGATATTGAACTTGATGAAGTTAAAAATGCATTAGGAACAATGAATAGAAGCTTAAGCATCTCTTCGCTCAGCCCAGATTTTTTTAATTTTCCACTTAGGGAGGCGCGCGATCATTTTGAAAAAGCCTACTTAGAATATCATTTTGAACGTTCAGGTGGGAGCGTCGCTAAATTATCCGCTGCTGTTGGCATAGAAAGAACTCATCTTTATCGTAAATTACATGCATTAAACATAAAACTCTAACAAAAACTTATTGTAAATTTGCCGTTTATTAGTATAATCCTCGCTCTTATTTATTGAGATTTAATTGTAAAACGAATAGAAAACCAAAACGATGAAAACATTTAGTGCAAAACCAGCAGAAGTTAAGCGTGATTGGTACGTAGTTGATGCAGAAGGCAAGACGTTAGGTCGCCTTGCTTCTGAAATTGCACGTCGCCTACGCGGCAAGCATAAACCAGAATATACACCGCACGTTGATACGGGCGACTATATTATTGTTGTTAACGCTGAAAAAATAGGCGTTACTGGCAATAAAGAAAAAGACAAGCTTTACCAACACCATACTGGCTATATTGGCAATTTAAAAACGACCACCCTTGGCAAATTAAGAAGCACATTTCCTGATCGCATCATTACGACAGCAGTCAAAGGAATGTTACCAAACAACCCTTTAGGGCGTGCAATGTTTAAAAAATTAAAAGTTTATGTGGGTCCTGAGCATGAACATCAAGCCCAACAGCCAAAATTTTTAGAATTATAAGCGAGTAAATCATGACAGCAGCTCAGTATTACGGAACCGGTCGTCGTAAAAGTGCAATTGCACGCGTTTACGCAACAAAAGGAACGGGAAAAATAACCATTAACTCGAAAACAATTGAAGATTATTTCGGTCGTAAAACTGACCAAATGGTATCTCGTCAACCGCTAGAATGCGTTGAAATGGTCAATAATTTTGATGTAAATGTGTTTGTAAAAGGCGGCGGCCCTTCAGGTCAAGCCGGTGCAATTCGTCACGGACTAACTCGTGCACTGATGGTATATGATGAAACTTTACGCCCTGCACTTAGAAAAGCTGGGTTCGTAACGCGCGATTCTCGTATAGTTGAAAGAAAAAAAGTTGGCTTACACAAAGCAAGAAAACGTCCTCAGTACTCAAAACGTTAATATTTCTTTCTGTACTTATGCTAAGGGAGCTTTTAGATTGCATCTAAGCTCCCTTTTCATTTTTAAGCAATATCTACACTGCTTTTATATTTAAGTAAGCAGCAATCAATCACATTGAACAATGATTTTTTTACTTAGCAATGTTAGAATCTATGAAAAAAATTACTACTGATTCAATGCATGCCAAAAGTTTCAAAAAATAACCAACTTACTGACACTATACTGGAATTCAAAAGCAGCAGCTTTCCCGTTCCTGTTTTAATGCTTTCATCGAATGCATTAAATCTAATAGACTCACAACTTTGCACAAAAACTACGCTTGCGCCAGAGTTCTTTAAAAATTCTCCCGTTGTATTTGATTTAAGTTTTTTAAACGAGCATGACTTATCAATTGATATTAAAGAATTAACTACACTCATTCAAAAAGCAGGATTATTGCCTATTGGGATTCGTGGTGGTAACGAGGCTCAAAATAATAAAGCGCTAGAATTGCATATTCCAGTTTACTCGCAACATCACAACGTACAGTCACCCAGTACAACCCCTAAAACTCCCGCACCACACGAACCCGTAACCGCCAAAGAGTCACAGACATTATTGATTACTCAGCCAGTTCGATCTGGACAGCGCATATACTCAAGTGGAGATTTAATTATTCTTTCTCAAGTTAGTCCGGGCGCAGAAATTTTAGCCGAAGGCAACATTCATGTATACAATAGCTTAAAAGGTCGTGTATTAGCGGGTGTTTTAGGTGACACTAATGCGCGTATTTTTTGCTCAGATTTACAAGCAGAACTAATTTCTATTGCAGGAAATTATAAAATTAGCGAAGATTTACAAGCGTTTTATCACAATAAACCCGTACAAATTTATCTTCAAGAACATACCTTAATCATCCAAGATATTGACTAATCATCATCCAAAGGAACTAGTTTGTGGCAAGAATAATCGTCGTAACCTCCGGCAAAGGAGGCGTTGGAAAAACAACTACCAGTGCAGCAGTATCAATGGGACTGGCAAAAAAAGGACATAAAACAGCAGTCATTGACTTTGATGTAGGACTGCGAAATCTAGACTTAATCATGGGCTGCGAACGGCGCGTCGTCTATGACTTTATTAATGTCATAAACGGTGAAGCAACGCTTAATCAAGCATTAATACGCGACAAGCATTGCGACAATCTTTATATACTCCCTGCCTCACAAACACGCGACAAAGATTCGTTAAGCCTTGAAGGTGTGGGTAAAATATTAGACGAATTATCAAAAACCTTTGACTATATTGTATGCGACTCACCTGCGGGAATTGAAAAAGGCGCACACTTAGCCATGTATTTTGCTGACGATGCTTTTGTAGTCACTAACCCAGAAGTATCATCAGTGCGTGACTCTGATCGTATGTTAGGTTTATTAGCAAGCAAATCACGTCGTGCTGAATTAAACGAAGAACCTATTAAAGAATACCTAATTCTCTCTCGCTACTCGCCAGATCGGGTTAAATTAGGAGAAATGTTAAGTGTAAATGATGTTCAAGAGATTTTATCCTTACACTTATTAGGTGTAACACCTGAATCAAAGTCAGTTCTTAACGCATCAAATTCAGGCACACCCGTTATTCTTGATGAAAAAAGTGATGCTGGACAAGCCTATGCGGACATAGTCGCTCGCTATTTAGGAGAAGAGAAACCCCATCGATTTATTGACGAGAAAAAAGGATTGTTCGGAAAACTATTTGAAGGTAAATAAATGAATTTACTAGATTATTTTAAATCATCCAAGATCAGTACAGCGGCAGTTGCAAAAGAAAGATTGCAAATACTTGTCGCTCACGAACGCTCGTCACGAAATCAGCCCTCTTATTTACCACAATTACAAAAAGAATTACTAGAAGTCATAAAAAAATACATTCACGTGGACCAAGAAGCTATTTCTTTTAATTTTGAACAAGACGATCATCAAGAAACGTTAGAACTAAATATTGTACTTCCTGATCTTTCACATAAAAAAAATTAACACTTTTTACATTAATCTTCTATTTTTTAACTACTTCAAAGGTAATTTATATGCAACAAATCATTGGTGATGCCGCAGGAAAAATTTGGGAATATCTTAATCAAAACGAATCCGCTAGTGTAACAAAAATTGCAAATGAAACTGGAATTGCAAAAACAGAATTACAACGCGCAATTGGTTGGCTAGCAAAAGAAGATAAATTAATCTTTGATATCAAAGGCCGAACTGAGACGCTATCGTTAAAAAAATAATCAGCCTTAAAGCCCATTATTTTAATAACTCCATTGAACTCGACAGTTAATCAATACAAAACTAACCATTAACTGTCGAGTTTTAATTTACTTACCCTGCTTTGGCTAGCTCTACTCGCATTGCATCAATAACTTGCTTGTAATCTGGTTGATTAAAAATTGCCGAACCCGCAACAAACGTATCAGCTCCAGCAGCTTTAATCTCACGAATATTATCTACTTTCACGCCGCCATCAATTTCCAAACGAATATTCAAACCACTTTCATCAATACGCTGTCTTACTTGACGTAATTTTGTTAAGGCAGAAGGAATAAATGATTGCCCTCCAAAACCAGGATTCACTGACATTAACAAAATCATATCAATTTTATCCATCACATAATCTAAATAATGCAATGGCGTTCCAGGGTTAAACACCAAGCCCGCTTGACAACCATTATCATGAATTAATTGTAAAGTACGGTCTATATGAACTGATGCTTCTGGATGAAAAGTAATAATACTCGCACCTGCTTTAGCAAAATCAGGAACAATGCGATCAACGGGTTCAATCATTAAATGCACATCAATAGGCGCGGTAACGCCATGTTTTCTTAATGCTTCGCAGACTAACGGCCCAATGGTTAAATTTGGGACAAAATGATTATCCATTACATCAAAATGTACAACATCTGCACCTGCTTCTAAAACCTTATCAACTTCTTCCCCTAATTTTGCAAAATTCGCAGACAAAATTGAAGGAGCGATCCAATTTGAATTCATATTTTATTCCTCATTGTTATTAACTATGTTGTGTTTTTACCAGCGATGCTTTGTTATACAATAGCTGTACTGCCTATCATACAGGAAAAAATAAGCGATGAAACTGGTCACTTTCTCACATAAGCAACATTCGCGACTAGGCGCAGTTATAGGCGATCAGATTATTGATTTCTCTGTACATCCAGCGCTACCCACATCACTGCTTGAATTTTTTGACGCAGACATCGAAATACATCGACGTATGCAAGAAATAATTCAACGTGGCGTCACGCACTATGTATTGTCTGATGTTCAACTTCAAGCCCCCATTCCAAGGCCTGGAAAATATTTAGGTGTCAGTTTAAATTATGCTGATCATATTCTTGAAACGGGTAAAGAAAAACCTCTTTACCCAAGTTTTTTTAACAAGCAAAGCAGTGCAATTATCGGTCATTTAACACCGATTCAAAAACCCAGAGTATCCGATAAGCTTGATTATGAAGGCGAGCTTGCATTTATCATCGGCAAACGCTGTAAATACGTCCCTGCTCAAGAAGCGCACAAAGTTATTGCCGGCTTTACGATTGCTAATGATGTTTCTGTACGTGATTGGCAACAACACTCAGCCACCATGACAATTGGTAAATCGTTTGACACCTGCGGTCCATTAGGGCCTTGGTTAGTCACGTCAGATGAAATTAAAAATCCACATGCGCTTTCAATAAAAACGTGGGTTGATGATGAACTACGCCAGCATGGCAATACTCATAATATGCTTTTCAATTGCTATGAATTAATCGCCTATCTTTCACAAGCCATGACTTTAGAGCCAGGCGATGTTATCACAACAGGTACTCCCGCAGGCGTAGGGGTATCGATGAATCCGCGTGGTTACTTAACGGCTGGGCAAACAGTGCGCGTTGAAATTGAACAACTTGGCGAGCTTACCAACCCAATTATTCTCGAGCCTTAACCGCCCTTCTTGGATATAACGCAGACTAAAATATGACACTCTCCTTGCAATCACCTTCAGATATTTATGAAGACACCTTAAAACAATTGCTCACTGAAGTAATGCAGCTTCGTCATGACGTTGAGGAACATGCCAGTTATCGATTATTAAAATACACAGCCTATTTTCATGATGGAATAATCACTAAAAGTGCCTGCAATCTTGCGCATTACTTAGCACTGAGACAATATGATCTACGGCATTTACAAGATAGATTGGCACAAGCAGGCTTATCCTCATTAGGACGTTCAGAAGCGTCGGTGATGTCAACGTTAAATTCTGTTATTGGGATTTTGCAACGCGCAACGGATAAAAACTATTCCGTAGATGACACTAATCCAACAGAATATGGTTTTAATCGCGGTCAACAATTATTAGATCAGCACAGTATTGAATTATTTGGTCCGTTCCATACTCACAGTAAAGTTCATGTTATGGTGACGTTAGCCACGGAAACAGCATGGGATTATGAATTAATTTTAGCCCTCTTAACAAAAGGCATGACCTGCGCAAGAATTAATTGTGCACATGATAATGCAACAATCTGGCGACAGATGATACGCAATGTTCGTCGCGCTGAAACAGAAACAGGCAAAATGTGCCGTATTTTGATGGATTTAGCGGGTCATAAAATTCGCACTGGTGCTGTTAAATTAGAACCAGCAGTACATCATATTCAAGTCAAAAAAAATGTATATGGGCAAAGTAGTGCGGCTGCACAATTAATTTTAACGACATCACTACATGATTCAGAAAGAAATGACGACTTTAGCGCATTATTTCATCTCCAAATACCAGAAAATCTATTTAATGCCTTAACGCCACAAAGCCGACTTAGCTTTCTGGACGCACGAAATAAACACCGCTCTTTTACCGTGGATAGACAATTATCTGCGACAAAATGGTTGGTAAATTGCCCCCAAAGCAGTTATTTAATGTCAGCATGCAGCGTTCAATTAACCGAACCGAATGCGCCAGATACAGATGATAAAACCACCACATTTACCCTTGGTGAGTTCATTGGCAAACCAATGACTATTCGTTTAAACAAAAATGATTATGTGATTTTAACTGAAAATGATATTGAAGGCGGCCCTGCTGAATATGATATTCATGGCAATGTACTCCATCCAGCACATATTGGCTGCACCTTATCTAGCTTTAGTGAAAAATTAACCCTTGGACAGCCAGTCTGGATTGATGATGGCAAATTAGGCGGTATAGTGGAAATCATCGACACCCAAGGCGTTTGGGTACGCGTTACTCAAGCACGCAGCCAAGGTGTATCTATCCAAAGTGATAAAGGCATTAATTTTCCGGACTCAGACCTTAAGCTTCCTCCGTTAAGCACTAAAGACTTACTTGATCTTGATTTTGCGGCGACTCATGCCGATTTAATTGGTTTTTCATTCGTAGAAAAATTATCAGACATGGAATACCTCATAGCAGAACTTGCTAAACGTAACGCCTCGGATATTCCAATTATTGCAAAAATAGAAACGAATCTTGCGGTAAAAAATCTCCCAGATATTATTCTTGGCACCATTGGTAAACATAGTTTAGGCATTATGATTGCCCGAGGAGATCTCGCCGTTGAATTAGGCAGCGCACGCTTAGCGGAAATACAAGAAGAGCTTTTGTGGGTATGTGAAGCCGCTCATGTTCCCGTAATTTGGGCAACCCAAGTATTAGAATCAATCGCCAAAAAAGGGGTCAAGTCTCGTCCTGAATTTACTGATGCAGCAATGGCAGTAAGAGCCGAGTGTGTCATGTTAAATAAGGGCCCCTATATTCTTGATGCGATTGAAGCATTAATTAATGTCATGATTAGAATGCAAGAGCATCAAAGAAAGAAATTCTCTCGCTTACGCGCACTGCATTGGTAATGCGTCAACAGCGCTACACATCGACCTGCTTAGCCTTGGAAATATGTATTTAAGAAAGTTCATTATATTTTTTACGGTCAGTTCGTTTTCTATGTGCCTGTTATTGCGCTGGTGTCCACCGCCATTGAGCATGTTTATGCTCTATCAGCAATTGGAAGATGTTGTGAATTTACACACCTTACCCCGCAGTATTGCTTATCGCTGGGTAAATCGACACGAAATCGCGGCGTTTGCTGGAAGTGCCGTTATTGCGGCTGAAGATCAACACTTTATTACACATTATGGCTTTGATATTAAAGCAATTAATACCGCATTCCAGCATTATCAAAAGGGACGATCAGTGCATGGAGCGAGCACCATAAGTCAGCAAACCGCTAAAAATTTGTTTTTAATCCCTGCCAAAAGTTGGCTTCGTAAAGGTTTAGAGGCATGGTTTACATGCTTATTAGAATTACTATGGGATAAACCGCGTATCTTAGAAATGTATATGAATATTGCAGAGTTTGGTGATCATATTTATGGTATTGAAGCGGCTAGTCAGCATTATTTTGGCGTTTCAGCCAAGCAATTAACACGGTCACAATGTGCGTTATTAGCAGCGGTATTGCCTAACCCAAAAACACTTAAAATAGACCGTCCGTCTGCGTATGTACTGTCTCGACAACGCTGGATATTAAAGCAAATGAGACCCTTGCCTTAATATGCAATGTTGCAGTTAACACTGCGCTTACGCCAGATTACTGCGCTTGTTTCATCGTAGTCAGTAAAGTTTTGATGGCGTTAAGCACGTGTTGCTGCTGGTCAGGGGAAAGTTGCTTCAGCGCGTGTTCAAAATCATGTACGCTAAATGTGGCCTCTGTCGTGCCAGAGGAGCTTGGTGTGGGGCAATCGGACATGATTTTCTCAAGCGCTTGATGAGCATTGTTTAAAGGAAAGGTGGCGGCAAGCACGTCTTTCAGCATTGTTTTAACGCGAATATACAGCTTATCCTGACTCACTAACATGCCGTCCAACAGTGCTTTTGCCTCAGTTGTATTCACACCTTTACGTTTAGAGTCAGGAAATGTGCGCATTATCAACGTAACGGGGGCTTGCTTATCAAGTTGGTATTCCATTTCAAATTGACGATCTTGCGAAGCAATAAAACTATCTGAATCGATAATCACCTGCAAACTTTGCTGCCTACACATAATGGTCACTTTTAAATCATCATATAAACCGCGCGGTAAAGTAGGGGAAGTCACACTGCTGTATGCTTCATTACTAAGACGATCGAGGTCTTGATGATACTGCCAAGACTCCGCACTGACCGCAGCGGGGGCGAAACTAACGTGTAGCAACAATAAACCAAACTGTGCAGGTTTTTTAAACAGCTGGAAACAAAACATGATGGCAATTCTCCTAAGCACACGGCATTATGGGGACAAGATTTTTTAATTATTTTAGCAGGCGTCATACGGAAATGAGCCACTGGACAACGATAACGCTATTGTATTATGCCGTGTTTTACTCGTTAACCTGATGATATCCCCTTGAACAGCTTACTGTATGTCTGTTCATCTAACTCAAGCACCTGATAACACTATGGAAAAGCAAGATTCTACTGTTAATGAATTCGATGTCGTGAGCACCCCCATTAATAAAGGTGTGACGTTATTAGAGGCCAGTGCGGGCACGGGCAAAACCTATGCACTTGCCATGCTGGTGCTACGATTAGTGGTGGAAGAAGGACTTCTTTTAGAAAAAATCTTAGTGGTTACTTTTACCAAAGCCGCCACGGAAGAGCTAAAAACACGAATACGAAGTCGCCTAGCCACAGCTCAAAAAGCGTTAACACGTGCAGAGGGTACAGCAGAGTTAGACGAAAAACTTACCAAATGGTTAATTCAAGTTCAACTCACCTTGCCCAAAACAGAAATTCAACGACGCTTAAACTTAGCATTATTAGACATTGATCGGGCCGCTATTTTTACGATTCATGGTTTTTGTCAGCGAGTTTTACGAGAACATGCCTTAGAAAGTGGACAATTATTTAATGTCGAATTAAGTGCTAGTATTGACGCCATTAAACAAGCCTGTGCAGATGATTTCTGGCGTAAACAGATGTATGAACGCTCTGTTTGGGAGGTCGCTTTGTTAAGATCGCACTTTAAAACACCCGATGCATTACTTGCTAGCGTGAAGAATTTTCCAGCTGCGGCCTTAAGCGCACACACGCATTTACACGTATCACCCACTCTTCAAGAACATTATGATGTCGATAAACAATTATTTCTTATCAGTGAGTTAGCTAAAAATGTCAGGGAGGAGTTTGATAGCTGTTCTGAGCGCATTAAGACACACAAAGGTTTTTTTAAAGATATATATATTAAAGAATTTACTGACTACGCACCGATATTACACGCGTGGATAGAGGGGGAAAATGAGCTACCTCCGCCGGCAACAGCGTTTGCTTTATTTACCACCAACACCATAAAAGAGGGGTTACATGGGACTAAATTTAAAACCACAAAAAAAATACATGGCGATCAACGTAAGCAAGAATTTCTTGAAAAATTAGACTTAAAAAACCAAGCATTAACGGAATTAAGTACAGCGATACACGCCTTAGCATTAACTTTTCGTTGTGCTTTATTAGAGACCTTAAGAATTGAGTTAACTCAACGTGGACAAGAACTCAATGTCTTATCCTTTGATGATTTAATTATTCGCTTAGCCGAAGCCTTGCAAAGTGAAAAAGCCGACAACTTAACTCAAGCCTTACGCACCCGTTTTTCTGTTGCTTTAATTGATGAATTTCAAGATACCGATGACGAACAATGGTTTATTTTCTCAACGCTTTTTAATTGCGATACGCATGCGTTATTTTTAATAGGCGATCCCAAACAAGCTATTTATAAATTTCGCGGTGCTGATATTTATTCTTATTTAGCTGCACAAAAAACCGCCCAGCAGCGTTACACCTTAGGCGAAAATTGGCGCTCACATCCTGACTTAGTGACGGCAGTGAATACTTTATTTAAGCGTGAAAACGTGTTTTGTTTAGCAGATTTAGTCTTTAAACCAGTGCGTCCAGCTAAATCAGCAACCGAAGCTTACTTAAGTCTCGCCGGTGAACCCATCGTACCTTTGCAGCTTTGGCAATTAAACCAATACTCAGCAGACACATCATATTGGTCTTCAACAAAAGCAGACGCCCAACTTCAACAAGCAGTCGTAAAAGAAATTGTTCGATTATTAACAAAAGAAGTGACGCTACAGCCCGCAAATAATAGGCTACAACCTAACGATATAGCTATTTTGGTAAAATCAAACAATCAAGCCAAAGCGTATCAACAAGCACTACTCAACGCAGGAGTGCCGGCACTCATAAACGGCACTGAGTCAGTATTTACCTCGCCTGAAGCAGAAGCGTTATTAACACTACTACGCGCAATTGCTAAGCCTAATGACCTAGGCTTATTAAGACAAGCCTTAAGCTGTGCTTGGTACGGCATGGATGGACAAGCCTTGTTCCAATTATTTGGCAATCAAGAGGCAATGGATAGTTACTTACTTCAATTTGCAGATTACCATCAATACTGGCAACAACAAGGTGCGTTAGCAATGATAATTAAGGTGCTTTCGCATTCGAAAATAATTGCCTACTTACCGAAATGCCCCTCCGCAGAGCGCGTGATGACTAATATTTATCATTTAATAGAACTGCTACAACAGGCAGTACATGAAGAATATCTTGGTCTCAATAAAACCTTACAGTGGCTGGAAAGTCGTATTATTGAGGCCAAAACAACGAAAGATTGCGACGAGCATCATGTGTTACGTTTAGAAAGTGACGCAAATGCTGTGCAAATCATCACCATGCATCGCGCTAAAGGACTGGAATACCCCGTGGTGTTTTGTCCATATCTTTGGAGCAATGATAAAAAAAACGATACTGCTACGATAGTCAGCTGTCATCAAGACAATCATCAGCTAATTGACATTGGCTCAACGGACTTTGCGCAGCATCAAAAAATGGCCGCACAAGAAAGCCGCGCCGAAGCCATACGTGTTGCTTACGTTGCCTTAACCCGAGCAAAATATCTAAACTATGTTATTTGGGCAGATGTGCACAACAAAAAGACAGTTAATCAGTCAGCCCTAGCCCGTTTAATCAATTTGTCTGATTTAAGCTTTGATGAACAGTTTGATACATTAAGGGCTTTAGCCTCAACAACGGGGATTGCACACACCCTAATAGACATTCCCGTCGTTGCAACAGAGCGTTATCAGCACCCAATTAACACTACACAAACTTTAACAGCATTAACGCGTCAACGCCTTTGGTACACAACGTGGCAAATGAGTAGTTACACGGCATTAGCCAATACGCGAACATACGACGCAGCAGAATTTGCCAATGACAGCAACGACGACGATGATGATTTAACTAATGCGCCGCAAGACAATACACCCACTGCAAACCAGCACACGTCACCATGGGCAAACATACCCAAAGGCGCACAGCTAGGTAATGTAGTGCATCGATTATTAGAAAGTCATCGCTATGCTGACCTAGCACTCGCCAATATTAATAACGAGCAATATCAGCAATTGTGCCAGCAATATGGCGTTGAGTTCGTAGCACCTGAACTGCTAGCCAAGTGTTTGCAAAACCTAGTGCACACACCCTTATCTGCAACCGAACCCAGCTTTTGTTTAAAAAACATTGAAGAAACTAAATGTTTAAAGGAGTTAGCGTTTTATGTGTCATTACCAAAACTTGATGTTGCTCAAATTAATGCGGCACTCGCGTTTAGCCCCGTCTATCAAGCCCTGCCCAGTAAGCTGCTGAGTGGGTATTTAACGGGTTTTATAGATTTAGTCTGTGAATATCAAGGTCAATATTATGTGATGGATTACAAAACCAACACGCTGCCAGATTACACCGAACAACGCTTACAACAGGCAATGCGCCACCATAATTATGGTTTGCAATATTGGCTTTACACCGTAGTATTACATCGTTATTTACAACAACGTCTGGACGGCTATGACTATGAAATGCACTTTGGCGGCGTGCGTTATTTATTTGTGCGAGGAATGAGTGCAGATCAGCCATTAAGTGGCGTTTATCAAGACCGACCAGCACGCGAAAAAGTAGAAGAATTAGCCGCACTTTTTACTTAATAACTTCGGCACAAGCGAGTTATCAGCTTACCACGCGGGGGAACACTAAAAAATTTGCCAAACTTAACAACGTAACCCCCTGCGTTAGTGCCTGAGTTTGTTCGTGATCAGTATTGTAACCCCAACACGCCAAGCCCAGATTAAGCTTACGTAAGCTGGGGTCACGTTGAATAGTTTCTAAGGTAGCAAGGCGATCTTCCACAAATGTCAGTGTAGCGCCTGGATGCACTGCTAATAAAGCATTTAAAACCTGTGCTTTAGTTAGCTTTCTATCTAAACCAAAAATACGTTCAGGTGCTAAATCAATAGCATTTGCGTGTAAAATTTTGTGCACAAAGCGTTCTTGCTTGGTGGTGATGATGTACCACGTATGGGTTGCAGTTAACGCCTGTAATTTTTGTTGTACACCAGGAAATAAAGGATTCATTGCCAGCCAAGCATTGATATCCTCTGCAATCCAGGCATCGCGAGTGGTGCCAAAACAGTGCTTTAAGGTTTCTGTTTCAACGCCTAAGTCCTCAATTAAGCATTTAATTTTTACCGAGTAGTCAGCACAAATTTCAGCACAAGAATAGCCTAAAAATAACAACCGCATACCTAAAATTGCCTCATAACCCGTTTCAATTAACGGACGAATAAGGGCAAATTGATCAATCGCTTCAGTAGAAGGTAGGGCGGGCATATCCGACCAAAAATGCCCTGCGGCTTTCCAGCCAGTGATCGCAGTTTCAACTGCGCTATGGCAAATAACACCATCAAAATCAAGCGCGTAAATATCATTAGTGGGCATGACGTAAGTTCCAGTTAAAGTGAATAATTGTGAAGTGTTATGAGTAACCAGCTTGAGCCAATAATGTAGCGTTGCCCATAAAAAAAATATTAATAAAATATCAGTATTTCTTTAGGTAATTACTTGGTAAATCTGATTTAATCAGTAAAAAAATATTACGTAAAACAATATAAGCACTTTCTTGGGTAAATTATCAAAATTTAATACAAGATAAGGCAATAAAACCCTACACAAACACTTTAAGGTAAACAATGACAAAAAGTATGACGGCTTTTGCCAGCAATGAAACAGAAATTAACCATTTAATGCTTAGTTGTGAGCTACGTTCAGTTAATCATCGTTACTGTGACATAAACATAAAAATTCCAGATCACTTACGTTTTGCAGAAACCACGTTACGCACACTGATTAGTGATGCCGTGAGTCGCGGTAAAATAGAATGTATTATTTCACACAAAAAAAACGGTGCGAGTTCAAACACGATTCATGTGAATAAAGCTTCTGTTAAAGCGCTTCAAGAAGCCACTCAACTCATCACCGACCTCATTCCCTCATGCAGTGCGTTTTCCGCACTAGATGTACTTGCGTACCCAGGCGTTCAGCAAGAGCAAGAGCTTAATGCAACAGATATTCTTGCATGCTTACAGGACTTAGTAAAAAAAACGGTAGCTGATTTTTTAATAGTTCGCGAACGTGAGGGAAAACAATTACAACAACTCCTTTTAGAGCGTTGTCAAAAAAGCCAGAGCTATATCGAGCAAGCCAGCCAACGCATGCCTAGCGTATTAAGCGCACTTCACAAGAAATATAAAAATCGCATACTAGAGCTTATCAGCCAGCCTGATTTTGATCGCTTAGAACAAGAATTGGTTATCCTTGCACAAAGACTGGATGTAACAGAAGAGCTCGATCGTCTGCATACGCACATCAACGAAGTACAGCGAACGCTCACTCAACACGAACCCGTGGGTAGACGCTTAGATTTTTTAATGCAAGAGCTTAACCGCGAAGCCAACACCTTAGGTGCAAAATCAGCAGATAAAGAAATGACCCAAATCGCGATTGAATTAAAAGTTCTCATTGAACAAATGCGCGAGCAAATTCAAAACATCGAATAAGCATTACGGGGCAAAATACACTGCAAGGTTAAACCGAAATAGTATGTGATGGTCGACTATGCCAAGAAAGATTGCTTATAATCAGGACAATCCCACCCCAGCCTATTGGTAAGTGCTTTATTAAGCGCTTACCATAATTCGCTTTTTTAAGGGGCAAGTAACCAAGAAACGCCCGTAAATATAACATAATCGTCTGTGGCTTCAGTCATGCCGATACTGCCGCCAAAATCCACTACCACGGCGGGTGTTAGTTGATAATTAAACGACGTTAAAAATTGACTGCTTGCCGCCTGTTGTTCTGCTAATAAACCTGAGAATTCACCTGCGATACCCCAGCGTTGGGTAAACATTTGCGAGGCGGCTATCGCCCAGTTGTACATGAAACGTTCGCCCCCTGCTTGTTTAAAGCCTCGACGGGTGACCCCCGCATTGATGTCAATACGAAGATCCGCTATATCCTGACTAACAATTAAATTGGTTAAATAATCGGTACGGCCTTGCCCAAGTGACGAACGCGCTGAGGGTAGAATTGCTCCGGCTTCAATACCCACCGCTAAGGTTTGACTTAAGGGGTGATAATGCTTAAGCATCACTGCAGTATTACCAAAGCCAGACACCGTACCATCCTGATCACGCGAATTAATCCAAGCCTCGCCACCTACCATTAATCCCCATTGCTCGGCAAAGGGGTATTTTAGTAAAAAAGGCAAGCTATCTCGCTCCACCGTTTGTCCGGGCTGAGTGGATTGAGCACCAAATTCAAGCTCAACATGCCGCAAGGCAGATAACTCTGCTGGATTGGAAATGGTCGGGCGATAAGGTGTCACCATGAGCTGTTCACTTGCCGCAAGTAAAGGCTGCAAGATCAACAGCAAGAAAAGTAATAAGCGCATAAGTATAAAGTGAAAGTAAGTGTTTTAGGGGCAGCTTGGAACACGTTAAAAACTATAAAAACAGTTATGTGGGCGCAGTTTCTCCCCCTAACTGTCTCGTTAGCTAGTGTAGTTCAATATCTTGTATTAACCGTTGGCTAAATTGGCTAAGTAATTGGCTCATGGCTTCGGCAATTGCTGCGGGTGCAGGATTAGCTAAAACGTGCTCAAACTTGATTTTGCCATTTTTGATAATCGTATGCTGACGTTCATCCATAATGGCCCAACTTGCCGATAATTTTACGGTTTTTTTGGTCTCTGCTGCAAAACTATCGATGTCAATAATAATACGATAATCTACGTTGCCATAAGCACTCCAGGGATATGCTCTAAAAACATAACTGGGCTGTAGTTCTGCTAAATTTTTTACTATGACACGCGGCAGGGTGTCTTTTAGTGGCTCAGCCCATTGGTGAAATTCTGCCAGCTGCACGCGGTTATCGTGCAGACGCGTGACCATTTGTTTTCTGTCAAGCAAGGCGGGTAACGTGATGGGGCCAATGCCAATCGCTAAGGCCTGACTGTTGGCGCGCGCGGTGTGTGGCAACGCTTCTAACACATAAAAATGCGTAGGTGGGGTTGTGCTGCACGCAGTAAGCATTAGCACTGCGAGTAGGCTTACGAAAAATGTTGCGCGATGTTTGGCCATTGTTATTCCTTACTTTTACCATGCAATAACGTGTCTGGATGTTGTTGCAAATAATCAGTTAATTGTTTCACAGAGCTTGCGGTCTGTCCCAATTCTTGCAACAGTTTATCTAATTCATAACGAGTTGTTGAACCTGGTTCAATTGAATTTAATACTTGATTAGCCGAAGTCATGGTTTTATCCGTGGTATCTAACGTAGTTTTGGCACTATTCAGCATACGGTCGGTGGCTTTTGAAGTGCTTTGCAAGGCTTTTAGTGTGCTATTAATTTCTAAACTCATGTCTTCTAGGGGTAATTTAGCAATTTTGTCCATAATCGTTTGAGCAGAATGGGTAAATTGATCCATTGAGCTTGCCGTGGTAGGAAACTCAAGAAAAGCACTGTTATTAGTGTGCAAAGTAAGTTTACTCGTGGGGTGAAAGTCCAAATCAACCAGTAATTGCCCTGTAAGCAGACTGCCCGTTTGCAATTGTGCACGTAAGCCTTTTTTAATCAGCGCATCGACCATCTCTTTATCGCTTACACCAGGAAGATTATTAATAATGCTGATGCGCTGTGGCTCTATTTCAACAGTGACTGGAATGCGAATTTCAGCGGTTTTTTTATCTAACTCCAGCGTGATTCCAGTGACTTTGCCGACGGGAATACCGCGCAGTTGCACGGGTGCGCCTTCAGTTAAGCCACGCACTGAGCTGTTAAAATACATCACGTAGGTTAATGTTTTGCTATAAAAAACTTGTGTCGATTGATCGTAAGTGTCATATAAAATAAAGTGAGTATATTCGTCTGCTGTAGGCGTGAGTAGCGCGTCACTACTGGTTCTAAAAGCAATTCCACCACTTAATAACGAAATTAATGGCCCTGTTCTTACTTTAAAACCATCCGCACTTGCGGATAAATCTACACCACTATCAATCCAAAAACGGGTTTGTTTTTTTACCAACTGATCGTAAGGTTTTTTGATAAAAATAGTTAATTTAATGGCATCAACCTGAGCTGATACTTGATGATCTAACACTTCCCCAACAATCACGCCATGATAATTAATGGGCGTGCCAGGGGTCATTGAGCCTAAGTTAGTGGTCTCCAAAACAAATTGCTTGCCTTCATCATTATTTTTTAAAGTGGGTGGGGAGATAAGTCCCATAAAATGCTTTCGATCATGTCCTTCGCCAGGTTTAATGCCAATATAAGGGCCTGACAACAAAGTATTTAAACCAGATACCCCCCCCAAACCTACGCGCGGACGCACCACCCAAAATTGTGTTTGTTCTTTAAGATACGCTTCTGCTCCGTCATTCATTTGTGCGGTGACATTAATGCTTTTTAAATCTTTGCTAATAGTGATTGCGGTTACCTTCCCTACTTCTACGTCCAGATATTTCAATCGTGTTTTGTCAACCTCTAAGCCTTCTGCATCAGGAAAAGTAATGGTAATCACTGGGCCTTGTTCAGAAATCGCTTTATAAATTAACCAACTGCTGACAATCAGCGCAATAACGGGTAAGAACCACACCAAGGGCAGTCTTGATTTTTTATTTAAGGTAATGTCTTCAGTTAAATAAGGCTCGATATCTGGATTCATGGACGCGATTTTCTCGTTGATTGGTTGTCCCAAATTAAACGTGGATCAAAACTTTTAGCAGCAAACATAGTTAACACAACCACCGCAGCAAAAGCAGTGGCGGCAGGGCCTGCAATCACTTTGGAGACACTGCCTAAGTCTACCAACGCGACTAAAATTGAAATCATAAAAATATCTAGCATTGACCAGCGCCCTACAAAACAAATAGCACGATAGAGCATAGTCCATAAGCGTGCATTGCGTTGCCAGCGCAACTGAACATTAAGCAACAATAAGGTAATGCCTATTAGTTTCAAGAGCGGTACTAAAATACTAGCAATCATCACCAATAAAGCAATGGGCAACATATCACTTTCGATTAAGGAAAGAATACCGCCCAAAATAGTATGCTCTTCGGTCACGCCCATTTGCGTAACATTCATAATGGGAAAGACATTGGCGGGAATATACAAAATATAGCTACTTAATAAATACGCGGTTGTGCGCTGCAAACTATGTGGCGTGCGGGCGTGCAATTGACTTTGACAAACTGGACAAGGTTTATTTACTAAGCTAATTTGCACTACCTGCCCACACTCATGGCAACGTACTAAACCTTGACTTAACGCACTAGGATTTGAGGTCATTAGCCTGTAACTTGGTAATATGTTGCCAAAATAAATGATTATCTACATTTTGAGTAAGTAGCACGTTAATCACTAGCAAAGACACAAAAGCATAAAGCCCTAAGCCAAATTTTAACTCGGTCGTATCCGCCAACTTTACGCAGGCAACAATAATTCCCAACATATAAACTTCTAACATCGCCCACTCCTCTAAGTGCTGTAAGCAGCGCATCCATAAGGCTAAATGCCGATGTGCTCGGTGCCGATACAGGTGTACACTGAGTAAAAAGGAGAGCACAATAATGATTGTAGGAAACACGATACTTGACAGCAGCACGAGCACAGCCACCGACCAAAGCCCTTCTTGAAATAAGCCCGTCACTCCACTCCAAAGCGTTCCTTCCTGACTATTGCCCAGTAATTTAATGCTTAATAAAGGCAAAAAATTAGCGGGCAAAATTAAAATCAACCCTGTCATGGACAAACTTAAAGTATGCATAATACTTTTGTTTCTTGGCTGATAAAGCACTACACCACAGCATGGACATAAGGCTTGATGACGTATCTCAACGTCTTTAAGAGCAAGTAGCGTATCGCATTCAGGACACGCGATTAAAGCGTTAGTGGCGGTCATTAACGTTAATTAATTATGAAGCACAGTTTACGGTAAGCCCGCTAAGCAATAGACGTGTACATAACGACACCTTAATCAGCATTAGGATTCATTAAGTTTTTTAAACTCGCAAATGGATTATGTGTTGCTGCGCTCGCCGATGCTTTTCCAAGCGTTTGTTTGCTGGTGTGACGCGTTTCTTCATAGCGCGCATGTTCATTGTCATGACAATACAAGCACAGTAATTCCCAGTTACTGCCATCACTAGGATTATCATCATGATTATGATTTTTATGATGCACCGTGAGCTCGGCAAGATTTTTATGCGTAAACTCCCGTGCACACCGACCGCACAGCCATGGGTACAATTTAAGGGCTTGCCCTCGATATGATTGCTCCCTAAGTTCCTGATTGCGACGCGCTTCAGTGACCAGTTGCTGTTGTTTGTGTTTTTCTAAGTGAGGTGTTTTTTGAGTCATACGCGTACCAAAAGATGTGTAATAAAGTGACTTACTTGCCCATAATTTTAGCAGTATTTGTTAATGCTACCTATTGTCTTACTCTAAAATAAGGGTAGATTTTATAACTAATTCATATCGAGATAACTAATGATTATGCAACAAGAAATGACAACACGCATTTATTCCGAAACAGAAACCACGCGCACCTTAGCAACAGAACTACCTTCATGGTCGTTACGCCATGGCTGCTTATGGCGTCAATATCCTACGCTCGACTGGGCGCAAACCTTAATGCTGGTAGCTACTATTGGTCAACTTGCCGAAGCAGCAAATCATCACCCAGAACTTATCGTTTCCTACGCCAGTGTGATTGTTAAATTAATGACACATTCAGTCTCTGGCATTAGCGATAAGGACTTTACTTTAGCCAAAAAAATAGAGGAGGTCGTTATGCGCCCCCCTATTACTGATGACACATCCTTAAAGTAAGCGTTGATATTGCGCAACAGAGCGACGCTAAATGATCGTGTGATAGCGTACATTTCAAAGACCACCTCCTTAGGATAAAACTCATCGTTTAATTCTATAGAATCCCGTGCGGTATTGTTATCATAAGCTATTGAAGAACCGCACTTCGCTATCCTTCGCCCTAATAAAAGAGCCCTACGTGAATACCATTCCCTTCTCTTCTTTACCGTTAGCACCTGCGTTGCTTGAAAACATTGCCTCGCTTGGCTACACCCAACTCACCCCCATTCAGGCTGAAGCCTTACCACCTATTCTTGCTGGCAAGGATATTATTGCTCAAGCCAAAACAGGCAGCGGCAAAACTGCTGCGTTTGGCATCGGCCTACTTTCTACCCTCGACTTCAGTCGCTTTAGCGTCCAAGCCTTAGTTATTTGCCCAACACGCGAACTGGCTGACCAAGTCTGCAAAGAATTACGCTTGCTGGCACGCTTTACTCAAAATGTAAAAATTCTGTCTTTATGTGGTGGCGTACCCAGCAGACCACAAACAGAGTCACTGGAACATGGCATCCACATCGTCGTAGGTACGCCAGGTCGATTGCAAGAGCACTTAGATAAAGGTAGATTACTTTTAGATGAGCTGCGCGTAGTGGTACTGGACGAGGCGGACCGTATGCTGGATATGGGCTTTGCTGACATCATTTCTGCCATCATGTCCTCTGCGCCAAAACAACGACAAACACTTTTATTCTCAGCCACCTATGCTGAGCAAATACGAGAAATCAGTAAACGTTTTCAACATCAGCCTATCACCATCAGTCTTGACAATAGCCACCACGATAGCGTGATTGCACAAATTTTTTTCCAAACTGAACAGGCTAATCGCCTTAATGCACTGGGCTATTTACTCACCCACTATCATCCAGAATCGACCGTTGTTTTTTGCAATACCAAACGTGAATGCCAAGACCTTGCGGCCGCACTCGCTAACAGTGGTTTTTCAGTGCACGCGCTGCACGGTGACTTAGAGCAAAAACAACGCGACCAAGTGTTGGTGCGTTTCGCTAATAAAAGCTGCTCGGTGTTAGTTGCCACGGATGTGGCTGCACGCGGCTTAGACATCAAAGACCTACAGGCCGTCATTAATTACGAATTGCCCTGGGATCCTGAAATTTATGTCCATCGCATCGGCCGCACAGGTCGTGCTGGCAAACAAGGACTAGCCTTAACCTTGTGCTTAATCGAGGAGATGAACCGCGTCATTGCCCTTGAAGACTATCTACATATCACTGCAAAATGGGACAAAATCGGCTCCTTCTCTACCAATTATCACGAGCGTTTTCAACCTCCAATGGCAACCTTATGGATAGACGGAGGACGAAAAAATAAGCTGCGCCCTGGAGATATTCTAGGCGCCTTAACCTGCGCAGGCGGCATTGCTGGCAGCGACATCGGCAAAATTGATATTTTTGACGAGCAAGCATTCGTTGCCATTAGGCAGAACCAAATCAATGCCGCATTGGCTTGGTTGAAAAAAAGCAAAATTAAAGGCAAAACGTTTATGGTACGAAAATCAGCTTAACTAACGCACACATAACATCAATTAACATCACCCTAAACATTCTGCCGATATACGTAAGCGTAATTTTCGCACCTGCTGCACTACGCTTCACGTACGCACAACTTAAATTATCCTAATCTTCTCGCTGTTTTTAAGCTCCCAATCCAAACAAATTATTTAGTTTTTACAGCAAATACTGAAATAAATGTTACTCTTTTAATTAAAAATCAGCTTCTTTTTAGCGTGTCAGTACCATCTAAAAGCAACACCGTTATCAACCACGTTGATTACCTAGCCATTAAAAATAAACGCTTGATTAGAAATAAATAAATCACCATTTTTAGATTAAAAATAGATTTTTTAATCAAGCAATTAAGCAAAATTTATTCATAAAAAAAGCCACTAATCTTCATTAACGCCAAAAAATCCTTATTTATAGTTTGCTGAAAACAGAAAAAAACGGCTACAATTACAAGTCAAATTAAAGTGCGAATGTGGCGAAATTGGTAGACGCGCTGGATTTAGGTTCCAGTAGGTAACCCTGTGGGAGTTCGAGTCTCCCCATTCGTACCAACTTATCTCAACAAGACAGAACACCCTTTTGTCTTTATCAACTCTATACGCCTATCACTGGCACCATTAAAAACTCTTATTAAATTCTGTGAGGTAATTACCCATGCAAATTTCTGTCGAAAAGACATCTGAATTGAGCCGAAAAATGACTGTTAGTCTGCCTGAAGCTGTTGTGCAAGAAAAAATGGCTGAACGCTTCAAGTCTTTAGCTCAAAAAGTTAAAGTCGATGGTTTTCGTCCAGGAAAAGTTCCCCACAACGTCATCAAAAAAATGTATAGCGCTCAAGTAAGACAAGAGGTTGCAGGTGACTTAATTGAATCCACTTACTTTAAAGCCATTCAAGAACAAAATTTAAACCCTGTCAGCCAGCCCTTTATCAACACCCCTGACGATGCGCCTTCTGAAGGCTTTGAATACACTGCAGTTTTTGAAGTCTACCCTGAAATTCCTTTAGCTCAATTAGCTCAATTAGATGTCATAAAACCTATTTCTCATATTGAAGAAACAGACATTGACGAAATGATTGAAAAACTAAGACACCAAAAAGCTCAGTGGATTGAAATTAATGACCGTCCTAGTCAAGAAAAAGATCAATTAACGATTAATTTTACTGGCACACTTAATGAAGAAAAGCTTACTGACGACTTAGTAGAAAACTATGCTGTGGTTATTGGTAATAATCAGATGATTCCTGGATTTGAAGATAATCTAATCGGTCTTGACCTTAACGCAACTAAAACCTTCGACTTATCTTTTCCAGAAGATTATGGCAATGAAAAACTTGCTGGGCAAACAGCACAGTTTGAAGTTACCGTAACAAAAATTGAAGCCTCTATTGCTCCTGAAATTGATGAAGATTTTATAAAAAGTTACGGTCTTGAAGAAGGCTCTATCGCTGCTTTCCGTGAAGACGTTAAAGCCAATATGGAACGCGAACTTACCAGTGCCTTACGTAACAAACTGAAAGATGCAGTCATGGCCGCTATTAACCAAAGAATTCAACTGACCTTGCCTAATGCTTTAGTGGATGAAGAAGTTGAAAACTTAATGAAGCCTTACATTGATATGGCAAAAAAACAAAAAAGTAACTTAGACGATTTAGATATTACTCGCCATCTTTTCATTGAAAAAGCCAAAGAACGTATCTCTTTAGGTTTAATTTTAAGTGAAATCATTCACAAAAACGAAATTGTTTTAAACGAAGACAAAGTTAAAGAAAAGGTTGAAGACTTAGCTAAAAGTTACGAAGATCCCCAGCAAGTGATTGACTGGTATTACGCTGATAAAAAACGTCTTAATGATATTCATCAGGTGGTATTAGAAGAGCAAACCGTTGACTTTTTACTTGCACAATCGATTATCACTGAACAACACGTTGAGTTTAAAGACGTCATGAACAAACAGCGTCATTAAGGGGTTTACCATGCATAACATTACATCAGGCTATAAAAATAATGACCTTCACGCCGCAGGTGGTCTTGTTCCTATGGTTATTGAACAAACCGCACGCGGCGAACGTTCGTTTGATATTTATTCACGCCTTCTTAAAGAACGCGTTATTTTCTTAGTGGGTCAAGTTGAAGACTACATGGCTAATCTGGTGGTTGCTCAGTTATTATTTTTAGAATCTGAAAACCCCGATAAAGATATTCACTTATACATTAATTCACCAGGTGGTTCGGTGACGGCTGGCATGTCAATTTATGACACCATGCAATTCATTAAATCTGATGTCAGCACCATGTGTATTGGACAGGCTGCAAGTATGGGGGCTTTACTTTTGGCAGGTGGCGCCCATGGCAAACGTTATTGCTTACCACATTCTCGCGTCATGATTCATCAACCACTGGGTGGCTTCCAAGGTCAAGCCTCTGATTTTGATATTCATGCCCGTGAAATTTTATTAGTACGCGATAAACTAAATAAAATTTTGGCTCATCATACGGGTCAGGCCATAGAAAAAGTTCAGCAAGATACGGACAGAGATAATTTTTTAAGTGCTGACGATGCAGTTAGTTATGGCTTAATCGACAAAGTTTTAACCAACCGCATTGCTGATGACAATAATTAATTGAACTGCTTAAACACCATCGCATGGTTGCCTATTGGAGTCTGGTATGAGTAATGATAAATTTAAAAAAGACGATGAAAAATTACTTTATTGTTCTTTTTGCGGTAAAAGTCAAAATGAAGTTAGAAAATTAATCGCTGGTCCTTCGGTGTACGTCTGCGATGAATGCGTTGAATTATGCAACGATATCATGCGCGAAGAAATTGACAGCAGCGACAACGCACTCCCTACTAATAACTTACCTAAACCTAAAGAAATTAAAAGTGAATTAGATAGTTACGTTATAGGTCAGGAGCGAGCTAAAAAGATCTTAGCCGTAGCGGTATATAACCACTACAAACGCTTACGTAGTAAATTTAAGAAAAATTCTATAGAAATTGCTAAAAGTAATATTTTATTAATCGGCCCAACGGGTTCGGGCAAAACATTATTGGCCGAAACGCTTGCCCGATTACTCGACGTACCCTTCACTATTGCTGATGCAACAACCTTAACTGAAGCAGGTTATGTGGGTGAAGATGTTGAAAATATTATCCAAAAAATTCTTCAGAATTGTGATTACGATGTCGAGAAAGCAGAAACAGGTATTGTTTACATCGATGAAATCGATAAAATTTCACGAAAATCTGACAACCCCTCCATCACTCGCGACGTGTCTGGCGAAGGTGTGCAGCAAGCGTTATTAAAACTTATTGAAGGCACGGTTGCTTCTGTACCGCCACAAGGCGGACGTAAACATCCACAGCAAGAGTTTTTGCAAGTTAATACAGCGAACATCTTATTTATTGTTGGCGGTGCCTTTGCAGGTTTAGATAAAGTAATTAAAGCACGTTCTGAAAAAGGCGGCATCGGCTTCTCTGCTCAGGTGAAATCCAAAGAAGAAGATAAAAATGTCGGGCAATTATTTGCCGAAGTTGAAGCAGAAGATTTGATTAAATACGGCCTTATTCCTGAATTTGTTGGACGCTTGCCGATTGTCGCAACCTTAGAAGAATTAGACGAGGCTGCGTTAATTCAAATCTTAACTGAACCTAAAAACGCTCTTATTAAACAATACAAACATTTATTTGAAATGGAAGGGGCAGAATTAGAATTTAGAGATGAATCCTTAGGTGCAATTGCGCGTAAATCTATGGAAAGAAAAACTGGGGCTCGTGGTCTTCGGACAATTGTTGAAAACGTGCTACTCGACACAATGTACGAACTTCCTTCTGCTGATAATATCTGCAAAGTTGTCATTGATGAAAATGTTATTCTTGGTCACTCAGCACCCATTTTGGTTTATGAAACCGAAAAGAAAGTCGCCTCAGCAGCAAGCACCGAATTTTAAATAATCGCTCTTGAATACAAACAAGGTACAAAGACTGGTCTTTGTACCTTTTTTGCTTTTTCTACACTATAGCATTCACACTAGACAATCTTCATGCTAATAGCATTTAGCTACGCTCCTACTAAGAAACCACATCTAAACACTGCTTCATTGCTAAACCAATATCTGTAGGTGACCTTACAACCTCCACACCTGCCGCTGTTAACGCGGCAATTTTTCCACTCGCCGTACCTTTGCCACCGGTAATAATCGCGCCAGCATGCCCCATCCTCTTTCCAGCAGGTGCGGTTTGTCCAGCAATGTAGCCCACGACTGGCTTGGTAACATGTGCTTTAATAAAATCAGCCGCATCTTCCTCTTCTCCCCCGCCAATCTCACCAACCATAACAATACCTCGTGTGGCGGCATCAGCTTGAAAATAAGCTAACACATCAACAAATGTCATACCATGTATTGGATCACCACCAATCCCTACACACGTACTCTGCCCTAAGCCTTGCTGTGTTGTTTGATGAACCGATTCATACGTTAGCGTTCCTGAGCGCGAGACAATTCCAATACACCCTGGCATATGAATTTTACCTGGCATAATGCCGATTTTACATTCGCCTGGCGTAATTACACCTGGACAATTAGGTCCTACTAACAAGGTATCCATGCCTTGCATTGCCGCTTTTACACGCAACATTTGTAATGTGGGAATACCTTCGGTAATACACACGATTAATTTAATTCCCGCATCAACAGCCTCTAAAATAGCTTCAGCCGCATAAAAAGGTGGCACATAAATCATGCTTGCTGTTGCGCCCGTTAGCTTAACAGCCTCCTCAACCGTATTGAATACAGGTAAACCCAAATGCACCTGACCGCCTCGCTCAGGCGTCACTCCCCCAACTAATTGCGTGCCATAGGCTATGGCTTGTTCGGAATGAAAACTGCCTTGCTTGCCCGTAAAGCCCTGACAAATTACTTTTGTATTGCGATCAATTAAAATACTCATGCGACCTCCGCAAGCTTAACTACCTGTTCCGCAGCGTGCGCTAAATCATCGGCTGCAAAAATATTCTGTCCGGCATGACTTAATAACGCTCTCCCCTCTTCAACATTTGTTCCTTCCAAACGAACCACAACAGGAATACTGACATGAACCTGTTTTATCGCCGCTAAAATTCCTTCAGCTATGACATCGCACTTAACAATGCCACCAAAAATATTCACCAATACGGCTTTAACATTTTGATCAGATAGTATTAGCTTAAACGCTTCACACACTTTCTCAACATTAGTACCACCCCCCACATCTAAAAAATTTGCTGGCAACCCACCTTTTAATTTCACCAAATCCATGGTTGCCATTGCAAGTCCTGCACCATTTACCATACAACCAATATTGCCCTCCAAGGTAATGTAATTTAAACCAAATTGCTGCGCTTCATTTTCTTTGGCATCTTCTTGAGAAACATCACGCATTGCCAAAATATCTGGATGTAACAGCAGAGCATTATCATCAATATTAATTTTAGCGTCTAACGCCATTAATTCACCCTGATCAGTTTCAATTAATGGATTAATTTCAATTTGACTCGCATCTTTAGCGATAAATAAAGCCAGCATACCTTTCATGATCGCGGCTAAAGCTTTATGCTGCGAAGGCTCAAGGGCTAACGCATACGCCACTTTTCGACATTGATAATCATGTAAGCCTATACTTGGCTGAACACTGACTGAGATTAATTTATCAGGTGATTGATGAGCAACCTCTTCAATATCCATTCCACCCATCGCTGAGGCAATAAAAATCAATCGTTCAGTTGCTCTATCAACAACTAAACTTAAATACAATTCACGTTTAATAGGATAGATTTTTTCAACTAACACCGTGTTTATTGGCAATCCTGCGCTATCTGTTTGCCCCGTTACTAAATTTTTACCCAGTAATTCACTACTAATAGTGAACACTTGTTCTGTTGTGGTTGCTAATTTAACGCCCCCCGCCTTACCTCGACCACCGGCATGCACCTGTGCTTTGACTACCCAGCCCGCACCACCTAAACGCTCGGCATTAGCAACGGCTTCATCAGGAGCGTTCGCACAAAACCCCTCTGGTATAGGAATGTGATAATTTGCAAATAATTGCTTCGCTTGATATTCATGAATATTCATTGTTACTCCTAGTTAAGGTTATTTTTTTCGCACATTAGCTCTTTTTATTGCCCTACAGCACCCAAATTTATTTATCTATTAGCACACTACAATCGTCCTTCAAAATTGTGTAACGATTCACTTCCCCCATTGAAAAAGTGGATTGAATAAATACAAAATTGCTTATGTACAGCACGTTATTGCCTACAACATTGAACATTATTTATAACTGCCAGATTGACATCATTGTGCATTAAAATCCTTGCCTCAATGTTTTTGCGATAATCACAACAAGGCATTAAAATTAGCACTTAAACGCTATAAAATATTACCCTAATTTAATAAAGATATTTACACTAAAAACAAAATATATGCCCATACAGAGCCTCTTAGTTAGCTGCACCGTTTTTTAACAGCCGCTCAGTGCATTAATTAAATATCACCCTAACACTAGGTTATTCGGCAAAAAACATTTAAGCTTACAATTTATCTTTTTATTCAACGGCAGCTAAATTTAGCCTTCCTAAAGTAAAATAGCTTAATTATGTGAATTCTTTGTCCCTAAAAGAAATATTAGCTGCCAGTTATGCGCTGCGAACAACGGTAACAACCTTTAACGATTATCTGCTTTTCAAGTCCCTGCTTAAGCGTAACAAGCTTTTTATAAACTGTTTTTTAACTAAACTATTTCTACGCAGTTAACTCAAATTTTTAAACGCTCATTCTAAATAACTAACATCCACCAAAATTGGACATACTATGCAATTATTAGATTTTTTTAGCAAAGAAAGCCGCCCGCCAAAATCCCAAATCATTTTTACTGCCTTAGTTTCAGGATTAGCTAATGGCTATTTATTAATGATAATGAACGACGCTGCTGCATCTGTTGGCAGAAATGAAGATTTGCAAATGCAAAACTTTTTTCTGTTCTTTGCTGATCTTCTGCTGCTCATTTACACTCGACAATACTCATTAAAACAAGCCATTGTCATTGCAGAAAATGCGATTGATCGCGTCCGCATTCGTATCACCAATAAACTACGCCAAACCGAATTGGCTTTCATTGAGACAACTGGGCACGCAGCTATTTTTACGCGCATTACTCAAGACGCCAGCCTTATTTCAGAATCTGCGATTATTCTTATCAATGCCTGCCAACAAATGATTGTTGTCGTTATTTGCTTACTTTATATTGCTTGGCTATCAATTCCTGGCTTTATTGTTACCGGGATTGTCATTGTTTTATCAATATTTATGTATTTATATAACTCTCGATACATCAATAAACAACTACATGAAGCTTCAACAAAAGAAGCTGATTTTTTTACTGGCATTGATAGTATTTTAATGGGCTTTAAAGAAATCAAAATTAATCATAAAAAAAATAATGCACTGTTTGATCATATAAAAATTATTTCAAAAGAAGCAAAAGATATTAAAGTTGCCACTGGCCTCAATTTTGTTATTGATTTAATGTTTGCGCAAACGGCTTTCTTTATTGTCTGTGCCGTCATTATTTTTGCCCTACCTATTCTTACTTTCATTAATGCTAACGAAGTTGTTGGAATTACCGTTGCTGTCCTGTTTTTATTTGGTCCATTAAGCACTGTCGTAGGCGCATTACCTATTTTTGGACGCGCCAATGTCGCGGTTGAAAATCTCTATAGCCTTGAAGCAGAAATTGATCTTGCCAGCAAACCGTTACGCAACACCCCTATTGAAATTCCAGAATTCACATCGCTTGAACTCGAACAGGTTAATTTTTGTTATCACGACACTAGCAACAGCAGTACATTTGGCATTGGCCCCATTAATTTAAAAATTAATCAAGGTGAAACCGTCTTTATTGTGGGCGGTAATGGCAGCGGCAAATCTACCTTAGTAAAATTGATTACAGGACTATATTTCCCTGCCTCTGGCGCTCTCTATTTTAATAATCAACCCCTAGAAGAAGCTGATTACTGCCATTATCGTGAGATGTACTCAAGTATTTTTGCAGACTTTCATTTATTTGAATCACTGTATGGTGTCGATGACATTGATCAGAAACGCATGACTGAACTGCTTAGCACGATGAAACTAGAGAAAAAAACAGGCTTCAAAAATAATCGTTTCTCTAATACAGATTTATCAACAGGACAAAGAAAGCGTTTAGCCTACATCGCAGCAATGATGGAAAACAAACAGATTTATGTGTTCGATGAATGGGCTGCTGATCAAGACCCTGAATTCAGAAAATATTTCTATGAAGTGCTGTTAAAAGACCTAAAACAACAAGGCAAAACGATTATTGCCGTCAGTCATGATGATCGCTATTTTTCAGTAGCTGATAAAATCATTAAATTAGAATCTGGTGTAATTGTTAATTGAAAATTAAACTCTAAAATCATATTCAATCATCTGTTTTAGTTAAACAATAAACATTTTATTAAACGACCTAGCTTTCGTGGCTAGGTTGCGGTGTTTCATCCAACATGCCATAAATGAGAACCAATATGTCTGAAAGAAGAAAGCTTTTTATCATTATTGCCAGCATTATTGTGCTGAGTGCAATCACTTCATTTTTTGTTTATAGCATTTGGTTTAAAGAAAGCAAGCATAATGTTCATGTAGGGATCATTACCACCAACCCTCATGACCAAGAGTCTATTAACAATGGTATTAGCTCATTCATTGCAAAAATTGACAATACCAAATACATCAATCCCAAAAATATCAAGATGCAAAATTTTTCTGCAGCCGATCCACAGCTGCTTAGCAATATTGATGATTTTGTTAAGAATAATGATGTTATTGGCCTTATTAGCTTAACTGATGTTAATAGTACCAAAGCAGTCATAGAGAGCGTTAAAAAAGAAAAAATTCCTTTTTTAAATCTTGCGTCAATCGACAATGCGCCCTTTAAAGATAATCCGCATTTCTTCTCAACGGTATTTAACGAAACGAAACAAGCACAATTTACGGCTAATTATTCTCGTAATGTTTTAGGCCTAATGATTATTACCATCGTTCATGATAATACCCAAAAAGGGATTAATATGGCAAAACAGTTCAGCGATGTCTATGAGCGTTTTGGCACAAAAATTCATTACGAATTTTCTTACGACACGAATGACCAAGCAAATTCCATTGAACAGGTTATTGCCAACATAAAGGACAAACAAGACTTAGGTTCTATCTTCTTTGTGGGTAATGCGGCTGATTCTGCAAAATTTGTTGTCAAAGCACGCGATGCTAATATTAAAAACAAAATCATTGGCACCGATGTGGTTTCAACGCATGCCTTTAACCGCACAATTGCCGACATTAGTAACAACAAAGCGGATATCGCTCGCTATACTAACGATATTATTTTTTCTGCGCCACTGTTATTTGACACCTCAGGGTCGGAAGAACAACGCTTTAAAAACAGTTATTTACAACGCTTTGGCGAATATCCAGACTGGATTTCTGCCTATGGTCATGATGCAATTAAGTTAATTTTAAAAGAAATCTTAAATCAATCGTTAACTGCTGGAAACATCGAAAAAGAAATTATTTTAAAATACCTGTACGCCTTAAACACACCTGATCTAGCACTTCATGGTGCAACAGGTGAAAACTGGTTTGATAAAAATCGTGAAGCACAAAAAACCACACAAATAGGTGTTTACGATGGTCAAACTATTATTGCTGCGCCCACGCAATTACAACCTATCAAGCCAAATAGCTCGGTTAATTACATAGAAGAATTAAAATCTGGCAAAATGCTGTATGTCATTGACCGCTTTATGTACAAAACCAATGTGATTTATACGGGTATCGAACTGCATGATGTATCCAAATTAGATCTCACTAAAAACTCAGCTGAATTAGACTTCTCCATTTGGTTTCGGTATCGCGGTAACTTTGATCCTGCCGACCTCATGTTTATAAATGCCGGCACAGAATTAAACCTAGACAAACCCGTTCTTTCCTATCAAAAAGACGGCGTTATGTTTAAACGGTACCGCATAAAACATGAATTTAATATCGACTTTTCAACCGAAAAATTTCGTCATGGAAGTCATGTCGTAGGCTTATCTTTCCGTCATAAAAACTTCAATAAAAATAACGTTATTTATGTTATTGACGACTTAGGCATGGCACTTAATAGTAATACCAGCTTAAAAGATAAAGTAAGTGCTGATCATATTTTACAATCTCTTCCCGATTGGAAAATTCTTGCCGCACAGTTTTATCAATCGATTACTATCATCCCAACCTTTGGCGAACCAATGTATGTAGGTTATGGTGCCATTGGCCCTGATTTCTCTAAAATTGATTATGAAGTTCTACTTGCAGAAGATCGGTTTAACCTCAATGATTACGTCAACCCCGTATACTTTGTCTACATAGGTATTTTTGGCATATTAGGCAGCATTGCAGCGCGCTTAATTGATAATAAATACAATTGGAAAAAGCATGCTAATGCTACCAGCGAAAAAGATTTGACGTATAAAGAAGATATTATTTTCTTCTGGCTAGCGTCTTCTTGGGTAATGCGGGTGGTTTTTTGGTACGTATCGTTATTAGCCATCGGCAACTTAACCATTGAAATTGCCATTGATGAAAACCTATCCAACCATAGTATCGATTTAATTGTTATGGTTTACGATTCACTCTGGTGGATTGTGCCAGCTACGTTAATTGTATTAGCACTTAACCTATTTTTATGGCCTCCGATGGAGAAAAAATCTCAACGAAAAATTCCTGGCGTTATTAAAAACTTTACTAGCGGACTTGTTTATATCTTATTTTTCTTTTGTATTGTGGCGTTCGTATTTAATAAGCCATTATCCAGCTTATTAGCAACAAGTGGTTTATTCGCGATGATTTTAGGTTTAGCTGTGCAAGGAAATATTGCAAACATCTTTTCAGGCATTGTAGTTAACCTTGAGCGCCCCTTTTCAATTGGTGACTATATTAAAATAAAAACCTTTGACCGTGTTCAAGTCATTGACATGACTTGGCGTAGCTTGAAAGTTAAAGATTTAGACAACAATATTATCAGCATCCCAAATAGCTTAGTTGCGGCCGCTGAAATTGTTAATTATATTGAAGATTATTCTAAAATAGGGCTTAAATTAAACATGCCACAAAAATATGAGCCAGAATTAATTTTGAGTCATCTTAAAACTGCGCTGGCAAGTGTCAAAGGCATTCATGATATTAAAACACCCGAACAATATTTTAATGGCTATGTATATCTTGAGTGCGGTGTAATGGCTGAATATATTATTTCGTTTAGTATTTATGAATTCAAAAAACATAAAGTCTTTAGAGATGAAGTCTGGAAAGCTATTTTTCATGAGTTTACCCAGGCAAGAATACCCTTTGAAGAGATCAACCGACTGAATGAAAGTAAAGACATTGCAGAAGTTACTATTGACTTAACTAAAGGCGCGATAACTGCTGCAAGCTAAACCATAGCTAAATACTTACGATCTGATCTTTAATCATCCAGCCACGGGTTCGAAGCCCACATCAATATACAAATAAAACAATAAGTTAGACGACTTACTAGACTACACTTTAACATGGCGTAGTCTAGTCAGATTATTTAATACGGCAAATATGACCGTCACCGTAATACCTTAATCAATTGTTTATTGCACTTCCAATAACTAACTGGTGTGTATGCAGAGAATGCTAGCGATGGGTAACGTTGATATGCTTGGCCTGTAGGGTTGTGCGAAGAATTGAGTGCTTACTGCCATTTTGGTGCTCTTTTTCAAAGAGGAGACATTTATTGTTTAACCTCAAAAACAGCATATACCTATAGTCAACAATGAAATATATTTTATCATTTGATAGAATGCAGCCATTTACTTCTCTACAACATAATTAACGATGCATTTTAAAAAATTAACGGTAATTTTTTTTATACTCAGTTTTTTTACACCGCAGAATAGCTACAGCAGTTACGCATCGATATTAATAGATGCAAACTCTGGTAATGTTATTTATGAAAACAATGCCAATCACCCATGGTATCCGGCATCCCTTACCAAAGTCATGACGCTTTACCTTACCTTTCATGCACTAAGTCAAAAACAAATTAGCTTAGCTGACAGCATGCCTGTTTCAAAGCATGCGGCAAGTCAACCAAACAGTAAACTAGGCTTAAGAACCGGCGAAAGAATATCTGTTCAAGATGCAATTCTGGCATTAATAACACGTTCCGCAAATGATGCTTCCGTAGTGTTAGCTGAGTTTTTAGGGGGGAATGAACAAAATTTTGCTTCCAAAATGACGGCAAAAGCGCATGCAATTGGTATGTATGACTCTCACTTCATGAATGCAACAGGCTTACCGCACCCTTGGCAGTCCACTACACCACGAGACCTTGCTTTATTAGCTTGGAAAATTCGCCATGATTTCCCTAATTTTTATCCTTATTTTTCAGCGCATAGCTTTAATTTTAAAGGCCATGAATTACGTGGAATTAATAAATTTACCGCGAATTACCCTGGCGCTGAAGGTATGAAAACTGGCTTTACTTGTGGCTCTGGCTATAACTTAATCTCCTCAGCACATCAAAGTAATAAACATTTGATTGGTGTTGTCATGGGCGGAATGACTAGCCTTGAACGCTATCAATTAATGTCAAATATGATGAACGATGGCTTTGCAGACCATTTTAAAATCAACAACCATAAACATATTAGCTCCTTAACCAGCAAATCTTCCTTGTCCCCGCCTTACCAATTATCTTGTGGAAAAGGTGCAACGGCAATGGCAACGGCAACACCAACCTTAACTAAGCGCAAACACCCAAAAAATCTTATCAAACATAAAAAAATCATTAAAAAACATAAATATAAACACGCCTAATGCGGACTAGCTAAACCTAAATCATTAACCACTGACACTGTTAAGATATATTGAAAATTTTAATCTTATTAGCAACAACGTCATCAATACTGGAAATAACAAATAATTGTCCTCCAGACTTAAGCTGATTAATACGCCCATCATTATTATCCAAGGCTTAAATAAATAATTACCTTTTATTGATGCCATATACTTAAGTGTCTCCACATCTGTATGCTTGCTTGGCGCTGAAAAAAACAACTCAATTAACGCGCCCATGCTAAAGAAATAAAGCGGAAAAAAGAAAAAAATAATTGAATCATCCTTAAATAAATAGCGCCAATATATAAACCAAACAACTATGACTAAACTTGAAAATACATCATGCCATAGCACAGACTCTGCTTTTTTAAGTGACACAATTACCAAACATAACAACGCTAAAAACAGCACAAAGTAACACACCTCAATGGCAAGAGGCGCAATGATTAGTCTTGCTTGTTGCTCGAAAATACATAAAACAATATTAAGCACTATAAAAAAATACATGATGTTAGTTTTCCTGCCCTAGTTAATTAATATAGTTTTCTTACCTTCAATAAGAATCCTTAACCTTGACTGCTTGTTATTTTGTCGACTTCAGCAACAAATTAATTAAAATTTGTTCATAAATATCAGCTAATAAAGCCAAATCAGTGACTAAAATATTTTCATTTATTTTATGAATTGTTTCATTTAGTAAGCCAAACTCAACAACTTGCGCACCGGTTGGTGCTATAAAACGCCCATCAGAAGTTCCACCACCCGTATCTTTTAAAACCTTTATGCCCGTAATTTTTTTAATGGCAAGTTCAGTTGCAGCAACTAACTCACCTGCCTCCGTAAGAAACGGCTGTCCTGACAAGCGCCATTCAATATCATGCTTCAAAGCAAATTTAGTTAATAATTCATCAACACGTTGTTTAATAATGTGCTCGTTTAATTCAGTTGAAAAGCGAATATTAAATTGAATCTGAAGCTCTCCAGGAATTACATTTTCAGCACCTGTGCCGGAATGAATGTTTGATATTTGCAATCGACTGGGCGGAAAAAATGTATTGCCTTGATCCCATGATTCATTAGCCAAAGCCTGTAAAAATGGAGCGCATGTATGAATAGGGTTTTCTGCAAGATCAGGATACGCAACATGGCCTTGCACGCCATAAATAGTGAGCTTTGCACATAAAGAGCCGCGTCGACCCACCCGCAGTACATCACCTAAATTATTTTTACATGAAGGTTCGCCAACTAAGCACCAGTCTATTTTTTCATGGCGCTGCTCAAGTTGCTCAACCACTTTTACGACACCATTGGTCGCTATACCCTCTTCATCACTGGTTAATAACATCGCAATAGACCCTTGATGATCTGGAAATGCCTTTACAAATCGTTCCACTGCCACAATAAATGCTGCAATGGCGCCTTTCATATCTGCTACGCCACGCCCAAATAATCTATCGTTAGTAATCGTTGGCATAAAAGGCGGCGATAACCAACAACTAGGGTCACCAACAGGCACAACATCGGTATGACCAAGAAAAACAAACAATGGCTTAGCAGTGCCTCGCCTGTACCAACTATTTTTAGTATCTACATAATCCATTTGTTCATGAGTAAAGCCACATGATGTTAAACAAGCCGAAATAAAGTCTTGGCAGCCTGCATCATTGGGGGTAATTGATTCAAGCTTAACAAGCTCTTGCACTAAAAATAAAGTTCTATCCATACGTTAATTAAAGAGTAAATGAAAATAATTTAAACGCCATGAGGTCGTCAACACAGGCATAATTATGTCACTGTTTTCCTAACCAGGCCTGTAATCATTATGCCTGCTTAGCTAGAAATTAAAATGATATATTTATCAAATTATTCCACTAATTTGTGATTTTAAGAGAATAAAACTGCTGATTTTAGCGACTTTAGTTTGTTTAGCCGCTTAATTTTCTGCATAATGTATTTAAACAATAATTTAAATGACAAGAGTATTTATACTTTAAAAATAAGGAGTGTAATCATGACGGAGTTAATGGGTCGCGGCATAGAGTTAATGTTTGTTGGAATGTCCGTTGTTTTTTTATTTCTTACTATGCTGGTCATTGCTATCAATGGCATGTCATTATTTATACAACGTTTTTTCCCTGACCAGCCAGTTAATATAAAATCAACATCGGCTAAAATTAACACACCAGAAGACAAAGCAATCATTGCTGCAATTACTGCGGCACTGATAATGCATAGAAATAAAAAATAATTTTTAATGCTTGTTACTGTATTAATGCTGTGAATTACCCATACAAATTTCAAACAGTAAATTTAACTTATTCTAATTAAATCTAAAACTTAATAACTTAATAAAGCATCACCCATAATAAGCAATTAAGTTACGATGTTTTTCAATGTAAGATTCATCAAAATTTCAGGAGAACTTAGGCATGGTCACTATCAATTCAAAACCTCTTACGATTACAGAAGTTGTCTTAAGAGATGCGCATCAGTCTATTTTAGCTACGCGATTACGAACCGAAGACATGCTACCGATTTGTAAAAATCTTGATGATATTGGTTATTGGTCTATTGAATCTTGGGGCGGAGCAACCTTTGATGCCTGCATACGATTTCTTGGCGAAGACCCTTGGGAAAGATTACGCGCGCTTAAAGCCGCTATGCCCAAAACACCACAACAAATGCTGCTTCGTGGTCAAAATATTTTAGGTTACCGACATTATGCTGACGATGTTGTTGATAAATTTGTAGAGCGTTGCGCCATTAATGGTATCGATGTATTTAGAATTTTTGACGCCATGAACGACATGCGTAATATTAATCGTACAATTAAAGCAGTGTTAGCTACCGATTGTCATGCGCAAGGCACAATCTCCTACACTACCAGTCCAATCCATACTATTGATATGTGGGTTGATCTAGGCAAACAAATTGAAGATATGGGTGCACACTCTGTTTGCATCAAAGACATGGCAGGCTTATTAAAGCCTTATGATGCCTTTGAATTAGTGAGTCGTTTAAAGCATGATCTAAGTATCCCTGTTCATCTTCATTGCCACGCAACAACAGGCTTAAGCGTTGCAAGCATTATCAAAGCTGTTGAGGCGGGTATTGATAATGTTGATACAGCAATTTCATCACTTAGCATGACCTATGGACACAGCGCCACAGAAACGATTGTCGCCAGTCTTCAGGACTTACCACGCGCAACTAATTTAAACTTAACTAAACTAGAAGTTATTGCTGATTACTTTCGAGAGATCAGAAAAAAATATGCACAATTTGAAGGCAGCTTAAAAGGCGTTGATGGTCGCATTTTAATAGCTCAAGTTCCTGGCGGCATGTTAACCAATATGGAAAATCAACTAAAAGAGCAAGGTGCATCCGATAAATTTGCTGAAGTCATGCGCGAAATCCCGCGCGTTCGTGAAGACCTAGGCTTTATTCCTCTAGTTACGCCCACTTCCCAAATTGTTGGCACTCAAGCGGTCATTAACGTATTAGATGGCGAGCGATACAAAACAATTACCAAAGAAACCGCCGGCGTTTTAAAAGGTGAATATGGACTTACACCCGCCCCTGTTAACAAAGCATTACAAGATAAAGTATTAGAGGGAAACGCGCCCATCACCTGTCGTCCTGCCGATTTACTTGAACCTGAAATGGCTAAATTAATTTTAGAAGTTCAAGAAAAAGCCAAGGCTGAACAGGTAACCCTAGCAAAAAATATAGACGAAGACGCTTTAATTCATGGCATGTTTGCACAAATTGGCTGGAAATTTATTGCTAACCGCACAAATCCAGACGCATTTGAAGCGCACCCAAGTACCTTAACACCCGCTACGCCAACATTACCAACAACGACACCGTCAATTGAAACTTACACTGTCAATGTCGATGGCAGAAACTTTACCGTTTCTGTCGGTCCAGTTGGCACGCCTTTAAATATTCACGCCACTAGCGTCGACAATAAACCAAGCGATCCGACGGCAAAAGCAGGGGCTGAAATTTATGCGCCTATGGCAGGTAATATTTTAAAAATTCTTGTTAATGAAGGCTCTCACGTTTCCGAAGGTGATGTCGTGGTCGTTATGGAAGCCATGAAAATGGAAACAGAAATACGCTCTAAATTTACTGGCATTGTAAGTGCTGTTCACGTTAAAGAAGGCGGCGCAGTCGCTGGTGGTAACGCGTTAATTTCTTTATAAAAGCATTTTATAAAAATTTAATCATGGAAAATCTTAATTCTCTTTGGCAAAGCACTGGACTTTATAACTTTACTAGCGGACAAGCTTTTATGATGCTAGTTGGTTTCTTGTTGCTTTTTTTGGCGATCAAAAAAGGCTTTGAACCCCTCTTACTTTTACCTATTGGCTTTGGTGCTATTCTTAGCAATATCCCTGTTGCGGGTATTTCTGAAGAAGGCGGGCTGTTATATTATCTTTACTACGGCATTAAAACAGGCGTATTTCCCTTGCTCATTTTTATGGGAGTTGGAGCTATGACAGATTTTGGCCCAATGATAGCCAATCCTAAAACCTTATTACTTGGTGCGGCTGCACAATTTGGCATTTTTGCATCGCTTTTAGGTGCATTAGCTCTTAATATTATTCCAGGAATTGAATTTTCAATAAAAGATGCTGCGGCGATTGGCATTATTGGCGGTGCTGATGGCCCTACTGCTATTTATGTAGCGTCTAAATTATCGCCTGATTTACTTGGTGCAATTGCCGTTGCCGCATATTCTTACATGGCATTAGTGCCCTTAATTCAACCACCAATTATGCGTGCCTTGACCACAGAGGCTGAACGCAGAATTGAAATGAAGCAAATGCGCACCGTCAGTAAAACTGAAAAAATTGTCTTTCCTTTAATGTTACTCCTACTGTCTATTTTATTATTGCCTTCAGCAACACCACTTATTGGCATGTTTGCACTGGGCAACTTAATGAATGCCTGCGGCGTTGTTGATCGTTTAAGCCAAACCGCACAAAATGAATTAATTAATATTGTCACTATTTTTCTAGGCTTAGCCGTAGGCTCAAAACTCAGTGCCCATGCTTTTTTACAAGCTGAAACTTTAGGCATATTGGCCTTGGGCGCATGTGCTTTTGCTATTGGCACAGCTGCAGGGGTTATCATGGCAAAAATCATGAATAAATTTAGCAGCACACCAATCAACCCACTTATTGGCGCAGCAGGTGTTTCAGCGGTTCCAATGGCGGCCAGAGTCGCTAATAAATTAGGCTTAGAAAGCAATCCACATAATTTTTTACTGATGCACGCAATGGGGCCTAATGTAGCAGGTGTCATCGGCTCCGCAGTTGCTGCCGGGGTCTTATTGAGCTTAATTAAATAATAGTATTTTTGATAATGAGCTTGATGCTGCTTGATAAAAAAAATCCTCATCAAGACTTCCCGTCTGTCAATTCAGCACTTTTAGAGCCCGAAGGCTTATTGGCAGTGGGCGGTTGCTTATCTGAACAACGCTTATTAACTGCTTATCGACACGGCGTTTTTCCTTGGTACAATCAAGGAGAACCCATTTTGTGGTGGTCTCCAAACCCAAGATTAGTGTTATATCCAAAATCAATAATTATCTCCAAAAGCCTAAATAAAACATTTAGAAAACATATATTTAAGATTACTTATGACCAAGCATTCACTCATGTCATTACCGAGTGTGCTAAAAAAAGAAAAGTGTGCAATGAAACGTGGATTTCCCCTGAAATCATAACGGCTTATACACAACTGCATCGCCAGGGGCATGCTCATTCAATTGAGGCATGGCAGGATTCAACATTAGTGGGTGGTTTATATGGCATTAGCATTGGCCAAGTTTTTTTTGGCGAATCAATGTTTCATACTCAAACAGATAGCTCAAAAATAGCATTTATTAGCTTAGTTAATTGGCTTTATACGTGGGGATATAAACTCATTGACTGCCAAGTGCATTCTGAACACTTAGTCAGTCTTGGCGCAGAAAACATTAGCCGAACTAAATTCATTGATTTACTAAATTTTTTTTGTGAAATCCCAGCTTTTTCACCCGCATGGAAATAATAAATAATTTTTTTTTAACATCTAAACAACCCTGTAGTTATTTAGATCATCGTGATGCACAATTTTTATATGCGTATCCGTCAAAAGAACTAAATAATAAAATATACTCTCAATTAATCACCCAAGGGTTTAGAAGAAGTGGTCATGACATTTATAAACCCTACTGCCAAGCGTGTATAGCCTGCGTGCCCTCAAGAATTAATATCAGTAATTTCAAAGCAAATAGAACTCAAAAACGCTGCTTAAAAAAAAATATAGATATTAAAGCCATCATTAAACCGCCTATTTTTAATACGTCACATTATGAGCTTTTTTTAAATTACCAACTACATCGACATAGCGAGGGAGACATGGCACACGCCAGTCCCGCGCATTACCTTGATTTTTTTAACAGTGAGTGGTGTAACACGATTTTTGTAGAATTTTTTATTGACACGCAACTTGCTGCAGTCGCTATTATTGATCAATTAGACAACGCATGGTCGGCAGTTTACAGCTTTTTTGACCCTAAATTTTCAGAACGTAGTCTGGGTGTATACATCGTGTTATGGCAAATTGAACAACTTCAACACCGGCAATTAACTTTTTTATATTTAGGCTTTTGGATAAAAGAGTGCAAAAAAATGAATTACAAATCAAACTTTAAGCCCATTGAACTGTTAATTAACGAAAATTGGAGTGAATGTTCAATGCTATAACGGTTTTTGATTTTTATCCACACGAGCCCTATTCTTAAAATAGATGCTTATGATATGATGCTCTTTTTTTAAAATAAGGCACTTTAAAGATGGCAAAAGAAGATCAAATTGAAATGGAAGGAAAAGTAATTGATACGCTTCCTAATACTATGTTTCGGGTTCAACTAGAAAATGGACATATTGTAACGGCACATATATCAGGAAAAATGCGCAAACATTATATCCGTATTCTTACTGGAGATAGTGTAAAAGTAGAAATGACACCGTATGACTTAACAAAAGGACGCATTTCCTTCCGCATGCGTTAATAATATTTTTTGAACATACTATTAACGCGTCTTTATTTACATTTCAGATACCACGTGTTCTTTGCTAACTATTTCAAACACTAAGTCATTATTATCAAGTTTAATAGTTACGTGCCCACCCTTTGTTAATTCACCAAATAACAACTCATTCGCCAAAGGTTTTTTTATTTTTTCTTGAATAAGCCTACTCATAGGTCTAGCACCCATTTTTGTATCACAGCCATTTTCAGCAAGCCACACTCTGGCTTCTGAATCTAAGGATAAAGTAACCTGCTTATCAGCAAGCTTTGCTTCTAATTCAAAAATAAATTTATCAACAACAAACCCTATGCTTGAAAAATCTAAGGGTTTAAATTGAATTACGGTATCCAAACGATTTCTAAATTCTGGCGAAAAACTTTTTTCAATAACCTTCATACTATCCGTTGCATGATCTTGGAAAGTAAAACCTATCGATGCTCGACTACCCTCTTCTGCACCCGCATTGGTGGTCATGATTAAAATGACATTTCTAAAATCAGCTTTTCGACCATTGTTATCCGTTAAAGCACCATGATCCATGACTTGTAATAAAAGATTAAACACATCAGGATGCGCCTTTTCCAGCTCATCAAGCAAAAGTACAGCATGTGGATGTTTATTAATTTTTTCTGTTAGCAAACCACCTTGATCAAACCCTACATAGCCAGGAGGCGCGCCGATTAATCTTGAAACCGTATGTCTTTCCATGTATTCAGACATATCAAAACGGATTAACTCAATACCCAACACTTTAGCTAACTGTCTACTTACTTCCGTTTTACCCACCCCAGTAGGGCCTGCAAATAAAAACGAACCAATTGGTTTTTGACTATCTCTTAAACCAGCACGCGATAGTTTGATAGCTGACGCTAACGCACTAATCGCCATATCTTGACCAAACACGAGCATTTTTAAGTTCTTTTCAAGATTAGCCAGCTTATCAATATCATTTGAACTCACTGATTTAGCAGGAATTCTTGCTATTTTAGAAATAATTTCTTCGATTTCATAAGTACCAATCGAATGTTTACGCTCTGACTCAGTCAACATGCGCTGTTTTGCACCCGCCTCATCAATTACATCAATCGCCTTATCAGGCAAATGTCGATCGTTGATATAGCGATCAGAAAGTTCTACGGCAACTTGCAATGCTTCTGGCGTATACACAACGCCATGATGCTCTTCAAAACGCGATTTCAAGCCTTTTAAAATTAAAATGGTATCTTCAACAGAAGGTTCGACTACATCAATTTTCTGGAAACGACGGGCTAAGGCATGATCTTTTTCAAAAATACTGCGATATTCTTGATACGTTGTTGAACCAATACACCGTAATCGTCCTGAAGCTAAAGCGGGCTTAAGTAAATTAGACGCATCCATTACCCCCCCAGACGCAGACCCTGCGCCAATTATGGTATGAATTTCATCAATAAATAATATCGCATCGGGTTCTTTTTTTAATTGATTGATAACAGCTTTTAAGCGTTTTTCAAAATCACCTCGATATTTTGTGCCCGCAACCAACGCGCCTAAATCTAAAGCATAAATAACACTATTCGCTAAAACCTCAGGCACTTGTTGTTCTACAATTTTTTTAGCAAGCCCCTCTGCAATAGCTGTTTTACCAACACCCGCTTCGCCTACTAACAAAGGATTATTTTTACGTCTTCGACACAATGTCTGGATGGTTCGCTCAACCTCAAGATCACGACCAATTAAAGGATCAATTCGTCCTTCTTTAGCTTCGTTATTTAAATTGGTTGCAAAACGATCTAAAGGCTTACCGCTTTCCGACTCCCCATGACTCTGTTCAGATAATTGATCTTCACTCTGTGCTTTATCGTCGTCATTTTTTCCAACGCCATGCGCCATAAAATTAACCACATCTAATCTGGTTATTTCTTGTTGATTCAATAAGTAAACGGCATGGGAATCTTGCTCACTAAATAAGGCGACAAATAAATTTGCCCCCGTCACTTCTTTTTTATCCGTTGCCTGAATATGAAAGACTGCGCGCTGCAACACTCGTTGAAATCCTAAGGTAGGCTGTGTTTCTCGATGCACACCATGAGGTAGTAACGAGATAGTCTCATTAATAAATTTAGTTAATTGTTCACGAATTAACGAAATATCGCATTTACATGCCCTCAATACAGTTGCTGATGCTGAATTATCAAGCAATGCCAGCAATAAATGCTCAACAGTAATAAATTCATGACGCTTATCATGAGCACTTTTAAATGCATTATTTAAGGTTATTTCTAGTTCTTTATTTAACATAAACGCTCCATTTAAACGACTTCCATAGAACACAACAAAGGATGCTGATGCTCACGGGAAAATTCATTAACAATAACAACTTTGGTGGCCGCAACATCTTTTGTATAGGTTCCACACACACCTAAACCTTGAATATGAATCTGCAACATCACTTGCGTAGCTAACTCTTCAGACATTCCAAAGAATATCATTAAAACCTCAATAACAAAGTCCATTGGCGTAAAATCATCATTTAATAAAACTACTTTATACAGTGGCGGCGGCTGTAATTGAGGCAGCTCACTTTGCAAAAGTAAATCATCATCGTGATCTTCATAAGGAGTAGAGTTTGACATAATTATTGATAAATTAATTTCTTTTATTAAACATAATGGGTTTTCTGGCGTATTTCAAGTTCAATTGCAGTAAAAAATTATACACTTTTACTTAATCTAAACTTTTTTATCGGTTATTCTTGGCAGTTAAACAACACATTTAAAAAAGAGTGCTATTCAGCAACAATTTAACTATCCCTTTTCACCTCTACTGTCTTTTTTCTGCGATAACAGCAGTTAAACTACCACAGCATTTTTAATTAATTGAGATAAATTTATGGTTTGGAAACCACACGTCACCGTTGCTGCTATTATTGAACGGGAAAACAAATTCTTATTGGTTGAAGAAGAAACCACCCAAGGCCTTCAATTAAACCAACCAGCCGGACATTTTGAACAAAATGAAGACTTAATTGGCGCGGTTATACGCGAAGTTAAGGAAGAAACTGCCTGGCAATTTGAACCTCAAGCACTTATTGCTATCCAACTTTGGCGCAAAACCCCTGCGTCCCCGACCTTTTTACGAATGTGCTTTACGGGATATTGTCATAGCTTTGATGCTCAGCAACCGCTTGATCAAGGCATCATTGCAACACATTGGCTGACTCGCGATGAAATTGCCTCACAACAACACCGATTAAGAAGCCCTTTAGTATTGATTGCCATCGATGACTACTTAACGGGCCCGCGTTATCCACTCTCCTTGTTAACTTCATTTTTTGATACTGAGCATGACTAAAAACATCATCGTAGGTATGTCGGGTGGTGTAGATTCTTCTGTCACGGCCTTGCTGCTATTAAAACAAGGCTATACCGTCACGGGCTTGTTCATGAAAAACTGGGAAGAAGATGATGGCACAGACTATTGCACAGCAATGCAAGATCTTGAAGATGCACAACAGGTATGCGACCAACTGGGCATCCCACTTCACACCATTAATTTTTCAACTGAATATTGGGATGAAGTCTTTACCGTATTTCTTGAAGAATTTAAAGCTGGGCGCACGCCAAACCCCGATATTTTATGTAATAAGCATATAAAATTTAAAGCCTTTTTAAACTATGCCACCACTGAGTTAGGTGCTGATTACATTGCTACCGGTCATTATGCCCAAGTCATTAAAAACAACGATACCTTTCAATTGCTAAAAGGATTAGACCCCAATAAGGAACAAAGTTATTTTTTGTATACCTTGGGGCAAACGGCACTATCTAAAACATTGTTTCCAATTGGTCATTTACATAAACCTGAAATTCGCCTATTGGCTCAACAAGCTGGCTTTCAAAATCACCAGAAAAAAGACAGCACAGGCATTTGTTTTATTGGTGAGCGAAAATTTTCTGAATTTTTACAACGTTACCTACCCTCACAACCAGGTGATATTAAAACACCAGAAGGTCGCTTGATTGGACAGCACCATGGCTTAATGTACTACACTTTTGGTCAACGACAAGGCTTAGGTATTGGTGGCGTCAAAAATTCACCCGACGAGCCCTGGTATGTTTTGGATAAAAACTTAGCTGAAAATATATTAATCGTGGCGCAAGGACATGACCATCCACTACTTATGCATAACACCCTAGAAGCAGGGCAGCTTGACTGGTGCTCAACACCCTTAACAGTAAACACAGAATGCACAGCAAAAACCAGATATCGACAAGCTGATCAAGGCTGTTATGTTGAACCGTTGCCAGATAATCGCTGCAAAGTAACATTTAAAACCCCACAACGCGCGATAACACCTGGGCAATCAATTGTTTTTTATGATAATGAAATCTGCTTAGGTGGCGGTATTATTGAACATAAAACTAATCAATCCTCGTGGTACACACAGAAATAACAGCATACTTTAACCTGACGATAAATAAGGAAAATCATTATGATAAAAAGAACCTTAAAACAGCTAAACCTTAGCGCTATCCTCCTCTTAGGATTTACTACACTTGCTTTTTCAGAACCTAGGATTGTCGGAGGTTATGATGCACAACGAGGCGACTGGCCGTGGATAGTCGGCTTAATCTACAGCGGTGATAGCAACTTCGATGGCCTAACATGTGGAGCCACATTAATTAATTCAACGTGGGTCATTACTGCGGCTCATTGTATGATTGGTGAAACAACTCAGACCTTACAGGTTGTGGGAAATCTTTACGATTTAAAAAAAGACACAGGGATAACAAGAAACATTAAACGAATTATTGTTCATCCAGCCTATAACCAACGCACTGAACAAAACGATCTGGCTTTATTGGAATTAACCCAGCCTATCACTGACATTCCCCCTATCCCCAATTTAAATCAACAAACTGATATTGAAGGCAGTTATGCCACCGCTATTGGCTGGGGACGTTTAGGTGAAAATAACCGCAAATATCCTTCTATTTTACAAGAAGTCCAAGTTCCGATTGCATCCGACAGCGACTGCAAACGTAGATTAGACACTACGAGCAGCATGCTCTGTGCCGGCGAAATTGCAGGTGGCAAAGATACCTGTCAAGGCGATAGTGGCGGACCCTTAATGCTATTACAACAAGGACAATGGACTTTAGTAGGCGTAACAAGTTGGGGAACTGGCTGCGCTAGACCCAGAAATTATGGCGTTTACACACGCGTCTCAGAATTTATAGATTATATTGATGAAACAATCAATACAGATTATTTTGCACTTGCGGATGTTAATAACGATAACAAAATAGATCAATTTGATAAAACAGCAAAAGTAAAAGCATTAACTGCTGAGTTTACGCTTTGGAGAACGCAATGTTGGCTAAAGTATCGTAGCTGTGCTGATGTTAATAACGACAACAGAATTAATCAACTCGACTATTCTCATAAACAGAAAAATCGTCAAATTGATTATACAAAATGGCTAAATATTTATTGGAAACCAGAGCTAATCTAAAAATAATGGACAAAAAAAAGGCCGGTAAAACCGGCCTTTTTTACAAAATCAAGAGTTAAGCAATTGATTTAACTTTTAAATTCAATCTGCTTTTACTACGAGAAGCTTTGTTCTTATGAATAATTCCTTTATTCACTGCTGCATCGATAATAGGTTCGGCAATTTTAAATGCTGCTTGTGCCTTTTCTTTATCACCTTCTTTTACGGCTGCTAAAATCTTTTTAACAAATGTCCGTAAATTACTACGTTTTCCAGCATTGCTAACTCGTCGTTTTTCTGCTTGTTTTGCACGTTTTTTTGCTTGTGCTGTATTAGCCATAATGTCTTTTATTTCTTTAAGTTCAATTTTAAGCAAAACATTATCTTAATAAAGGTGAATATTGTCAACCACCTAAATATATAAAATAATTACCCTCAATAATAATTTAATATCATTGTACTTAAGCAGATAATGCGCTTATTGATAGTATATTTTATTCAACGTGGCTTATTTTATAGCCACTATCTAAAACAGGTCTCACACTTGATCAAACGATTACTCAGCTCAAGCCTCACAGTAAGCGCTTTAACCTTAGTATCGCGCATTTTAGGCTTTCTTCGCGATATGTTAATTGCTCATTATTTTGGTGTTAGCAGCACTACAGATGCCTTTTTTGTCGCCTTTAAGCTCCCCAATTTTTTTCGAAGATTGTTTACCGAAGGCGCGTTTGCTCACGCATTTATACCCATATTGCTAGAACACCAAACTTACAACGACCACAACACTTTCAAAAAGTTCATGAATAGCACAGCGGGCATTCTGCTCCTTATTTTAAGCACTTCGCTAGTTATCAGCCTACTTGCAGCACCTTTAATTATTTCTTTGATTGCCCCAGGCTTTACTTGGAATAGTCTACAACATACAGAGGCGACTCAATTACTTAGAATAATGCTACCGTATTTAGCATTCATTGTGCTCATTGGTTTTTCAGGCAGTTTAATGACCATGCACAGACAATTTGTAGTCCCCACACTGACACCCGCACTTCTCAACATTAGCATGATTGCCTGCACACTGTACTTAACACCATATACTTCAACGCCTATTAAGGCGTTAGCATGGGGCGTGTTTTTGGGAGGAATACTTCAGATAGCCTGCCAAATCCCAAGCCTACAGCGCTTAAATTTACTACCCAAAATCAATCTTAGCCGTCCAGATAACAAAAGCATCGACATGTTACGACGCCTCATTCCAACTATTTTCAGCAGCTCTGTAACGCAAATTAATTTACTCCTTGATTCCTTCATTGCCTCGTTTCTTAGTGCGGGTAGTGTTTCGTGGCTATACTATTCAGACCGTCTTGTTGAATTGCCCGTAGGACTAATGGGTGCCACGCTTAGCACCGTATTATTACCACACTTAACGCATCATCATATCCACAAACACAGCTTAGCTTTTTCTGACACCTTAAGTGCTGGCTTACGCTTAAGTTTATTAATTAGTTTACCTGCCAGTATTGGGCTCATTTTTTTAGCAGAACCTATTCTAATTACCTTATTTAATTATCAAGAATTTACTGCCACAGATGTGCATTTTACTGCTCAAAGCTTACAAGCCTATGCCTTAGGCTTGCCGGCGTTTATCGCCATAAAAGTATTAATTACAGGGTTCAGCGCACGCCAAGATATAAAAACACCCTTACGCTACGGCTATTATGCACTAGGCATCAGCCTGCTATTAAACATTCTTGCCTGGCCTTTTGGTCATGCTGGATTAGCCTTAGCGACCTCGCTGGGAGCACTTATTAATGCCCTATTACTGTTAAAAAAATTACTGCACGATAAACTTATTGCCCCTAAACGCTCGACCTATAAATTCATTATTAAATTAATAATCAGTAACGTATTAATGGCCTTAGGACTCTATTATGGACTCGAGCAACCTGAATGGTTTACGTTAGCTGGCAACGAGCGAATTGTTTATTTAATAAAATTTATTTTCTTAGGCATGATTATTTATTCTTTAAGCGTGTTTCTCTTAGGCTTAACTAAAACCAATTTACCTAAACCCCTACAACAATGACCCTACACTTTTTTAACTCACCACTACGAAGCTAATGAACGCGTTACTCACCATAAAAAATCTCAAGGTTTCATTTAATTCAACGCGCGTCGTCAACAATTTAAGCTGCACACTTTATAAAGGCGAGACATTTGCCTTAGTGGGTGAATCAGGTTCAGGCAAATCAATTACCGCTCTCAGCATTATCGGCTTATTGCCAACCAATGCCACGATAAGTGCCGAAACGCTTAGGCTACATACAACCGACTTACTCGACTGCTCCGAGCAAGAAATGTGTAGTTTGCGCGGTAATAACATTGGCTTTATTTTTCAAGACCCAATGTCCTCACTTAACCCGGTGATGACCATTGGCAAGCAAATTGCCGAAGTCTTAGCAAAACACGTTCAGCTTAATGGCAAACAAGCTCAACAGCGCGTCATTGAACTGTTACGACAAGTAGAAATGCCTGATCCTGAACAACGTTACAATAGTTATCCACACCAACTTTCGGGTGGACAACGCCAACGCGTCATGATTGCCATTGCACTGGCGGGTGAGCCAGAATTATTAATTGCTGACGAACCTACCACAGCACTTGATGTCACCATTCAGGCACAAATATTAAACTTACTCAAAAAAATACAACGCGAGCGCGGCATGACGCTTTGGCTTATCAGCCACGATTTAGCCTTAGTGGCCACTATTGCTGATCGTATTGCCGTGATGCAGCACGGTGAAATTGTGGACACACACACCACGAACGATTTTTTTAATCACGCTACCCACCCTTACACACAGCAATTACTCAACGCGTTACCTACCATGGAACGCTTACTTACGCACCCTAAAGAAGAACGTACGACCTTGCTTGAAATAAGTCATTTTAGTTGCAGTTATCCCATCAAAAAAGGACTGCTTCAGCGCACTATCGGCGTTGTTCGTGCGGTTAACGAAGTCTCTTTTAGTATTCAGCAGGGTAAAACTTTGGCATTAGTTGGGGAATCTGGTTGTGGCAAAACTACGCTAGGCAAAAGCTTAGTTAATTTAATCCCTCATACCACAGGAAAAATAACCTTTGAAGGACAGGAAATTAACACTCGCAACAAGAATCACATAAAAAAACTCCGCACGTCCATGCAACTTATTTTTCAAGATCCCTTTTCAGCGATGAATCCACGCATGTTAATCAGCGACATTATTACCGAAGGTTTAGAAAGCGCCAACGTACCATTAAATGAGCGCCAGCAACGCATTGAACATTTACTCACCTTAGTTGACCTACCTATCGATGCAGCGCTACGTTATCCACATGAATTTTCAGGCGGGCAACGGCAACGCATCTGTATTGCAAGAGCCTTAGCGGTAAACCCCAAATTGCTTATTTGTGATGAGCCCACCAGTGCTTTAGATGTTTCTGTACAAGCACAAATTATTGCCTTACTCAAAACCTTACAACAGCACAACGGCATTAGTTACTTGTTTATTACCCATGATTTGGCGCTGGTTGCTGAAATTGCAGATGATGTTGCCGTGATGTATCAAGGTCAGATTATTGAAATCGGCACAATGCAAGACGTGTTAAACCATCCTCAGCAAGAGTACACAAAGAAATTATTAGCCGCATCACCAAGCTTAAAACATCACTAAAATCATCCGTGCTGCTAAACAACTGCCCGTTACTCACCACGTCCGTCTTTTATTGGCTGCGAGCATAGCAAAGTAAACGCTTCGCATTTCCACCGACGTGAGCGTACTCAATGAGAATAGGGAGATCAGCAAGCGCCTGATTTATAACTACCCCAAAAGAAATAATAGAAGAACTTCAGATGGGAAGAAATATCAAAGAAGATCGGTTGATTGCGTTATTTAACAAACTGTTGTCTATCTCAAATCAAAGAAAGGACAACGATAGGCAAAAAGCAAATTAAAATGAACAAAATAACTCAGCTAACAAAGAAAATACGAACTCTACCAAAGCGCTCTCTGAAATGAGTGCTTCGGATGCTTTAGAAGTAATGGATTTAAGTGAACATGCTACTGATGCAGATATTAAGAATGCATACCGCATTCTTGCTGGGCATCTACATCCTGATCGTGCAGGCGGATCAAATTACTTAATGAAGATGCTCAATGAGGCGAGGGATGTATTGCTACATTAAAATGGTGTGCCATAAAGTGCCTGACAATGAGGGCTATTGAAGGGCAACAGTCGGGCGACCGCTTTGCCCCATCTTAAGTTGATAGCCCTCATGTTGAACTATCCCTTGCACTATTTGTGGTTGCTGGCCCTTTCGGTCGATGGCATGATAGCCGACCACAGGGTCTGTAGTCTTAAGCTGACAGTTATCGTCTAGGCACGTAGTCTCTGAATACCACTATTTTTTTTAAAATAACCAGAGTATGAGTTATGTGTTGGAGTGGCGAAGCATCAGCAGTATTAGCAACTATTGGATTATCCAGTACCGCTTATTTTTTCTATAAAAAGGAACCCGCAGCCTTATGTTATGCTTTGGGGTTCTTCTCCTTAATGGAGCTTTTGCAAGCCTATACCTACACGGTGATAGATGATTGCGCTAATCCCGGCAATCAAATAGCGACACTCTTAGGCTATATTCATATTGCTTTCCAGCCGTTTTTTGCTAATGCGGTGTCCTTGTATTTTATTCCCGAAAAAGTCAGGAACAAGATTGCCGCCCCCGTCTATTTTGTCTGTTTAGTCGCTACGGTGTGTTTGTTGTTAAGGTTATATCCCTTTGAATGGGCACCTTTCTGTTACGAAGTTAAAACTCGACTGGTAGTGTTTAGCCATTATGCAGAATCTTTTACGATGCCGTTTTGTGGGCGAAGAATTTGCTCCTTATCCGGTGATTGGCATATCGCTTGGGAAATACCCGCGACGGCGAATGTCGTATTATTTAATATGTATGTGGTAGCCACTTTTTTAATGCCTATTTTATATGGCTCATGGCGAATGACGCTTTACCATATTCTGACGGGCCCTTTGCTCGCTTGGCTAACAACCAGTAATCCCAATGAGTGGGCCGCCGTTTGGTGTTTATATTCCATAGGCTTATTACTCATTTTGGTTAAAACCCCGATACGAGGTTATTTACATGTGCAGCAGTGGTTTTGGTGGCGGTTTGTGGTCAAGCTTGATGAGAAAGTTTAAGGCTTAGGGGGCGGTGTAACCATCATTCTAATTTTTAGGAAGCATAGCAAGTTATAACTCTGAATATCTCGAATTTTACTTCATTGCTACTTGCTATGGCACAAATTCAGTTTTGTCGGTTAAACAGGATTTTTATGCCAAGGTTCTCTCGACCAAGCTTACTGCTATGGTCGCCAATGCTGCTCAACAACAGGTTGATAAAGCAACGGCTCATCGCAAACACGAATACCAAGTCAACTTTGCACAGGCACTTTCCAAAATGAAAAATACTCTGATTGAACGCCTTCTGCTTTCAGTTCGTAAACTGCAGGGTAAACTTGAGGCACTGATTGATTATATAGCTCGTACCATAGAGCCGAGAAGTTATAGCAGATCGACTTCAAAATCGAAAAACAGAATTTTTTATTGCAATTACAAGAGAACTAAGTAAATCAATGGGGTATTTCTTAACTTAATGACATTGGTGCATGACGCTATTGCGACCTATGCACCGTCCTAGACTGTGGTGGAGGCGGTATATAAATATTATCTAAATCGCTGTCAATTTTAACGGCAAGACTTTCGACACCTTTTAGCGTTAATTTTTTATCTCCACCCTTTGACTCTGAAATGTAATGACCTATTAATTGACCGTCATTAGCCCTGACTAAATGCCCCATAATATAAGCAAATAAAAAGCTTGGTTTATGTAGCCTGCCAACCAATATATAGTCAGCCCCAGCTTTTTCAGCCAGTTCTGCAGCAATTTCACTGTGATCAAAAAGATACCCAAAACCACCGTTGTTTTCACGTTGAATATTTGAGTCAATAAAAATTATTTTGTACCCTGCTCTTTTTAACTCACCTTCTAACATAGCTTTTATGCTAGACGTTCTTTGAATTTCAGCAGGTGTTCGAGGAATTATGGTTAGATCATTTAACTCAAAATCCAATATAGCAATACTTGTTTCAGCAAATACTCCAACACTGCATAAACTTAAAAAGAGTGCGCCTAATAGTTTGTAGCATCCTGTATTTTTTGAGGTGTTCATAATATAAGCCTACTGTATTAATTTTGAAAAAATCAATGGAAAAAATCAATGGGGCTCAGTGTCATTGATTTAACCCAATCAACAACACGGATGACTCCCATTGACCCTTTCAAAAGTTAAGTGTAAATAATATAAGCGTAGACGGGATAAGCGAAGCGTCATCCAGGAAATCAAAAGGTGCATGACGCTATCGCTTATGCACCTTACGTTTCATTTTTTATGCGGGGTACGAGTTGCTTATCACCAATATCGTACAATGATGAGAGAGGATTATTTTGGCACCTTAAATCAGCCGCTACATTCTGATTACCTGTTTAACTAAACTCATTATGTACTCAATGTCATCGTCATTTGTGACTTGTATTTCATAATCACCATTTCCATGATGACCTATATCTGCAACATTCTTTGCAAGTCCTTTTGTATCTTCAATCGTCCCATATTTTGCATTAATCCAAAATTTAATCGCTTTTTTCTGCAACGTAAAATCAATTAGATTTTTGCCTTTTTTAAATTCAATTCAAAAACTCGCTGTATTTCACGCTCAAGCTGAAAAGCAACTTCAACGACTTCAGTTAGTATATTATTTTGATTTTTGTAAATTGGCATGTGAATTAGAAATAATTTATTTTATTGAACACACGCGAATTGTAACGCAGATACGACAGAATAAACTCAATTATCCACTCCAAGCTCTCTCCACCTCAGCAAAGCTATGCGTTTTTTTTCCACTATCCAGATAACGTTGATAAGCTCTGTCTGCTCTACAAAAATACAAAACTGAGACTGCAATGAATTACCGCCCCGCCACCCCAACTTAGCCCACCCGCTCAACAATAAACACTGTCCCTTGCACTGCGATTACTTTTACTTTTTCGGTGCTGGGACAGTCTTCGCCTTGTACTTTCCAAAGCGAATCATCTACTTTTATTTTGCCCTGACCATTTACAATTGGCTCATGTAAACTGAATACGCGACCAACGTACTGGCGGCCGCGTTGATTTAATAAGGGATGATCTGAGTGTATTGGGTAGCGTTGATTAAGTTTTCGCCACAAAAATATGCTGAGTAAACTTAATGCTGCCATGATAAAAACTTGGTTTTCAAGCGTTAAATCTGTAAACACCAGCATCATAATGCCGGTAAGTGCTGCGGCAAACGCCATCCATAAGAAGAAAAACCCTGCGGTGACGACTTCGCATACCAATAAAACCAAGGCGATAACCCACCAATACCAAAAAATCATGTTACGCCTCGTGGAATGGTGTCACTTTTTTTGCCTGCCCGTGCTGCGCTGAGGTATCTTTGATTAATTCACTAATACCGCCTAACGCGCCAATAACCGAGGAGGCTTCTAAGGGCATAAAAATAAGCTTACTGTTATCTGCTGACGCAATGTCTTTTAAGGCTTCAATGTATTTTTGTGCCACAAAATACTGGATGGCATTAAGGTCGCCTTGGCTTATCGCTTCTGACACCATGGCGGTGGCTTTGGCTTCTGCCTCTGCCAAACGTTCTCTGGCATCGGCATCTCTAAAAGCCGATTGTTTGCGCCCCTCTGCTTCTAAAATAGCCGCTTGCTGAGCACCTTCAGCGCGTAATATTTCGGATTGACGCGCACCTTCGGCTTCTAATATCGAGGCGCGTTTTAAGCGCTCTGCTTTCATTTGTCGGCCCATTGCCTCCACTAAATCTTTAGGCGGGGCAATGTCTTTAATTTCAATACGGGTGACTTTAATTCCCCAGGGCGTCGTGGCATCATCTACCACCATAAGCAATCTAGCGTTAATGTCATCACGTCGTGATAAGAGTTCATCCAAGTCCATTGAACCCATTACGGTACGAATGTTGGTCATCACTAAATTTAAGATTGCCCAATCGAGCTTACTGACTTCGTAGGCGGCTTTGGCGGCATCCATAACTTGATAAAACACCACACCATCCACGGTTACCATGGCATTATCACGAGTGATGACTTCTTGGGAAGGCACATCCATGACTTGTTCCATCATGATTAATTTTCTGCCAATTTGATCGATAACAGGAAAAATAATGTTTAAGCCTGGTTTTAAGGTATTGGTGTATTTACCAAACCGTTCAACTGTATATTCCATACCTTGTGGCACAGATTTAACACCCATAACAATTAATACTATGGCAAATACCATTAACATTAGTACAAATATACCAAAACTACTCATGTCGACTCCTCATATAATTAACACTGGAAAAATCATTTACGCATCAGCTTTTAACACGCAGCGTGGGCTGAGCTTAACTTGAAGGTTTCGCTTAATTTACACAGCTTTTGTGTCACTATTCAGTCTACTTATACCAAAAGCTTTGATGACTGTGCAATGCTGCTTGTGTACATCGACGTGTCCAGCTACTTAGGTTTACTTTTTATGATTGCATCAGACGTTTACTTACGCCGTTATTTACGCTTACTAAGCAGCGTGTTTAGGTTGCTCGTAGCACTGTGCTCGCTGCCTTGTCTAGCAGCCGATCCTCAACCCTATGTTGTCAGTCTTAACAAAACAGGGGATAGTGCTATTGATCAAGCCCTAACCGAGGTTTCTACGTTAATTCGCTTAAACAAACAGGCGCCTGTGGGTGCCTTTGCCTTGGTGAGCCGTGCTCAAGGTGATCTTACACGGTTTAAAAAGGCCTTGCACAGCTTAGGCTATTATCAGGCGCAACTGGAATTACGCATCGGTAAACGCGTTCTGACTGATCCAGGTATTTACGATGTGATTGATTTTTCACCCGCCAAGCCACCTATTCCCGTCGAGATTAGCATTACACTGGGGCCGCTTTTTCATCTTGGCCAGGTGCATATTGAAGGTGCCGTGCCCAAGGAAGCTGAGACGTGGCTGGCGCTTAAAGCCAACCTACCGGCACAAGCCAAGTACTTTCATGAGGCTGGCGAACGCTTACTTAACGCCCTGCATAATGAAGGTTATGCCTTAGCTACCGTGGCACCGCCGCGTGCTATGTTAGCTACGGCTACGCATACCGTTGAGATCAGCTATCGTGTTGAGACGGGCAAAAAATTACGCCTTGGTGCCATTACGTTTACTGGTCTACATAGTGTCAATGCTGATTTTTTACGCAAACGCTTACTGATTGCCTCGGGTGATAGATACCAACCCCTCGCGATTGAGAAAACGCGCTTAGCATTACTTGATACCCAAGTATTTTCCAGTGTTCAAGTGCTTAGTGCAGATCAGCCTGACGCTGAGGGTAGATTACCCATAAGCTTTGTCATGACTGAACGTAAACCTAGATCCACCTCGATAGGCGCGGCATACTCAACTGATTTGGGCGGCAATCTGACCTCTACTTGGCAACACCATAATATTGCAGGCAACGCTGAGCAGCTTAATTTAACCGCAGCCATCACACAACTTGGCGGCAATAGCAGCACGGGCATTGGCTATAATTTTAGTGCTAATTTTAGTAAACCTGAGTTTTTAACACGCCAGCAACAGCTTAGTACAACCCTGAGTGCGGTTAAACAAAATCTTATTGCTTACCATCAAACTGCGTTTACGCTGGACACTTCCTTAAGTCGACAACTCACTACTTTTTGGCAAGCGAGTATCGCTGTTGCGCTTAAACAAGCACATATTACCCAAGCCGATACAGACGCAGATTACACCTTAATTAGCCTGCCCAGTACCCTTAAATATCAAGGCACTAATCATTTGCTTGATCCTAGCCAAGGCAGCTTACTAAGCTTCTCAATTACCCCAATCCAAGCACTGACAGGTCAACAAACACTGCCGTTTGTTGTATTGCAGGCAACAGCGTCACATTATCTTGAGCTAAGCCAACATGGACGGCGTGTTATCGCTATGCGCGGCATGATTGGTAGCACACTGGGCGCAACTGTTCTTGATTTGCCTCCTGATGAACGCTTTTATGCTGGCGGTAGCGCCACGGTGCGTGGTTATCAATACCAATCTATTGGCCCCCATTTTTTAGACGGCACGCCACAAGGCGGTACGGCGCTCATTACTGGTACAGTTGAATTTAGACAACGCCTGTATAAAGATGTTGGTGGTGTACTGTTTGCAGACATTGGTCAAGTGAATAACACGGCTGCCTTTGTTTCTGGGGCATGGAAAATAGGCGCTGGCATAGGTGCACGTTATTACACCAAGTTTGGCCCGCTCCGCGTCGATGTTGCCTTACCTGTTAATGGGCAAACACATAATAACGTTGAACTTTACGTTGGTTTAGGGCAGGCGTTTTAATGAAAACAGTCACTGCATCGTTGCTGCGTAAACTATTTTTGCTGGTCAGTAGCATTCTGTGCCTCAGTATTTTACTGCTAGCTTATGTGTTGACCTCAGCCTCAGGATTACGCGTAGTTGAACATGCTGTAGCAAGCCTTAGCCCCCACCAACTTCGCCTCAACGGCGTACATAAGCACGGTTTCAGTCATATTGAAATTGATCACTTAACCTTATCTCAGCAACACGCAGTATGGCTTAGTATAGATAAACTGGTCCTCGACTGGTCACCCAGTGCCTTAAGACACGCTACATTACAGATTAATACTCTGACTGCGCAGTCTGTGGTGTTAACAAAGTTACCCACCTCAGAAAATACACAGACTGTCACACAACTAGCTTTACCCTTCGCCATTGTCTTAGCACGCCTTGAGATTGCCCAAGTAACGCTTGCCCAGCAACGCACTGCTCAGGCATTTACTCTTAACGTAACCGGATCGGGTGAATTAACGTCGGCAGAGCGTGCGCATGTTCAGCTATTTTTTACTCGTCTACACACTCAAGACACTTATGAATTGCTAGCGTCCCAACGCTCACAAGATATTGCTATTAAAATTTCTGCCCACGAAGCGGCACATGGCTTGCTTGCTTCTGTTGCACACCTAGACCTTGCACAACCGCTTAGTTTTCATGGGTCGTTAACAGGCTCATTAAATGCCGTGGACACTCACGTTACAATGGCCCTGGGGCCACTCAGCGCAGAACTGCACGGGCGCATTAATATTTCAGAAAAACACAGTGCCTTAGCGTTTTCAGCACGCTCGACTGCGCTTCGCCCATGGTCAGAGCTTGCTTGGCAACAGCTTGATTTACACGGTGCAGTACACGGCAAATGGCCATATCTCAACGTGACCAGCCAGTTAACGATGACTGATCTAGCCCTTGCCCAATATCCATTAACTAACCTGAGCGTTACGGCACAGGGCGAACAAGGGCAACTTCAGCTTAATGCCCAAGCCAATACCACTACGCCCCTAGAACATAACAACACCAATCTTGCCAGTATGCCCATAACGCTACACGCTGCACTTGATTTAACCAACACGCCAAGCACACTGTCTGCGCACCTTAATCATCCTTATCTGAAGGTTGCTGGCACTGCGCACCTCACCTCACCCTATCTGATGCACTGGGATGTCACCCTGCCTAATGTGCAACGCTTAACACAACAGACCCTGCTTTCGCTGTACGGCAGCGCGCAATTTACGGTCGACCTTAGTCAACAAGCAACGCTTACCCATATTGCTTTAGCAGGATCAACGCGACTTACCCGCGACGCCTTACCCACTAAACTGCCGCCTGAGCTCAGTACAGTCTCTGCTACATTTAAGTTAGACAAGCAGCAACTTACCGAAGCGCAAGGCGTGCTGACAGGAAAGAATGTCACCGCACAGTTTCGTCATTTCACTCAGGCGGGGCTGCATCATGCCGACTGGGAATGCTCAGTTGCTGATTTATCTCTACTTACTCCACAGGTGCAGGGTGCGCTAAAGCTGCGCGGTACGCTCTTGGGTGCGGTCGAGGCGTTACACTTAACAGCTGAGCTCCAAGGTAAATGGGCACCTAAGCATCAATCCTTACGCCCGATCACGGCTCACCTTGCTATTCAGCAATTACTTAATGCCCCGCAGGGCAGTGTCACACTCAACAGTGTTTTGGATAATGCGCCGCTTGCACTCACGGCCAATCTTCATCAGGATAGCCAACACGCTTTACAACTACACTTAACTCACGCACAGTGGAAAAGTATTCATGCTCAAGGGCAAGGCTCTTTCACAGCCCAGTCACCTTTGCCAATCGGAAACTTTACCCTCACCATTAAGCAACTTGCAGATATGAATAGCATTGTTCCTTATCCACTGACTGGCGCAGCCACGCTGCATCTTAATACGCGTGTAAACGGTAAACAGCACTTAGGCTATCTTGATGTTGTCGCCGATCAACTGAATATTACTGATACTCATATTGCACATGCTGAACTGCATAGCACCGTAACGGATTTACTGACTAAACCACAGCTCATTGGGGTGATAAATATCAAGCAATTAAGCGCGCCACAATTAACTGGTTCGGCGCAGCTTGATGTTAAGGGCGCGTGGCAAGCACTAATCTTATCACTGGCGGCTGACGTTACCCCTAACTCCGGCAAACAAACGCATATTACTAGCACGCTTGAACTTAATCCCAGCATTCAACAAGCACGCTTAACCAGTCTACAGGCACGTTGGGATAAACAATCCCTTGTATTAAAGCAAGCCAGCACCCTTGATTATGCCCAAGGTCTAACACTCACACCGTTGCAACTCCGTGCGGGTGATAGCTCCTTGACGCTTGCAGGTCAGCTTAGTCCACGCTTGAACATGAGTGCACAACTTGAGCGCTTGCCCGCCGAATTTTTAAGTATTTTCAATCCACGCCTGACACTGCACGGCCTAGTGTACGGTGACGCGCACTTTAACGAGGGCAGCTTAACAAATCCTCAAGGGCAAATTAACTTACACGGCGAAAACTTACGCTGGGCCGCCATGGCTAAGCACAGTATGCCCGCCATAGCCTTCTCCAGTACAAGCCGCCTAAATGGCAGGTCTGCTCAGCTTGAATTACAACTTAACTCTGGCGCAAAAGCCCATCTGTCTGTTCGAGGTCAACTACCTTTAACGTCACAAGGAGACCTTGCCTTACACGCTCAAGGCACTATCGACTTAGCATTCACTGACCCGTACCTGATGGCAGAAGGGCGACGCTTACGTGGGCAAGTCAGCCTCGACAATCAGCTAACGGGCACACTACAGACTCCTCTTAGCAACGGTGTTTGGAGTATTAAACAGGCAGAAGTCAGGGATTATGCCTTAGGAAGCAATATTACAAAGATTAATGGACACGGACTTATTGCTCAAAATAAGCTGCATATTGAGCAGCTTGAAGGGCATGCGGGCACAGGCACAATCAACATCACGGGCACGCTTGAGCCCTTCACAACAGGCATTCCAGTGCAACTTGATCTACACGCACGCAAGGCGCGTCCTTTGGCAAATGATCAACTTACCGTGGTGCTTGATGCTGATCTCAGTATTAACGGGCACGCTAGCACAGCACTGACCAGCACCGGCGCGATTAATCTTATTCGTGCTGACATTCGACTGCCTGAAGAGATGCCTTACGCGCTCGCTGAGCTAAACGTGGTGACCGATCAGGCAGTTTTGCCTGCGCCCACAGCACCGATCATGCCACCTATTAAAGTCAATATTAACGTGCGTGCAGAACAAGGCATTTTTGTGCGAGGACGCGGCGTATATGCTGAGTTAAGTGGTGCCCTACACTTACAAGGCTCACTTGCCAAGCTTAATCCTGAAGGTCGCTTTAAACTACGCCAAGGTCAGTATTCTTTAGCAGGCAAGACCTTAGTATTTAGTGACGGCAGCATCGACTTTTCTAAAGGCGACCTCACCAATCCAAGCTTATATTTTGTTGCCTCCACACGCAGCGATACAATCACTGCACAATTAACGATTAACGGCTCGGCTACTCAGCCCAGCATAAACTTAACCAGCTCGCCTGTTTTACCTCAAGATGAAATTCTTGCCAGAGTGCTATTTAACCAAAGCACCAGCAACCTAAGCGTAATGGAAATGGTGCAAATGGGCTCAGCATTAGCCTCGTTAACAGGGGTGCGGGGTAACTTAAACGATCCCCTTGAAGTTATGCGCAAAGGCTTACGCTTGGATCGTTTATCGATGGGCGGTAGCAATAATACTGTGGAAGCTGGACGTTATCTAATGCCTGGCGTGTATGTGGGTGCCAAACAAGGTATCACTGGCACCGGAACGCAAGCAACGGTACAAATTGATGTAACAAAAGAACTTAAACTTGAAGCAAGCACCGGCACCGCTACTCCCACGGGCAAAACCACCAGTACGCATAGCAATTCCCTTGGCATTCTTTATCAATTTGACTATTAACACCACGCTAAGCCATGCCATTACGCTATAATTTTACACCCTACTCATCACTGATTACGCACGCATGAATCATATTGCTTTAAAAATGTTAATGGGCGATAAAGGCAAGTACCTTGGCATTATCATGGGCTTAACCTTTGCTTCACTTATTATGACTCAACAGCCAGCTATTTTTGTGGGTCTTATGGCGCGGTCTTACAGCTTTATCTCTGACGTTGCGCTACCTGACATTTGGGTAATGGACAGTAAAGTGCAATTTATTGATGACATTAAACCCATGCAGGAAACTGAACTGTATCGAGTACGGGGAATTTCTGGCGTGGATTGGGCGATGCCTATGTACAAAGGCTTGTTAAAAGTACGCTTAGCAGATGGCGCATTTCAAACCTGTAATGTCATTGGTTTAGACGATGCCACGTTAATTGGTGGCCCCGCCACTATGCTAAAAGGAACACTGGCAGATTTACGCCAAAGTGATGCCGTTATTGTCGATATTGATGGCGCTAAAGATAAATTAAGCAAACCTTCGCCTAGCGCGGGACAAAAAAATATTCCCTTACAAATAGGCGATTCTTTAGAGCTTAATGATCATCGCGGCATTATTGTTGGCATTGCTAAAGTCACCCGCACCTTTCAATCACAACCTGTTATTTACACAACCTATTCTCGGGCTAAAACCTACGCACCACGGGAGCGACGAATACTTTCGTTTATTTTAGTAAAAGCCAAACCTAACCAAGATCCTTATCAATTAATTGAACGTATCAAAGCCACTACTGGCTTGGCAGCCTATACTCAGCAAGGCTTTAAAGAATTAACCTACAATTATTTTATGAAAAATACGGGAATTCCTATCAATTTCGGTATCACTATTACGCTAGGCTTTATTATTGGCACAGCCATCGCTGGACAAACATTTTACAATTTCACCTTAGAAAACCTTCGTCAATTTGGCGTACTTAAAGCCATGGGTGCCAGCAATGCACAATTATTAAAAATGATTTTATTGCAGGCAGTGTTAGTGGGCAGTATTGGTTATGGACTAGGCGTAGGCTTGGCGGCTTTATTTGGTTTTGCTATGCGTTATTCTATTATGGCGTTTAAACTGCCTTGGCAATTATTGGTTTTTAGTGGTTTAGGTGTAGGATTTATTTGCATCATTGCAGCATTAATTAGTATTTTAAAAGTTATTCGCTTAGAACCCGCCATCGTTTTTAAAAATTAAGCCATGAACTCAGCTATTTCTTGTCAAAATATTATTAAAACCTACAACACCGATGGACAAATCGTAACCGCCTTAAATGGTATCAATGTAGAAATTGGTTTAGGCGAATTAATGATGTTAGTTGGTCCTTCTGGCTGTGGAAAGACGACCTTAATCTCAATTATTGCCGGCATCTTAAATCAGGATTCTGGACAATGTTTGCTATTTGGCGAAGATTTTCAAGCGCTAACAAACAAAGAACAATTACGTTTTCGAGCGCATAACATTGGCTTTGTCTTTCAAGCTTATAACTTGCTGCCCGCCCTTAATGCCATTGAAAATGTCTCGGTACCGTTAATTATTAACGGCACCAAGCGTGCCATTGCTGAACAAAAAGCCAAAGAAATTTTGGAGCAAATGGGCTTAAGTGAGCGGATGAAAGCATTACCTGCACAATTATCTGGTGGTCAACAGCAGCGTGTTGCCATTGCACGAGCGCTCGTGCATTCGCCGCGTCTAATTGTCTGCGATGAACCCACCAGTGCGTTAGATCATAAAAGTGGGCACATCATTATGACCTTACTTAAAAGCATTGCCCTACAACATGATCGTGCCTTAGTGATTGTTACCCACGATGCACGTATTTTTAACTTTGCTGATCGTATTGCTGAAATGGATGATGGGCACATTATTAAAATTTCTACAACCACCGCAACAGAAACGAATTAATGTTTCTGCATACGTGTTTAAGATAAAGACATCAGGTGATAGCACATCCTTAAGTCATTTTTAACAGATAAACAGGTGTAGACACAATGAATACTAAACAACCAACTTATGATGATATTTTAAGACTTTTTCAAGAGACGGATCGTAAATTTCAAGAAATGAGCCGAGAAATTCAGGCAACTAGCCGAGAAGTTAAGGTTGTAAATGTATCGATTGGGAGGCTAGGTAATCGCTTGGGTGATTTTGTGGAAGAAATGGTGCGTCCAGCTGCCGTGCGCGTGTTTCGTGAACAAGGGATTGATGTTCATGAGGTACATCGCGGAGTAGAAGCGAATCGTGGTGGGGAAAATATTGAAATCGATTTGTTGGTGGTCAACACAACCAATGTCGTAGCAGTTGAGTGTAAAAGTATGCTAAGCATAGATGATGTAAATCAGCATTTGACTGCCTTGGCTAAGCTTAAAAAAATGTTGCCGACCTACGCTGAAAAAAAGGTGATGGGCGCAGTAGCGGCGATGGTCTTGCCAGATAATGTTGCGCGTTATGCCTCTCAACAGGGGCTGTTTGTGATTTCGCAATCAGACGATTATTTGTTAATTCGTAATGACGCGAAATTTAAGCCTAATATTTGGTAACCCTATAGATCGGTCACTGTCTGTATTAAGTGAGTAGCAACTTTTGTTAAAAAACTTTTACACGAACACTTGCATTGTTATTTACCAAAGTTAAGGTATTTATTACACGCATACGGAGCAACGCCTTCACATATTCCCCAAAACTTTCCTGAATCACCTTCTTTTGCAGCTTTCCATTGCTCTGAAAAAGCTTCAAAAACAACGCCGGTAACTTTTTTCTGAGCTAATTTCTTTAAGGTAGACTGCACAACTAAGGCTTGATTTTGTAAACTTGCCGTTGCACAACTACCTGCCCCGCCGCCCGTTTGAGCTGTCGTGTTGGCTGGCCAGCCAAATTCGGTAATAATCACTTCTTTCCCTGGATTAGCACGCTGTACTTGTTCTAAACGTGCCAGATGAAAATCTGCGGCATGTTCTGCACTGACGCAGTCATGTAATGATGAATAAATATTTTCCCACCAAGGAAAAATATTAATGCCAATCCAATCCACTTGCTCTGAAAATGCAGTTTTCTGACAACTAACTGATCGATTGCACCATTCCCACCACGTATCAATCGTTGAAATTGCTTGGCTTATTTTTGCTTCGCGTAAGGCATTTAAGCATCGGGTAATTTCTTTATCATACGCATAATCGCGGCGCGTTCTAACTTCAGAACCACAGCTCACTTTTATAATGGTATCTTTAAATTCACGCGCCAGATAAATCCCTTTAGAAATTGATTGTGTATTAACGATAGGATCATTATCAATCCATAAAATGGCAATGACTTTTATGTTGCGCTGCTGAGCCTCGTAAAAAATATCTTCCAAGCCACCAAGCACTCCGTAAGTCATAATGCAGCGAAACGGCGTTTGCTTAAGCACATGATCTAATAATTTTCCTAATAATTGTTTGGATGGTTGCGCACCATAATCAGGGCTTAAATTATCCACATACGGACTAAATGCTAAACAGTGCATGGGCTTTTCAAGACTGCTGGGCACGTGGCTATTTTTTGCATTAACCGCACCAGAATATAGCCAAGCTACACTTATCAGCAAAAACAACAGTTGATTAACACCGAAACACTTTCTATTCTTGCATTGAATAAACATATAAAATTTAGTGATAGTCATGAGGTGATAGGGCAATAATTGATTATCTTTTTACTAAGTCAGGGATGAACCAACGCCTAGACTAGGGTAGAATGATAAGGCTGATGACATACATTAACAAAGAAAATTGATATAAATTTACCTTTGTTAAATTTATTTATCACGTCTACTGCAACGCTCATGCAGGATTTAATCATACCCTCTACTCACGACGGAACTAAAATGAAAAAAATTTTATTATTAGCCACTACTGTATTTTTTTCTCAGGCACTTTTTGCTGCGACGGATCATTTTTACCTTAAAGAAGGTAATCATATACAACACATGAAAATCACTAAATTAAATGACGAAGTGATTGTTACTGCCGATGTGGATTTTGAACCCAATGCAAATGAATCTAACGCTAAAGCATGTGCTGGTGATATTGCTGGTCAAGCAAAATTTATCTCAGAAAACGAATTATTGATGAAAAAACATGCCGAGTCTGCCGCCAGTTATTGTGAACTCACTATCAATCTGACTAATACTGGTGCCACGGTGAAACAATCTGAAGGCTGTAACTATTTTGCTACGGGTATCTGCCACTTTTCAACGGCAAACAACGAGTTAAAAAAAGTTAATTAAAGCTGTGTTTTTCAGCAGTTACGGTAATGAATATAAAACAAAATAGGCTTAGCGTTATTATCACTGACTTAAGCTTTTATGTATCTTATTTCCTTGCTGGTTTGAGACTCTCCTTTTAGGAAGATTTGTTTAAAATTGATAACGATGCGTTAACTCGTTATTTAAGACTAAGCGCAGCAATCCCCACTGACAACTAGCCGCCGGCGAATGTGCTCAGCGGGGATTGAAACATATTTAAAACTAACGTATCAGCTTAACTTTACCCGCATCTATTTATTACTGAAATGCCTAAAAAAATTTTAATTGTTGATGACTCCCAAGAATTACGACAATTGGTCACAATTGCACTCGATTTTCCTGACTTTGTTATTTTTCAAGCCGCTAATGCTAATGAAGCCCTAGCTGCAATGACCAAAAATAAACCTGATTTAATTGTTTTAGACATCATGATGCCTGGCACAATGGATGGTTTTCAATTATGCAAATATATTAAATCTACCTTACAAAGCAAATCAATAAAAGTGCTATTGCTTACTTCAAGGGCACAAGCCTCTGATATTAAAGAAAGCATTCAAGTTAAAGCTGATGGTTATGTAGTTAAACCTTTTACGCCGATGGTGTTACAAAACAAAATCTCTGAATTACTTTTTGGTAGCGCAGATGCTATTGATTTTAAAAAACACAAAACCTCTTCAGCTGCTAATGAAAAAACCAACTCTTCTTTAGGTTTTGATTTCCCCCCACGACCTACTAGCTTGATTGCTATCCAACAAGAAAGTAATAAAAAATATCCAGATATTAGTATTGTTGCGCATGAAATAGCGGCTGATATTACCCTTTCAGCCGCATTGCTAAAAACGGTTAATGCGCCTTTCTATGGCTTACAAAATAAAGTAACCTCGGTATCAGACGCAGTTAATCTAATCGGTTTAACACGAACTTTACATCTAGTGACCGCAGTATCCATTCGTAAAAGCATAGAGTTACCCAGCAGCCTTGCTAATTTTTGGGATGACGCAACAAAATCTGCGGTGATGGCAGCAAGCATTGCTAAACACTTAGAAATGGATCCTAACTTAGCGTATTTAATGGGCTTATTTCATGACGCCGCAATTCCACTAATGGCTGTAAAATTTCCTGACTATCTAACAAATCAACTCGAATTTCAAAATAGTACACAAGGTTTACATAACGCTGAACAAGCAAAATACAATATGAACCACGCTATGTTAGGTAGCTTGCTTGCCAGAACCTGGTACTTACCTCACCCCCTTATCGAGGCTATTCGCTTACACCATTCCGTCAATTTATTTTCGCTGGGCCTTGATAATGCAATTATTAATCTCGTTACAGTGAATCTTGTTGCCGATAATATCGCTTATAAACTTAAAGGCGATATTGATAATATATACACAGAACTTGAGGAATCGATTCGTAAACATCTGGGTTTATTAGATAACACCAATTATCAATCGGTTATTGATACCGCCTTAGATTCGATTAATCAAGAATAACACGTGCTATTTTTGGCTAGCGTTAGCATCAATAAGCTGGCCAAAACTAATACCTCCGTCGTTACTTGGTATCACTTCGTGAAGCAATACCTCAAAGCCCATGCATGTCAATTTGGCAACGACTTGCTCCGTTAATAAGCGATTCTGAAAAACACCGCCCGTTAAACCAACCTTGTGGACTGCACATGTTTTTCTAAGCAGTTGCGCCTGATCAACTAACATTGCCACTAAACTTGCATGAAACACTGAGCTCCGCGTGCTTGGGCTAAGCGACTGATTATTTAAATAAGAAATTAAATCCCCCCAATCACTTATCCACACACCAGCAGAATTATTACGTAAAGGTAGGGCTATTATTTCCTCTGTTGGCTGAGCGATAGCTTCAAATTGCATTGCGGCTTGACCTTCAAAATGTGCATAGTGACACACACCAGTTAATGCTGCGGCAGCATCAAATAAACGCCCCACTGAACTACTCAATGGACAATTTATCTTTTGCTGCCAAATTGAATGTAGCAACGATAAATCTATTGGACACGTCTGCCAATCAATTCCCTGAGCCCAACTGACTGATGCCGCAGTGCGCCAAGGCTCTCGACTGGCTTGATTGCCGCCTAATAAATAAAACGGCTTAATTGATCCAACACGTCGCCACTTGCCTATTTCACCTAACAAGGTTTCGCCTCCCCAAGCACTGCCATCTTCACCATATCCCGTGCCATCCCATGCAAATACGATAGCAGTGCCATGCTCATGATGCTCGCCCATTAACGCTGACGCATGGGCATGATGATGCCACACCTGTTGCACCGGCAGTCCCTGTCGATGTGCCCAAAGCGTACTAAAATAATCAGGGTGAGCATCGCAAATAATCAATTCTGGGGTAATTTCGTACATACGTTGTAAATCGTTGATGCAATCTTCAAACACCTGCTGACTACGCAATGATCCTAACTGCCCAATATGCGGTGAGATAATAATGCGCTCATCTACACCTAAGGCAATGGTGTTTTTTCCATCCGCCCCCACGGCAAGCATTGGACATTTAAAAGCAAACGACATTTGATGTTCGATGGGCGCACTCCCTCTAGCTAAACGAAGTGGACGCATTTTTCCTGCAATTGACCGAAAAATCGAATCATCTGCCTGATGTAAAATAGGTCGATTATGATGTAAAAACGCATCTGCCACGTCACTTAACTGCGCTTCCACCTCAGTTGCTGAGATACATACCGGCTCATTGGAAATATTGGCAGAAGTTGCAATCAGTGGCTTAGCAAATGCCTCAGTGATTAAATAATGCACCGGGCTATAAGGCAAAAACACCCCTAATTCATTCATATTTGGAGCAATATTTTCGGGTAACATAAAATCTGAGCGCTTGTTAAGCAATACAATAGGCCGTATAGGCGAGGTTAAACAGACTTGCTCTGCGTACGTGAGTTGCACATAGCGCTCAATGAAATCAGTACCTAACGCCCCTAAACTGGGCATTAAGACCGCAAAGGGTTTAACTGGGCGATGTTTTCGTTCACGTAAACGAGCAATAACAGCGGTATCTGTTGCATCACAGAGCAAATGGTACCCGCCAATCCCCTTAACAGCGATGATCAAGCCCTGTTGTAAACTGGCAATACAGGCAGCCAAGCTATGCTCTACGGTGCAAGATGCAGTGCGCTCTTTGCTCACAAAAGACAGCGTTGGGCCACAGTCAGGACAGGCTAAGGGCTGTGCATGATAGCGTCGATCTAAGGGATTAGCGTATTCATCTTTACATGCTGCACATAATGGAAAATTCTGCATAGTGGTATTACAACGATCATAAGGCAACCGCTCAATGATGCTATAACGTGGTCCACATTGTGTGCAATTGATGAAAGGATAACGATAACGCCGTTGTTCTGGACTGCGCATTTCAAGCAAACAATCTTGGCAAACATAATAATCTGGGGGAACATAGCCGTGCGTGGACTGCGCTTGAATACTCTCTTCAATACGAAAATCAAGGTAATGCAAGCATGGTTTCTGGCTTATCTGAAGTGGATTTGGTCTCGCCAGTGGCGGTGCTAATGCCAATAAATCAACGGCAAACGCTTCAAGCTCGTGCGTGTTGCCCTCAATCCAAAGCTCAACTAAGCTTGACCTATTGCGCACCCAGCCTGTTAACTGGTAGTGATGGGCAAGCCTGCTGACAAAAGGTCGAAACCCCACCCCCTGAACTCGCCCAGTAACGGTAATATGATAAGCCTTAGCTATCGACATAAACCACTTACCTTATGAGATTGTATTATTTCGCGGCTGTAATTAAATTCCGTTAGCCATTAAGACGATATTATCGCGATGCATGACTTCAGCATCATCAGCGTAACCCAAAATACGCTCAAATTGTGCGCTGCTTTGCCCTGCAATTAAGTGCATATCACTGCTTTGATAATTAATTAACCCACGCGCTATTTCCAGTCCGTGTTCATTTAAACATGACACTAATTCGCCCCGCCCAAAGTCACCCGTGACTGCAATCACACCAACAGCTAACAAACTTTTACCTTCATATTTCAGTGCATTAACAGCACCTGCATCTAAACAAAGACTGCCTTTAATTTGCAATTGCCCTGCTAACCAACGCTTTCTAGCTAACATGGGTTCAATATCCGAAATAAAATAGGTTCCAACACTTTCACCCGCCATGACCTGAGTAATAATATTGGCAACGCCACCCGAAGCAACCACTGTGGCCGCCCCAGATCGTGCTGCAATACGCGCTGCACGTACTTTTGTTGCCATGCCACCGCGTCCTAAGCCACTACGACTATCACCTGCTATCTCGTCTAAACAAGCATCATTGATACTAATTTCAGGAATCAAGGTCGCCTGTTTATCGATACTAGGATCACTGGTAAATAAGCCGTGCTGATCCGTTAAAATAATAAGCAAATCTGCCTCGATTAAATTAGCGACTAAAGCGGCTAAGGTGTCATTATCACCAAAACGTATTTCCTCAGTGGCAACAGTGTCATTCTCATTGATAACAGGTACTACACCAAAATTAAGCAAGGTGAGTAAGGTGCTGCGTGCATTAAGATAACGTTGACGATTTGATAAATCATCATGCGTTAATAATACCTGCGCCGCATGCAAACCATGATGCTGAAAATTATCATCAAACACTCGCACTAAGCCCATTTGCCCCACTGCGGCGGCAGCTTGTAATTCATGCAAAGTTTTGGGGCGCACAGTAAGATGTAACCGACTCATGCCCTCAGCCACCGCACCTGAAGACACTAAAACGACTTCACAGGCCTGTTTTTTTAATTCTGATAATTGTTTAACCCACGCAGCAATAGCTATTTTATCCAGCCCTTGCCCACCTTTGGTGAGTAATGAACTGCCTATTTTTACAACTACACGCTTGGTTTTAACAAAATCACGTCTGCTCACGTTCTATCCGCCTTTGTTCCTCTATAAAACTCATAATAGCAAACATTAATTCCTTTGTGCCTTTACCATTAATTGCAGCAATTTTATACACTGGCCCAGTCCATTCAAGCTCATCAATAATAGCTTGGCAATGACTTTCTACATCATCACTGGGTAAACGATCAATTTTATTTAACACTAACCAGCGCGGTTTTTCTGCTAAATCATCACTCCATTTTTCAATCTCATGAATAATTGTTTTGGCAGCTTGCACTGGAGTTTCCATGCTTTCGTAAGGCACCACGTCAATTAGATGCAGTAATAATCCTGTACGCGATAAATGCTTCAAAAATTGCAATCCCAAGCCTGCACCTTCTGCCGCACCCTCAATCACACCGGGAATATCTGCAATAACAAAGCTTTGAAAATCATCAATCCTTACCACACCTAAATTAGGGTGTAAGGTGGTAAAAGGATAATCAGCCACTTTAGGCGTTGCTGATGAGACCGAACGAATCAAGCTTGATTTTCCAGCATTAGGCATACCTAACAACCCTACATCTGCAATCAAGGTTAATTCCAAGCGTAAAATGCGATGTTCGCCCTCAGAGCCTTTACTGGCTTTTTGAGGAGCTCGATTAATACTGCTTTTAAAACGCGTATTGCCCAAGCCATGAAAGCCACCTTTAGCAACTAACAAAGTATCTCCTGCAAGCGTTAAATCACCGATAACTTCATCGGTGCCAGCATCTGAAACCAATGTGCCTAAAGGGACTGAAACATAATAATCATCGCCTTTTCTGCCTGTACATTTTCGACCCATGCCATTTTGACCACGTTGTGCACGGTGCACGGTGTGATAACGGAAATCGGCTAGCGTATTGATATTTTCAACAGCGATTAAATACACGCTTCCGCCATCACCGCCATCACCGCCATCAGGCCCCCCCATTGGAATGTATTTTTCTCGTCGAAAGCCTATGACGCCATTGCCACCATCACCAGCTTCCACACGAATATCAACTTCATCAACAAATCTCATAGCTCAATAAAAATATTTTTAGTCATTAAGGTCATCGATTAAATATATCCATTACACGTTAAATTAAATCGATAAAATAATTTCAAGGTGCTCTCTGTAGCTAATCGCCCAAAACAAAAAAGCTCCGCCCTAAAGGGAGGAGCTTTTTTGCATCAAGCTGAAGACTACTAAATTTGACAGTGGATAGTTAAGCAGCAACTACACTCACAAATTTACGATTTTTAGGCCCTTTCACTTGAAAAAGAACTTTACCTTCAGCCATTGCAAATAAAGTATGATCTTTTCCACACCCTACATTTAGACCTGCATGAAAATGGGTGCCGCGTTGACGAACGATAATATTACCCGCGTCAACATTTTCACCACCATAACGCTTTACACCTAATCTCTTCGCGTTAGAATCGCGACCATTTCGTGTACTACCACCGGCTTTTTTGTGAGCCATTGTAAACTCCTAGAATTAAGCTGAAATACCAGTAATTTGGACTTCTGTATAATATTGACGATGCCCCATTTGTTTCATGTGGTGCTTACGTCTTCTAAATTTAATGATTTTAATTTTTTTGTGTCGACCTTGTGACATAACTGTTGCAGTCACTTTGCCGCCTTCGATAAAAGGCAAACCAATTTTGGTCTCATCATCGGTTTGAATCATGAGCACTTTATCAAATTCGACAACATCCCCAGCACCTAATTCTAATTTTTCAATTTTTAAGGTACTCCCCTCTTCTACACGGTATTGTTTACCGCCAGTCTGAATTACAGCATACATCGGTGTAAGCTCCGTCAAGCATTAATCTATTTTAAGTTAACTGAGAATTGTATTTTTAACTCTATATTGAGTCAACCTATAATTATTAGAATTACGCAATAACGTATCATTATCCATAAAATATTTTGTCACCCACGCTTTTTATCACTTAATTTTATAGTAAAAATAGATTATCCCTTATAAAGCATCTAAATTTATAAGCTATAATGACTCAGAAAAACGTAATCCCTTTGCCATTACTTTACTTTCGCACTTATTATGACTGCACAACATCAACCATTAATTGATTTTAATGCCATTAAGCATTTAACACACTCTGAAACTAAAGCAGTAGATCAACTCATCATCAATGAATTAAGCTCAGACGTTGTCTTAATCAATCAAATGGGACATTACATCGTGGGTAATGGTGGTAAGCGATTACGTCCAATGCTATTGCTACTTGCAGCTAAAACTTTAGGTGATATTTCGCACAACCACCTGATCATGGCGGCTGTTATTGAATTTATTCATACTGCTACCTTATTACACGATGATGTAATTGATGAATCAGATCTAAGACGAGGTCAGCAATCAGCTAACGCCGTTTGGGGTAACGCGGCCAGTGTTTTAGTGGGCGATTATTTATATTCTCGCGCCTTTGAAATGATGGTTCGTACTGGCAATATGCGTGTTATGGAAATTCTTTCAAAAACCACCACCGCCATTGCTGAAGGTGAAGTTTTACAGCTATTAAACTGCAATAATCCTGAAACTACTGAAGAAAAATATTTAGAAGTTATTGCTAGAAAAACGGCAATATTATTTAGCGCGGCCACGCGCTTAAGCGCTGTTATTGCCAATGTTGATACGGCAATAGAAGAACAATTAGCCGATTATGGACAGCATCTTGGTATCGCCTTTCAATTAATCGACGATGCTCTTGACTACCAAGCCACTCAAGAAGATTTAGGGAAAAACTTAGGGGATGATCTTGCTGAAGGAAAACCAACCTTACCTTTAATTTATGCCATTAAAAACGGCACGCCCAGCGAAGCAGACATTATTATTAATGCGATTAAAACGGGAGACAAAGACGCCTTCCAAGAGGTCTACCGTGTTATTCAGCGCACCAAAGCCATTGATTACACCGAACACTGCGCCAACCAAGAAGCACAACAAGCCATTGCTTGCTTAGCCTGCCTTCCAGATTCTGAGTTTAAAGAAGCCTTAATTTTACTTGCCAAATTTTCAGTGCAACGCACTTACTAAACACACGCTAAAATCACTCGCAAAAAAAATGGTGTAGGGTAATTAATCACCCTACACCACCTTTTTTAGCCGTAGTGACTACTTACCGCTTATTTACGACCTACTGCTGACATGATTTTGAAGAACACGTCAGTGTTATCAATAGTGCCTGTAAACAAAGAAGAATGAACACCATAAGCTGACAATGGAATATCACCACCAGTATGTACAGCAGATGTGCCCGCTACTTGACCAGTAATGAAATAACCTGTTTCTTTATCACGCTCTGGACGCGCAACATTTGAATCATAGGTATTTATTTTTGGATAGGTGCTTAATGGCTCAACTGCGTTGTTTGGTTGTTGTGAATCATTAATTGGACGTGCATTGGTACGCCAATCTTCATAACGATCCGCATTTGCACCGTAACCAATCAAAATACGTTTATCAACATTTGTTGTTTCTGGATAACCATCGGCAGCGATTTTGTACGCTGGGAAAGCTGCATCCTCGTAGTTACCAACGACTTCATCACGCATTGATGTGGTTGTAGGAAGTTTAGCTTGTAAATCTTTATCTGCTACTTTTGATGAACCAATAACAACTGCACCAGCACACTCGTGATCAGCCGTAACAATAACTAAGGTATCACCATTTTTTTCAGCAAAATCTTTCGCTACTTGAATTGCATGATCAAATTCAATGGTATCAAGCATCATACGCTCGCTATCCATGTTATGTGCTTGCTTATCGATAGACGCAGCTTCAACCATTAACACGAAACCATTTGGACTGTTTTTATCTAACACGTCGATAGCTTTAGTAGTCATTTCGTCTAACATTGGTTGATCTTCAAACCCATAGTCTTTAACCACCGCAGGATTACCACGACGACCATCAATTTTATCTAAGGCAACATTCATATTTGAGAAGGCAAATAAACCTAATAATTTTTCAGGTGTGCCCGCAGCATCTAAATCAGATTTAGTGGCAGCGTAAGACCAGCCAGCCGTTTGAAAATCGCCAATTAAATCACGTGCACTATCTAATGCACCTGTTGCAGATCCCCAACCAGAAACGATATCGGTAGGCAATACATAATCAGATTTATCAGCACGTGCTGAACCAGGCTGACCCGCAGCCAAGAACCATTTACGACCACCACCCATTAATACTGACAAACCAGTTGATGATGAATCATCTAAAAACTGATCGGCAATACCCGTACCTGCGCCACGGTCTTGCGTATGAATTGCCATAGATGCTGGCGTTGCATCAAATACATCAGCAGTCGTTACGATACCCGTTTTTTTGCCTTGTTTACGCGCTAAAAATTCTGATAAATATTCAAAACGTGGGTTGTCAAATTTATCAGCTGTATCGTCTGGCCATACACCTTCTTGGTTATTATTGGCTTTATTACCTGTGACATAATTTTGCATACCAGGGGCAGAATCAGTCACGATTGAATTCAATGACGCCGTCATAATCATGGCTGTAGACGGAAAGCTATCCATTGCCAATTTAGTATTAACTTTACCTTGTGAATAACCATTCAACATAATACGAGCCGCAGTACGTTGGCTGGCCCCCATACCGTCACCCAAGAAAAATATGACGTTTTTAACTGATTTTGCATTAGCTATCGGCGTGATAACCACTTCAAACTCACCTGTTGCAGAAACCTGTGTGTTATCACTTTGCGTTGCTGTTGCTGTAAACGTATGAACACCTGGTTTAACAACGCTTACACCACGTACTGAAGCTGCAACTGCACCAGGAACTGTAGCAGTGATCACAGTAGCAGGAACGATACTAGCTTTGCTTGCAGAATATCTTAACGGCTTACCATCCATTGACCACTCAACTTTAGTGATAGTTTGGCCGCTGTCAGGACGCACAGTTGCTTGAAGATCAAATAATTGACCTTGAATAAATCTTGCGATCATTGGAGCATGTTGACTACCGCTTGTTGCAAAAAATTGGCTTGGCGGTGTCAAACGAGTGATAGTTGGCGCTGCATTTGCTGTCATTGCACCTGCTGCTAATAACGCAGCAACAGACGTAGCAAGTAAAGATGTACGATTTTTCATTTATAAACTCCCGAAAATTTAAAATAATTACCTTTCTTTTAAACATCCCTGCCCTAACCCATCCTTAATCTGAAGAGCTTTTGCGCATCAGTTATTTATCTATGATTATTTTTGTAAAAAGACAATCACAGATTAATCCAGCAATAAACGCGTGTAAGACATGCGTCCACTTTGTTCTTGTTGATTACCTACCGAGAGGACACCCGTTAACTCCCATAATCCTGATCGGTATTCGAGCACTTTTTCAGCATCGCGTTGTGGCATGTGAACATATAAAGTCGCCGGCGGAAGATCATCTGCAGGACCATCTTCTTTTTCGGATAAACTAACGGGAATAGGTGCAAGCATAAACAACCCTTTAGCAGGTTCCTCTTCTTTGACCATAAAACCACTCACACGAACACGCTTACTATTTAAACTGAGTAACTTTTGTGAGGGCGCTAAACCTTTAGCGCCCACTGGGAAAAGATAAAATTCTTTCAAAGAAAGAGGAACGCCAGGCGAGGTATTTTGTGACGCTGCGGGAACAACTACAGATGAATTTAAAGCAGCTTGCTGTGGTGCTTGGCTAGCACACGCACCAAGAAACAGTGTTAATACAACAATATAAAAAATAAAACGGTGACTCCATCGAGTGCTCATACTATCTTCCAAGCAAAATAAAGAAAATAGTACACATAAAATATTTCATAACGATGAAACAGTGATTAATTAAGCCTGTATTAGCAGCACTTCTTATTATGACGGAGGACGAGTGTTTTGGTGGCTGCGCTAGACGTCATTCGACACGTGTCTTCTGGGTCTAGCTGAAGAATTCATGACAATAGGCATTCACTCTACCTTAACGACGACAAGGCTTTAGACGATTTTAAACCCTTCAAGGACGTTATTTATTGGCGCCTCAAGTACTTCTACATTAGTCACGCGGGCGGTAATGGGCCCACGATGACACCATTTAATCAATTTATCTAGCTGACTTTGCTCCGCTTCAGCAATAATTTCTACACGTCCATCAGGCAAATTTCTGACCGTACCTTGAATAGCAAAATGCTTGGCTTTATTTTGCGTAAACATTCGAAAATAAACCCCTTGGACGCGTCCTGAAACCACTATTTTTACTCTACGTTGCATGTTTTATTCTCCAACAATAATGAATTTTTGGATTACGACTAAAATCTTCTGGAATGGTTGCTGCGGTAATATCTTGAATAGTTACGCCAACCAAACTCGCCTCATCAAGCTTAAAACGTCTAAAATTAGTTGAAAAATACAGTACACCGTCAGACGCTAATAACTTTAAAGCATGCTTAATAAGAAAAACGTGCTGTTTTTGAATATCAAACACCTCATTCATTCGTTTTGAATTAGAAAAAGTTGGCGGATCCATAAAAATTACATCATAAACCTCATGCCCCCGTGTAGTCGCCATTTCTGCCAACCAGGTTAGACAATCAGCCTGAATAAACACATGCTCCCCACCACACTGATTTGCTGCTAAATTATTTTTTGCCCAGTGCAAATAGGTATTTGACATATCGACCGAAGTAGTCGATTTAGCCCCTCCCACTGCGGCATGAACAGTCGCACTGCCGGTGTAAGCAAATAAATTTAAAAACCGTTTATCTTTTGCTTGTTGCTGAATCATAAGACGAAGGGGACGATGATCTAAAAATAACCCCGTATCTAAATAATCTTCAAAATTAACCAACAACCGACAACCCGCCTCTTCTACACAATAAAAACGCCCTTGTTCACCTTGCTTTTCATACTGCTCAATATGCCGCTGTTTACGACGTATTTTTAAAAAAACCTGTGCTGAATCAATGTTAAATACCTTAGGCAAAGCCGCTAAAATACTTGCTAAACGTTGATTTGCCTTGTGTGCATCAATAGTTTTAGGCGGCTCATATTCCTGCACATTTAGCCACAACTGCTCACCATAATAGACATCGATTGCCACCGAATATTCGGGCAAATCTGCATCATAAACCCGATAACACTGGGTATGTGTGCGTTGCGCCCATTTCGCCATTTTTTTACAATTTTTGCTTAATCGATTAATAAAACTTAAGGTCTCTTGCTCGTGTGGCTTATTTTCCTCACCCTCGCTTGCCAGTGAAGGAATAGACGCGGCCTCTTCCTTAGCTAAATTTAGATCTGGTAAAGACGGCAATCCTGGCTCCAGATTCTCGTGCTGCTCTATTGCTGATTTGGCGTCTGCCAGCAGATCAATTTGTTGCGCATACACTTGCTCAAGACGCTCGTCACTAGAAATGGCTTTAGGAATGAAAAAAGCCGATTCTTCAACCTTAAAACGCAATAATTTACATTCTAACGCCCCATTGAATAAGGTAATGGGCTTGTGCGAGCGAATTCCCAAGCGAAAACCTAGCTCAGGTTGACTAATAATTAACCCTACTTGCCAGCCCTTAAACTGCGTTTTAAGTATTTCACCCATTTTTTTATACAGTGCTGAGGTTTCTTGCCAATCACCTAAACGCTCACCATAAGGTGGATTACAAACCAACAACCCTGCTGCCCACGAATTTGCTGGCGCAGCATCGTCAATATCTCGGCGTTCAAGATGAATCATATTATGCAAACCAGCATTACTTACATGCGTTTTAGCTGCACTTAACGCAACATTACTTTGATCAAAGCCAACAATTTTTGGGAGTCGCTGCATCCCAATGTGTTTACGTTGCTCTGCTTCATCTATTAACTGCTGCCAACAGTCAGCATCATGCTGCTTCCAGCCTAAAAAACCAAAATAATCACGCAATAAACCTGGTGCGTAATCAGCGGCAATCAACGCAGCTTCAATGACTAGCGTTCCAGAACCACACATTGGATCAACTAGGCTAGCCCCCTCAGCCGCCAACGCTACCCAACCACAACGCAATAAGATAGCCGCAGCAAGATTTTCTTTGATGGGCGCATCAAGCGTGGTGCTGCGATAGCCGCGCTGATGCAAGCTGTGTCCTGATAAATCAATACTCACTTGGGCTTTATCACCGTCTAAATGCACATTAATGCGTACTTTTGGGGATTCTGTATCAATACTGGGGCGCATAGAAAAACGACTGCGCATTTGATCAACTACGGCATCTTTTACTTTTAATGCACCAAAATGTGTATTGTTAATAACAACTGACCGTTTCGCGCTAAAGGCTACAGAAAAACTATCCTCAGGACCAAAATGCGCTGACCAATCAATCGCATAAATGCCCTCATACAACTCCTGCTGACTACGAACAGTAAAACTACTCAGCACTAAAAACACCCGACTGGCCAGCCTCGACCATAAACACACACGATACGCTTGAGCTAAATCACCCTCAAAAGCCACGCCTGCAATGGTGGGTTTGATGTGCTTAGCGCCTAAACTTTGCAGTTCATCAGCAAGTAAATTTTCAAGCGCCTTGGGCGAACTGGCAAATAATGAGTAAATCGTCATAACTACACTAAATCAACAATAAGAAAACAAAAAAGCCTTGTATGAACAAGGCTTTTGGGCTGATAAATCAGGTAAACAGCAACACTTGCGACCTAACAAATTAATTAATTTTAAGCAATTCCACATCAAAAATTAACGCTGAATTTGGGCTGATTATTGGTCCTGCAGAACTTTCACCGTAGGCTAACTCTGAAGGGATATAAAAACGATATTTTGCTCCTTCTGTCATTAACTGAACACCTTCAGTCCAACCAGCAATAACATGATTTAAGGGAAAAGAGGTAGGCTCACCACGATCATAAGAGCTGTCAAACTTTTTACCGTCAATGGTTGTACCAAGGTAATGCACGGTAACATTGCTGGTTGCCGTTGGTTTTTGCTCGCCCTTACCTGGCGTTAAGATTTCATACTGCAAACCTGAAGCAGTAGTGATAATTGAGGATTTTTTTCCATTTTCTGCCAAAAAAGCCACGCCAGCGGCTTGATTTTCTGCAGGAGAGGTAGCATTTGCCATCGAAAGCATAGTGATTCCTGTTAAAACAACAACAACAATAATTGAAAGAATGTGTATTTGAATTTTTTTCACGACGTCTCCATTAAAAAATTAAAAAGAAATTAGTTTACCAAAAATAATGAGGTTTCTTTGTTAGATTTTGCACTGATTTAACTGTTTTTGAAATTGTCTAGCTTGTTTAGCTACTTTTTCTGCAATTTTTATTACCGTTATTTTCTTTATAAAGGTTCGGCTCTTAAAGCCACGGTGCCCTTCATGATAAGCAAGGTATAAGTTTTTAGCATCTGTTTTGGCAATATGTAAGGTAAGGTAGCTAACATGGCAGTACCAACCAATAAAATCAGCTGCATCATCAAATTCATCTCGCGCAGCCCCCCAGCTACCCGCCTGTTCTCGATACTGCTCCCAAGTATTATCAATTGCCTGAGCATAACCATACGCACTACTTTCTCTAAACCAAGGAATAATACCTAAAAGCCAGCGCCGTGGCGTTTTAGCATCCGCAACAAAATGAGATTCTTGATGCATAATCGCCATTAGCACAGGAATGGGCACCCCCCATTTTTGAGAAGCATGACGCGCTTGCTCGTACCATTCATCTTTTTCAATAAACGTGGCACATAAATTTTCAGCCTGTGAGGGCGGCAGCGACGCACACGCACTTAAAGCACAAACAAAACACACTAACAGACTTTTTTTCAACACGCTTTCTACCCGTTGCATTGCATGAACCAACTCATCGATAAAACTCAGCTACAATTGCCAAAAATCACTTCCCGCATAAACAAGAGGCTTCTCTAAGGTACAAATACACCTCGATAATCGAGCCTCGCCCACATAAATACGTTTACAGCCGAGACTATTTATCCTAACTAATTTTATGAATAGCCACGGCTTACTCGCCCAAACAACCCGCTCAGCAGCGTCAATTATGCCGCTAAGCATTGCCCTATTTTACTCATAAAAAATACCATCTCATTGATTTTAAATACATCACTATGCTCAACATTATGTTCAGCGAAAAACGTGGCGTGGCGACTTTTAATCATTATGATAGAATTCAGCGCGGTAATAAACACGTCACTGAGCCTGTAGACAAGGGCTTAAACCGTTAACAATAACGCTGAACTTTTTAAACCAACCCTAAACTAATTACTATGAATAAACCTAAAAAAGTCGCCCTTCTTACTGCTGGTGGTTTAGCCCCTTGCTTAAGCTCTGCTATTGGCAGCCTCATTGAACGCTACACAGAAATAGACCCAACTATCGAAATCATCTGCTACCGTAGTGGGTACAAAGGCTTACTATTAGGTGACTCGTACACCGTAACACCTGAAATCCGTGCACAAGCCAGTTTATTGCATGGCTTTGGTGGCTCACCAATTGGCAATAGTCGCGTTAAATTAACCAATGTTAACGACTGCATAAAACGCGGCTTAGTGACTGAAGGTCAAGACCCACAAAAAGTGGCGGCAGATCAACTTATCAAAGACGGTGTTGATATTTTACACACTATTGGTGGTGATGATACGAATACCGCCGCCGCTGATTTAGCCGCTTTTTTAGCGAATAATGATTACGGCCTAACTGTTATTGGTCTACCAAAAACTGTTGATAACGATGTCTTTCCTATCAAACAATCCTTAGGCGCTTGGACGGCTGCGGAACAAGGTGCGCGCTACTTCTGGAATGTTGTTGCAGAAAATAATGCCAACCCACGCATGCTTATTGTTCATGAAGTTATGGGGCGTAACTGTGGCTGGTTAACCGCAGCAACCGCAGTTGAATACCGTAAATTATTAGCGAAAACCGCGTGGCTACCCGAACTAGGTTTAAGCCGTGACAGCTACGAAGTACACGGTGTATTTATTCCTGAAATGGCGATTGATCTTAATGCTGAAGCAACACGGTTACGCGCAGTCATGGATACTGTCGATTGCGTAAATATTTTTGTTTCTGAAGGTGCGGGCGTTGAAGCGATTGTTGCTGAAATGCAAGCAAAAGGACAAGATGTGCCACGCGATGCGTTTGGTCATTTAAAATTAGATGCCATCAATCCTGGCAAATGGTTTGGCGAACAATTTGCGGCCATGATTGGCGCAGAAAAAACCTTAGTCCAAAAATCTGGCTACTTTGCCCGTGCCTCTGCGGCAAATAGTGATGACATTCGCTTAATAAAATCTTGTGCTGACTTAGCCGTAGAATGCGCACTGCGCAGAGAATCAGGCGTGATTGGTCATGATGAAGATCAGCACGGCATCTTACGCGCAATTGAGTTTCCACGTATCAAAGGTGGCAAGCCATTCGACCTTAATACCCCATGGTTTACAGACGTCTTAACCGACATTGGGCAAGCCAAAGGCGATAAAATTGACGTCAGTCATTAACCTCTCTATTTCCTTGCTGGTTTGAAACCGCTCTCTTTAGGGGTTCGTTCAAAGTTGACAACGAGGCGTTAGCATCGTTATTCTCTCAGCTAAGCTCGTTGTTTACGGCGAGACAATCCATCGGCGAATGTCGCGTGCGGATGCGGTCAGCGTGGATTAAAACATTATTGAGTAGCGTGATGCCTAAGTAAGCACTTCGTCACCACGCACTCTTTTTATGCTCTGTATTACTGCTTTTGGTTAATGAATAATTCAAGCCACGACAGTGTAAGAGCACTTTTTAACGTTATGTACATCCGAGGAACCAATGGCTATTTATAGCACTAATGAATTTAAAGCTGGCCTAAAAGTCATGCTTGATAATGACCCTTGCGCAATTATCGACAATGAATTTGTCAAACCAGGCAAAGGACAGGCTTTTAATCGTGTCAAAATTAGAAACCTAAAAACTGGACGCGTCATTGAACGCACGTTTAAATCTGGCGAATCCTTAGAAGGTGCTGATGTTGTTGATGTCGAAATGCAATATCTTTACAACGATGGCGAGTTTAGACACTTTATGGTTCAAGATACTTTTGAACAATATCAAGCAGACAGCAAAATTGTTGGCGATGCCAATTTATGGTTGAAAGATCAAGATTTTTGCACCATCACTTTATGGAACGACATGCCTTTAGCCGTCACCCCCGCTAATTTTGTTGAACTACAAATCATCGAAACCGACCCAGGCATTCGTGGTGATACCTCGGGCGGCGGCGGTAAACCAGCAAAACTTGAGACCGGTGCAGTGGTGCGCGTGCCTTTATTTGTTCAACAAGATGAAGTGATTAAAGTTGATACGCGTACAGCTGAATATATCTCACGAGTAAAAGACTAAGCGTGTCTAACTCTTGGCGACCAAGCTGTTCAACTGCGCAATTACATCAACGAGCGCAGCTTTTTCAACAGATACGCGCGTTTTTTGCAGAACGCCAGGTGTTAGAAGTTGAGACACCATTACTTGGTAATCATTGCGGTACCGATCCCCATTTGGATTTTTTTACCACAACCTATAACTCGCCGCCCACGCCGGCGACGTTATATTTGCAAACCTCGCCAGAGTTTGCCATGAAACGTTTAGTAGCCGCTGGCAGTGGTGATATTTATCAACTATGCAAAGCGTTTAGAAACAATGAATCAGGTCGTTTTCATAATCCCGAATTTACGCTACTTGAATGGTATCGCCTGGGCTTTACCCTCACGATGCTGATGGATGAGATTGACGAATTATTTGCACACGTGTTTCACCTTCACCCGCTAAATCCTAGCCAACGGCTACGTTATCAGGACATTTTTTATCACTATACGCAACTAGATCCTTTGCACTTTTGTTATGCCAGCTATTGCGACTATGCACGCAGCCATAAAATAACCGAAGCAATATCCCTTTGCCAACACTCGCACAGCCTTTGGCTGGATTTTATTTTTAGTCATAAAGTACAGCCTCACCTAGGCAGCAATGCCTTATGTATGGTTTATGATTATCCCGCATGTCAAGCTGCCTTAGCACGCCTTAACCCCTCTAACCCACGCTGTGCTGAACGCGTAGAACTCTTTATCAACGGCATTGAATTGGGCAATGGCTATTTTGAATTAACGCAAGCGCCTGAACAACGTCAACGCTTTGAACATGACCTACACTACCGACAAACATATAACTTACCAACGCTTACCCTTGATGAACGCTTACTTGCAGCACTCCAAGCAGGTTTGCCCGACTGCTCAGGCATGGCTATTGGCATAGACCGCGTTTTAATGGTACTAACCAACACACACAGCCTTGATGACATATTAGCTTTTCCCGTCTCACGCGCTTAAACTAAGCATTGAATCCAACATGACACATGCGCTATCGTTTAAAATAACATGATTAATTACCCTAGGCTTTTGATAGGCAAATAATCAAAAATACTTACTGTGATATAATCGCAAGCGTTTATTATCTAAATTTATCATCCAACCTCTGATGTTTTATTTTTAACTGCTCACTCATGAAGAAATCCAAAGCCCTATCTCAATGTTTATTGCTGTGTCTGCTTGGCTCACAGGCAGTTAAAGGAAGTGAAACGTTTATCGTCCATGATATTAAAATTAAAGGCTTACAACGCATTTCTGCAGGAACGGTCTACAATTATCTGCCCATTACCGTTGGCGAGTCTTTTGCACCTGAAAACGTTGCCCCAGCTATCAGAGCCCTTTTTAAAACAGGTTTTTTTAAAGATATTTCTTTAGAACAACAAGAATCAACCTTAATTCTTACCGTTCAAGAACGTCCTTCTATCGCTAAAATCATGTTTGAAGGCAATAAAGACTTAACCAAAGAAGACTTAAAAAAAGCTTTAGATAAAATCGGCTTATCAGAAGGTAAAACCTTTGACAGACAAGTCCTTGATAAAGTAGAACAAGAGCTTAATCGTCAATACTTAAGCCACGGCAAATATGGCTTAAAAATAAAAACTGAGGTGTCACCGTTAACACGTAATCGTGTGGGCATTAATATCACAATTTCTGAAGGTAAAGTTTCAAAAATAAAACAAATCAATGTCGTTGGTAACACCGTATTCGATGAAAAAACTTTACTTGATAACATTGAGTTAAGCACCTCTAATTGGCTCTCGTTCTACACCAAAGATGACCAATACTCCAAACAAAAACTCTCTGCTGACTTAGAGTCACTGCGCTCGTATTATCTTGATCGGGGTTATATCAACTTCGCAATTGAATCGACCCAAGTTGCTATCACACCCGATAAAAAAGATATTTATGTCACCATTAATGTCAAAGAAGGCGATGTCTATTCACTCGATAAAGTAAAATTATCAGGTAACTTAATTGTTGCGCCTGAAGAATTAATCAAACTTGTTAGTGTTGGCCCAGGTGAGATTTTTTCCAGAAAAAACGCCACGCAAACCTCTAAAGCCATTTCAGATCGCTTAGGCGATGATGGTTATGCCTTTGCCAATGTCAACATGGTGCCAGAAATTCATGAATCCACAAAAACCGTTGATATGACGTTTTTTGTTGACCCTGGCAAACGTGCGTATGTGCATCACATTAATTTTAAAGGCAATACCAAAACACGCGATGAAGTATTACGGCGCGAAATGCGTCAAATGGAATCCAGTTGGGCCTCAAGCTCAAAAATTGAACGCTCCAAAACACGCCTTGAACGCTTAGGATATTTTGAATCTGTTAATATAGAAACACCTCCTGTTGTGGGCACCAATGATCAAATCGATGTGGATTATTCAATTGTTGAAAAGGCCTCTGGAAATTTATCTGCTGGGGTGGGTTTTTCGCAAGTGCAAGGGATCGTCATTAATGCCAACGTCTCTCAAGATAATGTCTTTGGGTCGGGTAAACGAATTAATTTAGGCTTTAATAACAGTGATTATTTAACCAGTTACCAATTTGGCATGTTCAATCCCTATTTCACAAGCAATGGTGTCAGCATGGGCTACAACATGGGCTACACCAAACGGAACGCCGGACAAATCAATATTGCCAACTACTCAACCAGCGTAATCAATGCGGGCATGGATTTTGGTATCCCCTTAAATGAATTTGATCAATTTCGCTTTGGCATTGATGGCAAACATACTGATTTAAGCACGACTACAAATTCATCAACACAAATCAGCGACTTCATTAATAAAGAAGGAAATAGTTTCTTAACCATTTCCCCCACCTTAAACTGGACGCATGACACCTTAAATAAAAAAGTTTTTCCAAGCCAAGGTGGTCAACAACGTTTATCAGGGTCAATCACTGTGCCGGGCAGTGACTTAAACTATTTTAAAGTCAGCTATAAACATCAGTTGTATTTCCCTCTTGCCAAAGACTTTATCTTCAGGCTACAAGGCGAAGCTGCATATGGCGATGGCTATGGTGATACCAAAGACTTACCGTTCTTTGAGAATTACTTTGCAGGGGGTACGGGTTCGGTGCGAGGCTTTAAAAACAATACCTTAGGGCCACGAGATTCAAACTTCAATCCTTTAGGCGGTGCCAGTAAAATTATTGGTAACGCAGAATTATTTTTTCCTGTGCCCTTTTTATCCGAAACCAAATCTGTGCGTTTAGGGACGTTTCTTGATGCTGGTTCATTAAGTAAAAACTTATCAGTCAACGAAATGCGCTATTCTGCCGGTATTTCAGGGGAATGGCTTTCGCCTTTTGGGGCGCTATCCGTTAGTGCTGCCGTGCCACTTAATGCTGACTCGAAAGAATACCCCTACACATATTACAACGGTGAGAGCCGAACTGGGCGCAAAGACCAAGAACAACTATTTCAATTCAACTTTGGTCAAAATTTCTGATAATTCCTTTAGATTGCACCACGTATCCCCTATAATTTTACCGCTTGATCAGTTTAAAAATTTCACTCATTCTTAATAAATTGGAGATTAATTTAACCATGAAAACAAAAATAGCTTTATTTATAGGACTATTGCTATCAACAACTAGCTGTTTTGCCGAATTAAAAATTGGATTTGTTGATATGCGCACGGTTCTTGAAAAAGCACCGCAAGCGGAAAAAGCAACAAAACGCATGGAACTAGAATTCTCACCACGCCAAAAACAATTATTGGCGCAAGAGAAAGAAATCACTAGCAAAGAAGAACGTATGGCACGCGATGGTGCGATTTTAGGCGATGCAGAACGCTCTAATCTTGAAAAAGATATTTTAAATAAAAAACGCGACTTTAAACGCTCACAGCAAGAATTAGGCGAAGATTTTAATGTCCGTCGCAACGAAGAATTGGGTAAATTGCAACGCCGTATCATTGAAGCCTCAAATGCCATTGCTAAAGAACAACATTTTGACTTATTGCTTTATGATGGGGTTATTTATTCAAGCGACAAAGTTAATGTAACGTCACAGGTGCAACAAAAACTGATGTCAACGCCAGAATAACTCACGGGTTCCATCACTAAGCCTACACTCTAACCTTTTAATACAGTCAGTTAAATATGTCTATCACTTTAGATATTTTGCAAATTCAAGAATTTTTACCACACCGCTACCCTTTCTTACTTGTTGATAAAGTGATTGAATGCACTCCTGGGGTTAGTTTAGTAGGCGTAAAAAATGTAACGTACAACGAACCTTTCTTTCAAGGGCATTTTCCCCAAAAACCCATTATGCCAGGTGTTCTTATTTTAGAAGCCTTAGCCCAAGCGACCGGCTTACTGGCTTCTGAAACTGCTGGCGATGAACTAGATGGCATGATTTATTATCTAGTAGGCATTGATAAAGCAAAATTTAAACGCCCCGTAGTGCCAGGCGATCAACTGATGTTGCTGGTGCAATTTGTCAAAAGCAAACGCAATATTTGGGCGTTTGAATGTCGCGCTGAAGTGGATGGAGATTTCGTTGCCAGTGCCGAAATTCGTTGTGCTGCCGTGGTAGATTAAGATGATCTCTGCACACGCAATCATCGATGCCAACGCACAGATAGGTGAAAATGTCACTATCGGTGCGTATTCTGTCATTGGTGCTAATGTCAGCATTGGCGAAGGTACGGTCATTGCGCCACATGTAGTGATCAAAGGACCAACCAGCATCGGCAAACATAATCGTATCTATCAATTTTCATCGATAGGCGAAGATCCACAAGATAAAAAATATGCTGCTGAGATTACTCGACTTGAAATAGGCGACAGAAATATCATCCGCGAGTATTGCTCGCTTCATCGCGGCACGGTTCAGGATCATTCAGTTACGCACATTGGCAGTGACAATTTATTTATGGCGTATACCCATGTCGCCCATGACTGCATTATTGGCGACCATGTCATCATGGCAAATGGTGCGTCTTTAGCTGGGCACGTTCGCCTAAACAGTCACGCTATTTTAGGTGGCTTTACCTTAGTCCATCAATTTACCCAAATTGGTCAATACAGTTTTGCGGCAATGGGCAGCGCCATTACGCAAGACATTCCGCCTTTTGTTATGGTAGGTGGCAAACCTACAAGCCCTCATGGTATTAATTCTGTAGGCATGGAACGCAACGGCATTTCTGCTGAAGATATTCGCCTCATCAGAAAAGCCTATAAAATCATCTATAAAATGAATTTACGTTTAGAAGATGCTATTGATCAAATGGAAGATTTAGCAGGCGACAGTAAAGAGTTATCTGATATGGTCAGTTTTTTACGCAATGTCACGCGCGGCATTTTGCGTTGATTACACGCCACTAAGCAATGTTAATAGCCGGCGTTGATGAAGCGGGACGCGGCCCCTTAGCTGGCCCAGTGGTGGCTGCTGCCGTTATCTTAACTCCACATACGCCTATTTTAGGATTAGCCGACTCAAAAAAATTAACTGCTCGCCAACGCAACACACTCTTTGCGTTAATTCAACAACACGCCTTAAGTTGGTGTATTGCTGAAGCCTCGGTGCAAGAAATTGACACACTTAATATTCTGCAAGCAAGCTTATTAGCTATGCAACGAGCCATTTATGGCTTGTCTGTAGTGCCCGAACATATTCTGATTGATGGCAATCAACTCCCTGTACTTTCAATTTCTGCAGAAGCCATTGTTAAAGGTGATAGTAAAATTGCTGAAATCAGTGCCGCATCCATTTTAGCCAAAGTCTCTCGCGATAATATGATGGTCGCCTATCAACGCGATTACCCTGAATTCTCCTTTTTGCAACACAAAGGCTACGGCACAGCAAAGCATCTTGATGAAATTAAACGCTTTGGCTACCGCGATATTCATAGAAAAAGCTTTAATCCTATCAAAACCATGCTAGCACAAGGTCACTGCACCTAAACTTATGCACATTTCGCTGTTAACGTTAAATTTACATACCTATCAACAGCATCCGCGCTCTTGTCCATTTGACGCAATGCATTGCCATGAGCGCGAGGTAACACTCATTGCTGAAGCTATTTTACAGCAGCATATTGATATTATCTGTTTTCAGGAAGTAGCTGAATATTTACACGACCCTATTGCATCACCTTACGGAGAAACGCCTTCAAATATGGCGTATCGTATTCGTCAACGCCTACAGCAACAGGGGCATTGGTATCATTTACATCAAGATTGGAGCCATATTGGTTTTTATCGCTGGCGTGAAGGCACAGCAATATTAAGTCGTTATCCGATGCAGCATAATTACTCTGCGTATGTTTCGTTAAATCAACGCAAAGATTTTTATATGTCTCGCAACGTGACGGTATCTTGTGTACAGGTTCCACACTTTGGCTTGCTGCATATTGCCAATGTGCACCTCAGCTGGGCGCATCATGGCTTTTTTGAAGAGTATGCACGGCTTAGAAAATTAATTGATTCACGTCTACATTTTGGCGTTCGGGCTGATCTTATGCTCGGCGATTTTAACTCTCCTGCTGGTGAACACGCTTATCAACATATTGTTGGTCAAGGTCAGTATATTGATCAATTTTATGAACTTCACCCGCAGCGTTTCTTTGAGCCCAGTTATCAAGGACAAATTGATGGCTGGAAAAATAGCCCTCCCAAACGCATCGACTTTATCTTTAAGCGGCAAGGCAATCCACTTCGAATTTGCCAGATGGACAGCATTTTTAATGACCATTTTTATCCCCGCGTTTCAGATCATTTTGGTTATTTAGCCCGCTTTCAATTGTTTTGATTAGCTGTTTTGACACTGTGAGCGCTTAATAAAGGCAACAAATACGAGGCTACCTGTTTTGCGATAATCGGTTGCGCCTGTGCATTTGGATGTAACCCATCGGCTTGCATCAAATTTTTATTTAACGCAACATCTGCCAATAAAAAAGGTACCCAAGGTAACGCAAAGGTATTGGCTAATTCTGGATAAATGTTATAAAAAGTATCAATATAACGTTGCCCATAATTAGGCGGTATTTTCATGCCCAAGAGCATGACCTTGGCACCTGCTTGCTGGCTACGCTGAATGATTTGCGTTAAATTATTTTTTAATAACGCTGGCGATAGCCCCTGCAAACCATCATTAGCACCTAATTCAAGCACTACCCACGCAGGTTTTTGGCTACGCAGAATGGTATCAATTCGTTGCAAACCACCCGAACTGGTTTCACCACTGATGCTTTCATTGCTGACAGAAATGGGCAACTGCTGTTGTTTTATGAGGTCGGCTAATAAGCTTACCCAGCCTTGCCGTGTTTCCATACCATAAGCAGCACTTATACTGTCTCCCAAGATGACAATACTAGAAACGGGTTGTGCCATTGCTAGCGATGACACCAACATTAACACTACTGCACAAAAAATATTAATCATGATAAGCAACGACTCCACTCAGGTTAAAAACATCATTGTAACGGAAAATCTAACTAAAACCGTGCCGACACCTCATGGTGAGCTGATTATTCTTGAGGCGATTAACTTTACTATTGCGACGGGCGAAAGCATTGCTATTGTTGGCGCTTCTGGCTCGGGTAAATCAACATTACTGGCGTTATTGGCAGGCTTAGATAGCGCAACGCATGGACAGATTATCATTAATGGTCAGCGCTTAACGACGATGACCGAAGACCAACGCGCCACATTACGCGCCACCACCATTGGCTTTGTCTTTCAATCGTTTCACTTATTACCCAACTTAACCGCCTTAGAAAATGTCATGCTTCCCCTTGAACTAACGGGTGTAAAACAAGCAAAAACTATCGCACAAGAACTTCTTGACCGCGTAGGACTTAGCGCACGCCTACAGCACACCCCAAAACAGTTATCTGGAGGCGAACAACAGCGCGTAGCCATTGCCCGCGCCTTTGTTGGACAACCCAAAATTTTATTTGCTGATGAACCCACAGGCAACTTAGATAGCGCATCCGGTGCGCAAATTATTGAACTCTTATTTGACTTAAATCAAGCCCACCACACCACCTTAATTTTAGTCACTCACGATCACCAATTATCTGCACGTTGCCAGCGAACACTCACCTTAGCGGCAGGGAAATTACTATGAATTACTGGCGTTTAACGTGGCTAATGTTATGGCGCGACGTGCGTGCCGGCGAAGTCAACTTACTGATTAGTGCATTACTCATTGCCATTAGCAGTTCCACTGCCATTAGCTTATGCACCGATCGACTACAACAAAGCTTTCAAAGCAATGCCGCTGAATTAATTGCTGCTGATTTAGCAATCAATAGCAGTTCGCCCGTTGCTCCAGCATGGCTAGAATACGCTCAGTCACACGCTTTAAATACTGCCCAAGCAACTGAATTTTCAAGCGTATTAATGGAACATGAGGAATTATTACTGACCAGTGTTAAAGCTGTCAGCCAACACTATCCACTAAAAGGCGCACTTAAAACCTCGGCTTATAATCAAGACATGAGTCAACACCAAGGACCACTCCCAGGCATGGCATGGGTTGATCAACGTGTACTGAGCGCCTTAACACTGTCCTTAGGTGAGTCGATTACCATTGGTGATAAAGTTTTTATACTTGAAAAAATACTCACCAACGAACCTGATAGACAAGGCAATTTTTTTCGCTTTGCTCCACGCGTACTGATTAACGAACAAGATCTTAATGCCACGCATAGCGTACAACCAGGCAGCCATATTCATTACACCTATTACTTTAGCGGCAAACAAGATGCACTACACGTGTTTAATCAATGGCTGCTGCCGCAACTACAGCCTGATCAAAAAATAATCAATGCCCATGACAGTCGCCCAGACATTGCCAACGCCTTAGATAAAGCTCAGGATTATTTGCAACTCGCTAGCATATTAATCCTTATTATTTCTGCTGCCGCCATTGCTTTAGCCACGCAACGTTACCATGAACGCCATCGGTCACATACCGCCTTACTGCGCTGTCTAGGCTGCTCTCAACACGAACTATTTAGCCTTTTCGTTATGCAGTTTTGCCTGCTGGGTATCCTGACCAGCTTTATCGGTACCGCCGTGGGCGCATTACTACAACAATTCATGAGTCCCTTTTTAAGTCAGTATTTAAGCACTGATCTAGCCTCACCCTCGTTATTATCCTTTGGTTCTGGCTTTATTCTTGGTCTAAGCTTATTACTAAGCTGTGCCTTGCCACCGTTATTGCACTTAAAACACGTCTCTGCTTTAAGTATTTTCCGCCACGAACTAGGCCCATTACCTACTACAGCATGGCTAAGTTACGCCTTAGCATTAACGCTTATAGCAAGCCTGTTATGGCAAAGCTCTCACAACTTAGCACTCACCGCACTACTGCTAAGCATCGGACTATTATGTACCTTAATTTTTGCAGCCCTGCTGTGGCTCTTATTAACACAACTACACCATTTATTACCCAAACTAAGCCTGACTTATCGCTTAGGCTTACAGCATTTAACCCAACATCCAGCACTTACCATTGGGCAATTGCTCGCGTTTACAAGCTTATTAATCACCTTAAATTTAAGTATTAGTTTACGAAATGATTTATTAACAGAATGGCAACAACAATTACCTGCTCACGCCGCCAATCATTTCGCAATGAATATTTTTCCAACGCAACTGCCTGTTTATGAAGCGTGGCTGCACCATGCGGAGCTTATCGGCAATACTGTGTATCCGATTGTCAGAGGTCGCTTAATCGCAATTAATAATCAACCACTTACCAGTCTTGCGCCCAAAAACAGCTTAGAAGAAAACGCTAAGCATCGTGAATTAAGTTTAACGTGGAGCCACGATTTACCTGACGATAACCTGTTAAGCGCGGGTGCGTGGTGGTCGGCACAGGACGCTGCGGGGCTTGTTTCTGTAGAACAAAAACTTGCAGCTAATTTAGATATTAAGCTTGGCGATATGCTAACGTTCTCAGTAACCCAACAACGCTTTACTGCTCGTGTGAGCAGTGTGCGTAAATTAAATTGGAATAACATGAAGCCCAATTTTTATATGTTATTTTCTCCAGGAACCTTAAATGCTTTTCCTAGCACTTATCTCACCAGTTTTTATTTAGCCGAACATCAAGAAACGCACCTGACTAGCCTAATAAAACAGCTACCAAATGTAAATTTAATTGATATTGATCAATTACTTAAACAAATTAAAACAATTCTTGACGCGCTCAGTTACATTGTTAATTTCATTCTCTGCTTTGCTTGGTTTGCGGCAATCTGCTTATTTCTTGCCGCCCTCAGCGTTCGTCTCCGCACTCGACAGTATGAAACCGCCCTATTACGTGTCTTTGGTGCTGACCGTCGCCTGCTTAAACGCGTGCAAACTATTGAGTTTGCTTGTCTAGGCGCACTGTCAGGAATTCTAGCCATAGCCGTATCAAACCTACTGTTAAGCCTTTTATATCGCTACACCTTCACCATTGACTATCACCCAAACTGGTTTTTATGCATAATAACACCTTGTTTTTCAGTCGTATTTATCACTGTTTTAGGTAATATTAGCTTACATAGGCTGCTTAATAAGCCGCCCTTACAGACTTTACGAGAAGAATAAAATGCACGCGCGCGCACGTTAACGCTATCACTAAGTCCATATCAGAGCGCGCCAGTGCGTGCTAAAATAATTATTTTTTTTCTAGCACCTAATCATGCAAATTACCCGAGGCTTAACGCATTTAAATCCCTACCCCCAAGGCTGTGTGTTAAGTATTGGCAATTTTGATGGCGTACATTTAGGGCATAAAGCCGTTATTAAAAAAGTAGTCGAACGAGGACAACAATTAAAATTACCTGTTGTCCTCATGATTTTTGAACCCCAACCTTTAGAGTATTTTTTAAAAGATAATGAACCACCACGGCTAATGCGTCTGCGTGAAAAAATCCTCCAATTTGCTACTTTGCCTCTTGATCAAGTCATTATCGTGCGTTTTAATCGCCACTTTGCTAATTATCAGGCTGAGCAATTTATCCATGAAATTTTGCTAAAAAAACTTAATGTTAAACATTTAGTGATTGGTGATGATTTCCATTTTGGTAAGGCCAGACAAGGTAATTTTGCGTTACTGACTGAGCAAGGAAAAATCCATGATTTTACTGTTGAAGATACGGGCTCATTTGAAACCGTAGGGCTACGCGTCAGCAGTACGCTGATTCGCGATGCCTTACGCACGGGGAACTTAGCCCAAGCGGAACGCTTACTAGGTCGTTGTTATACTATTTGTGGGCGTGTAGCGCATGGCCATAAGCGCGGACGATTAATGGGTTTTCCCACTGCTAATATCATGATGGCACGAAAAAATACCCCAGTAAATGGTGTGTTTGCGGTATTAATCACGGGTATTGATGAACAGGTTTATCAAGGCATTGCCAATGTAGGGACGCGCCCCACTTTCTCTGGTGGCAGCAAAGTTATTGTAGAAACACATTTATTTAATTTTAATAAGGACATCTATGGTCATTATGTTGAAATTCATTTTAAAGAAAAAATCAGAGATGAACTGTGCTTTAATTCTATGGAAGATCTTAAACAGCAAATTGAATGCGATATACTTACTGCACAAACAATTTTTGCTGCACCTTCTATCCTATGACCCTAAGCCGTCATCGTAAATTATTTAAACATGAGTGCCCGCACTTAAGCACAACCATCCCCCAACACTTATCATGGTGAGTTATAACAAAGCCAACACGTTTTGCTGCCACAGTTAGCTCACTTCTGTTATTTTTTGCTGTACCTACACTTCTCCAACAGAGCCTATAAAAATGGATTATAAAAAAACCCTAAATTTACCCAACACCGCCTTTCCAATGAAAGGTAATTTAGCTCAGCGTGAACCTGAACGTCTTAAAAAATGGCAAGAGATTGATCTATACGCGCAAATAAGAGAAGCCCATCAAAATCACCCTGCCTTCATTTTGCATGATGGCCCACCGTATGCCAATGGTGAAATTCATATCGGTCATGCAGTCAATAAAGTATTAAAAGACATTATTCTTAAAGCAAAAACCTTAAGTGGTTTTAACGCACCTTATGTACCAGGCTGGGATTGCCACGGCTTACCCATTGAGTTAATGGTAGAAAAAAAAATCGGTAAAGCAGGCAATAAAGTGTCCCCTGCCGAGTTTCGTAAAGCCTGCCGTGACTATGCTCAAAAACAAGTGCTCTTACAAAAAGAAGCCTTTGTGCGCTTAGGTGTATTGGGCGATTGGGCGAATCCCTATTTAACCATGGCGTATTCTTTTGAGGCCGACACCGTCCGTGCTTTAGGCAAAATCAGCCAAAATCATCATATTAGTAAAGGTGCAAAACCCGTGCATTGGTGTACCGATTGCGGCTCAGCACTGGCTGAAGCAGAAGTGGAATACGAAGACAAACATTCACCTGCTATCGATGTGCGCTTCACTGTAGTGGATAGTGAAGACTTTTTGCAACACTGCCATCACCTCCCAGAACATGAAGGACGCGGGCCTCTTTCGATAGTGATTTGGACAACCACACCATGGACCTTGCCCGCCAACCAAGCCGTTGCCTTGCATGCAGAAATTGACTATGCAATTGTACAATGTGAAAAAGACGGTGTTGATGAACGCTTAATGGTGGCTGAGGCCTTATTAAAAACCACCATGCTACGCTATGCCATTGAAAATTATCATGTTATAGCGCGCTGCAAAGGTGCTGATGTAGCGCTGCAATTACTTCAACATCCTTTTTATGAGCGGCACGTTCCCATTGTTTTAGGGGATCATGTTACCGTTGAGGCGGGTACCGGCGCAGTTCATACTGCACCAGGGCATGGTCAAGATGACTATGTAGTTGGACGTAAATATAATCTGCCCATCGATAACCCCGTGGGCGGCGATGGTGTATTTTTAGCCAACACAGAATTATTTGCTGGTCAGCATGTCTTCAATGCCAACGCCCAAGTAATTGAAGTGTTAAAAGAACGCGGCAAATTATTACATCATCATGCCTTGTTACACAGCTATCCGCATTGCTGGCGTCACCATACACCTATTATTTTTCGTGCAACGCCACAATGGTTTATTGCCATGACGCAAAATCATTTACGTGATGATGCACTTGAAGAAATTAAAACCGTACAGTGGATTCCAGAATGGGGACAAGCACGAATTGAAAGCATGATCACTAATCGTCCTGATTGGTGTATTTCCAGACAACGCACGTGGGGCGTACCCATTACTTTGTTTGTCCACAAAGAAACGGGGGAACTTCATCCCAAGATGCCTGAAATAATCGAAAAAATTGCTCAACTCATTGAACAGCAAGGCATTGAAGCGTGGTTTGAATGCAGCACTGAAGCGTTACTTGGCGCTGATGCAGCCCACTACGACAAAACCACCGACACCTTAGATGTGTGGTTTGATTCTGGTGTAACCCACGCAGCGGTGCTGGCTCGCAACCCAGCGTTACAATTTCCAGCCGATTTATATTTAGAAGGTTCAGACCAACATCGCGGTTGGTTTCAATCATCGTTACTGACCAGTGTTGCCATGCACGGCCATGCGCCTTATAAAGCCGTGTTAACGCATGGTTTTACGGTGGATGCCAAAGGCGAAAAAATGTCTAAATCTAAAGGCAATGTCATTCCACCGCAATCAGTCATGAAAAACTTGGGCGCAGATGTATTACGTCTATGGATTGCCTCCACGGATTACCGAGGTGAAATGCGAGTGTCTGATGAAATTTTAGAACGCACTTCAGATGGCTATCGCCGCTTAAGAAACACCGCACGTTTTCTGCTTGCCAACCTCAATGGCTTTGACCCTACCCAGTTAGTTGCACCCGATGAGTTATTAGCACTAGATAGGTGGTTGGTTGATCGTGCGTATCACTTACAAGAAGAAGTAAAGTCTGGCTATGATGCCTATCAATTTCAAAGTGTGTATCAAAAAATTCATCATTTTTGCGTACTTGATTTGGGTGGCTTTTATTTAGATATTATTAAAGATCGTCAATATACCGCTAAAACCGATAGCTTAGCGCAACGTTCTGCACAAACAGCAATGTACCACGTGATCGAAGCATTAAGCCGTTGGCTAGCCCCTATTCTTAGCTATACAGCCGATGAAATATGGGAGTATTTACCTGGTGAACATAGTGTGTCGGTCTTCTTAAGCACATGGTATGAAGGCTTATACCCTGTAGCGACTGACTCACCTTTCGACCACGCCTTCTGGCTAGACATTATGGCGATTCGTACTGAGGTCAGTAAAGAATTAGAAAAATGTCGCACCCGAGGTGAAATTGGCGCATCACTTAATGCAGAAATTGAGCTTTATTGTTCTACCGAAAAATATGCCCTGCTCACGTTAATTGCCAGTGAATTGCACTTTGTTTTCATTACCTCAAAAGTCAGTTTATTTACTGAACAGCATTGCCCAGAAAATGCACTGTCAACAGAAATTGAAGGCATTCATATTAAAGTGAATGCTTCAACACATTCTAAATGCATCCGTTGCTGGCACCAACGTGACGATGTTGGACACCATGAAGACCATCCCGAACTGTGCGGACGTTGCCTAGAAAATATCATCGGCACAGGTGAAGTGAGGCTTTATGCTTAAATGGCTAGGTTTATCGTTATTAATTTTAGTTTTAGATCAAGCTAGTAAATTAACCATTGATGCTACGATGCCTTTATACAGCTCGATTGCTATCCTGCCTTCATTTAATCTCACTTATGTACGCAACACTGGCGCAGCATTTAGTTTTTTAAGTGAAGCAGGAGGGTGGCAACGCTGGTTTTTTGCCGCTTTAGCATTAAGCATCAGCGTGAGCATTATTATCTGGATGAAGCGTTTGCAAAAACACGAAACACTCTTAGCCGTCGCCTTATCGCTGGTTTTAGGTGGCGCTATCGGCAATCTTATAGACCGCTTAGCTTATGGCTATGTAATTGACTTCTTAGATATATTTTATAATACCTGGCATTGGCCTGCGTTTAATATTGCTGATGCTGGCATTACTATTGGGGTAATTTTAATGCTCGCAGAATCACTAGGCCTCACTAAACATCAAGATCCTATAGCGACTGATATTCAGAATTAACCGTTGATGTTACGTTGCTATTCTGCGCGTTTAAAATTAAGAAGAATTGTAGGGGCAAGACCGCGTGGTTGCCTTGATAACAAGCTGTTATTAAGGGCTGGCACAAGGTCGCGCTTCGTCAAACAAAAGTAAAGCAACGTTACTGCAGAACGTCAGTGTTTAAAAATAAACAGAGTAGACGTATTATTCAAGTGCCAAATTATTTTCATCTGCATAGCCACAACACTACCGCTCCTTTTTTCTAGCGAATTCTATGAATAAAGCTTCGTTTCAACCGACAACAAACACACCCGCCATCTTGTTTGTAGATGATGAGCCCAATATTTTAAAATCTCTACAGCGCTTGTTTCGCAGTGTAAATTATGATGTCTACACAGCTGAAAGCGGTATGGCCGGCTTAGCTATCGTTAAGCAATATCCCATTGATGTTATTGTCTCTGACATGCGTATGCCACACATGGATGGTGCGAAATTTTTGGAGCAGGTTGCCAATGATTCGCCCGATATTATTCGGATTTTATTAACTGGGTATTCAGATATTCAGTCAACTATTGCAGCGGTAAATAAAGGTAAGATCTATAGCTACCTAAGCAAACCTTGGGAAGACAACGAGTTAAAAATTCAGATTGCAAATGCCATCGAACAAAAACGCTTACGCGAAGAACGTCAGCAGTTATTCATTATTATCAATCAACAAAATGCTGAATTAAAAGACCTCAATACTAATTTAGAAGAAAAAATTCTTGCCCGTACAGCCCAATTAAAAACCACGCTAAATCAACTTGATAGCGCACATAAACTCTTAGAAAAACAATACACTGATACGGTAGTTGCCTTTGCAAAGATTATTGAAATGCGCCCAGGTATTAAAAGTGGACAATCAAAATACATTGCTGAAAAAGCGGTTCAAGTCGGTCGCGAATTAGGTGTCGCTGTCGATGAATTAAAAAACTTTCTTTACGCTGGCATGTTAAAACAAATTGGCAAAATGAGTTTATCCGATCAACTCTTAGCAAAGCCATTTTATGCACTAAGCACCCAGCAAAAAAAAGAATATCTGCTACACACCATTGAAGGCGAAACATTGCTTAAAGATTTACAGCAATTGCACCCAGCGTCAGTATTAATTAGACATCAACATGAACAATACGACGGTTTAGGTTATCCAGATGCGTTAAAACATCACAATATTCCTTTAGGCTCACGGGTATTAAAAGTTATCAGTGATTATGTCGCCTGCCTTGATGGTTCGCTTACTGGCACACAAATGACCGTTGGTGCCGCACTGAGTTGGATTAATATCAGAAAAGAAAACCACTATGATCCCATCGTTATTGATGCTTTTATTAAGGTTCTTAAAGAAACAGAGCCTGAAACAGACTTTGAGATTGACCATCTAGCCCTTGATAAATCATGGAAAACCAGTTCTGTGATTACTGAAAACCACCATAACCCCGTTGTTTCCCGCCCAGTTTTAGAAATCAGCTGGTCTGAACTTAAAGTTGGCATGGAAGTCGAGGGGGTGTACTTTGATGGAAAAGCCTATATTAAAAACTGTATCGTGACAGAGAAAATTCTACAAGGCATCACCAAGCTCAAATACAACTTAGACCTTAATCCAAACATAAAAATTCGCATTGGCAAACAGCCCTCCTCTGAAAAATAAACTAATACCCTCACACAGGTTACTTCAGTCCATTCACCAATTCAGTGACTAAACCTGGCCCTTGATAAATCAAACCACTGTAAATTTGCACAAGGCTGGCACCTGCGGCTATTTTTTCGCGAGCATCTTCAAGCGTCATAATACCTCCAGCCGCGATAATAGGAATTTTCCCTTGCAGCACAGCAGCCAAGTGCTGCACCACCCACGTAGCGTGTTGCTTAACCGGCGCACCACTTAAACCACCCGCCTCGCGTGCTAAGGGATGCGTGGCGATAGACTCACGAGCTAGCGTTGTATTGGTGGCAATCACGCCATCGATAGCAAATTCTAGTAATAAATGACCAATATGCGTAATTTCTTCCTCGCTTAAATCGGGCGCAATTTTTAGCACTAAGGGTACATATCGACACTGCTCTTGCTGCAAACGTAATTGCTCTGTTTTTAAGCGTGCCAACAACTGTTTTATCTCATCACCCTGCTGTAATTGCCGTAAGTTTTTCGTGTTAGGCGAGGAAATATTAATCGTGACATAACTGGCAAAGGGGTACACTTTTTGTAAGCCCTGTACGTAATCATCTGCTGCATTTTCCAAAGGGGTAGCCGCATTTTTACCTAAATTAATGCCAAGAATACCTTGATACTGACTAGATTTTACTTGCTCGAGAAGGTGATCTACACCTAAATTATTAAAGCCCATACGATTAATAATCGCTTGATGCTCGGGTAAGCGAAATAAACGTGGCTTTGGATTGCCAGATTGTGGGCGTGGTGTCACCGTACCCATCTCAAGAAAACCAAAGCCTAAACTTGCCAAGGCATCAATGTAATCACCATTTTTATCCAAGCCTGCCGCCAATCCTACCCGATTAGCAAAATTCAATCCCATCACATTTATTGGTTCAGCCTTGGCTTGCGGTGAATGTTTGCCTGTGACGAGAGCCTTTATGCCGTGCAATGCCGCTAACCCTTTTAAGGTCAGTTCATGGGCTATTTCTGGATCGAGTGAAAATAATAACGGACGTAAATAAGGGTAAAGAGTCATCATAAGCAGCGTTGAGCAGTTAATTGATAAGGTTCAGGGTTAACCTGAGTGGGGCGATTGCTGAGCATGGCAGATAATAATTGAGCAGAAGCTGGCCCCATCACTAAACCATTTCTAAAATGACCAGCATTAATACTTACATTGCTAAATTCAGGGTGCCGACCTATGTAGGGCACGCCAGTGTTCGTGCCAGGACGTAAACCCGCCCACTGACTCAGCACTGGATAATTGCAAAGTTCAGGTAACAAATTTAACGCAAAATTATATAAGGTTTGTTTGGCGGCATCGGTGGTGTGTTTCTCAAAACCATGATGCTCAACCGTGCTGCCAGCAAGAATTTTACCGTCACGTCGGGGAATTAAATAATGCTCACCCGCTAATATTATTTTAGTTAAGGTGTCTGGTTTAGCATCAAATAACAGCATCTGTCCTTTAACTGGCTGAATCGTAGGGTGCAGTTGAGCACTTGGCAACACCGTGTGTAATAATTTATGCGTCCATGCTCCTGCGGTTATGATCACTTCATTAACGGCAAAGCTTCCAGTCGAGGTTGTCAATGAATGTAGCCGATGCTGCGTTGTTATTGCCTCATGTACTTCGCAGTGCTCAAGGATACGAACACCTTTGTTAAGAAGATCCTGACGCAATGATTTCACTAAACGTGGATTACGAATCTGTGCGACTGATGGCATCCATAAAGGCTTATTTAACACTGTTGGTAATGACGCTAGCAATGCTTCAGCAACTGTTTGATAAGGCATTTGATACGTTTCGCACCACGCCTGTGCTAACTCATAATCTGGATTTTGAGTAATAAGCAATCCACAGGGATTCCATTCTGGATCTATCCCTGTCTCCGTATGCAATGCCAATGCTAAGTCTGGATACAACGCTAGACTGTGCTTTACCAGTGCACTGATTGCAACATCTTGTCGCCAAGGATACAGCGGTAATAAGATACCTCCGCCAGCCCAGGAAGACTCCTGCCCCACCAGCTGTTTTTCTAACAAAACAACCTGTGCCCCTGCACTGTGAAACTCCCTCGCGGTCAACATACCGATAATGCCGCCACCTATAATTGTAATGTCTGGAACTGTTGTCATGAATGAATGTGAATATAAAAAATGCTCAATTAAGGGAATCAACTACAAGATGAATAATCAATGCTCAACAACGCCGAATTAAAAATAGTCTTGATAGATTTTTTTAAAATATCAAGTAATTTTTTGTGTGGGCAAAATTAATAACATTACAAAATAAACTGTTGTTTTATACATACAATTTTAAAAAAATTAGCTTAGTTATTGATAACTAAATAAATATTACATTTAGCAGCACAGATAAAAAGTTGTAGACAACCACCTTTACTGCTATTATTCCACGTGCAAGACACGTTTTGTTGTATAAAAACAATATAAATAAACAAAGCAGTAAATCAAATCTACACCAATCTAGGCAGAATTTTTTAACTATCTTATTAAGATTGTTGCTGTTTTAGAAACGTAGAATTTCATTTACTACCCAAAACCACAACTAAAGGGTAACACGATGATGAATAAAACTACATTAGCCTTAGCCATCAGTACAGCCATTTTTTCAGTTTCAGCAGTTGTACTTGCTCCACAAGCAATGGCGCATCCTAAAGCAAAAAAACACGCAAGCGTTGCATATAATTCAAATGCTGCAGAACGCTTAGCAGAGTCTGCTAATAGCAGAGTTGAAGCTTTAGAAGCACAATTACAAGCCATGCAATATGAATTACAAAGCTTACGCGCTGAAGCCAACCGTTCTTCTATGAACAATGCGGATTCTGCAAAAGTTCAAGAGCTTGATCAATGGATGGCTTCAGTTAAATCTGAACCTACTGCCTCAGGTAGCAAAGATAATATGGTGTTCTTCCGTGGCGGTTATGGTTACGCAGACAGCAAACGCGGCGGCACTGTAGATCCTACAGCGGCTGGTGGTGAATCAGGTGGAGCTCTTAACGGCGCTATCGGCGGTCAAGACGCATGGTATTTTGGCGCTGGTTTTGATTGGAGCTTAAATGACAACCTATTTGGCATGATGAGCGGCACTGAAGTATTTGCTGAATTAATGTTTGATTACAAAGAATTAGGCGAAAGAGCACCTAATGGTCTAACAAGCACTGTCACTGGTATTGTTGCAAATCCTGGCACATTACCTGCTGGTACTGCGGTCAATAGCGAATCAGCTACTGTCAACCAATTAACCTTAGCCGCTTCACCAAAAATCAAATTATTTAAAGGTCAAGCCTTCCGTCCTTGGTTAATTCCAATTGGTTTCGAATTAAGCGTAATCAGCCCTCCATCT
>Ga0247839_1000132_pt1 | contig 127059 bp, 112 predicted proteins | sample LaCruzMarch2015__6_FD_192405 | JGI IMG/M metagenome (GOLD analysis project Ga0247839, IMG submission 192405) | Freshwater microbial communities from meromictic Lake La Cruz, Castile-La Mancha, Spain - LaCruzMarch2015_16m | ecosystem: Environmental > Aquatic > Freshwater > Lake | place: Spain...
GCGACGAGCCGACATCGAGGTGCCAAACCATGCCGTCGCTGTGGACGCTTGGGCATGATCAGCCTGTTATCCCTAGAGTAACTTTTATCCGTTGATCGACACCACTTCCATGCGTGAGTGCCGGTTCATTTTCACCGTCTTTCGACTCTGATCGACTTGTAGGTCTCTCAGTCAGGCTGGCTTATGCGAATACACGTCACGTCCGGTTTCCATCCGGACTAAGCCAACCATTGCGCGCCTCCGTTACTTTTTAGGAGGCAACCGCCCCAGTTAAACTACCCACCAAGCACTGTCCCCCGTCCATTTTCCTCGATAAATACTTCGCAGAACCCCAAGTAAAGGGTCTGAAAAATAAACGCTTACGCGTTTCAAGAAAATTGGACGGGGTGAGTTCAATAAATACTAAAGGGTGGTATTTCACCGTTGACTCCAGAGTTGCCAAAGCCCCTCCTTCATAGTCTCCCACCTATCCTACGCAACAGTATTCATTGAACAATACCAAGTTATAGTAAAGCTTCATAGGGTCTTTCCGTCTTGCTGTGAGTAATCGGTATTTTTACCGATATTACAATTTCACTGGGTCTATGCTTGAGACAGTGCTCAGATCGTTATGCCATTCGTGCGGGTCGGAACTTACCCGACAAGGAATTTCGCTACCTTAGGACCGTTATAGTTACGGCCGCCGTTCACCAGGACTTGGATTCGGAGCTTGCACTCCTCCTCGTGATCTTCTGGCACTGGGCAGGCATCACCCCCTATACATCGGCTTACGCCTTAGCAGAGAGCTGTGTTTTTGGTAAACAGTCGCCTGAGCTCGTTCGTTGAACCCACTAGCATGAATTATACTAATGGGAGCCCTTCTCCCGAAGTTACGGACGTTTTTTTGCAGAGTTCCTTAAGCATAGTTATCCCATACGCCTTAGTGTTCTTACACCTAACTACGAGTGTTCGTTTTCGGTACGGTTTTTTATTCAATACAGAAAGCTTTTCTTGGGATCTTATTATCGTAGGACATTCCCCTCAAATCCGCCGAAGCGGACCGAAAAGAAGCCAATATTCTCGCCCGAAGACTCGAATACCAGACCATAAATCATTAGTGGCTCCGATAACACAATCCGTCACAATCTGCACACGCGAATAAAAAGTTCAGGAATATTAACCTGATATCCATCGGCTCCACCTTTCGGCTACGCCTTAGGACCGACTCACCCTGCCATGACTGCCATGGGACAGGAAACCTTAGTTATCCGGCGATGGAGGTTTTCACTCCATTTACGTTACTCATACCAACATTTTCACTTCCCGTACCTCCAGCAAACCTCACGATTCACCTTCATCGGCATGGGGAACGCTCCGCTACCACGCAATAATTATATTTATTACATCTCCAACTTCGGTTTTTAATTTGAGCCCCGTTGAATTTTCGGCGCAGAATCACTCGACCAGTGAGCTGTTACGCACTCTTTAAAGGAATGGCTGCTTCTAAGCCAACCTCCTGGCTGTCTGAGTAATTCCACTTCCTTTACCACTTAATTAAAAATTAGGGACCTTAGTTAGGAGTCTGGGCTGTTTCCCTCTTGACTACGGCGCTTATCCGTCGCAGTCTGCCTCGTATGCCATTGATAAGGGTATTCGGAGTTTATCAGGATTTGCAAAGATTATTCACCTCAACTAGTCCAAATAGTGCTCTACCCCCCTTACTTTGATGCATACGGCTATACCTAAATATATTTCGCGGAGAACCAGCTATCTCCGAGATCGATTAGCTTTTCACTCCAACCCACATGTCATCCAATAGACTTGCAGCTCTAAATGGTTCGGACCTCCATAGTGATTTCTCACCACTTCATCCTGCACATGGGTAGCTCTCCCGGTTTCGGGTCTAGTGTACGTGACTTAGCGCCCTATTCAGACTCGCTTTCGCTTCGGCTCCGGATGTTTCTTCCTTAACCTTGCCACATACAACTAAGTCGTTGGTCCGTTCTACAAAAAGTACGCGGTCACCAGGCATCATCCTATGGTGATGCCCAGATAAAAGATAAAAGATAAAAGATAAAAGATATGAATTTTTAAAATATTCCACATCTCTGCTCTCTTCTCTCTACTCTCTTCTCTGACATCATCACACGATGATGCCCAGCTCCCACTCTTTATCAGCACACAGTTTCAGGGTCTATTTCACTCCCCTCTCGGGGTTCTTTTCACCTTTCCCTCATGGTACTAGTTCGCTATCGATCATCTATAGTATTTAGTCTTGGATCATGGTCGACCCAGATTCGAACCGGATTTCACGTGTCCGATCTTACTTGAGGATGTATTGCAACATATGTACGCGCTTTCGAATACGGGGCTGTAACCCTCTTTGGCTTACCTTCCCAGGTAATTTTTCCTCACCGTACAAAACATTGTCTGCTTTACAGATTGCAGTAAATACACCTCGCAACACCACCGCACCAACGGTCTGTCCTTACAGTGGGGTGGTTTAGACTGTTCCCGTTTCGCTCGTCACTACTCAGGGAATCTCGTATTTGATTTCTTTTCCTCTGCTACTGAGATATTTCAGTTCACAGAGTGTCCTTCCGCCAGAGGCGGATCACCTTAAAAGGTGGGGTTTCCCCATTCGGAAATCTTGAAGTATAACGCCTCGTAACGGCTTCTCCAAGCTTATCGCAGTTTTGCGCGTCCTTCGTCGGGTATAGATGTCAGGGCATTCACTGTGTGCCTTAATGTAGTATTTCTTCCATCGCTTTTGTGTACACTCTCACTACTGATTGCTTTTTACTCATCACAACTTTTTCCGCGGATTATGTACAAGAGCAAGCTCTGGTAATAATCAGTACACAAAGAAGGTGAAGGCTTCAATTAAAAGAGGTAGTCCATCCGCACGTTCTCGTACGGATACCTTGTTACGACTTAAGCCCAGTCAATATCTCTACCATGGGCCCTCTTATTACTTAAGGGACTTCCGGTAGGTACATCTTCCATGCTTTGACGGGCGGTGAGTACAAGACCCAGGAACATATTCACCGTGACATATCTGATTCACGATTACTAGCAATTCCAACTTCATGTAGGCGAGTTGCAGCCTACAATCCGGACTGAGATCGGCTTTATGAGATTAGCTTACTGTCACCAGTTTGCGACTCTTTGTACCGACCATTGTATCATGCGTGTAGCCCCAGACATAAGGGCCATGCTGATTTGACGTCATCCACACCTTCCTCCCGATTAACTCGGGCAGTCTCGTTAGACATAATAACTAACGACATGGGTTTCGCTCGTTAACGGACTCAACCGAACACCTCAAGGCACGAGCTGACGGCAACCATGCAGCACCTGTCTTATGATTCCCGTGAGGGCACCCCCATATTTCTACAGGGTTTCATAGATATCAAGTCTGGGTAAGGTTCCTCGTTCAGTATCGAATTAAACCGCATGATCCACTGCTTGTGTGGGCCCCCGTCTATTCATTTGAGTTTTAACCTTGCGGTCGTACTACTCAGGCGGATGACTTAACGCGTTAGCTACGGCACTGATCCCGAAGGACCAACACCTAGTCATCATAGTTTAGGGCGTGGACTACAGGGGTATCTAATCCCTTTCGCTACCCACGCTTTCGTCTCTGAGTGTCAGTAGAGCCCCAGTATGCTGCCTTCGCTTTTGGTGTTCTTTATGGTGTCAACGGATTGCACTCCTACTCCATAAATTCCGCATACCTCTTGCTCACTCGAGAAAAGCAGTTTGAGACACAAACACGGGGTTGAGCCCCGGTCTTTCACGTCTCACACACTTTTCCACCTGCAGACGCTTTACGCCCAGTAATTCCGGATAACGCTTGGGACCTATGTATTACCGCGGCTGCTGGCACATAGTTAGCCGTCCCTTATTCCTCAGGTACCGTCATTATCGTCCCTGAGAAAAGAAGTTTACAATAACAAAACCTTCATCCTTCACGCGGTGTCGCTCCATCAGACTTTCGTCCATTGTGGAAGATTCCTCACTGCTGCCACCCGTAGGTGTATGGACCGTGTCTCAGTTCCATCGAGGCTGGTCGTCCTCTCAGACCAGCTACCCGTCATTGCCTTGGTGGGCTATTACCCCGCCAACTAGCTGATAGGATACAGGCTCTTCCCCGAGCGCCTTGCGGCTTTACCCTTGCGGGACTATCCGGTATTAATCCATCTTTCGATGGGCTATCCCTGACTTGGGGGGAGATACCAATACATTACTCTCTCGTTCGCCACTCAAACCGAAAAATATCACACTCATCCAGGCAAGCCCTTCAAAGTGATCTAAAATGGTTCGCGTTCGACTTGCATGTGTTAGGCGCACCGCCAGCGTTCATCCTGAGCTATGATCAAACTCTTTAAAACGTAAATTTGAATATTATTTGATTTTTTAACGTGCTGAATATGCACGGAAGCCTCACCTTCTTTGTGTACTGATTATGTAAAAGAGCAACGTATTTTCCTCACTCTCGTGAAGAAAAGACGAGGCGTAATATAGAGGAAAAACATCCCATGTCAAAACTTTTTTAAAAAATGCACTTTTCCCCTTCAAATAAATAAAAATCGAGTTATAGACAAGTCAAATATAAATGAAAAAATAAGTATTTGTGAGTTTTTTGTGAATTTTTGAAAAGAGGAGAAAATATATCGAATACAAAATGTGTTCTCGCATTTTGAGTCCAGATTCAAAAATCGCACAATTTTTATGTTTGTAAAAGAGTATAATACAGTGTATACTATTCCGTGAGTACTACTTACTACTTCAATGATATACACATTATAAAGAGTATTTAGAATAAATTATTTTGCTCATAAAAATACTTAGCATATAATACGCCTATGTCCCTCAATACCTGAAACGATAGTCTGGACGGTCTCAATCTCTCTGGCAAAGTAGCAGAGCAGAGCGAGCAACAGCGTGAAGAAGCAGCAGCTGCCCTCGCGGGAATTGCCCGTACACAAAAGGATGAGAAAAAAGCAGCGAAATACGATATCTGGCTCTCAGAACTCATAAAAAAACTCTTGCAAAGCTCTGTCTACGATCATGTCATCAATCAACTCGTTCCGCTCTTGAATGCTCGGTGTCCATCACATCTTCTCCTAGGATACCTCCTCCCACTTTCTGACGAATATATGATTGTTGTCCGTGAAACGCTGGGGCTCACGCCAGCCAATATTCCTGCTCGTATGAATGTATCAGAGAGAAAAACATATAGTGAGCCACTTGCTCCCGAACTCTCGAGTCATCTCAATATCTGGATGGAGACACTCAAAGGATGTATCACGATAGACCCTTCTCAGACCTCGACAAAAAAAATCAATGATATGATGAACACTGTCCACGAAGATGGTCTCACAAAACTCTCAGCCCATGTCATCGCCCACTTCCTCTATGATCGCGGAATAGATATACAGCCCGCTGATGCCGCGCGTGTCGCACGAGGGATTACAAAAAAGATGCTCCTCCTCATCCAGGGTATCCAAGTAGATGAATTTTTCTCAACTGAACCCATAAAGCTCCTGCAGGAATAAGCATAAATATGCTTGCTCAGATAAACTACACTCTATGAAAAAGACAGCTTCTACTACTTTTATTGTCAAAAATTTCTTTCACGAATTTTCCAAGAATCATTGGTTTATAGCGGCTCTCCTGGCAGCAATAACTGCCCATACGCTCTATAGTTTCGATACCTATGTTGTCTCTCGTATGATAGATAATCTGCGACTTTTTCTCGCAGGCACAGGAAGCAAAGAAGATATCTATTATTATTTCACTTTATTGATAGGAGTAGGATTTGGAACCTGGTTGTTTTATCGATTGAGTGATGCAGCGATGATCCGTGCACAAGTGCAAATATCAAAAAAAATATACGCCCATATATTTACCTACATTCACCATCACTCACATCAATACTTCTCCGATAACTTTGCCGGTGCTTTGTTCAAGAGGATGAATCGTTATGTACGGACTTTTGAAGAATTGAGTGATGCGATCAACTATAGGATACTACCTCTCCTCATACATCTGATTATTACAGTGCTTTTCATTTCATTTTTTTCTCCGATTGTCGGACTCATAGTGATATGCTATGTTATTCTTTTCAGCACAATGAGCTTCTTTTTTGTACGATGGCAGCACCCCCTGATAGACAAACATGACCGTCTCGACTCAGAGCTGTCTGGATATGTCACAGATACGATTGCAAATCATGGTACTATTCTCTCTTTTGGAAAATTTAAAAGTGAATTGGCGTTATTTCAGAAAAAATGTAATACCTCCTATGATGCCCTCAAAGATGCATGGAAAAGAGGTAATGTAACATCAGGATTTCTGGGTATAGTAGCATTTGCGAGTTATTGGGTGGTGACGGCTTTTGCTCTTCATCTGGCTATCAATGGAGAAATTGTTTTTGCCACTTTTCTCATCATAAATACCTACAACGGTGTCCTTACAGATAAAATTTGGGATATTAGTAATATATTTAAAACTGTCGGAAAAATCATCGCTGATGCACGAGAAGGGATGGAAATACTCACCTCAGAACATGGCATCACAGACAAAGAACACGCAAAAAAACTTATCGCAGAAAAGGGGGAAATAGAATTCAAAAATATCTCATTTTGATATGGAAAACAAAAAATATTCACAGAGCTCAATCTCACCATACAACCCTATGAAAAAGTAGGTATAGTCGGTGTGAGTGGATCGGGAAAATCGACACTCACAAAACTCCTCATGCGACTCTATGATGTCCAGAAATGAACAATCTGTATAGATGGACAATCGCTCAAAGATGTCACTCTCGAGAGTCTTCACCAATCCATCGCACTTGTGCCTCAAGACCCTGTCCTCTTTCATCGCACATTAGAAGAAAATATCCGCTATGCTCAACCGCATATATCAGAAACAAATTTCAAGAAATACTGTGCCATTGCTCGATGTGATACCTTTATAGAGAAACTTCCTGAAAAATACGAAACTCTCGTGGGAGAACGAGGCATCAAACTCTCAGGATGAGAGAGACAACGCGTCGCTATCGCTCGTGCTCTCATCGCAGAAACACCGATTATCATCTTTGATGAAGCGACATCAGCACTCGATAGTGAATCTGAGCAGTATATTCAAGAAGCTATGTTTGAAGCAATAGAGGGGAAAACAGCACTCGTCATCGCACACCGTCTCTCGACGATTGTCCATCTCGAACGTATCCTCGTCTTTGACGGAGGAAATATCATCGAAGACGGTTCTCACGAAGAACTGATGAAAAAATGAGGAATCTACGCGAAGCTGTGGACAATACAAAGTGGAGAGTTTCGGGAATAGGATGTTAAAAGCTAAATGTTATTACAGATATCAAATTTATTCCCGAATAAAGCTCAACAAGATAAACAGAAAAAGGTTTTTAGGGGCAAAACTGTCTAAGGTCCATGAACGCGGAACTGTAAGTTGAGAAAACTGGCCGAGTTTTTTGCCCCTAAATGATTTTGGTTACTTTTTTCAAAAAAAGTAACAAACGAATCATGAGCTTGTAAAGTGAATCAATATTACCATTTCCGGTACACCGATTTCACAATACTCATAACAAGTAGCGAAAGAGCCACTATCATAAATTCTCCACGGTATTGGCCAAGTTCTATCGTCGCAAGAGACCACGATTGATTGCCAAAAAATGAGATAACTTCGAGGAGATACGTCGTAACTACCCATGGAATATATCCGAGAATATGAGCGAAATTGAGAGAAAATATGCTCACAACCAATGTCACAATTCCGCTGTACATGAGGATTGGTATAGCTGGAGCAGCGAAGAGATTGGCGAGAGGACTAACCAGAGAAAATGTCCCAAAATAAAAGAGTGTGATAGGGAGTGTACCGAGAGTCGCAGCAATCGTGAGTGACATCGCCTCATCGAAAAATCCTCACAAGAAATGAAAAAATTTCGTGAGTTGTTTGCCAAAAGCGATGATACAAATAACTGAGAGAAATGAGAGCTGAAAACCAATATCATAGGCAATAGAGAGAGGATTGATACATGCCAGTATAGAGGCAACGATAAGTGGTAAAATAAGAGCAGGAAAACGATATCACCAGAGTCCTGCACTATACCCTATCACTCCCATCAGTGCTGCACGCCACACAGGCACATCTCCTCCGACGAGAAGCACAAATCACAGAATGGAAACTGAGATAATCGTGATACGAATCCATGGATGAAATGATCGGAGAAACAAGGAAAGAAAAATAATCAGCATCATGACGTTTGATCCACTCACGACCATGATATGCATCAGGCCTGAGGCCTTGAGAGAATTTTTCAGCTCTGGATCGAGATTGTTTTTTTGTCAGAGAATAATCCCTGAGAGAACCTCATGTCCTCTGGGTGGAAATATAGTTCGTAGTTTTTGATCAAAAGATTGTCGGACTCTGACAAACATACCATATTTTTCTGGAACAATTTTATCAGATTGAAATGTGCGAAACTCTGCGACAATTCAGCGGTGCCAGAGTTGTTTTTCAGCCATGTATTCTGACGTATCACGTGGAAAGGAAAATTTGCCGAGTGAAGTCACAGTATCGCCCGGCAACAAGGAAAGATTTGGAGGTAGCGAAAGTGAAATATCAAAAGGAGTAATACTTTTTGCATCGAGAGTAGAAAGAGTCACTCGATATTTATCAGAAAATTCTGATGTACTGAGGAGTTCTCTCGTAAGACCCGTGATACTGTGAGTCGTTGCATCCCAACCAACCATGTCACCAATTCGTGCACGTTCTGAGTGGAGATGTAAGAGTGAAAAAAATGCTACATAATATCCAAGAAATAAGAGAAAAATATATGCCAAAACTCGCCATCAAAGTTTTTTTCTATACAACAATAAAATAATCGAACATAAACACACAAGATAAAAACCTGCTTGAAACCAGATATCACCGATAAGAATTCCAGAGAGAAATGAGAGAAGAAAAAACATTCGTTGAGTAAAAGTACGAGTAAGAGTACAAGGGTAGAATTTTTATAATAATCCGCTCTACTTTCTATCTTCTACATCTACATTCTCACAAATTTTAAAGTCCTGCGAGTCCTGCACCAACTCAATAAGCAATGAGGGCTGCTACAGTTCCGAGCCCGAGAGTTTGTAGGCCAGAAAAAATCATAGAACCATGTGAGAGGTATCATTTTATCAGACCGATACTCATAAATGCTACGCCGGTCATCAGGCACGAAAGCTGAAATGTACCAATACCAAACACATAAGGAATCATAGGAATAAATCCAATAACGATAAATGCTACGAGTGTCCAGAGAGCGATAGACAGTGGCGTTTTCTCGCCGAGTTTTTCGCTGCGTGCAGAGAGATAGGCACTGATGGACATAGATACTCCATCAGCAAAGAGGTTCGCCAGACCGAGAATAATGATAATTTTATTGGAGAGGTCACCCCCAGTTGCACCCGCCACAACAGCAAAAGTTGTCACAGTTCCATCGACGGCTCAGTAGACCATTTGAGGGAGATATTTGCGAAAAAGTGTCAGCATGTGTAGAGAATTACGAATTAACAATTACAAATTACGAATATACTAAGGATAATTACAAATTAACAATAACTCGTTCCATGAAGCGTGAGCTTATTATCATCGACTGATTCAACCTCATTTTCCGTGTTTTCTACGCAGTGCCTCCTTTTCATACACGCGATGGAAAACCAGTGAATGCGATATTTGGGTATACGAAAGCACTCATGCAGATCATGAAAATGGATGCGGAATATGTGATTATGACTTTTGACAGCGGTGGTGGGACATTTCGGAGTGAAGCAGATGCGAGTTACAAAGCTCAACGAGATGGAATGCCTGATGATCTCGCAGCCCAGATGGATGCGATTTTTGAAGTGACAGATCTTCTCTGAATCCCTCGTGTTGCCGTTCCATGATATGAAGCCGACGACATCATGGGCACGCTCGCAGTGAAACATAGAGATGATATGGAGAGAGTACTTATCGTCTCCTCTGACAAAGATCTTTTTCAATTTATTGGTGGGCATGTCTATGTCTATGATGCGATGAAGGATCGGCTCTACGATGAAGAAGAAGCAGTGAAAAAATTTGAAGTCCATCCAGGGCAGATTGTCGACTACCTGGCACTCATCGGAGATACAGCAGACAATATCCCCGGAGTGAAGTGAATCGGCCCAAAAACAGCCGTGACGCTCCTCGAAAAATATGATACCCTTGATGGCATCATCGCAAATGTCGGTGAACTCTCACCAAAATTGCAAGAACTCATAGGAGATGGGAAAACAGCAAAACACAGTCAGTTCCTCGCCCAAATAAAAACCGATGTTCCCTTTGATATCGATGCGATGAATTTTCGTCGAGAAACCTCTGAAATCAGCTACACTCCTGCCCTTATAGAATTCTTAAAAAAATACGAATTTCGATCACTCCTCCCTAGTGATATAGTCCATACAGCACCGAACTATACCCTCGAAAAGGCGCCAATAAAAGCCCAAGGAATAATCATTGAGGAACTTCAGAAAAAAATCGAGAGCGAAACACCATACTCACTCGCCATCAATGGCTCTCCGGTGATGACAGAGTTGGCAATAGCACTCAGTGAAGATGAGGTCTATATGATAGATCTCTCTACAGCAGAAGCTCATGATTTAGTCGAGAGTATTCTCAAAAATCCACACGAAATGACGACCTATGATTGGAAAGAAAATGCTAGAAAAATGCTGTGGTGGATAAGAAATCAAAAAGAGTTGAAATTTTGAAAAGAATAGGATAGAATGGGTACATGTGAAGATTTGAAAGACAAAAAACTACCCCGAAGAGAACTGGAAGATTTAGATTTTCATCTTCTGAAAAACCTTCAAGAAAAGAAACATCAGGAGAAGGAGAAAGAACTATTATGGAAAAGAAACGAGAAACAGTAAAACAAGAAAGAACCAAAGAAAGAGAAAAAATAATAGGGTCTGATAGAAGAAGACTTATTCATTTTCGAGAGAGACAAGGGTTATATGAGATACTCATTGAAAAATTTTAATATTAAAAAGAACTATAAAAGATACACACGTTGAAGGGAAAAATGGACGTCAAACAGACTCAGGGAAAATATCTAAATTAGGAATAAAAAATATTATTTCAAATGTTTGAACCAGTATTATAGATAGGTTTCAAAAGGAGTGAATCACTCTTAGTCAAAATAATCCTCTTGCTATATATAATCCTTCTACCAAAAAACTTTCTCTATTTTTGAATGGGAAAAAAATAGCAACACTTGATGCAACACATGGCTCATGAAAACTAGGTGACGACACTCCGGGACAACATGGTACACCTAAAGGAATATTTAGAATCGGGGCAGGCGAATCACAGCTCTGATCAAGCCCAAGAACCCCACTTGGATGATGATGAGCAATTGCTTGAGCTGATCTCGAACTCTATAGCACTAATGGATGAAATGCTAAAAATCGAGGGATTCAATTACACTGATTAATGGAAAATTATGCATATACAGAATGATGTGTAGGAGTTATGCCACAAGATGTCCCTCAATTAATGAATTGGACCAAGGCAATTAAATCAAGTTGAGATACCCCTTATTTATATATCTCATAAATCTAACCAGCGATGTACTCTCGTGTAAAACATGCTACGTGTACACGAGGAAGTCCGTTTGCGTTGAAAACATAGAGAAACCTCTCTACAGAATGTTTATGCTCGATGAGAGTCAATGTAGAGAGAAAAACATCTCAAATCTCTGCATGAAAGCGATTTTTTTCGCAGAATCATTTGAGAAATGTCAGATATTTTATAGAATCCGGTACACTGGGGATTAGTCCGCCTAGGCGGATAAGGCAGTGGACTTTAACTCTTTGTACATATACTGGGGATTAGCCAAGCGGTAAGGCAGTGGACTCTGAATCCGCCACCGGGGGTTCGAATCCCTCATCCCCAACCAATTTTTAAATATTCGTGATTCTCGCCAAGGTTCGAATTACTCGATATGCCTTTGGGCATATCTCCCATCCCCAACCATTCATAAATCATTCGGTCTTCGAACCACTCACTTCGTTCGGGTTGACTCGGAAACCAGAGCATTGGTTTCCTCCCCCTCTCATTGCCCTTGATTAGTAGCTGTATCAGCATATGATTATTTCATGCTTGACGAACCATATCAAATAGAAGAAGAACATGACTGGCAGTTTGTTGCATGTGTGCACAAACCAGAAGAAATAACTCTCGCAGAATGGTGGAATTATCAAATCTGAATTGTTAGATACTTTCAAACACATTCTCTAGAAGAAATGCTGGGGGAATTTGGAAAACACGTTGTCCTGACTGCAGAAGAGCAGAGTAATATTAGTGTAAAAGAAGATCTATTTATATACACAGCAAAATTGTTTGCACAGTGTTTTTATCAATTTGGTGTGATGGAAAGACTACGCGAGATGTGACTTGGTGAGTTGGGTGAAGCAAAAAAATTATGGATAGCAGAAGTAGTATTAAAAAAAATTGAAGCAGAAGATAGAGAAGAAAAGTACTTCTGCGATCATAGAGACATAGAAGATAACTCAGAAGAAGTGTTAAGACGTGAAGTTGCATGAATATGATTTCGAGATATGTTAAAAAATAAATCTTCTATTTTAGGAGCATTGGCTGCTAGCAAAGTGTTGAGCAATTTATGAGAAAAAGCACTTAAAAAAATCCCCCATCATAGATGGAGGATTTTTAGAGAGAAACGAAAAAAGAATTATTTCTTCTTAGCAACTTTCTTCACTGCTTTTTTAGGAGCAGCTTTTTTAGCTGGAGCTTTTTTAGCAACAACTTTTTTCTTTGCTGGAGCTTTTTTAGCAACAACTTTTTTCTTTGGAGCAGCTTTTTTAGGAGCAGCTTTTTTCTTTGGAGCAGCCATTGAAAAGAAATTAAAAAATAAAAAACGAACGTGAAAAAATTGTATATATAACTGTATTTTTAGCATTACTTATTACCTTTCCAATAATTATTTTCATGCGAAAAAATATCACTACAAACAATAATACAATTATTCAAAAAATAATTTTCAAAAAATAATTATTTTTTTATCGCATACCTATGAGCAAAACTCGACTAAAAATATAAAAATAAAAAAAAATATAAAAATAAAATAGTATTTCAAAAAATAAAAAAAATAATTTATTATCACACGAATGGCTTTCTGATGAGAAAAACGAGGGGTAAAAAAATATATATTGAGAGAAGATTTTTCAAAAAAATATTTTCAAAAAAATACATACATCTAAATATATGCATGTATATGCGGAAAATCGATGAAAAATATTTTATACTTCATCGCAAGTAAAATAAAAAATAAAATACATAATAAAAAAAATACCTCTCATCACGAGAGGTATTTTTTTATGTAGCACAAATTTTTAGTAAGAACAATTGCCTCATTGGAAACCACTCGGCTTTATGAGCAATGCAGGGAGAGTACTTGTCGTAAATGCCTGATAATTGACGCGTGTCGTACACTGACTATTACCATCTGCAAACATGACACGGAAACGTTCTAGATCTTGAGCTGCTGCTTGTGCTGGAGTAGCAGTACTGCTAAATTCCATAGCTCCTGTTGTCGCATTTGGTATGTAGTGATTACCATTTGCTGACACTTGATCAAAGTCTGTACCAGATGTTTGTGGTACGAGTGATCCTCCTCGAGTGTTGTACGAATAGATACGACCATTGATAGTGAGACGATCAGTGAGTTCAGTAGGATGAGTGATCCAGTTTTTTGTTGCTGTCGTACCACCTGTCGTAATACCATTCATCAGAGAGCCTCCATCAGCGATGATGATAGCATCGAGACGTGTGACATCTGGATGGATGTAGATATTACCTCCTTGACCACTACTATTCTTTCGTGCGATGAGGAGAAGAGTTTTGCTGGTACCAGTGTAGTCGATATTTGCATCGATTTGGATATTACCTCCTTCTACTATCACAGATTTTGTACCAGTACCTGTAGGAGATGATGCGACAGTAACAGTATTATTGGTTGAACTAGTAAATGAATAATAATAGTATCCATTTGTATTCTTGGTAGTCGTGTTTTTGAGAAGTGCCTGGTCATTATTCCAATTGAGGGCTGTAGTCGTTTTTGGAGTGAGTTGATTAGTAACCAGTGTCGTAATATTTGTCGAGAGGATACTCCGGAAACATCCAGCTTCTGAGAGATTTTCAGAGAAACTATACCCATATTTATTATTACTAGTAAATGTGGTAGAGAGAGGTGTCGTCAATCGTGTCTTGAGAATTGGAGCATAGTGTGTAGCAAGTGTCGCTGGAGACAGTGTCGGAATAGTAGTCATATCAGAACTTGAGAAACATCCTGTCACAGTATTCGGATAGTATCCCCTATTGATATTACCAGCATTGTCTTGGATACAGTAAGCAACGATAGAATTTGCTACATCAAAAGAATTGAGGGTGAGAGTTTGTGTCGCGGGTGCAGCAGGAGTTTCTCTATATTTTGCGTAGTTTGTATTTTTGACAGGAAGTGGAGAACAGTCAGCACCGAAGGAAAGTTTATCAATATCAGATTTTGATCAGATACGATAGAGGATAGCATTATTCGCACCTCCTTTGTAGATTTGTGGTGAAGCCGCAGTGCCGACAGGGACAGTATCACTAAATTTCCATATACCAGATGCTCCTGTATGATTATCCGTAAATGTCAGAGTGACAGAATTAGTGGTTTTGCTTGCTTCGAGTTTTGGTGGAAGAGAATCAATACCAAAGTCAGGTGCGAAAGAACTCCCTATATTTGTAGCAGTGTCTTGGACACGTACCTGAGAAGCTACAGAACTCACATTATTCATATTCATGATAACTCGTGAATAGGTCATCACATCTGGTCAGATAGCTATATTACTACTTGGGACACCGAGTGACCAGAGATCAACATCAGCTGGTGCACCAGAAAGTCTTGATGCACAAGCACAATTTGATCCATCTTTTTCTCATGACTCGTTGGTACTTGTTTTATCACTACAGGTAATCACTGCTGTGATTGGTTGTCTCTGCCAGTATTCATACTGATCTTGAGAGAGCATGATACCATTGGAGAAATTTGTGTAGTAGGCAATAGTACCGACTGGTGCACCCGTATCTTTTGCTATAGTATACACTGTCGTTTGAAAACTATAGTTATTACCACCAGATGCATCTCCTGCAAAAATAGTCACTGGCATTCATCCAGTTGGGAGAGGAATGGTACATGTTTTGACAGGTCAGAGAGCTCATGGAGGAGTTGTGGTGTCACAGGTGAATGTACGATCTTCTTGGACACCATTGATAGTCACTTTGACGCTCCGAGTATTGGCAGTTCCTTCATAGAGGAATTTGAGACAATCGGTATAGTCAGGACTTGCAGGATTACATGCGACATCATAGGTAATGCTAGGACCGTTGGTACAAGATACTTCTTCAGAAGGAACGACGATAAATGTTTGAGGATTCGCACAGTTTCCACCGACACACGTACGTAGTTGACAGCTGGTGTTGGTCGAATATCCATCACCTACTTTTGCAGCACACGTGACATCATCACTTGATGAAAATGAGTAGTTCTGTGTTTGAGTTGAGACAGGGCCAATAGCTATGCCTGCAAAAAGATCAGAGATATTTCTATCATAAGCGAGAAATGCTGGCTGAGTAGTACCGATTCAGAGACGGTATGCCCGTGTATCAGTAGTACTAGTGACTGCTTGTCGACTACCACAACGAAATGATGCATCAAATGCTCATGGAGAAGACATCTCATCTGAGAGACTCGCACCACGATATGGGTAGATACGACTACATCCATTGGCAGTAGCATTGACGGTCATAGTCTTTTCACATGTACCAGCAGTCATACCATAATTTGCCACAGCTTGATCAGTATTTGTCGCAGTACCATAGAGACAGGTGACAGTATAGGTACCTGCGAAGAATGTTGTTGGGTGTTTGACGCTTGTACCGATAGTGTAGAGAGGAGAGATAAAGGTATCTGTGGCAGTGCCACCAGTCTTTGTTATCTTGTAACGGAAATGTGTATCTGTGCTGGTAGCACTCTGAGCGTCACACTGGATAAAAGGAATATCAAATTCTTGCTTGAGTTCTGATGGGGCTGAGGTTTTACACGCATTCACTGGTGGTGTTGTGCCACATGTATCCTGTGATGTCACACACGTATTGCTGACTTCACAGTAAAATGGTGTCGCTGCAGGACAGAACCACTCACATTTTGCATTGGCAGTACAACCATTTTGATCAGCACGACGAACATTTGGTTGATCTTCGTGTCCTGCAATAACTGTGTCATTTTGACAGTAAACTTTATTTGTAGCTACAGTGCCTGTACAGACAAGAGGAATACATTTTTTCACAGTTCATCCACCAGCACATGCTGAGCCTGGAGCGGCAATGGTCAATACAGGAGCTACCGTACATCCGATTGCACCAGTAAGTGTCACACCAGTAACAGAACCAGCCGTAATAGTAGCAATCGCAGTAGGACGAGTAGTACATGTTCATCCAGTGACTGTGACAGTAGGGACAGATGTGTAGCCAGAGCCAGGATTCGTCATAGTAGCAATGGTACCTGAAGCATTGGAGACTGCTATTGCAGCATTACCTCCTGTAGGTGTCGTACTCGCAACCACACCAGTGACTATTCCTCCAGTGATAGTCGCAGAAGCAAAAACAGGCGTACTACATGTCCCTCAAGTCACTACAACTGCAGGAGCAGTTGTATATCCTAGGCCACCATTGGTAACAGAAAAATTGATGCTGCCACCTGTTCATAGAGTCGCACTAACAGTCGCAGGAGTACCTGTACCGACACCATCTGGTTCTGAAATAGTAAGCGTAGGAGTACCATTACAGGTAGACATTCATGTCGGTTCAGCGATGGTCAAATCTGTACCAGCAACACAGGTACCAGTGACACTCGTGACTTCATAATTTGAGACAAGAGCGACTGGCACATCTGGTGTACAACTACCAGCATTGACAGTAATAGTGGGAGCCGTAGCATAACCATATCCTTTACCGACAACAGTTATCGAACCACCAGTAGCAGGTACGGATATACTCGCTGTATTTCATTGTGCATTTGCCCGAGCATCGATTTGTATACTTCAGATAGTGCCAGATGCAGTGAGCACTGCTTTTGCTCTTGGATAAAAACTATTTGTACATCCTCCATCGAGAGTGACAGTTGGAACTTGTGTGTACCCAGAGCCAGGATTCGTAAGAGTAGCGTTACTGAGTCATGTGGTCACATCTGGAGCGACAAAAGTCGCTATTGCTCGAATACCATCTGCAGCACCTGTAGGAGGAGCTATCGCAAAAGTTGGTACAACAGTACAAACAGGTGGAGTTGTGGTAGTAGTAGTTGTAGTGGTTGTGGTAGTTGTATTTGCTGGGGATGCAATTGTTACACCTGGACTTGTACACGTGCCTGTACCGCCGAACGTAATTCCTGTGACAGATCATCACGTGAGTACTGCACTAGCCGTAACTGTTGCTGGACAACCAGTAAGAGTCACAGTAGGTACAGTCGTATATCCTGAACCACCGTTGGTGATAGTTGCTCTGAGTGCAGTCGTAGCTGGGACAGTAGTACCAGTAACAGTAGCGCTCGCCATGACATTTCCAGCGCCTCCTGTAGTAACGACAAATGTAATGCCTGGACTTGTACATGTTCCTGTACCACTGAATGTAATACCTGTGACAGATCATCCTGCTACATTCACTGTCGCATTCACTGTGTTTGGACATCCAGTCAAAGTGATAGCTGGGGATGTCGTATAGCCAGAACCACCGTTGGTGATAGTTGCTCTGAGGTCGGTAGCCAGAGGAACAGTCGTGCCAGTAACTGTGGCCACTGCTGGTGTTGTAGTGGTTGTTGGGGCGGAAAGAGTAAGAGTAGGAAGAGTCGTACAACTCGTAGCACCAGTGAAGTTAATACCTGACACACTCGTCCCTGTGAGGACAGCAGTAGCAGTAGGTTTACTGGTACAAGTGCCATTGACAGTCACAGTTGGAGGAGTCGTATATCCTGTGCCGCCATTGGTCATCGTTGCAGCAATACCTGTGATATTGAGTCGAGCAATAGCACCAGTACCATATGGTCCAGTACCTACTGTTGTCGAAATTGGATTTACCTCTTTTTCACACTCAACTCTGAGCGATTGCTCTCCTCCACATTTATTTTCACCTCTCAGTCCAGTCCCATTATCCTCAGAAGTAAAGTTCTTATAACAATCATAGATACTTTTTCTCTCGGTGATTTTGTAACCACCGGGACACTTTGTGGTACATTTATCACCTATATTTTGTGTCTTACAGGTATCTGAATTCTTGGTATCGAGACATTTTCCACCTGAAAGTGTAAAACCGGCTGGACAGCTCAGCGTAACACCAGGTGGTATGGGATTAACTTCTTTCCTACATTCAACTCTGAGCGATTGCTCTCCTCCACATTTATTTTCACCTCTCAGTCCAGTCCCATTATTTTCAGAAGTAAAATCTTTATAACAATCATAGATACTTTTTTTCTCGGTAATTTTGTAACCATCAGGACATCTAGTGGTACATTTATCGCCTTTATTGTTTGTCTTACATGTAGCTGAATTCTTTGTATCGACACATTTTCCACCTGAAAGCGTGAAGCCACCTGGACATGTAGGAGCTGCTGCTGCTCGATTTTTGGAAACAATTGAAAAGCTTGGATATGTCGTACACCGCGTAGGACCAGTGAAAGTAATACCTGTAATCTTTCCAGTAGTATTATTGATGACTGCTGCGGCTGTTGGTTTTTGCGTACAGGTACCAGTCAGAGTAATCGTTGGTGGATGGGCTGTCGTATACCCAGTACCACCATCAATAATATCTGCTCATAATCCTATAATGTCTACCGTGGCAGTTGCATTTCCGCCTCCGCCAACGCCTCCACCTCCACATGCACCCTGGCTGAGACGATATCCATCATTACAGGTATATTCACAACCATCTGCTGTCGCACTCACTGCAGTATTATCTGCAAAAACAATAGTCTTGAGAAAATTTCTGCTGAGCGGAAAAATAGGTGGATTGACCTCAGGAGCATTTGGATACGGTTGTTCTTGTGTTGCAACAAATGAAGCATTGTTAAAATCAAATGCAGGATTTTCCTGACACGTATAGGTAGGAGCACAGGTCTTCGTAATCCAGTTTTTTGGCTCCCACTGGGCCTGAGGTATATCAGTTGCTGGCTTTACTAACCATCAATTTCATCGATTATCGACAACATCTGGAACGACACAAGGCCCATATTCATTATGATGTCATATCCCTTTTTTCTTTTGATTCTTATCCGGAGGAAAGAGATGTATAGTTTGAGTCCCCGATCCCTGTATAGTTCCTGTACAGGCACCATTAATGACTTGCTGTGTATAGACCTTTTTTTTGACACAAGCTTGGACAATAAATCATTTATCAATATTTGCATGAGCAGTAAATGATCCAAAACCAATCACAGAAGAAAGGAAGATACATATTGCAACGAGGGAACCACGTGAAGAGAACATAAAGAGAAAATTAAAGAGGGAGTCTCGGACTTACATAGAGTGTATAAAATGGAGCTTCGACAGCATAAGGAGCGTCTGGATTCTCTTCTAGGAATCGCATACCGAGATTATCCCAGTATCCAGATTTTCTATCAAAAACCCACCATGAAGGCACACGTCAATAACTTCCTGCATCAGTCAACCATGCGACATCAATAGGGTACACACCTTCTCCTGCTCTCTGAGAAGCGAGATATCATAAACGATAGATACGAGTTATAGCAGGGTCTGATTCAAACTTATCTCTTTTGGTCGTCCACACTGTCATCGGTTGAGTATTGTGGACATCGAGACGTGTACCATCTTCTGCTGTGAAGATGATAAATGGCATACCGTAGGTGACAAAAAGTGATGATGCAAAACCCTGGATATTATCGAATGCATCGGCGTCAAGGAGAAAATTTCCAGAAGCACGATCAAATTCAAACACAGTTGCTGTGAGTTTTCAACGATATGGAACATTGCCCTGCATGATACTCTCAAAAGGAATACTATATTTTGTATAGGGAGTTGTGATGACATACCCTGTCTCATTTTTAGATGTCAGAGAACCCGTTATAGTCTGATCAATAGTATTGATAGAAGCAGTGGCAAAGGGAGTAGCAAGTGTAAAGTTTGCCTCAAATGATTGTGAATCATTTACGAGAGGTGCTGCATCGACCAATTCTATTTTTTCCACATCTATCATCCGAGTAAGAGCAGATGCTTGAACCCTCATAATGGCAGGAGAATGCGACGTTAATTCGAGAGTATACTTTCAGGCAGTATCACTCGATACTCTATACTGTGTACCGAGTATTTCTACAGTTGCTCACGGTATCGGCTTTCAATTTTGATCACGAACAAAACCAGTAATCAAAATTTTTGACAAAGACTTTTCGCATATGTCAGTATCAATTGCACAGAGTTCTTTTTCGAGTTTTTCTTTTGTCTCAAAATCACCCTCTAGAGTAGCGAGATAGATATACGCTCTGAGAAGTTGAATAGATCGGTCACCATTTTTGTAAGCACTTATGATACCTCCTCGTTCTTTGAGATAGAGTGACTCTGATCCTGGAGGAGTTGGAGCACTCAGGCGTAGTCATTTGATATAATCATATTCGAGTTGTAGAGCTTCTTCGTGTGGACTGATGGGTTGTGTATTTTTGACAAATTCTGGCGTATCTGATCAAAACTGACACGAAGAAAACAAACACAAACAAGCCACAGGCAGAAAAAGGTGTTTTTTAGGCATAGAAAAAGTTTCAATGTATTGTATCTATAAAGATTGGTAGCCAAAGAAAACACGACTCTAAATGAATTGACAATACAAGTATATAAAATATTGTTAACTCTTCATGGGTATGTGCTTTAGAATGAACTATTAGCAGGAACAAAATCAGGGTAAGTACTATTGAGGGCATCGTTACGTACGTACTCAAAAAAACGATCAGCACTATCAGTAGTGATACAGCCATTGAGGAATTGATCTTCTCGTGGAGTGTCGCTGACGATACTTTCTACTATCTTGTATCTATACTGAGTTTTTGATGGAGTTTGAGCAGAAAATGTTTTTCCATCAAAAGTATACAGTATGAGATTATACGGATTACAAGCATTTGATTGGCCAATAGATGTATATACTTCATAGGTCTTTCATTGTCGTTGAATCGCATCAAGTCCTCATTCGACGGAGCTGAGTTGCGCACCAGTCAGATCAACAAGAGTACCATTTTCGAGAGTGAGGAGCTGTGTATAGACAGTCCATGGTTCTCCACATCCAATTGTCTCTGAAAGGATTTCAAGATCAATATTTCCATCGCCAGTGATATCTTCTGGTATATTTTTAAATGAATCAATCAGTCCTTGTTTTCCAGCGAGAACAAACATATCAAGTGGAGACCACGCCTGTTTTTCCCTATCGTATTTCATAATATACAATCGTGCTTTATCACCTTCTGTGCAACCATATCGATTAAAAATAATGACTGCTTCTTTGTCAGTGTCTGCATCCATATTGATGTAGAGTACATTACTCGTTTCTGCTGTCTCATCCATTATTTGCATGGTATTTGGCGTCAGCAATGCGATCTCGGCTGCAGTGAGAGGTGGTAGTATATCGGATACTGCTGGTGAAGTGCCACCTACACTCTTTGGGAGAGAGAAAGAACAACTGGAGAGGAGTACGAGAAAGAGAACTGAAAAAGCAAAAGAAGTATATTTCATAATCAAAAGTTAAAGAACACTCTGATTATATCGACGTTTTTTTTACTACAAGACACTCTGCTATCCGAATAAAAAAAACTATGCAAAAAGAAAGAACAAACAATACACTCCCAAAAACTTACAAGTAAAAGAGAGATTACAGAGAGATAAAATGCGTGGAATAAAAATGATTTTTCTTATGCGTGTAGAGAGTATCTTGTCGAACAAGCTTGAGATATTCTTCAGGAAAAATAAAATACTTCAATGCTTCTTCAAGATAGATCGTATTCTGACTTCCTTTCGCAAAAAGGAGATATTTGTGAGTATCATCAGTAATAATATTTTTGATATACTCCCCTGCAACTCGAGAATCCAGTGTAAAAAATGTACGCTCTCTCCACTCGTCAGTAATCAGTGGCTGAATAATCTCCATACACACAGCCCCAACAAAAATATAATAATCAACGGGGAGCTTTTTGAGTGCAAACCAGAGCTCTTCATGACGAAGAGTCTCGAGCGCCCCGAGTTCACGCATATCACCGATAAGAGCTATCGTCTTTCGTGACTCTTTTTGAGCGAGTCGTACGAGCATCTCGACGCCAGAGACGATGGGTTCAAATCAACCGTTATATGTGCCATCAATCACTAAACTCTCATTGATTCATCGGAGTATATTCCCACGTGCATACGGGAGATGAATGTGTCGCAAATAGGAGATGATATCGAGTGGCGGAATCCCCGATTCTTGTGCGACGAGAAATGCACCCGCGAGAATACCTGCATGATGTGATCAGAGAATCGGTGACACAAGGTGATACGTTTCAACGCGAAAAGAAAAATCCATCTCCAAACCATCAGGGTGTTCAAGTATATTTTTGATGATGAGATCACTCGTATCTGAGTCAGAACCGTACCATATCTGACAAGGAAAATCTGCTTGATGTGCATCATCAGCATTACCAACAGCATACGTTTTTTTATACTTTCGTCGGATCAATTTTTGTTTCTCTGCATAGTACAATTCTTCTGTTCCAAAACCCTCAATATGTGAGGGTGATAGTTTTGTAAAGAGAGCAATATCTGGTTCTACAATGTTTGTCTGTATATCCATTTCTCCGGTATGATCTATTCAATACTCGAGCACAAGTATTTCTGGATACTGTGGTTTTATGATTGTGATAATGGCAGCGAAAAACATGTGAAGCCAGGCAGTTATATTTTTCTCACTACTTCTGATCTGTAGTACAGAAAAGGCGAGCCCCCATTCACCATTATAATTCCCTTCAGCAGTCCAGACGTCACGACCAGCACGACGAAGAATCTCAGTGATGACATGACGGGCAGTCGTTTTACCAAATGATCCAGTCACGCCAATAACAAATGGCTTGTGACGAAGAATGCAGAGTCGAGCTAAGAGACAGAAAATTATTCGGATAAATTTTTTCATTTGGAACAGTATATAAAAAATGAATAAAAGTTACATATGTAATACTCCATTGTATTATATACAAAAAAACCAGCTTTTGCTGGTTTTTTTGATTGTCACATGAACACTATCGTGTCAATGAAAAAAGAATAAAATTAATCTCTCCTTCTCCCTTTCCCGAGAAATCTATCCCAAATTGATAAGCGGGGTTTTGAAGATGCTGGTGTAGCGGTAACTACAGCTTCAACAACTTCTGCTTGTACAGTTCCTACACCCGCTACTGCCATAATAGGGAGGTTACGAAACCAAGTTTCAGTATATGCTTTAACTGCAGTAGCGTCATCCCAATTCAATTCTGTAAGAAATCAAGGCAAAAAACTGTCATCCGCACTTTCAAGAAATGCCGCAAGATCAACTCCCTTAAAATCTTCTGCACGAATTAGCGGAGTAAGTGCACTAATTATTAATTGAGTAACAGCTCTACTCTCACTAGTGATATTTCATTGTATAGCATCGCTTACGAGTCACTCTGCAATATATGTCGCAATTTCTAATTGCTGTGCGCCGTCTCCTGATTCAGGTAATGCTGAGCCCATAGTATAAAAAATGAAAAATAGAAATGTTACAATTGTGTAACACAGGTATTATACGAATTGTTTCTATTAGTCAAATAAATATTGTAAATATTATATCCCCCACTGACAAATAGGCCAGTAGTGATTATTATTTTGTTGTGTATCGACGAGACATTCACACGGTGTATCATAGGTATCTGGATCGACCATATGATTCATCTTACAACTGATGTAGGAGAGGATATTGCTGGATATCACACTCGCTGTTGCTCCTGGCTCATCGAGTGCTTTTTCGACGATGTAGTTAAAGAGATGCGGAATACCTTTGTTGTAGAGGGCAAATCTGAGTGTCGGCACATACCAATCGCCGATAGTCATACCAAATTTTCCTGTCTTACCATCTATCTCTGATTTTGGATCAGCAAGGAGAGAGAGCTGAGAAGGGAGATAATATTCATAGCCCTTGAAAAAAGTTTCCTGAGCTTCTGCAGTCGCGAGGTATTGCATAAATTTTATCACTGGATCATTGGATGCTTTTTCAAAATTTCGATTCACACCATTCTTCGCCATCACAAAATACATATACCGAGCAAAACCAATCTGTTTCTTGAGATCTTCCTCCACCTGAGGAATGCTCGTCCAACGCACATCATCTTCAAATTTATTTTCATATACTTTATCTTTTTTAGCACGTTTGATGGCGAGTAAAATATCCCGCTGTGTTGACGGATAGCCAACCAGTGTCGCCACTTTACCTCGCGCAAACAAATCAGTATTGGTGAGTGTATCGAGATAGTCTTCTCGAAATTGTGCGAGCGCATTGGGCTCGAGGCGATATTCGAGGAGCCGTTCAATCGTCGAACGAGATTCGACAGAATCGACACTATCATATCCATTAAACTGGTCACCCTTATACTGCATCGTCAAAAAAGGCAATATATCTCCACTCACAGGTGTCGCACGACCATACCCAATCGAAACCGCTGGTACCTTATTTGACTTCGCGTCTTCCGAAAGCAAATCTCAAATATCTTCCCAATACTGTGGCGCAGTCGGCATGAGTTCACGATTGTAGTAGATACCGAGAGGTTCGAATCAGACAGGAACCCCCCGTATACCACGGACGATCTGATTTTTTCCTTTTTCTTTTTTCTTTTCTTCAAACACGAGTTCATCAAAAAAGAGCGCATGAAATCTATTTTCAAAATCAGTGAAATCGATGATATTTTCTCCAAGAGAAACTACATATCAATCAAGTAAAGTATGTCCTCCGTGATTGGGAGCTAGGACGACATCTGGCGACTCTCCTGCTCTCACAGCACGATGAAAAATATCGAGAAAATCTTCATATGAGGCAAAATCTCGCACTCTGAGTTTCATATCACTCCTATCAACATATTCATTGTAGCCCTTATTGAGTTCTTCAAAAAGTGATGACGGCATATTCACACTCCAGATGACGACCTCTTTTGTTTTTGGTTCAAATCCCTTACCAGTTTCTTTTTTCCCTGCACCAGAAACCATGAGAATTGCTATAAAAATAAGCAAAATAACAACAACGACAACTGTAGCAAAAACGACTTTTCGCTTACTCGGAGTCGGAAGAGGAGTGGTATCAGCCATATAATATAATTGTACTCGATGAAGAGTGATTTATCAAATCTAAATGATTTTTTTACCCATAAATGGAATCAATACATCAGGAACCCGCACAGAACCATCTTCATTTTGATAGTTTTCGAGGATAGCAATCAGTGCTCGTCCGCATGCAAAAGCGGTTGCATCATTGGTATGTATCAGCTCAACTTCACCTGAATCACGTCGTACGCGGGTTTGAAGTCGTCGTGCCTGATAATCGGTCATATAGTCAGCTGTATGCGTCTCGCGATATTTACCTTGTCCTGGCAACCATGCCTCAATATCTGAACCCTTCGCATTTGGTTTCCCAATGTCAAAGGTACATTTTTGGAGTTTTCTATACGGGATTTGGAGCTGTTGCATGAGATATTCTTGAAGTCCAGAAAAGAGAAGATGCTCATCATGTGATGTCTCAGCACAAGAAAAACTCTCCATCTCAAGTTTATCAAATTGATGCATACGGATAATACCTTCCATATCCTTGCCATACGTTCCCGCTTCGCCACGAAAAGAGGTTGCGTAGCCAATATAGCGCACTGGCATATCAGCTTCAGCGAAAATCTCATTGGCATACATAGACCCGAGCACATGCTCAGCGCTTCCCTGCAACCAGAGATCCTCTCCTTCTATTTTGTAGCGGTCTTCTCGTGGTTCCAATCGATCCATCGCATCGTAGAGTTCTGTGCGAATCATATACGGAGGAAGTATTGGGGTAAACGGCTTTGAAGAAACCCGGAGTCCGAGATCAGCAATGATTTTTTTGAGGGTTTCCTCATTCGTGAGTGTATTCATGACGAATTGAATGAGCGCAAACTGAAGCATGACAAGGTCACCCATGAGATAAGCAAACCTGGAACCTGCGACATTGGCTGCACGTTCTTTATCTATCCATCCATGCAGTGCTGCGATTTGGGCATGATCTCGAGGAGTAAATGAAAACTCCGGAATCTTTCCCCATTCACGCACCACCACATTTTCTTCTTCCGTGTGACCAATTGGTGTATCATCCGTTGGAATATTTGGGATTTTTTTAAGTTCAGCAAGATGTTGTATTTCGATGTCCTCATACTCTTTTTCGAGAATTTGAAGATCTTCCTTCAGTTTTTTTGCCTCTTCGAGAACCGCTGGATCTGGCTTGCCTTTGCCCATGGACGAAGAGAGTTCATTCCTTTTTGCACGAAGTGTTTCGACTTCTTGTTGGAGGGTTTTTTTCTTATCATCAAGTGCGAGAAAGGCATCAAAATCAATTTTTATTGATTTATTTGTGATCGCCGCACGGACGATATCAGGATTTTCACGGATAAAGGATATACTCAACATAAAACAAAGATAATACGATAATAGAGACAACGATACAGGAAGTATAAATATTTTTTGAAAAGTGCACTTTTTACTTTCTCTATATTTATAATTACTCCTTTAAAAAAGTTAATTTACCTTCTACAAACTCTATATACTTCTTTACCAATTTCTGTTCTTGATGTTGTATATATTGTTCTATAAATTCCCAATCTGGTTCTCATTTTGAATTTGCAGGAAGAAGAATTTTTTGTTTCTTTAATCTTGCCGTTCAAAGCTTGTATCAATATCAATATTTTTCCTTTTGTTTTGTAATCATTGAAGACACAAAATATCATACATATTTATTTTGATGATATAACTTCAATTTCCTAGTATCATTTCAAAATAAAGCTTCATATTCATGAAAAAAGCTATACCCCACAGAACCATTTCTATTTACTGAAAGACAATTCTTTTCAATGCTTCCATTCAAATTTCACACAAAATATCAAATACCATTATTCTGAGCTGTTGCACTTACATAGGGTCTATCTCAAATAGTTCTTTCTTTTTCGTAAATATCAATCCCTGAAATGACTTCTCAAACTTTATCTTCAATTTCAAAATCCCTCCACTCACAATTTTCTAAACTCATTTCTCGCACATTTTTATCTCAAAGTTTCTTTTTGTAATAACTCAAAGCAGTTTCAAGTTGTTGTTTTTCTTTTTCTCGCATATACACCTCCATAAAATCCCAATCAGGATTTCAGGATTTATCTTTTGGGAGAAGGATATATCGTGATTTAAACCTTGTTCCTGTGAGTCATTTGCCATATCAAAAACCAGCACCTATAATACTTTTTTGAAATACTTGTACCAGAAAAAGTAAAGAATATCTATTAAGTCATATTCTTGAGAGTTTATACATCTTATTTCAAACAACATATTTATATGGTTGGTAAAAAAATGTGGCGCTTTCTGCTCAAAAAGAAATAGTATTCTGTTTATTTGCAGAGAAATTTCATACTATAATATCTTCAAAACCATTATTACTTGCTGTTCTTGTTATATACGGAACTCCTGCATTTTTATGGGCTTTTTTTAGATTGTTTCAATGATAAGGTTTAGTATTTTCAACATCAAAAAAATCACTTACTTTAAACTCACCCCATTTAACAACATGTAAATAATATTTATTTGTCATCTTTTTCAGAGCTATCAAATAAATATCCTCTTCCATGGGTTATCATACTAAATTCAAAACTCAGATAATCAGCCATTGTATTTTCAAAGTCTTCTTCTGTTGGCACTTCATCATTGAAATAATAAAAACTATGGAGCCATTCATCATCAGCTTCAATCGTCGTTTGAACACAAAACTTAGTTTCTGCCTCTAATTTTCAAAACCATACATCGAGTAAGTGCTGTTTTTTATCTTTTCAAAGAACTGTCTCAACAAGTCCTCTATGTTTCTGTACCTCGAATCCATCATCCTCAAAATTGATAAATTTACAGAGTTTATTTTTTGGATACGCTTCTCCTGCCGTAAAAATTGCAATACAAGGATTCGTACCGACTCCATAAAAAGTATTCTTATTTAAAGTTATCACTCACTCAAGAGTATGGTGTTTGAGAATATTTTCTTTGATAGCTTGTTCCTCCTTTGTCTTTCCTGTAAATGACGATTGTGGTACAATCACAACCGCTTTCCCTCATCGTACCAGAGAATTCAATAAATGCTCGGTAAAAGCAATCTCATAAAGGTCTGGATTTTTTTTCGACCCTTGCGAATAAGGAGGATTCATCATACCAACATTGCATCCTTTGAGCTGAATTTGAGAGGAATTTTGTTTGAGAAAATCTTCATTTTCTAGATTACTTTTACCATCTCATCGCAGAATCATATTCGTGGTCGCAATGGTAAACATATACCTCTGCAATTCCATACCATGCAATTGATCTTTTTTGATTTTTTTCCTTTGTTCTTCATTCTTCGTCTTTTGTAACATATCATGCATTGCTGCAATCAGAAAACCAGCAGTGCCACAACATGGATCTAGTATGATATCAGTCGGCTTGAGATCAACGAGATCACAAAAGAGTTTCGTGATATGTTTTGGTGTCAAAACGATTCAAAGACTTTGCCCGTCTCCTCATGAATATGACATAAACTCTCCATAAAATCTACCCAAATAATCTTCTCCTGATTGATGATATTTGATGCTTTGATAAATATTTTTATTGAGAAATTCTGTATAGTGTTTGAGTGGAGTTTTACCGAGAGCAGGATTTATCTCATTAATCTGCTTTGTATCTTTGATAACTGAAAACTGATTGAGAATTTTATCTTTTTTTACTTCAGGACTCACCTGTACTCTCTGAAGATTATCTTTTATTGCATCATATATTTTCTGACCATCTGTCTTTTGCTCATCACCGACAAGACTCTCTATAGAAAAATTTTTATGTTTTATTTCCTCAAGAGCAAGAAGTATTCAAGCAACTATAAGTGGCTTATCTTTATCTTGAATAGCTCAATAATTTCGTAAATCTTCATGTAGTTCTTGCGCATCTTTAAGTATTTCTTGCGTTGTTTTTTCATCAGTCGTTTCTTCCCGAAGTATCTCTCTTGTATAATATTCATCGATATTATCTTCATGAAAAGAAATAAAAGTTTCTATCTCAGGTAACTCTTCGTATCCGCCTCTCTCTTTTATAAAAACTGGAGAAATACGATGTTTTTTTTCATTTCCAGAAACTCAAATTGCAATAACTTTTTTATACGAAGTATTTTTGATGAGGTGTTCCCCATAATGAAATGCTCCATTAACAGCATAGTCTTGAATACTTTTCTGCTCAGTACAAATGATTCATTTATCTGTTTTCTTAATATGTCTATCCACTTCTGGCTTATCTTCAATCACTATCAGAAAATCTCTCACAATGCCCACATATTCTGGGAAACCTACTCATCCTGTGAGTTTTTTAGAGGCAGTCTTGAGTGCATCATCGATTTCTTTGATTCAGCTCCCCTGAGGAGAAAGTTTTATATTCGCTTCTTTTAGGAGATCATATACCCATAAATCGGTATGGATTTCTTTTTTAGCCATAAAATATTTATAAAACTTTTAATAACACGAAGAGTATCTTTTTAATAAAATAAAAATCAATCTAATCAGCTTGCATTTTCAAATTTATTTTCTGAAAAAAACATTTTCCGTAAAAAATTGAAAACAATTATAAAATAAAAAATATCTACAATTTTTGACACAAAAAATATTGTGGTATACAATACACTTATGGACCCAGAAAAACAACATGAAATAGTACAAGAAGCAAATGAGTGAGAAGCAAGAAAACTCTTTGAATTTTTGGAATCAGTAAGAAAAAGGACAGATGGAATGCTTCGTGAAAGAAGTGAAGAAGAAGTTCATCTAAACATTGATGGATTTATCACAATAAAAAAAGATGGTGAAATCATCGCATGTTGAGAAATCATCAAAATCTGAGAAGATGGTACTCTCGAGCTCTGAGCACTCGCAGTTGATGAAAAATATCAGTGAAATTGATTCAGTGATATGATTATCAGTTATGCAGAATCTCATGCAAAGAAGCTAATCATAGTAACAAATAATGAAGTACTCGAGAAAAAACTCAAAGTAAGAGGATATAGTGAATGTGGTCCAGAATACAATTGGCGAAAAGAGAGATCACCAAGAAAACGAGTTTATATAAAGTACTCTTAAAAAGAAGTAATAGCTTGTTGTAAATTCAACAAACAAAATATACTTACCATACTATGTCTCTAAAAGACCTTCCCCCAGAATGTACTTCATGATTTCGCTCTGAAATTGAGTATTATGAAACAGAAATAGTACTCAGACTCCAAAGCTGAAAATGGCTCAAATGTGACAAATCAGGTGATCTGATGTTTTCTTTTGTTTCACTCAAGATCAATGACGAATAATCAAACGATCTGCTCTCATAGAGATGAAGAGTAAGCCCAGCATTTCAATAAATGATGGTAAACTCATTGTCCATATGACAGGTCGCAATATTAGTTTCTGAGAACTCACCGCGGAAGAACAGATAATACTCCCCGAGCACATTGCCAAGATAAATAGCTTTTTATCCCCGTGAAACGGGGTACTGGAACTTTTAGATGAAGTTCCCGAACGTATCAATCACATTCTCATTCATGAGGGAAAATTGTATGAAAGTTTTTGATATGCTGCTCAATAATTTCTATCTCAGATCTATCCCCACCGGACAATGATCTGATCCCAGAATTTCAGGATGAATCGTTGCATCCGTAATACGTGAAGCAATTTCGCGAGAAGCTAAGAAATAATCAATCCTCCAGCCAGAGTTATTAGCACGAGCATTTCAGAAATTGGACCACCATGTATACGCTCCTGTCAGTTCCGGATTTTTCTCGCGAAAGACATCAACGAGTCCGATATTCATAAAAGCATCAAATCCTCTTCTTTCTTCGAGCGTAAAACCATGTTCCCCTTCATTTTGTTTTGGATTTTTGAGATCTATGGGCTGGTGTGCGACATTGAGATCTCAGCAAAATATGACTGGTTTGTGAACTTGGAGTTTATCAAGAAATATACACATAGCTCTATCCCACTCCTGACGATACTCGAGACGTGAGAGGTCATCTTTTGCATTGGGGATATATGAATTCACAAAGTAAAAATCTGCAAATTCGAGGGCAAGCGTACGGCCTTCATTATCAGCTTCTGTCCCGATTCGATTCATGACTGCCATCGGACGAATTTTCGTAAAAACAGCCGTTCCGGAATATCCTGGACGCTCTGCAGAATTAAATATACACTCATAACCGAGTGACTGAATGATGTCAGTTTCTGCGATAATCTGTTCTGGTTTCGCTTTGATTTCTTGCAAGCCAATAATATGAGGATTCAATTTCTGCAAAATCTCAGGAAATCATTTTTTCATAACAGCACGGATACCATTCACGTTCCAGGAAATAAGTTTCATAAAAGAAAAAATAAGAGAGAAAAGAGAAAAAATATGGAATTGTTTTCTGTATCAATTAATAGATATAAAAGAAAAACCTGCTTTCTTCTTTTTTATTTTTTCTCTCTTCTCTTATCAAATAAATATATCTTTCCAGGTGATCAAAATACTTGCAAGTATCAATAAAATGAATCAGAGAGAATGAATTATTTGTTCGACTTTGGGAGTGATTTTAAATCGTGGATTAATAACGTGAATAATTTGATTTACGAGGACAATCAAACATCGTCCCCCATCAAGTGCAGGTAATGGAAGGAGGTTAAAAACGCCTAGCGAGAGAGAAATCATCGCTGTAAGGACGATAAGACTTCGGAGCTCAACACCATAATCAGCCAGACCAACAAAAACTCGTCCAATAGCTACAGGTCATCCTATACCAGCTGTTGCTTCCTGTTTTTGTTCACGTGTGGCAGTACGAGAAAAACTCGTTTTGATAATGGCTCCAAAAGTACGAAATGAAAAACCAATCTGATGATATACCTCACTCATACCTCGAGTGATAGATTGTGGAAGATTATATTGGTATTTTTGGAGAGTGATATTTGGAGCAATGTAAGCGCCTATTTTCCCTCATACAGGAGTCACAATAGTATCAAACGTATGACCTAAGCGAGATATTTGAAGTTGCGTTGGACCAGTAGTCTGCATCAAGAGTGCTTGTAATTGACTCGGAGTTTCGAGAGGGATACTATCAAGAGAGACGAGAATATCACCACGGAGTAAACCTCATTGTTCAGCGACAGATCATGGAAGTGGATCGAGTAAAACTCATGAAGCACGTGTGATAACGCCAGATGTTTCGGCATCTGCGAGAGTGTCAAAAATAGGAATAAGCTGAGTCCCTGTACCAACATGTGATAGGAGAGCACTGGGAGCTAATTCCCGGATATGGACAGTGAGGGGCTCTGTACCACGGTAAAAGAGCACTGCAAAGAGACATCCTGCGAGGAGAAAATTCATCGTCACTCCTGCGAGGAGTATAATCACCTGTTTCCACCATGATGCCTGCGAGAGAGCATCACTATCTTGGCTCTCAGGATCATCATAGTTTTCACCCTTGAGACGAACAAATCATCCAATTGGAAACCAATTAATAGTCCACTCAGTACCTTGCTTATCACGAACTATTTTCCATAATCTCGGTGGTATACCGAGACCAAATTCATGAACTCGTACCCCACTCCAACGAGCAGTCAAAAAATGTCCCAACTCATGGAGAAAAACAACAATAAAAAAAACACAGAGCGCTAAGATGATACCGATAAATAAGGACATAATATATTATTTTAGTGGAAGAGGAGTGTGGAGAAGGTCGATATCAATAACTCGTGCATATGGTATGAAAGAAAAGAGATCTCTATCGTGGGTAGCAAATACTATAGTCGTACCTTGCTGATGAATCTTCTCTAAATACTCCATAATCATATTCACATTTTTTTGATCGAGATTACCAGTTGGTTCATCAGCAAAAATCGTATGTGGTTCATGGATAAGCGCACGAGCAATGCCTACTCTTTGACACTCTCATCCAGAAAGCTGTGTCGGATACTGATCTTTTTTATGAAACATGTCGACATCAGTGAGGAGTTCTCGCGTACGACGGTGAATCGTTTTTTTGCCATAGTGACATATCTCTAGTGCGTAGGAGATATTTTCTTCGACGGTCTTTGTGTTGATCAATTTATAGTCCTGAAATATCATGCCGCATGTACGTCGGTAGGCACGCAATGCACGAGGATTCAGACGATAAATATCACGACCTCGGTGGTCCATAAAGGAACCACTCAGTGGTTTCATGAGACCTGCCATAGTCTCAAGAAGTGTGGATTTACCGCTGCCACTTGATCCACAGATAAAGACCCACTCCCCCTGTTTGATTTCGAAATTCAGTCATCACAAAACTGGTGCATGTTTATGTCAGAGGAGTGCTTGGAAAAAACGCATAATTATTGACAAGTAAAACTCCGAAATATAGGACGGTATCGATCATAACTGTCTGGTGGTGTATCATTTTCGAGAGCCAATGTCATCAGGTAGACAGTGGTACCACAAATACGTGCTGTCTGCATGAAGAGATGCTCTTCTGTGACCTCATTATATTTTGCTCGAAAGATCACAAGTCGACTCAAGGTCTCATCAGGGAAAACTACTTTTTCATCACTCTCTATCGTCAGTGAGAGATATTCTTTGGAGGCCCACATCATACTCTGTGAGACGTACTCACTGGAAGTCACTTGCGTCGCAAGCGTATCAGATAAAACTACGAGATTATTCGTAAATCATTTTTTTGAAATCAGTGAACGAGCAGCCAATTCTATCTTACCTTTGACAGGGACAGCAATTTTTGTGTTTTCCACTTTTTCCCATGAAGCAGGGACACGCAGTGAATATCCTGTACCCGTATGTTTGATAAGGCCCGCACTATCGACACTATCTGCTGCTGGGCCTGTATTGAATCAAAAACATCCTGATAGGAGAACTGTAAGGAATGCGAGAAAAAAAATACGAGAAAGTGAGATCATAGATTAAAGAGGAAGATAAAGTGCGACGATCACTGCACAAAAAAATACAAGAGCTACCGTGCGAAACAGGGCGAGAAAAAAAGTCTGACGTGTCCATGCTGTACTTCCAAACCAAATTGTCAGAGAAAAAAGTCACGCCATCACAGCAAAGAGGCCATCACGAATACGAGCAAGCCAGAGAAACTCAGAAAAACCAAACATGATAACACGATTACTCACAATCCATGCAAAAACAAGAAAAATAGCAAACATCAGAAGTGTATACCGTATAGCGAGTTGGAGACGGATATGTTCGATATTCTCAACTCGGATCATGTCCTGATACACGGTATCTGCCTGGAGATACTGTGCCAATTTTGGATCAGTAGATGGGAGTGTTTTTTCTACAACTGGCACGTGACTTTCTTCTTCTTTTTTGAGAATTTCTGGGGGAAGTGAAGCACTGATTTTTTCCGGAATAGAAATAGCTATAGAAGTAAGTGTTTCTGCTCATTGTGAGGGAGTTTCTTCTGAATGCAATTCTGGAAGAGTGGCATCTGTACCTAATAAAGCGGTATCAGGAGACGATACAGGGGAAGATTCAAGTGTTTGCGATGGAGATAATTCAGGAAGAGTTTCCGTTGCAGAAATATCCAGTTTTCAGAGAATAGTCTCTGACTTATCAGGAAGAGGAACCAGAGTATCTGGAGTCAGACTACCGGGTGTTGTCTGCTGTACATCTGCAAAAAGTGGTGATTGTGTGGGATCTCACGCCATAACTTGCTTTAGGATACAAAATATATACGATAGGTCTGTATTTTTCCCAGTATAACAACCTATGATACCAACGCAAGACCAAGTCCGACATGTCGCAAAACTCGCACGTCTGCATCTCACGGACGTTGAAGTCGAGATGTACCAGTGACAACTTGCTGGTATTTTTGGTCTTTTTGAGACACTCAATCAAGTCGATGTGTCCAGTATCACGCAAGCAAAACATGCCTCACGAGATCAGATGATACTCCGAAAAGATGAAGTCAACATGCCCGATAATCCAGAAAAACTCCTCGCAGTCACCAAACAAGAAATCATCGGTGGACATATCGCGATACCAGCTATTATGAAGAAAAAATAAGTATGAAACCTCTCGAACAACTCAAACCAGAAATACATGCCTGAATCGCGGCTCTCACGAGTCTCAAACAACTCGTAGAGTATAGAAATGCTTTGGTTGGCAAAAAAGGCACACTCACAGAAATGCTCGGAAATGTAGCATCACTCTCAGCAGAAGAAAAAAAGACCTATGGAAAATCACTCAATGAATTACGAGCTGATTTCGAAGCTGAACTCGCAAAAAAAGAAAAAGAAATTCGGGAGAATGAGCTCAAAACCTCTGAAAATCGATTTATCGATATGACGGTTCCCGCAAAGACACATGGGCGTACACAACATCCGATAAAAATCATCCAATCAGATATTATCGATATCGTCACACGTATGGGTTTTTCTGTGTGGAGATCTCCAACCATCACGACAGAATTTAATAATTTCGATGCGCTCAATATCCCCTCTTGGCATCCGGCACGTGATATGCAGGACACTTTTTGGCTCACAGATAAACGTGTTCTAGCAACACAAACTTCGTGTATGCAACATCATCTCCTCACAACACAAGACAAACCTCTCAGAGCAATGGTACTTGGTTCTGTCTACCGCAATGAAAAAATCGATGCTACACACGACATCATGTTTGAACAAGTTGAGGGACTCGTCGTGGATAGAGATATCACTATTGGTCATCTCAAATGAACTATAGAAACGCTCTTAAAAGAAGTATTTTGATACCTCCCAAAAATCCGTATGCGACCAGGATACTTCCCTTTTGTCGAACCAGGCATGGAAGTCGATCTGTGGTGGGAACGAGATGGAAAAGGTCGATGGCTCGAATTTATGGGATGTGGTCTCGTCCATCCAAATGTCCTCCGTCAGGCAGATGTAGATCCAGATGAATATTCGGGATTTGCTTTTGGTTTCGGACTGACTCGGCTCGCAATGATTAGGTATGGTATCACAGATATTCGCCACTTTCATGAAAATAAAATTGAATTCTTGGAGCAGTTTACAGTTTAAATTATAGAGCTTGATGACAAATGAAAATGGGTTTTTAGGACAACAACTGTTTGAGCGGGATGAAGACTGCATCAAGACGAATACTGTCTATAGCGAGTTTTGTTGTCCTGAATGGTTTTGGGTACTTTTTTCACAAAAAGTACCAAACGAATCATGAGTTTGAAAATGAAGCATAAATCATTTTAGTATTTTTTCGATAAAAAGTACAACAGTGAAAAATAAGAAAATATACAACTCAATATCTGCTTTTTTGTCACCTATTTTAAAAACGAAATAATTGAGAAACAAACAAAAAAAGTCTATGATACACAATATGTCCAAAAAACACGCATGTCCGTATTGTGGCAATAATCCTGTCCCTCACTACCTTAACTGGTATTTTGACTCTCTCAATGTCCTCTTTGAAAAATTACAAATAGGTATTTTCACGAATCCGCTCATTCGTTGGATGGGACAATGGGAAGATGATTTATCATTGTTTATGATAGGGTTTGGGAGACTCATAGGGCTCATAGAATACGGCAAAGGGCCAACGAAAAAAACTCTCTCTCGAGCAAAAGTCCTCTGGGAAGAAGCAGAAAAACGTGGTCTCGAGATGCGAGAAGTGCGTGTATTTGAACGATCTGTCGATACCTATATCGTACGAAAAATAATTCCCGGAACTCGCAAGAAAAAAATCATTGTCTTCTCTGGACTTCCCCGTCCAAAATGAGTCAACCATGAAGCACTTGCGACGATGGATGATAAAGCCATCTTTAAAAAAACCTGTGAAAAACATGATTTACCAATTCCAAAATGAGGAGTTGCCTCGAGCTTTGAAGAAGCAAAGAAGATTTTTGATCGCATACAAAAACCTGTCATCGTGAAACCACGTCTCTGAAGTCGTGGACGACATGTAGTGACCTATGTACGAAATTATGATGATCTCCGCCATGCATTTCACATTGCTCGACAGTTGTGTCTCTGGGTCATCGTAGAAGAACAGCTCATAGGACCTGTCTACCGTGGCACTGTGATAAACTATGAGGTCGCTGGTATCCTCTCTGGTACACAGCCAACCGTGATATGAACAGGGAAAAAATCACTCCTGAAACTGATAGAAGAAAAAAATACCCATCGTGAAACAGGTATCGCAGAAGTACTCCCAGATGACAAGATGAATTGGTTTATTCGTCGACAACTCTCTTTTGATGAACGTATCACACTCACTGATGCTGAGCTCAAAAAACCCTGGAAACTCACGCAAGGAAAAACAGATACAACTTTTTTGGCTTCATATATACCAAAAGATGGTGAAGTCGTCTATCTCAGTGAAAAGATAGGGGTCAGTTATGGTGGATCTTCTGCAGAAGAGTATGCTATTGCGCATCCTGATAACAAAAAACTCTTTCAGGATGCAGCTCGTATTTTCGGTGATGTGATAGTTGGTTTTGACTTTATCATACCGAATATCACACGGTCTTGGAAAGAACAGAGGTGTGGTTTTCTCGAAGCAAATACCGTACCATTTATAAATCTCCACCACGACCCACACAGCGGTACTCCTCGCAATGTAGCAGCAAAAGTATGGGACATGATAGAATTTTAGAGAAAAAGACAGTTGAGAAGGCCCCGGAAGAATATATTGACTCTCTGGGGCTTTTTTCTATACTCACACTGATTTTTTGTACTTAATTCCTTACTTTATGGCAAATTTTATCAAAGACTCTCTCGCAGAACTCGAACACGTCGTATGGCCGACTCATATCGAAACAAAACAATTTTTCCAAGCTGTTGTCGGTATTATTGTGGCCATGACAATCTTTACCTACGCTCTGACTCTGATATTTAGTAACTGATTTTTTGCAATCCGAGAAATAATCCACACACCAAAAACAGCTGATCTCTCTGGCTCTCCAGTGATCAACGCACAACCCATGGAAGTCACAACTGACACTGGTGAAAAAATCCAGGTGACACCAGTAGAAACAAAGTAATCATTTTTTAATCTTCTCTCATGTCAAAACTCTTCGCTCCAAAGCCAGAATGGTATGTCGTCCGAGTTATATCTGGTACAGAAGATAATGTGCGAACTTCTCTCATGCAGAGACGTGAGATGTTTAATCTCGAACAATATATCCTCGATTGTTTTGTTCCTCTACACGATGTCGTCACACTCAAAAAATGAGGAGGTTCTGTGAAAAATAAAAAGAATGTCTTCCCAGGATACATACTCATCAAGATGATTGTGACAAATGAATCATGGTATGTCGTACGAAATACACCAAATGTCACTGGCTTTCTCGGGGCTGGTACGACACCTGTTCCTGTCACTGAAGCTGAGCTCATACGAATACAGGGAATGGTCGAAGAGAAAAATGCAGAATATAAAACTCCTGTCAAAATCGGTGATTATGCGACTATTCTCGCTGGCTCTTTTCAGGGAAGTGAAGGAAAAATCATCGAACTTAATGAGAAAAAAGGGACACTCAAACTCACGATCAATCTTCTCGGTCGTGATACACCAGTTGAGCTCGAATTTAGCCAAATAAAGATAAAACACTAAACAGTCATTGGTTATGAGTTTTTAGTGATTGGTTTGTATCATCCAAGGACTAATTACCAATTACTATTTACTAATAAGTAATTTCTATATACTCACTTTCGTTCGCCGGGGTAGCTCAGTGGTAGAGCAGAGGCCTGAAAAGCCTTGTGTCGGTAGTTCGATTCTACTCCTCGGCACCATGTAATGATTGAAACCGCCAATTGGCGGTTTTATTGTCAAAAATTTGCCAAATCAGAAAAACACCTTATTATTGTCATATGACACGTACAAATTTCTTCTTTTATTTTTTCTCTCTTTCAAGCCGCGAAGGATAATTTGTCGTACCAACAACACTTTTCAACCCTTCGCTCAGCGGAGGGTTTTTATTTTTTTAATTTTTTATATGAATGAAGTAATACATGATTTAGACGATCTCAAAGCAATGATTCATCCTGGTAACATTTCTTATATCTCTTGGGGTGGATCTCTACCAACTAAAGCGATTGAAGTAGGGTGAAGAATTTCAAAAATTGACGATACTACTGTACTACAAAAACTTTTAGATCACGCAGATGTATTAGCTCAAAATCAAGCATCAGACGGAATGACAGTTTATCCAATCGACATTGTTCAGAGAGCGATACGTAGACGACTAAATGAATTATTATAATTTTCTAGGCACTCACCTTCTCCCTTTTCTTTGCAGGAATTCGACGAAATGACCCCCGAGTAAAGTTGGATGATGTAACTGGAGAAAGAGCAGATGTGATCTGTTTAAATACATCATTTTTATCTTGATTCGCATCGATAGTGATAGCTGGATGATGCGAAAAATAATGGTGATATGAAGTCACATAGGTCTCTTGAAGTTTTTGAAGAAGACGTTTTTTGACTTTATTTGTGAGTCGTTCTCCGCTAGGAAGGTAATGAAAATTTTGAATCATATGCAGTGAAAGCAGTGTTCCTTCACCTGAATCATCTTCTTTTTTAGCGCGCTTTGCCATATTATGCATAGTCTTACTCGCATCAACAGAGAGAAATATCGTCGTTGCTCGTTCAAACAACTCACGGTAAATACTCTTAGTAAACCAGAGAAGACCTGTTTCGAGCTGATCCAGAGTAAATCAAAGCGTGAGACCACGAATAACAACCGTAGGAAGAGAACGATCCATAATAACGGTGTTTCCTTTTATGAGATTTGGAATAATGGTACGCTCTATCTGAGAGAGCATATCTGCAACCTGTAAAAAAAGATGTGATTCAGGACTGATGACGTCCACGCCTCGCTTGAGATCATGCTGAACAAAATAATCTCGGAAATAGGGCGCATCCTTCCAAGAAACGATAACTGCTGTACCGCCATCGTCTTGTATTTTTTTCTTGAGACGTTTGGCTTGTGTACTTTTACCACTTCCATCTGGTCATTCAAAGACGATGAGTTTTCCAGGGAAGTCACGGAGAGTTGTAAAATTAGGTTTCATAGAAAGGGAGATTTTAAGTAAATTAGAGTCATGAGAGGAGATCCATGCCATATTTTTTGTGGAAATATTTCCCGACAATAGAGCGCATCTCTGGTGTTGTCTCATACACTGGTTTGAGAGCATCGAGGAGGTACATGTGCTCGGATACTGCGAGACGATCATAGGCATCGACTACACGAGTCTGGAAAGCATGAAAACTATGAAGAATATTATCAGAAAAATGCATATCCATACCCGCTTCATAATGCTTGAGCTCGGATCGACCTGCTGCACGTTTCATGCCGGCTTCGACAGGAAGACGAAAATAAAAAGTCATATCAGGAACTGGGAAGAATGCATCATAAAATGGACGAAGATCTCGGATTTCAAGACCTCGAGCATATCAACGGGCAAGTGCTGTATAGACATATCGGTCACAGAGGACGATGATACCCGCACGGAGCATGCCAGTAATCTCTGTCACATAACGTTCCAAGAGGTCTGCTGCATGAACCATGTCAAAAACCGGAGCAGGAATTTCTAAATCCTCTTTTTTGAGAGTTTTTATAAGTGGTTTTATTTTGAGATTGCTATTCCATTCTGTAAAATGAACATAAAAACCATTGGATTCGAGGAGTTTTTGGAGGATTTTCACCTGTGTTGATTTCCCGCTTCCATCCTGTCACTCAACGACTATGAGTGTGCCGGGACGGACATCTTTTGGAAAAAAAGGTTTTGTAGCATCGAGAGGTTGTATTACTCTTTTTCGATCGAGTAGAAAAGTTTTCATGGATAAAAACTACCAGACTTTTGAGAACTAAGCAAAGGAAAATGCACTCTCTATGCGAAAAAGCTTGTTGCTATTTTATATTTAATATGCACTATATATTCTTCAACCGCTTACGAATATGCTTGAGAGAAGTACGTATATATTTAGAAAAAGTGTCTGCGTGATCAATAACACGGTCACCTACAGATATAATCCACTCTGATAGTGGACTTGGTACGATATGTGCGATTCTCCATGCTCACCACGCCATGAGAAAGAGTGAGAGAATCTGATTAAAATTAAATATTTTCCAATCCGTCAAAAAACCAAAAAGGTACGAAAAATTATCGCTCGATGCATCATTCCACCATTCACCAATAAACCACATAATACCCCACAAGAGAGCACCAACTCAGGCAGCTAAACCGCGTTCTGGTCTGAGTTTCTTTATGATATAGGTAAAAGAAAAGATAAATATGATACAGAGGAAATAGACAAGCGCGAGTGGAAAACGAGGAAATTCTGCAAGTATAGGATTATCGACATAATTTACTGAGAAAAAAGACTCACTTCGTATACCATATGTCTGTCCTCCAAAAAAAGCACCTAAATATCAGAGAATGGAGGCAAAAAGCCACGCTATAATGGTCACATCAAGTGCATCATCACGATCAGCATGGTCTCGTTCACGAAATACAAAGAGAAAAGTCCCGAAAAAACCCAAGATAGCTCCTCAGAGAGAAAAGTAAAAATCTGACATCAGAAAAAAACTTGAGAGTGGAAACTCAGGTGAAAAAGCGGATTTTGTCGGAAGGCCCAGATAGAGAAAGACATGTGCGAGTCGAGCGGTAAAAAATGTCACCAAGACAAAAGTCAGGAGATTTACAGAGAAAAAAGCTGTATTAATCTGATATTTCCGGCCCAATCGCCACAACATCCAATAAAAAAGCATAAACGAAACAGTGAGACAAACACCGTATGTCATCACTGGAATGCTATTATCACCAAAGCTAAATGTATAGAGTTCTGGGTACATGGTATAGATTGAAGTATATACAGGATGAAAAACTTGCAATACCATCATTTTTTTGTCAAATTATTGATTAATTATAAATAAATACTATAAATAAAATAATGAATAAAAAATGCACGACCTTTTGAAAGAAAATATTGAAATAATTGGTCTGTCTACAACTGTAACTGAACTGACAATTCATGGTGGAGGAGGATGAGATATTGAGTGATCTTGTATTGCATTCACAGCCACAGATACTCTCTCATGAGAAAACTGTACAATACAAATAGATGCATGAACAAAAAGCACAGAATGAAAAAATAATCATGAAAATCACCCTGCTCTCTTACTTGCAAAAAAATTACGATGAGCAGTGGTCAGAATCATGACACATCCGCACAACGATCACATTGGAAATCTGCCATATTATTTTCAACAAAGTCTCACAAAAGTACTAATACCTCTCTGAAGTTCTCCATTTTTTCATATATCGTTACGAGATAGATTAAAATTTATACATATCATGTCTGGCATAGGAGATCCCGGAGAATGGGAAGAAGGAATAATAGCTGATATTACTCTTTTAGAAGAATTATTTGATGAAGAAGATGTTCTAGAAGAAGAGTGGCAGAGCTTACGATGAAAAAAAAATATACATGAAATAGGTATTCTAAAAAAACTAGGAGATATTCAAAAAAGTATTGAACAAACGTATGGAAAAATCTATGAATCACTGCATCGTTGTATGCCCGAGGGAAGACTAGATTCACCAGATGTACTGGGACAGACTGTGAAAAAAGAACGTAAAAGAAGAGAAGAGGAAATTTTGGAAAGTGGAAGCATCACAGATTATATGGTGAGTAATATGTTTAAATCATTCGAAGAAGTACCCATACGAAAAGCTCATGAAATCGGTCGTGTTGGGAAAAATCCTATCATGATGGAAATGAGAAATTCATGACATGTACAGTCCATACCAGCAGTATGAGTTAGGTTAGATATAGGTGATAAAAGATATTTTTTCAGTGGAGATAGAGGAAGAAGTGACATATCCCACCCCTACGTCCCCCCGGATCCAGAACCAGCAAATAGTGTAGACGTATGAGTCTTTGAGTGTACCTATTGAGATAGAGTACATACACCTCGAGATATATGAGTTCGGAGATTTGTAAAACGAGTAAAACGAGCTATTCAGCGAGGCGAAGATGTACTCATACCGACGATTAGTTTTGATCGCCCCCTTGTCGTGCTCTATGAGCTGGCGCTATGACTCAAAGACCTTGATCCAAATACCTACGAACTTTGCTGGTTTTGACCTCTCGTACAAGAATATCTCACTGCTGTAAGTCCAGATCATCCAATGAAAATAGAAATTGAAAGAATAATTGATAAAAGTATTGGAAATCGTTTGTGTAATGAATTTGGTGTAGATAGGATTAATTCACTTGGAGAAAAAGGGAAAAAAAGTCGTATTATCGTTTGTGGTGGATGATTTATCCCTTCTGGCTGATCCCCATTTGGGAGATTATTAACAACAATTCGCAGACAAAAAAACTTTCGGATTTTCTTCCCAAATTGGTTTGGATGACCAGAAAGCAATGGGATGAATCTCTTTTCACGAAAACCATTCTTGATAGATGGAGTAGAGTATCAACTCCGCGGAGAACAGAGGGCAGCAAAAGCAAAAGGATTCAGTGGGCATGCTGATGCCAAGGAAATGGAAGAATTTATCTGCCATGTGATGAAGCCTGGAGGGACAGTTATCCTCGTCCATGGATCAGACAAGGCACGAAAAGCACTCAAAGAAAGACTCGAAAAAAATCCTATCGTCAGAGAAAAAAATCTCACCATCATCTTACCAGAGAATGGAGACACACTCACATTTGATTCTAGCGAGCATACTCCACGTACCGATTCTCACGACTCACCATAACTTTGACTTCACCTGGATACTGGAGATTATCTTGGATACCCACAGCGATTTCACGAGCGAGTTTTTCTGCTTCGAGGTCAGAGATTTTTTTCGCATCGACAAACACTCGCACTTCTCGACCAGCTGAGAGTGCATAGGCCTTTTCTACTCCTGCAAAACCAAGCACTAATGCTTCCATATCCTTCATACGTTTGATATATTCTTCGACATTGGCACGACGTGCACCAGGTCGTACAGCACTGATAGCATCAGCGATCATGATAATACCCGTCTCCACACACGTGATAGGGACCGCACCATGGTGTGCCTCTGTGAGATTGATTAATCTGTCATCAAAACCATATTTTCGAAGAATCTTTCCACCAATTTCCGGATGTGTGCCTTCGATGTCATGATCGAGAGCTTTGCCAATATCGTGGAGAATACCTCACTGTAATGCGATCTGTGGATCAGCACCGACTTGTTTTGCGATTGATTCTGCGATATAGGCGACTTCTTGAGAATGTTTGAGGATATTTTGACCATAGCTCGTTCGGAATCGGAGCTTACCGATGAGACTCACGACCTCATCAGGAAAGCCAGTAATATTCATCTCAGAGAGGACTTGTTGTCCGAGTTTGAGGAGAAGTTTTTCGGCATCCTTTTGATTATTTTGGACGATTTCCTCGATACGAGCTGGTTGAATTCTTTTATCTGAAAGCAAATCTTCGAGAGATTTTTTTGCGACATAGCGACGGAAGAGATCAAAACTCGAGATAAAAATCGTATTTGGCGTGTCATCGATGATGATAGAAACACCTGTTTCTTTTTCAAAAGTGGTAATATTGCGACCTTCCTTACCAATAATTCGACCCTTGAGGTCATCACTCTCGAGTTCGATAGTTGTCTGGGTTGTCTCGGCAGTCACAGCACCAGCATATTGTTGCATAGAATTCACGAGGATTTCACGGCAGACATCTTCCTCACGGATACGGAGTTCAGCTTTTTTCTTATCAATATGCTTGAGAAAATCAGCTTCGTACTGCTCTTCCATCTGTTCAAAGAGTTTCGCACGAGCATCTTCTGGAGAGAGTTTCGCCACTTCTGAGAGTTTTTTTGCGATATCAGCTTTTTTCTTTGTGAGGACTTCTTCTTCTTGGCCAAGAGCTTCTTTTGCAGCATTGAGCTCTTCTGTTTTTTTGACAAGCTCATCGAGTTTTTGATCGAGTTTTGTCTCTTTTTGCTCGAGACGTACCTCTATATCAATGGCTTTTTTTTCTATTTCAGCTGCCCTTTCACGATCCTCTTTTGCCTGTTTACGTGCCTCGTCCATGATTTTTGCCCCATCATGATCTGCCTTTCGACGTATATCATTGGCCTCTTTTTCCGCAGCACTGATGATGTCATCCGCCCGCATACCCCCCTGTTTTTTCTGTAAACTCACATACAAATAAAATGCTCATACACCGATGAACAAGCCTACTAAAAGACTTACAAACGAAAACATACAATGAAAATTAAGAAACTAAAATGATGATTTTTCGTTCTTTAGTAGAAGTGTCTTTGGGGGAAATTACAGGAATTCAGGGTATTGAAGAGAAGAACAGATTTCATCACGCACCATCACACGAGAAGTGACATTTCTATGAAAGAGTTTGGAAATTTCTATCGTGTGCATAGTATAGAGAAAATATTTTTATGCAAGAACGACATGTCTGATATGTGACCCTCCTGGGTCGACCAAGTGCTGGAAAATCAAGTTTTGTAAATACCGTTATAGGTGACAAAATCAGTATTGTCTCATCTATTCCCCAGACTACGAGACGACTGATTCGAGGGATTTATACCAATAGCACGAGTCAGATTATTTTTCAAGACGTTCCCGGTCTTCACTCGAGTGCCCATACCTGGAATCAATCGATTAATTGGATTACCAAAAGTGCCCTCTCCGATACAGACATCATCCTCCGTGTTATCGATGGGTCACGAGAAAAATGAGAAGAAGAAGGTATTATCGATAAGATAGTGAACGAGGCAACTGTCCCCGTTATCACCATCGTGACAAAATCAGATATTCTTTCTGAAAAAGACAGAAAAAGATTTCCCAAGTGAGCACTCTTTGTCTCAAATATTACACGTGAAGGAATCGATGATGTCGTCAAAGTAATCAGCAATAAACTCCCAAAAGGACCACTGCTCTATCCCGAATCAGATGTGACAGATCAGGATGTCTACACGAGAGTAAGTGAATTTATCCGTGAAAAAATATTTCAGACGACCTACGAGGAAGTCCCTCACGATACCTACGTAGAAGTGGAAACAATGGAGGACAAAGGAAAACTCGTGAAAATACTTGCCTATATATTTTGTACGACAGAATCACAAAAAAAGATACTCGTAGGCAATCATGGTTCAAAGATAAAAGAAATCGGGAGCATGGCTCGTCAAGATTTGCAAGATTTATTTGAAAAAAAAGTCTACCTCGAGCTTCATGTAAAAGTAAATAAGGGATGGCAAGGACGAGAAAGTATTACTAAGAAAGTTCTCGGTAAGATGTAAATATATAAAAGCCCTTTGAATGAGTGTTGGGGGATACGAAAGGGCGATAAAATCTTGTCGAAAGCCCTGAGTTTGTTATTATTCAGAGAAATGTGTGGACGAGAGACTCAAAAGTACGGCTAACAGAGCTGTAATCAACGTCTACCTTCTACTTTCTACCTTCTACTTTCTCTCTTTATGCGCTGACAATATCAAAATCCAAATAACAATCCTTGGTCAAAAATCCTCATCGGCCTCGCTGCTGTGATTTTCATCGTACTCATCATCAAATTTATCGGCGGGAAAGGCCCCTCTCTCGAAAATGCAACTGTCACACTGAGACTGACAGATGCGACCAGTAGTGCTGAGCTGAGCTCAGAGAAAAAAGATATAAAAAGTGTCAACGCCAACACACCACTCTCACCGCTTGATCTCATAGAGATAAAAAATGGAACGGGGCAAATCGCATTTCTCTCAAATCCTAAAAATATACTCAGCTTGAATATAGGGACAAAACTACGCTATCTCGGAGAAGAAAATGGTAAATCCAGTTTTCGCCTCGAAAATAAAGATCTCTGGATCCAATCAGATACGGCCAATACGACATTTGATCTGATAGGAGTGACGCTCACTCCGAGCTCGACGACTGTTATGAATATCTCAAAAAATGAACTCTTCACCACTATCACTGTATTACAAGGTTCCGCTTCTCTCAATCTCTGAGGTTCACTTTTGGAAATCATAGCAGGTAAGCAGCTCAATTATTCGACATTGAAAACACTCACTCTCGAAGACCTCACCTCTCGTATAGCACCGATCAATCCTGATACCCTTTCCTCTGATTGGATGAAATCAAATAATGCTAGTGCCTACATCACGACATCGACTCCGACGACAAGTACAAGCACATCTTCGACAAATAATGGAGGATTGATATTGTTTGACTCCCCTGTAGATGAATCAACCGTTGAGGCAAAATCTATCACTGTCACAGGACGTGTCCTCTCTCCAAATGTGGCTCGTATCGTCATAAATGGGACTCCTGCTACGATTGATCCAGCAAAACAAACATTTTCTCTGGGCTCTGTGACTCTGACAGCAAGGGAAAATAATATTGTATTCCGTACATTTGATGTAGCAGGTGGCCTTCTCTCCAAAGGTATTATCACAGTGTATACCACTGCAAATGGTGTAGCAAGTGGTACAACATCTGGCTCAAGTACGCGTGCTCAAGTAGAAACCTATAAGCCAGATAATCGATTTCGGGTTGTTGCTCCGAGTGCTGATTTTTATGAAACTCGTGAAACAAAAGTAAAAATCGAAGGAAGAGTCACTCCAAATATAGCTCACTCAATTACAGTAAATGATTTCCGCCTCAACTCCTTCAAAGCAAACTGAACTTCATGGTACTACTTTGCCAATCAACAATTCGGAAACATGCAAGAAGGCGTCAATACGTACACTATTCGCTATTTTGATGCAGAGGATAATGAGATCTACAAACAACTCTTCGTCATAAAGAAACTCCCCGCATTTACCTCAACAGGGACTCGTACATGAACCATATCCTCAGAAACGGGCACATCTCGTTAATTTCTTTTCCATGCGACAATCTGGCTCTTCTATTGTAGAAGTCATCGTGATGATGCTTATCATCAGTATCTCAATAGTGGGAGTGTACTCCATGATAAATAACGCTCAAAAACTCGCAAAATCCACCGATGATCGACTCCTCGCCACCAATCTCGCCAAAGAAGCTCTCGAATCAATAGAATCGCTCCGTGACTCATTTGAACTGCGAGCGTACGATGCCAAAAACTGTTTCTTTACCATAGATATTTCCAATCTCAATGAGACAAAATGCTACCAAGATGGAAATACACAGTACATACTTCTCGATAATAAAATTCTGAGTGCAACAACAAGCTCAAATCCAATACCAGTTTGTATCAATACATATGGATGGTATTCTCAGGAAGCAAGTAAAAATGGTGAATCTTGCAATGCCAGCACGTCTCTGTGTGGCATAAACTCAAAGAAAGAATGCAGGACACAATTCACGAGAAATATAGTATTTAAGCGCTGTGATGGTGTCCTACTCAAAGAGTGTGTAAAAGCCGAGGTTATTATCACGTGGGGAAAAACAAGCAAAAAAGAATCCCTCTCACTGGAACAAATATTTACGCGTCATTAAAATCTTCTTGCCAATCGGTGATGAGTGCTCTATCAACAGGAGTACTCCATCCCACACTTTCACTCGTAGAATAGGCAGTATTGATACCTATGAGTTCTCCCCGAAGGTTGACTAATGGTCCTCAGCTGTACCCAGGACGAAATGGTATATCTGTGAGTATCAATCCGGACTTTTCAGACATATCTACTTGTAGTCATGAGACTATACCCAGGTGAGTAATAAGTGTTTTCGATGATAAAAGAGTACCTATCGCAACAACGAAATCTCCAGGTCTCACCAATGCCTGAGAAGCGATCAGAGTAACAGCTGAAGAGTTTGGTTTTGAAAGCTTTAAGAGTGCGAGATCAAGGTGAGGATGAAGAGAGGTAGTCGTTGTTTGAGTACGAGTACCATCGGGAAACTGGAGTATATACGATTCGTCTGATTGTAGTGAATGCCCAGCTGTGAGAACAATATATTCATCGATGAGTACACCAGTACCTACTATCGTGTCTCCTCGAAAAATGATTGCAACGGCTGGGGAGACAGACTCAGAAACTGTATAAAGAGAGTCTTGGAGTGTGGGAATTGGCAAAATGCTGGGGCGTAGGCGAAAGAAAAATCACACAACTCCTAGAGTGATTATAACAATAAGAGACACTTGCATGACCAGCCAAAGTGATGAAGGTGGATGTTTCATGTTCAAAGTATATTTTTTTTAGGAAAAAAGCGAAAAAACTTAAATAGATGAGATATAATCAGTCATATGGTTGGTCTAAAAATCATAAAATACGTATTTTATAAGCTTTCTACGTATACAAAATGTATACAAAAGACATAAAAATCGCTTCAAATAGGGTTTTTCACAAAAAATACTGAAATAAAAAGTGTGTAACATAGAAATATCAATTATCCGCTTAGAGAAAACATTTGCCGTAATAGAGTTCTATAATGTGATATAACTCATACATTCTGCAAGTAGTGGGAAAATTGATTCGATGACGAGATAGGTTATGATAAGAGTACAAGCTGTTCTCGTGCAACATTGACCCTGTGATGGAGAGAAACTAACGATTTCTCACCGCATCTTTCAAAATACAAATACACAGATCAAGGGATGGTTTACCTCCCTTATCCATGTTTTTTCTGTCGATGTTTTCTGTTACCAGCACCACTTTTTTCATACATTCACTGGTTTTGTGGAAAAAGTGGTGCGGGTTTATCGGGAAATACGGCACGAAGCCGGGTGAATATGCTCCCCATTACCAAAACAGAGTCAGGACCTTGTTTCCTGCTTGTCAGGGTTTGTCATGTCGTCCATGACGCCGCGTATCCCGCATCCATGTCAGCACAATAGATAATCTTTTTTATCGCTGAACATCGTGGTGTAGGAACATTATTAGCTCCCAAGAATTACCAAATTCCTTGGGAGTTTTTTTATGTTCTCAATTTAATCTGAATGATCATCAATATGAAATATTCTGAGCTCATCATCCACTATGTATCAAAAAGCTCTATATTGCTGATTGATACGGAAATACCATTTTTCAGATTTGTACGGTTGTCTTTTTTTGAAATCAATTGCCTGAAAATGTCATCACAATATATATTCTTTTGCCTTTTTGTACTGTTTTTCCAATCACCACTTCACTAAACGTGCATATTCTTTTTCAGAAATCAAAACTTTCCGAATCATCATACTCTAGACATCAAGAAAATTATCACTTTCTGTTTTTTGCAGTTTTTGTTCAAGCATCTCTTCGTAGAGGACTTGATAGAGATCTGAAAAATCTCGGAAATGCGTCCGGGGTAAACCAGGGTCTTTATCTATAGTAAGATTCGTCATGTATCTATTATATCTAAAATAAAGAGAAGTAAATCATGATGCGGGATTTTTATTCTTTCGCCAATACGCGCAAGCTCTCTCTGAGATCATGACCAATAGACCAACCAGTAGCTCTCAATTTATCGACATTTAGATACACGTATCGGGGTTCAGCAATAGCAGGACCGTTCAGAGGGACAATGGTCGTCTCAGACATTCACATAAGCATTTCCCAGAGAGTATTGATAGATGTCTGTTCCCCTGTTCCTACGTGATATATACCACAAATATCATGCTCGAGAACATGCAGATTAGCATTAATGACATCTGCTACATATATGAAGTCTCTCGTCTGTTCCCCATCGCCAAAGATAGTTGGTATACTCTTCTGTTTGATCTTATCCAGAAAGATAGCTATTATCCCTGCTTCTCATCGCGGGTCTTGTCGGGATCAGTAGACATTTGCATAGCGAAGAATGGTCGAATGAAAGCCGTATTGTGAAGAATAGAAATCTATGATTTGCTCAGCACAATGTTTTGAGATTCAATAAGGTGTATTGGGGCTAGGTACATCAGCTTCATTATATGGCGGCGTATCTGTCGAAAACATGACTCCTCCAGTAGAAGCAAAGATAATCCGGGTACATCCCGAATGCCTCATAGCTTCGAGGATGTGCGTCGTACCGAGAATATTGGTTTCAAAACAGTACTTGGGATCTTGTATTGAGTGACGAACATTGACCTGAGCTGCCAGGTGAAATACAACGTCTGGAGATATTTCGAGAAATATCTTCTCCAAAGCATTTTTATCACGTATATCCGTGTCAAAGAAATGCACTTTTGGATTTCCCTGATGATGTGCGATATTGTCTCGAGATCCTGTAACGAGATTATCGATAATAGCGACATCATCTCCTCTCTCGACACAAGCATCAACCAGGTGAGATCCTATAAATCATGCTCCACCGGTGATAAGTATTTTCATGTGAAATGAATAAAAAATAATTTCTACAAAAGATTTTTTTAATTATCTAATTTCTAAATCATTTACAACTCTTGTATCCTCAGAGAGATCTTACCAAGTGACAAAAAGATTTTTACTTCTCCACGGAATATTCACAGTATAATTTCATGTGTGCCCTATAACCATATCCGATAATAGTCTGCCAATAATAGCATCCATGATGCTTTGCTTGCGCTCGAGTGCGAGCTCTCGATACCGTTCGATGATCATTCATTCTGACAAGATACCAGTGTCAGTATACACTTCTTCAAAATACATACGGTAATCCTGCATGTATTGATTTACCCTATTGAGAACTTTTTCAGCAAAAACAACATTACGCATACGTATTTTTGACTGATTGACGCTTTTTAACTAAATTTTCTCGCAAGATTCAGCATTGTTTATCTATAAAATCAGTAGTAGAACTCTCGAATTCTTCGACTGTGTAGAGTTTTTCACCCGTTACAGGATGAATATGTGATATCTTTTTCATACTTCCATTATATCAAAAACCCCGATTGCACAAGTGGAGCGCTTTCGCTGATAATCTATTATCTCCTCCAAATTCCTCTCTTTATCTTGAACTCTGTGGTCTTAATACAAACAGCCATTTTGAACGTCTAATATCTCCTATCTAATATCTGATATCTAGCTCATCGAGAAAGCAAAAGGACTGAGAATATAACAACGAGTGTGATTTCTGCAAAAGTTTTTTTCGTTTTTTTCTTGACAAAGATTTCAAAGAGCCATAATGTTAGTACATAAATAAAAAATATGCCCACTACCCTCAATGAGTGACAAAAAATCGTTCAAGAGTGACAACCAGAAATTTCTCATGAAGAACTCTATGGTCTGGATCCTTTTGCAGATGAAATTCCAGCTTGAGCAGAATCCTATATTGCGAGACTCAAGGTAGGGAAAAGATGATTTTTACAAGTTTGAGTAGGTGGTGCCGCTTTTAGAATATTAACTTGAAGAGCAGAATCTGTAGAAGACAAGGGACTAAGAATATATACAGAACTTATGCAAAGAATAGCTACATGAAGTATAACTTATGCTGAGCTATTTGTTGAATGTGTTAGGCATAAAGATTATATAACTGATGATGCAATGAAAACCGAACTCAAGCGACAGTTAGGTTTACTACAGACAAAAGAGAAAGAAGCTGGGGCAACAGAAGAAGAAAAAACAGAAAAAAAAGATGCCAATACTGTAAGTGTTGCTTTAAATTCAAACACGGCTAGTGAATTTAAATTGAACAGTAATTTTGCTAAAGAAGCAGGATGATGGCAACCAACATTTATGCAAGATGGTTTATTATTTGAATTTAACAACTCCTTAGATACGCATGTTCTAAGACCAATACATCCTATAAAAATTCCTGAAAGAAAAACAAAAATAATAGTTAATATGGATTGAAGCTGAGAAATGAAGAAATGAACTTGTATGCCTCTAATGCTAATTTTTGCGGATGAAAAATGATCAGCATTATGAAGTGTTAGAATAGATAATAGATTAACAGATGTAAAAATCCCGAGATGAGCGGCATATTTGTCCTATGATGTTGGGATATTAAGGAATACCGCCACTTGAAAATATAAATTAACATCCTTTGATTTAAAATTTAAAGCATAGTTTTTTGATTTAAAACAGACTGCAATCTTTCAAGGAACTTACGCTCATGAAAATTTTTATTAAAAAATATCTTAGCTTCTTCCCCTAAACGTTCTGCTAGATTTTCTTCAGTATAAATTTTAAACATCAATTCTGATAATTGAAAATAGTTTCACATGCCAAATAAGTATCAATTGATTCCATCTGTAATAAGATCAGGGACTCATCAAACCCTGCTTGCCAGAACTGGTAGTCAGCAAGCCATAGATTCAAGTATAACAAGAGGGTTATTTTCCATCCATACACTTGGCACTATTAAAGCCAAATAATGTCTATATCTTTCTAAGACGGTAGAATGAGGTAGATCTCAATGAAGAAATACATGATGGTAAAGTTTTTTTTCTTGAATCATTTTTTCAATTTTTATCCTATCGGGGCCATCACCCACAATATCAACAGAAAAATCATGCATACTTTTAACACTAATAAGACGTTCGACAGCATTGAGTAGAACTTCCAATCATTTTTCTGGTGATATACGACCTACAAAAATAAATTTTCTGGATTTGTGAAGTTTAACATTTGGCTTAATATTAAGATTTTTCACAAAATTAGGCATGTAAAAAAACTTATCCGGTCCTAGATGGAAACTTTTGGGCATTATTTCCATAAGTTTTTTTGATGGACATAAAAACATATTAACAGTTTGAATGATAATCAATCTGTGAAAACCCACTTTACACCATTTCAAAAAATGTATCGGAACAGAAAAAAAACCAGTATAGTTAGATTTACATTTATACAAAAAACAGAATTTATTGAATCAAAGTTCACACTCTCTATCATCTTCAAAAAGTCAATAAGTTTTAGGGCAAAAAAAATGAAAATCATGTAACGTCATGATAATTTTTTTTCCTGCTAAAAAAGATATTAAGAGTGGTGAAGCTGAAATTTTTCTTGAACAATTATGAACCCAAACAAGATTAATAGGATTTTTAATAATTAACCAGAGAGTGATACATAAAAATTTGATATTAAAAAATCTCCCTCATAAAAACCACTCATTAGAAATTTTTGAGGACGATAAAAAATGAACAAAAGCTCATTCCTCTTTGAGAAGACTAATTGTATCGGAAATAGATTTCTCAGCTCATCCAAAAGAATCAGAAAAATCATTAATTAGAAGAATGTGGTATTTTTTTAACTTCATAAATAAATATATCGTTTTTACTGGAGGTGAAAATGATTGGATACATATTTGCTATATTATTATAAAAGAATTCAGGAACACGACAAAAATTGTTCCATTTATGATCTTTAATAATTTGTGATTTCAAAATAACTACATAATCAATATTTCTCTCCTGAATATAAGCATCAAGACGTCTTTTTTCGTAAAAATAGACCTCGCCTGAATCCAAAGTAAACATATTATTCATATTTGAGTAATAACCAAATTCGTTGCCACATGTATGTAGTATATTTGATTCTGAATCTAGGTTTTTTCGAGACCAATATCAGGATTCTTGAATAGATTGAATACCTCATACGCTACTAGAATAAATTTGTGTCTTGATAGCTCCTTGATAAACACTCAATATTCTTGAATATGTAAGTCACGGCAAAGAAAAAATGAAAATAAAAGTGAGAATTAATGATAAAATTTTAAAATGTAAAATGAAATAATTAACAGAACTCAATGAGAAAATAAATAAAATAAAAGGAATGAAAACGTGATAACGAGCCTGATCAGAATTACGAGCAAACAAAAAATAATTTATAGCCATAAAGATAAAAATAAATAAGAGTATAGGGTAATACGTCTTATACTTTTTAAAAAATCAAAAAAATCAAAAAAATAATAATACCAATAAAATATTTTGTAAAAAAAGGTAACTATTTCAAGAACCAACAATGGTATATACTAAATGTATCTCGTTGAATCTAGGAAGGGATGAAAAAGCGCGTACAAAAGTAGTTTGTCTTTCTTGAGCAGCTATAGAAGAGATATTAACATAATTTAATTGCTCAGGGGCAATGAAAACATCTTTAAGCGAAGGAATGCTTCATTCTTCACCAGCATAATGAAAAAGCTTTTGCCCTAAATAATTAATAAATCGTACAGTCAAAAAATCAGTATTTCACAGTATGAATATTCATTTATTATGAAACAAAATTCAATAGAATGGCAAAGCAATAATAAGTGGAACTAAAATAAATAAAAATAAAATTTTAAATGTGCTCCTTTTAAATAAAAATAGAATAAAAAAAAGTAGGCAATAAGTAGGCCATAAAATAAGCATTCATTGCTGTTTTGTTGCAACGGAAAGAGAAATAAAGAATATTAGAAAATTTATATCTTTCTGGGAACGATTTAAAAGAAAATATTTTAACGAATAGTAAAAACTAATTAAAAAAAATGAAGTAATTAAAATTTCCTGGTAAAGCCTAAAAGAATAATTAATTAATTTTGTTGACTGTGATATCAAAAGAATAGTCAGGATTCAAACAACTAAATTTTTTGTAAATAACCTACATATTAAATAAGAAAAAGTTAATATTAAAAATAACCCCAGCATAACAGAAATGCTGTACCCGAGAAATCAGAAAGAAAGCTGCAAGTATGCGGTAATATAGTAATAAAAAGCTGGATAATCAGCTCTTACAGAAGACCATCATTTTTCGATTAAGGTATTCGAATGAAAAGCATGTATAGTCGCATCACCATAAGGTAATAAAAATGGTATATCTAAGGCGTAAATAAAAATAAATAATGCCAGCAAACAAACTGGTAAAAAATCTCTCCAACTCTTCTTGTTATAAGTCATACGTTGTAAAAAGTTTTTTCTTAAAATGGTCTTTGCTTAATATATAAGGTAAATTACAAGAAACAGCTTCATTATACAAGTAATTATGGGAGGACAAAGAAATGATTTTAATTACCAATTTTTCCAAAGAAGTAAAAAGATTAGAAGGCGCACAAACATCCCTCAATCAATCAGTATCATTACACAAAACACACATATTACAAGAAATGCCCTCCAAACAAACAATTCATTGACCTTCGAAAATAGATGGAACTATCAAATATTCGGAATGTCTCATTAGATCGATCTTTTGTTTGTTGGAAATAGTTCAATGAAGAAATACCTTATCCGATAATCAAAGATAAGCTATTTTTTCTTTACAGAGATCAAAAAGCGTACCATCCCCAACAATATCCAAAGTAAAATTATACCCACGATTCAAAAGTTCTTTTACAAGATATAAGCAAAAAATTGGATTTTTCCTTGCATCTAGACGTCAAACAAAGAGAAGGGAGAATTTTTTTCTATTAAAGTTTTTTTGCCCTAAAGAAGCGATATTACAAAAATTCTCTAAAATAGATATTTTTTTTGAATCCACTTTGTAATGCTGTACAAGTGCATTTTTAGTTGACTGAGAGACTGTTATAATTCTATCACTAAAATGATACAAAAAATTTTCGAAAGGAAAAAATAAATATTTATACCATTGTTTCATGAAGTGAATTTGTTGATAGTAAGTATGATGACAAGTACAGTACACCTTTCAGGAAGAAAAAAATGGAAAAAATATAACACCTCATGGTCAGGTATGGATATTTAAAATATCAAAATGCCATCTACGGAAAAGTGAAATTAATTGCCACTTAAGACTAGCTAAAATTTGTCGAATTACACTCGAGTTATTTAAAAAGTAAATTTTCTTAGGAATAAAAATAAAAACATTGCTTTTTTCCTTTAAAAAAAATTCCAGAGTTTGTATGTGTTGACTTAATCATCACTTAACTCTTCTATACTCTGATGTAAAAATTGCAATATTATATTTAGACGACATAAAAATTATTTAATAAAATATATAAAATATTGAAAAAACATCAGCAGAATATGCCTAAATCAAGAAATTTTATTTAAACCTGTCTTCACAGGATGATAAAGAGTATTAGACTTCAATAAAAAATAATGCTGAGGCCTGACACGAAAATCACCTAGCGCAGTAAAAATGACAGGGTAATTTTTATAAAATAGCCCAACACGATCATCCGGCACATGAGATCCTTGTCATCCTAGCTGGCTTAGTTTACATTTATAATAGGACAATCCGCTCGGCAAAATAGCTTCGTAGATCCCTTGCCATCACTCTAAAATTAAACGTTCAGCTATCGTGATTCATTTGGACGAAATACGAAAAGATGATAGAAGCGCGCGAAAGGTATTATTTTCTCCAATATCAAATGGGGGCTTAAAACTATCCCACCATATCCACTTTCGTGCACCAGGATGACCAATATTGTAGAGGTTTATTGATATAAGATCCGAGTCATCATTTATAGTGGACATAATAACTTCCAACCAGTTTCCAGTATATATCACGTCATATTCAAAATACCAATGGTAGTCATAATTATTAAATTGTTTATTTATAAAAACTGGCAAATAATGAAGATGGTTAGAATATCCTCGCGTTTTACCATCAGAACCATAACCATATATTGCATTGATATCAAAAAATATAGTCACATTTTGGTATTTTTTCGGAACAGCAAGGTTGCTAGGAGCACAAATAAATACATCGGATATTCATCGTATGTCATTGACAATTTTTAAGAATCTTCTTTCAACATCATGATTAAATATATGTGTTATAAAAAAAATTGCATGCCCCTTGAGTTTTGCAATGTCAGCGTTAGTGGGCATAAATTTAAAAAATAAAGAAAAATTAAAAAATTTTTAATAACTATTCAAAATCATCATTAAGAATAAATATATTTTCTCAATTAATATAAACTTGATAATTAAAACCACTCAGTGCATCAAAAAGAGCTTTAGAGCATCCTGGATTAAAGCGATCATGAGTTTCAATAATAAGAAGATGCACATTTTTTATCCAAACGCATTCTTTTGTATTTGAAAAAATAATTTTTTCCGCACCCTCGATATCAATTTTTAAGATATCAATTTTTTGAACAGAAAATTGTCACATAAGGGATGATAAAGAACGTGCCCTAACGTTAGATTGAGAGTCATCAATAGTTGGCACAAATTGATATGCACAGGGTAAAACATTTGTATCCAAAACTCGCAAACAAGTATCCTCATCCCAAATAGCATACTGAAAAGTTTTAATATTGAGAATACTAGACGTACAATTTTGCAAATAATTAAAATTATTCTTTTCTGGCTCAAAAGCATATATAGAAGCATTAGGGTACTTAAGGTGAAAAAACATAGTAGCTAAGCCAACATTAGCTCACAGATCAAAAATCATAGTGGGTTCTTTAAAGGCAAATGGCAATTCATATTCTCCGTTAGTAAATATCTGAAGAAACATATTTCTATCTGACTTATTAAACCTAATACGAATGCATGAAAAAATTGGAAAACGGATAATAAATTTAATATATTGTTTTAAAAAAAAATATCAGCTAATGAGTAGATAATAAAAATACATATTACTTTCTTAATACCTCAAATCATTCAATAAAAAGAGAATCTAGGTTACAATCAAGAAAATCCTGTATTGCTTGTCTCGGTGACATAACCATAGCGCGTCAGTGTAAATTAAAAGATGTGTTAACAACAACGCCATATCACGTTAATCGTTTCATCTCTAGAAGTAATCTGTAATAATTAGAATTATCAATTTCCTCCACAAATTGCGGCCTTGCTGTTCCATCAATATGGCACGCGGAAGGAAGCAAATCTTTGATTTCGTCTTTAAAACGAAAAGCCATAGTCATATGTTTATTTGGATATGAATTCTTAAATAATCTTTCTCTTTCTGATTCAAGAATAGAAGGGCAAAATGGTTGAAAATAAGGACGTCTCTTAATACTAAGATTCATTTTTTCTCTTATTTTATCATCACGTGGATCGGCTACTATACTTCTGTTTCAGAGCGCCCTTGGACCAAATTCCATTTTTCCCTGAAAAATTGCAACAATTTTTCCTTCTGACACCATCTGAGCAGCGATTTCAGGCCATTTATCACTTTTGTCAGACCAAAGGACTCTGTCTGACGACTTATTTAACTCAGCTAGAACTTCCATACGGGTATAAGCAGGCCCCCAATATGGCATAACTTCCTTATGTAACCATGATAAATCGTTTCATCGTCTCGAAGCTTCAAGAATAGCTGGACCAAATGCAGTTCAATCATCGCCCATAGCTGGAAAAATATAAATATTTTTAAATGGAGTTCTTTCATATATATGAAGATTCATAATAACATTTGCCGTAACACCACCTGATAAACACAATCTTTCTATTGGATATTTTTTATAAACAGCATTTAAATAATCAACCACAGTGTCTTCAAGGAATTTTTGTACAGTTGCAGAAAAATTTTCTCTTCATATTTTGAATAATAATTGTTTAAGATAATAACGATTATGAATCTTTTTTATTATGTCCATATTGCATTGCCATTTTAAACCATCTTCATCTATTCAATAAGCATTTTTGCAAAGTCAATAAAACTCAAGATCATAGGTTCAATAAGCTGCAAGCGCTTCGACTTTACCCTCATCTGAATCCATTTGAAATCAAAGAGTTTCCGTAAATAAATTATATAAAAAGCCAATACTCGAAAAGTTTTCTGGTCTAAATCGTACAGTTTTTGATTCAGATATCATCTCAATACCTTTAGGGGTTCAAATCCAGAGAGAAGAATATTCATTCTCACCGAGTCAGTCTAAAACAAAAATGAGGGATTTTCTTCAGAAAAACGGTGAAAAAAAATAACTAGGTAAGGCATGACATAGGTGATGCTTATGCCAACTAATTTTTTCTTTTAGAAAAAATGAAAAAAAATGAAAAACTCTTTGGAACAAAAGATTTCATAGAAAAAATGGGGCTCTGAGAAGTTTAAAAAAATAATAAATATGGCTTAATTTGCTTTTGGATAATTTACCGGTATTTAATAAATGACGGATTCTTTCTGAATTGTAAAATTCAAAAAATCTTCTGTTATAGAGAAGTTTATGGTAGCTTTTGTACAAAAAAGAATGGTGCACCGAATTATTAGGTAAGTATCATATTCATTCAAAAAATTGTAAAATACTACCCGAATCATGCTTTACGCGTGTTATTCGTTCGGTAGATATACCAAAAAGTTTCTTTCGCGCAGCATCAATAAATACATAAGAACTATCATGAGTAAAAATTTTAAAACCTTCGGTAATATTTTTGTCTCAGGAAAGAAATTTTAAAGGAAGAAATAATCACATATGATAATAAACAACTGTTTTCTACATTCTATTTACAACTCTTTAAACTCAAAGTTATTTAATGAAAAAAGTAGTAATCAAAACTTGGAATAGCCAATGGCGTTAATTAGCTAAATTTTCAATTTATATAATTCTTGCAAAAGGTTTATCCACGTATCGGGACGATTATTGGAAATAAGATAATCTTTATCTGATAGTCTTGATCATAACCCGTCAATATTGTTGCTAATAATATCTAATCAATAGAATTGAGCTTCTAGAAGTACTAATCCAAATCCCTCCAAATCATTCTGGATATGTAGATTTGGCATGACAAAATAATCACTCGATATAAACAATTTAGCTTTAGTAAGCTCATCCACCTTTCCTACAATCGAAACGTTATTTAAATTATGCTGGTTGATAATTTTTCTATAGACTCACTCGAAAGATCAAAATCATGCAAGAATATAATAAAATTTTTGACTATCAATTACTGACATAACTCTTTGTAAGAACCAATGAAATCATTTTCGCTCGATCCATCTCCCAATAGAAAAAAGAATTATTTTATCTCCCGAGTTTTCTATTCATAAATTTTTCAAAAATACCCCTATATCAAATTCTCCTGGGTCAGTAAAAGTAATAGTATCAAGTGTATGAGTCACAAGAGTAATTTTTGATGCAGGAATTCATCTTTTGAAACACTCTAGACGAGAATTTTCACTTATAACATAGATTTCATCCATCTTCGCAATAATCTTGGGAATAACAGATTGATATATCTTTCTATCCCAAACTATATCAGTACCGTGTACAGTAATTCTAGTCTTTACGCCTGTCATTTCCCCTAAAAAAAATGAAATGAATGAAATAGAACCATCAAGACTCCAGACTATATCAGAAAGATAGCTGTGGTACCAACCAATCGTCATGCATCGTAAAGCAAACCACCCAAGTCTGTAAAACTCTGAAAAAATATAACAAAGCTTCCATAATAATTGCATTGGAGAAGAATCAGTTCATTTTTTTGTTAATAAGAACTCATTTCTCGGTCAAGCAACAATTAATTTGACTATATTGCCTTCTTTAACAAGCTGATTATAAAGGTCAAATGAATATTTCTCAATTCCCCCAATTTGAGGTGGATAATTTTTAGTAAGAAGTAAAATTTTCTGAGGCATAAAATTACCTAATAAAATATCTATATTCATTAACATTCCCTGACTTTCTTCAAATTCAATCACTAGATCTGCTCCTATTTTCAAATTTAGAATCAAGAGAACTATAAAAACCAATATGGGGATTTGCTCATTTTTCTAGATTATTACACAAGTACTTCTCATGACTCACTCCCCAACTGGTCCCACCATGATTCATCATTTGAATAAGATTTTCGTAGCTGATTTTTTTATCATTATTCACGATACTCCATGTCGATCAATACGGAATATCGAGACAGCCCTTCTCAGTTTTACCGAGGACGGCAGGTCAGAGTGCCCAGTTAAGTGCACGAGCTGTGCTAAAAGTAAATTTGACCCACTTTTTTTCATCTCATACTCTATTTCTGATAAGGATTTCTTTGCTTCCTGCATCAATAAAAGTATCATATTGGAGGAGTCATGCGAGGTTTGGATCATCGTAATTGCTCATGTCCAGAACGGGGTCAGTAGACATAGTTTCCCGCATCTGCACATACGATTTTTGGATGGGTGAATCCTCATGACCATTATTGGCATAAAACAGTGTCCAACCGCCTCCATCAGTCTGCATATCACAGAAGACTTTAGTCTCTCGTCCATCTATATCGATGGTATGCACTCCTGATTTTGGGAGAGAAAAAGTGTTTTTAAAAGTAAATATTTCCTGACAACTTTTGAGTGGAGAGAGTCAGAGCTTCTTTCGTGCCTCAGAAGCAGAGATATCGAGGATGCTCACACCTGCTCCTACACGAGTGATGATCTCCCCTGCTTTATTTCTCATCATAAGAGCTTCTTCACCGACAGAGTAGATTGTGCTTCCAGTATTTTTTTCATCCAGAATGGCAATTACCTGATATTTTGTTCCATCCGCTGAGAGAGCATATTCGTACTGTGCACCGGTCTTTGGATCGAGGAGTACATTGAGTCACAGAGTATTAAAAAAAGCAAGACCAGCTTTCCCCTGATGTACGAGAGTATCCTCACCAAAATTGATAATGATATCATCTTCTGGAAGTGGCAGCGCAACACCACGAGCGAGAGTAGTCTGGACAGATTTTTTGATGAGTTCGAGATGTCTGATACGAATATCATCATTACTTTTAGAAACTTCAGGTACCTCTCAAACAGGTACAGTTGGTTCACGAGTTGTTTTTCTGAAACCAAAAAACCAGACTCATACGGCGATGACAATAATCACTAAAATTGATGAAATCAGAATGATGATTTTTTTTTTAGAGAGAAGGAGTTGCATAATTGGATATTAAAAATCACTATCTTTCCGTCACAGTCCATTCTCAAAAACTTCTATTTTGAAGCTGTTACATGAGAGATAGGAATAAATATTTCTTTCTAAAAATAGAATAAGAAAAAACAAAAGAAACGCAATAAATCCTCCAAAAAAAACAAGAAGATTATTCTCACTATTTTCTACGGATGAAAAGGAATTGGTACCATGGTACCTCTTTTACGAGAATTTTTCATCATACCTGGTTGAGGAAAAATCAACTCAGTTGCTTCAAAGAAATCTGAACCAGAAATCTTTCCTTCAAAAATAGCTGGCCTTCATTGTCGTATTTTTTCTTTTCTTTCTCTACACTCCTCTGAAGAACAGCGAAGTTTCACTTCCCATTTTTGACCATCTGGAGTTTGTCCATGAATGATATCCCCTTCGATGCCCAAGATTCGAAGAAGTAAAGTTCCATCTTCAGGTCGTGGAAGCATATGTACAAATCAACGGCGCATAGCTCCATATCGTGGCTCAAATCGTTGCATCTGCCGGTCTGACCAATGAGCAATGCGAGTGATATAGAGTATCTCTCCCCCGACCAACGAACCAAGAACAAGAATAATGGTAATGATACCAGCATGAATACGATAACTCCTTCCCGTCTTTGAAAAGATAAAATATCCGATTGTAATTGCAAAGATAAGGCCAATACCCCACAAATATGGCAAAGCGAAAAACCAGCCATTGCCCTGAGTTTCTATCCAGTGGAGATAAGCTCTCTCAGGAAGTGAAAATTCGAGAATCATCAATGCACAGGCAAAGGATCAGAGCAGTATAGTGAGAATGCCACTACTCCACAGTCCTGCATGGAGTAAAATATACTGCCATCGAGCACGAGGGCGAATATTTTTGGTATGAATATTCTGCAAAATAGTATCACGTAACGAAGATGTTTCCGCGTATTTTGTATTTTGTATTTTGTATTTTGTATTTTTCTTAGGCATACGTAAAAAGATGAGAAAATTGTGGCTCCTGACTCAGTGCTAGAAAATGCTTTTTCGCACGATTGAGGAGGGTTCAGACCGTATTGATAGGTATTTGGAGAATATCACTGATCTCATCATAACTTTTATCTTCGAGAAAAAAAAGGAGAATCACTGTCCGGTATTTCTCTGGAAGCATATTAATAATTTGACGAACGCCTTGTCTTTGAGCATCTTCAGAGAGATGGAGTGAAATATTTTCCGTACTCGCAATTTTATCAATAAGTGCCTGACTATATTCATCATCCGCATCCAAACTGAGAGTATATTTCTTGGAAGTTTTACGGAGATAATCGACACAGACATTATGAGCGATGCGATAGAGCCAGCTTGAGAGCTTGAGACGAATATCAAAACCATTCAGTGATCGATAGGCCTTGATAAAAACAATTTGTCCGAGCTCTTCGATCTCTTCATGAGAAGATGCTGTCATACGACCAATATAGCGCAAAATCGACTCCTCAAAACGATCGATAATAAGAGAATAATTATCAGGGTTTTGGAGAGTTTTAGCTACCAACTGAGCATCTGTTAAGTTTTCTGACATGAGACAATTATAGGACAAAAGACAGAGTACAAAAGACAAAATGGAGAAGTATTTCATGAGAACCAGAAACGAGAGTCCGAGAGCAAATACTGTTTGAGCGTCGTGAATATAGAAAATAAGTTGCTGGGCTGGAGAGCGAGTTTATTTGCGCTCTAGTGATTTTGGATACTTTTGTCATCAAAAGTATCAAACGAATCAGCTGACAGGACTGGATTCCCGCCTCCGCGGGAATGACAGAAAGAGAAAAACTCCCCTGATGTTCAGGGGAGCTCACAAGAGAAATTATTCTCCACGACGACCCTCACCACGTGAGCCATGGCCCATTCATTTAGGACCCATCATACCTCCGCCCATTGGTCAAAAACCCTTACCAATTTCAGGGAGTTTGCCATTGGTCTTATAATATTCTACAAGCGTATCAAAGTGTTTCTGAAGTTTTTCATCTCAAAGTGCCTTTGGAACAACATCTTCCATACCTGGATGCTCAGCTACCATCTGTACTTTTTGAGCTTCTATAGCAGTACGAAACGCAGCAAAATCATTATTTTTCACAGCTGCTTCTATCTTTGCCTGAGCTTCAATACGTGTTTTGCGCATAGTAACCATCTTTTGAAATTCTGGCTCAGTCGGAATTTGAGCAATCATAGCATTTTTAAATGCTGTATAGTCACCGGCAGTAATAGCAGACTCAACAGCTTGGTGTTCAGTCTTTTTTGCGACCATCTGAGTAAACTGTTCTTGACTGATTTTAGCTTTCATAGTTTCTGTGAGTGCAGCGTAATTATTCGCCTCAACCGCAGTTTTCACAGCAGAAAAATCTGCACCTTTGCCCATCTTACCATTCACAGCAGCAAATGAGAGAGATCAGAGAGTGAGGATACCAATACCTGCACCTATGAGGAGAGTTTTTGTATTCATACGTTGTGGAGAGAAGATAAAAAGACAAACAAAAAAAGAAAAATTGTAGGAAGAATTATGTATGAGCAAGAGCTATACTATAGATTCAAAAGAGTGACTACTTTTTGATGCCTGTAATGGGTAATACGGAGAAAATCTCAATTTATTTCAAAAATACAAAAAAGTATTAAGTAGTAAGACTAGTTACTTGTATTACGAGAATCGCATAGGAAAAAATCTTAATACTTTGTACTTAATACAAGAAGTCATAAGTCTTGTAACTATTATAGAACCATCACCCCATCATCTTCATCAGTTTGAACGAGCTCGTATGCTATTCCTTGTTCTCCTAAGTAGTCATGAAATCCCTCCATTTTCCAGCGATATTTGATGGCATCATCGATGATAATAATACCATTCTCTCCTAAAAGTGGTCTCGAAAGATCAAAAAATTCTCGTGTCATACGAAAAGCTCCATCAATAAATATGAAGTCGAATTGTTGTTTGGGCACATCCGCCAAAGTACTCTCAGGGTTGAAACAAACAACTTCTTTTGCTCCAGCAAGAAAAGCAGGAAGTATTTCTCGTGCGTCAGCATAATAGAGGGAAAATTGACCGATTTTTTCTTGATTCACTTCTGAAGTTATTTTTGGTGGTAAATCTGCTGGAAAAAATCCTTCATTTTGAATTTTGAATTTTGAATTTTGAATTGAAGAAAATATTTGGATATTATACCTCAACTCTTCAAAAGCATGCCTCGAACATTCTATCGAAGTAATATGAGCATCAGGGCAAGCAAGGGCAAGCATCAGGGTAGAAAATCCATTTGCAGGACCAATTTCAAGAATATTACTAATGCCCTTATTTTGAAGCATTTGAAGAAAAAAATCAGCTGTATTCCAGGAAATATTCGGAATATTTCTTTTTTGGCCCATTTCTCGCATTTTTTCAAGAAAAAGAGCCAGATCTGGCACGACTCATTGAAGTATTTTTTGTTTTGAAATATGCGTCATGATGAACTTTTATAAAAAAATATCTGGTCTTAATACTTAATACATAATACTTACTACTTGATAAGTATGCTAAGGATTTGCAAAAAAGGTCAAATTCTGATACCATAAGAGTATGATACAAAATCAGACAAAATGAAGTGATAACGGAACAGAAGATTATTTTCTCAATCTTTTAGTCAAAAAGCATATTATAGATCGAGAAATACACGATCTCATTGATGTCGTAGAAAAAAGCAATCTCCATCCTGATTATCAATTTCTGATCAAAAAAACTCTCTTTGGAGAGAGAAATATCTATATCGAGAATTGGTGAACACTTGAATCAAGTCTCATCGATATAATTAAAAGTATCAATATCAGAGAAAACAGGGTGAAAGAATACGGTATCGTATTACAAGTAATGCTTCGTGTTGTCGAGGAAGTTTTTGACGTTGATGATGAACATATGTCCATTTTTCTTATGTCAGAAGAAAAAGAAGATATAGAACACCGACTCATCATCCTCATAAAAAAAGTACTGGATTACATAGAAGCTGGGCTAAAAGAGATGCTCTCTACGATGAATAATTTAGAAGAACCAATAATAGATGGTCAGGTTAAAAAAGAATGTACGGTCATACAAGATACACTCGCACAGTATTCTCTACTCGTTCTCGAATCAGAATGAAACCATATCAGAGAGCTGCAACTTGGAATAGAAACAGTGGTTGCAAGAATCAAAAAAAATAAAAAGAACTTGGGGAGAATGAGATAATAACAACTATGTATATAGAGCTATAACGGTCCACTCCTGGTATTTACTCTTCAGAAAAATCTGTACAATAACAACCCATGAGTACTTACACCATCACATGATGAGCCCAAACTTCTGGAGAAATCTGGGTCAGTGGGTCCAAAAATGCTACACTTCCGATGATTGCCAGTACGCTTTTTTTCGACACAGCAGAGCTCACCAATGTCCCTGATATTTCTGATGTCCATCTGATGAAAAACATCATGGAAAGCATGGGCTCAAAAGTATCATTTCAAAATAACACTTTCTCCGTCGATAATAGTCAACTGTCTCTCACAAACCTCAAACAAGAACTTTTCAAAAAAGCACGAGCAACATACTATTTCATACCTCCTTTGCTCGCAAGATTTGGAGAAATATCACTCACCTATCCGGGAGGGTGTAATCTCTGAAAGCGCCCAATTGACGGTATAGTAAAAGGGCTTGAAAAACTCGGTTATATGAGTAGCCAAGAAGAAGAAATACTTTCTTTCAAGTGAAAAAGTTATAAAGATGATATCACAGTAAATGCGTATTTCTCCGTAGGAAGCACGATAGTACTCCTCCTCACAGCGCTGAAGCGAACAGCAATCACAAAAATAGAACTAGCTGCTTTTGAACCACATGTGATGAATATCGTCGATATTCTCCGTGATGCAGGAGCTGATATTGCTCTCCGGTATGACCATACTATTATCGTGAAACCTGTGGAGCTCAAAAAACACCTCACAGGAAAAGTCATCTGAGATTATCTCGTCGCTGGTACTTTCTCCATCATTGCTGCCCTCACAGCAAAAAACTTTATTGATATCCACGATGCACGTATAGAAGATCTCTCAGCATTTCTCCATACTATTGAAAATATGGGAGTAAAATATGAGAAAAAATGAGACATCTTGCGTGTCTACCGTGCACATTCACTTACACCGACAAAACTCCAGACGAATATCTATCCTGGATTTCCTACCGATCTCCAATCTCCGACTTCGATTCTCATGACCCAAGCAGACGGTGTGAGTACCATTCAAGAAGTACTTTTTGAAGGTCGACTCAACTGGCTCGTAGAACTCGAAATGATGCGTGGACATATCGCACTTATGAATCCACATGAAGCGATGATTTTTTGAAAAACTCCACTCCGAGGAGCAAAAGTATCGAGCTGGGACCTGCGCTCTGGAGCAGCTATGCTTATCGCTGGTATGATAGCTTCAGGAAGTACAGAACTCGATAATGTCTCTCACATAGAACGAGGATACGAAAGCTTCGTTGAAAGACTCCAAGGTATTGGAGCAAAAATTGAGAAAAAGTAGTAAGATATACTACTTATATTAAGACAATGAAAACCGTGATCTTAATACTTTTAATGATGCCCTCAGTTCTTTGCTTTTTGTACAATCAGTCTCTTTCATTCAATAATAGTTTTGAATTCTTTAATGCCAATTTGACCGAAAAAGGCAGAACCTAGGCCAGCAAAACCACTCATCTCACGAGCATAGGCCATTTTCTTATCATCATCCAAAAGACCAACCTGCTGGTTGGTTTTGGAGAGAATGTCACGTACTCATGATGTCATGCAGAAGTATTAAGTATTAAGATAGATTGTATTAAGACCGTAGCTTTTTGCAAAAAACAGAGAGCATATTACCTAATTCTCCAAGCTCATTCATAATTTTTGTAGAAAGCTCTTTTTCAATATAGCCCAACCTCTCAGAAAGTGCAATAAACGTCATGACTTCATTAGTAGATCAATGAGCTATTCAGATAAAATGAGCAAAATCTTTGTCAGTACTACGAGCAGATCATTCTGCTATATTTGCCGGTATACTACTTATAGCCCGTCTGATTTGACTTGTTAATCAAAAAATCTCTTCTTTCGGGAATTTTTTTGTAGTTTCGTACATCAAAACTGTAAGATCTAAAGACCTCTTCCAGATAAGTAATTTCTGAAAATCATGAGCCATATATCTTAATACTTAATACAAGTAACGCATCTTAATACTATTTAGCAGTCTTTTCTTCCTTTTCAGGTTTTACTGCTCACACTTTACCAGATTTGATTTCTTTCTCAATTTTATCCATAACTTTTGGATGTTCAAGCATATACTGCTTTACATTATCACGCCCTTGACCAAGTTTTTCAGTTTCATACGTATAAAAAGCACCTGATTTTCCAATGAAACCTTTCTCAACTCCGAGATCAATAATCTCACCAACTTTTGAGATACCTTCGTTGTACATGATTTCCAGCTCTGCTTCACGGAAAGGTGGAGCGATTTTATTCTTGACGACTTTGACACGAGTCACATTTCCAAGTATCTTTTTGTCATCGCCAGTACCAGACTCGATCGCTTCACGACGACGAATATCAACGCGCTGGGAAGCATAAAATTTGAGAGCATTTCCTCCTGTTGTGGTCTCAGGATTTCCAAACATCACACCGATTTTCATACGAAGTTGGTTGATAGCTATAAGGAGACATCCTGATTTACTAATAGCACCAGTAACTTTTCGAAGTGCCTGAGACATAAGACGCGCCTGGAGACCCATATGAGAATCTCCCATGGACCCCTCTATTTCAGCTTTTGGTGTTAGAGCAGCCACCGAATCGAGAACAATAATGTCTACAGCGCCCGAATGAACGAGGGCATCAATAATTTCCAGGGCTTGTTCACCGTAGTCTGGCTGAGAGATGATAAGTTTTTTGATATCGACACCGAGCTTGGCAGCATACTGAGGATCGAGAGCATGTTCTGCATCGATAAATGCAGCCGTACCTCCATTTTTCTGTACTTCAGCAATAGCATGGAGGGCGAGTGTTGTTTTACCTGAAGATTCTGGACCAAATATTTCAACGATACGACCTTTTGGGTATCATCCACCGAGGGCTTCATCGAGTTTCAGTGAGCCAGAAGAAACCATCTCTACTGGGATATGGGGTTTTTCGCCCATGACCATCACGGCTCCAGCGCCATATTGTTTTTCGATCATTTTGAGTGCGGCCTGGAGAGCTGCTTTTTTGTTCTCATCCATAAAATTAAGAGAGTTAATATCGAGGAACTAGCACCTGGATAAAAAAATAATTTTACAACTAGTTAGGGAGAGTATAGACACCTATTTTCAAATTTCAAGTAATTCCGTAAATTCTTGATAATGACTATTGGATAAGTTAATATATTATAATACTTCTCGCCTCCTGCGAAACAGAAATAGGTTTTTAGGGGAATGACTGTCTGAGCGGGATGAAAATAGATATTCAGATGAACCTGGTCTATAGCGAGTTTCAGTTCCCCCCAAATGCTTTTGGTACTTTTGGCAACAAAAGTACAAAGAAATAAAAAGCATCTGGCCTGAATTCCGCCTAACTCAAACTGAGTTCATGCTAAGATTTCCCCTTCGGCAAGCTCAGGACTTGGCTGGAATGACGGGGACAAAAACATTATTTTACAAGTATTCTCTTGTAGTGTTCCCGTAGACTCTCTTCTGTCCCATAAGAAATCTTTTTACCTTTGCAGGTTTGGCAGACAAATTTCATTTTTTTGAGATCTGGCCTCTCTGTTTCGACAAATTTTTTGCAATCATGACAAAAGAAAACAATAGCTCCTCGATCAGGGTTAAAGGTTATTTTTTCCTTCCCATATGTAGAGACATTGACGAGATCACTCTTGATACCGTAAAAACCGGAATATTTCCCTTCTGGAACTGGTGGTATGGGTTCGGTCATAAATTCTATAGGTTAAGGAAGGAGGATAAGCTATACCAATGGATTATAAAATTCATTCGTTAATCTGAACCTTATTGCTGAAGCTTTGAGTATTCTAGAGATATGAAGATTTTTCTCGTGTCAAAGATTATTGACAAAATATATATAGCAATAGTATTGATATACTTTAGTGATTAAAATACATGTATGAAACCACATTTTGAGCACGCGGATCATCTAAAAATACGAGATGAAAAAGCTAAATTAAAAAGAGAAGCTTCTATGGTGCCCAGCGATTGAAATGTGGACACAGGGTCGAGGATACACAGAGTACTAAATGGAGACATTTCGTTTATTTTTGATGGAGTATTGACGAGATTGAGGACAGGTGACCTTACCCAGAGTGTACGAGCAAATGTACGAAAAATGGCTGGAGTGTATGGTAAAAAACCAAAATTAGTTGAAAGTGACCTTGACGTTGTTGAAGAAGAAGTTGAACTTTCTCTCTCAGAAATACGTGTAGCTCTCTGAAAAATTTGAGAATTAGGGGTTACAGAAGGTTTTGGAAGACATCTGGCACTAATTTATGAGACTGTAATCAAATATAGTCGCACTAAGAAGAGATTTACTGATAGTGCTTTTAGTTTGTGAGAAACCGAGGATGAAGCGGTGAGGAATTTATTTGAGCAGCTAAGAGCGGCTATAAAAGCGGGGTATACAGTACAAAATGTTGCATCTTGAATGACATTTGCCTGGAATGGCACTTCATTTGAAGAAGTCGCTCAATAGGTCTTTTGTAAAGCACTTTAGCACATAAAACCTTGCTAAAAGGGAGTTTTTTGTATACTTCTCCGCATAGCTAAAGTACAAGTAAAAGTTAAAGAATGGATTATAAAAACCTCTCTTTACCTTTACCATTATCTTTAACTCTTTCCTTACAAAAAAACTATGTCTGAAACTGAAACTACTGTCATGAACGATGTCCGCCGAGATATCAAGTTTGAAATGGAGAATTGCTACCTCGATTATGCGATGTCCGTCATCGTCTCTCGTGCGCTTCCTGATATCCGTGATGGATTGAAGCCAGTACACCGAAGAATCCTCTATGCGATGCACGATCTCTCACTGCACTCAAGTGCGAAATATCGTAAATCAGCGAAAATAGTCTGAGATGTACTCGGTAAATATCATCCTCATGGTGATCAGTCAGTCTATGATGCTATGGTTCGTCTGGCTCAGCCATGGGCACTTCGCTATCCTCTCGTTGATGGTCAGGGAAACTTTGGTTCTGTCGATGGAGATGGCCCCGCTTCAATGCGTTATACAGAAGCGAAAATGACCAAGATCAATGATGAAATGATGGCAGATATCAAGAAAGAGACAGTTGATTGGAGACCAAACTATGACGCAAGTGAAGAAGAACCAACAGTATTACCAGCAAAAGTGCCAAATCTCCTCCTGATGGGTTCTGTGGGTATCGCCGTCGGTATGGCGACCAATATCCCTCCTCACAATCTCCGTGAAGTCGTCAGTGCTCTCCAATTCGTCCTCAAACACAAAGAAAGAGAAAGTATCACCGTTGATGATCTCATGGAATTTATCAAAGGACCTGATTTCCCAACAGGTGGTGTTATCTACAACCGTGCAGATATTCTCTCAGCATATGCTACTGGTCGTGGCTCTATCATCCTCCGTGGAAAAGCTGTGATAGAGGAAACAGCTGCAGGTCGTCCGGTGATTATCATCAATGAGCTTCCATACCAGACAACCCCTTCGAGCATCGTCGAGCAAGTCGCACATCTTATCACAGAAAAAATCGTGAATGGTATCGCAGAAGTCCGTGATGAATCAAACAAAGATGGTATCCGAGTCGTCCTCGAGCTCAAACGTGATAGCTTCCCTCGTGAAGTATTGAATCAACTCTTCAAACTCACAGGACTCCAGTCATCGTTTGCCTACAACATGATTGCATTGACAGATCGTGGTCTCCAACCAAAACTCTTCAATCTGAAAGAAATCCTCGAAGAGTTCCTCGTTCACCGCCAAGAAGTCATCAAACGCCGTACCACCTACGATCTCCGCATCGCAGAAGAGCGTGCACATATCTTAGAAGGTCTCAAAATCGCTCTCGATAACATCGATGAGGTCATAGAAACCATCAAAAAATCAAAAGATCGACAGGATGCAAGCGATAAACTCCAGACAAAATTCAAGCTCTCAGAACGCCAAGCAGTGGCTATCCTCGAGATGCAACTCCAACGTCTCTCCGGTCTCGAGCGAAAGAAAATAGAAGATGAACTGGCTGAAAAACTCCTCACCATAGCAGATCTCAAAGACATCCTCGCCAAGCCAGAACGTGTCGATGCCATCATCTCTGATGAACTCACAGAAATCAGTGATAAATATGGTGACGAACGTCGAACAGAAGTACACAGTGCTCCTCTCGGACAATTTAGCGCAAAAGACACTATCCCAAACGAAGAAGTCATTATCACGCTCTCAAAACAGGGGTACGTAAAACGTCTCAAAGCCGGAACTTACCGCACACAAAAACGTGGTGGTATGGGTGTGGCAACAGCGACCAAAGAAGAAGATGAGATACAGATTCTTCTCTCAAGTAACAATCACGATGATCTCTGGTTCTTCACTTCAACTGGTCGAGTATTTCAGCTCCCAACGTATGAAATCCCCGAGTTTTCGAGAACAGCAAAAGGATCACCAATTGTGAACTTTATCTCTCTCCAACCGACTGAGTCAATCTCCACGATTTTAAATGCTCAAGAGGCAACAAAACCATTCCTTTTCTTCGCAACCACTGATGGTACAGTAAAACGTCTCGAGAGAACTGAAATCACTAATATCAGATCATCAGGTCTGATTGTGATAAAAGTCGAAGACGGCAATTCACTCGGTTGGGTTTGCCCTACGAGTGGCTCAGATATGATGCTCCTCGTCTCAAATGAAGGACAAGCTATCCAATTCCCAGAAACTGATGTCCGTGCGATGGGTCGCTCTGCTATGGGTGTCCGTGGTATCCGTCTCAAAGGCAAAGATACGCTTGTCACAGCTTCAGTTGTCTCAAAAGACATGAAATACGTCTTCACTGCCTCAAGTCGTGGTCTCGGTAAGCTCTCCGATATCGAGGATTACCGTTCACAAGGGCGTGGTGGAAGTGGCGTCAAAGTCAGCTCGGTTACGCCAAAAACTGGGAAAATCATCTCAGCAACTATGCTCACAGAAGATGATCGAAAAACAGCAGATTTCCTTCTCGTGACGAAATCCGGACAAACAGTACGCATGCCTCTCAAAGACGTCCGTCTCACAGGCCGTGTCGCCCAATGAGTCATCCTCACCCGTCTCAAAGACGATGATGCAGTCACGTCTATGAGTATCGTGCGAGAAAGAGAAGAGGAAGAAGAGTTAAAATAAAATTTAATCATTTTCCGGTTTACCCTTCTTGCTATGAAGATATTGTAAAATAAGTCTTACATGTTCTGAAACTAAAAAATTACCATGCCCGTATCTTCAATGGGACATCCACATATACTCTCGATCTGGTGACATTTCCCTATTAGGAACAAGTATTGGATCAGATGAGGTTTCCTTCATATACGTAAGTAAAAAAAGTCGTTCAAGAGCTGATGCATATCAAAATCAACTAAAATTTCTCTTATGATTAGTAAATGGATAAAATTCTGTATATGATAGACTATGGTTTAAATTTAATTTTAGATTTATGTAGCCAATAGTAGTACATCTTGAGCTGAATGATCGTGCCAAAAAACTATATGTCTCCCCAGGAAAAACACGGAAAGATGCCAATAAAACAGTACTTTCTTCTGAATCTCAAGACTCTCTAGATCTTATGATGATATTTACTTGGGAGATCGTATTATATTGCAAAGCGAAAACTAAATTTCTATCAGACACATCGATGACAATTCATGTTTTTGAAACATTCATACAAATATTATGAATATATATTTAATTTGTCAATATTATTATTTCGTAAGTAAAAAAAGAAAAATATACTAAATACATAATTTCTATTCTATGCAAGAAACAATCCAAGAGGGGGGGGTGGATCTAAATCTGAAAGAATCAATAGGGGAAAGAAAATTTTACTGGCAAAATCGTTACGAACGTGCTCTACGTTATCCTGATTTAATAAGTACTCGGGCTGTTTCTAGAACATGTATTCCGTTGGCAATAAGAGACAGACTACAAGAAGAGGGTTTTGATGAAGAATCTATATGACTTATTTTGTGAGAAATTCCTTCCGAATATCCTGATCATGAAACTTGAGCATAGTATTTGAGATCACCACTCACCAGGGCTTGCCAAGACGCTCGTAGGATTTCATAGTGCGAGGGATCCAAATATATTTGATCACCCCTTCAAATAAAGACAAAAGACAAAAGACAAAAGACAAAATATCAAAAAATCCTCCATTGTGTACTTTGTACTTTGTACTTTGTATTTGAAAACTATTTGCCTCCATAAACCGCTCATACGTTCCATTCTTATCCACGAGCGGCACCAGCGTACAAATCCACTTATCCAGATAAGGATCATCGGGTTGAAGTCTGATTGAATCAAAATTCATCGCTTCTTCTGTGATAAAAAACGAGAGGCAAAATTTATTCTTCGTTTTTTTTATATATTCTGGACTTCATTTTACCAAACCATGAGTATTTCTGCGTCGTAATCAAAAAATAGAGGTTATAACAGTCACAATAAAACGCCCTGCCCAGAGATTTCCCTTTTTCGTGACAATAAAGAGATCAATATCAGAATTTGCATCTGCTTCGCCCATCACACGAGAATTACAGAGGGCAATCATCTGGATTTGAGGAAAAATACCAATGAGTCGAATCGCCCAATGATGAAGAAATGTTGGAAACAAAGAAGAACTCATAACAGCAGTAGTATATGAAAAATCTAGGAATCTTTATACACTCATCATTTGATATGTTCTCTCACTGCCTGTATATCAATCTGCTGATGCTCTCCGTTCAGTAAACTTTTGTATCTGATTAAGTCATACGGATTCACGACGTTTACTTCGAGACATTCGACGACCATTTTTTGGTGAGAATTAAGATTGGCAGGCATTGGTAACCATTGCTCTAATATATCGTCAAAAAGTTTGATCTGAGATGCCCCTCATATATCTATCTCTTGACCAAAATAGTTGAGAGTTATGAGCTGGAGATCCCACTTTTCATCAATCCATTGAGCTGGACCAAAGATAATATACTCACGGACATCGGCGAGAATTTTCTCAAAATCGCTTTCAGCAATATCAATGTCGATATCATTAACCCGACGATTAGATCAATAAAGATGTGCTGAGAAACCGCCTGAAATAATGTATGAAACATTATGTTTATTGAGGATGGTAATTATCCAATGAAGTGCATTTATGAGCGTATGATTCATAAAAATAGAAAATTTACATTTCGTTTCCTCTGAGCACCCACCGATCCATCTCTGTGATCCTCACTCAAACAAGATTTCCGAGATGGATTTTTTCATTTTTTGGAACGAAAACTTCTTTGAAGTTCCTGGTTCGGCCAGAAATAGTTCCATCCTCCTCATCAATTTTTGAGACAAGAATGATTTCTTCACGACCGAGCATCAGCTGATTGCGTTCTTGAATGATTTCAAACATCAAACTGTTTAAACGGTCCCAGCGGTGCGCTTTGACCTCTGCAGGTACTTGTCCCAGCATCCGAGCAGCATATGTCTGTTTACGTGGCGAATAACGGGCAATATAGGCATAATCAAACTGGCATTCACGGAATGCTTTCATGGTATTTTCAAATTGTTCATCAGTTTCACCTGGAAATCCTACGATGATATCTGTCGAGATACCGAAAAGTGGGTCACGTGAACGCAGATAGTCGACCTGTGCTTTGAAATCTTCATAGGTATGTTTACGGTTCATTTTTTTGAGTACATCATTATCACCAGACTGGAGCGCGAAGTGGAGAAAATGACAACATTTCTCAAGGTCGAAATGAGCATCGAGGATATCGCGCGTCATATCGTGAGGATTGGACGAAGTGAATCGGATGCGATCGAGTCATGGGATTCAATTTAATTCGCTGAGGAGTTCTCGGAAGGGAGTGGTCTGAAACACCTCCTTCTTGAAGGAGGTACCCGAGCTTTGCGAGGGGGGAGGATTTGTTCATAATAAATCCCCCTGTCCACTGGTGTGGACATCCCCCTTCAAGAAGGGTGTTTTTTCGGATATTTCTTTTACCCCCACCCCACTATTCCACTTCAACTCATCCGAATTCCACAAAGATTTTCTTGTTTCTTTACCATATGAATTCACGTTCTGGCCGAGCAAAGTGACCTCCTTTGCTCCTCCATGTTCGACAACTTCGACACACTCCTGGACAATCTCCTCCTGAGGCCGAGAAATCTCATGTCCACGGGTGTAGGGAACGATACAAAAAGTACAGTAGTTATCACATCCAGTCTGAATAATGACATTCGCACTTTTCGAAGCATCTCGCTCTTGTCTGACACGGAGGTACGACTGAAAATTGTCATCCTGACCTATATCCTCCGCGTACATGATAGACAGAAGCGTCGTCAGAGATCCTATTTCTTCAATACGAACGACAAAATCTATGGTATCAACACGATTAAAAAGTTCGTCGTCAGAGTTAAACAACGTTGGATGTTCAACGTTTAACGTTCAACGTTTAACGTTCAAATCAAGTAACTCTATCTTAGTCGTATTCTTCCTCCCCTGATAATCATAGTATTTTTTATTCAGCCCTGTCTTCCTCGTCATACATCAAGTTAATCCGACTTTAATATCCCTGCCAGATTTTTGGCGAAGTTTGTCTATCTCTTCCACATACCCAAATACCTTATCTTCGCCTTTCTGGCGAACAGAACAGGTATTGAAGATGATGATATCTGCTTCTTCCCATGTGTCGACCTTCGACAATCACGCTTGAGCCAAGAGCATATGAATCTTTTCGCTATCAGCATGATTCATCTGACAACCAAAGGTCTGAATGCAAAATTTCCTTTGAGTAGGATTTTTTTGAAATGCCTGTCTCAGAAGAGCTAATTTTTGTGTGTCGATCGTGAGTGTCATAATACGATTACTTTTTCGTTCTCGCTACAAATATCATCACGATGATGAGAAATACACCACCAAAAATCTGAAATGTATCAGGTGTCTTATGTTGGACAAAGATGTCGATGATAAATCCTGTAATCGGAAATGCGAGTTCAAAAATACTGGCACTCGTCGCATGGACATGTTTGATGCCACGATAATACATCGTCGTACCGAGAACACCTGAGAGCAAGGCAACGCCAGCAATAAGTGTTAATGTTTGAACGTTAAACGTTCATTGTTGACCAGCTTCGATTCCAAGAAGTGAGAAAATACCAAGAGCTATGACGCCAAGTATAGCGACCATCCCGAGACGAAAAGCCGTCATCGTGCGTGCCTTATACCCCTGATGGGAGAGAAAACGTGAGAAAACCGTCGCAGAACCCCAACAAAGAGCAGCAATAAGTCCAGCTCAGACAGCTCGAGCTGTATCACTCCCTAAATCTGGCAAATGAAGACCTTCTTTTCAGAAGCTCAAAAAATATGCTGATATAATAGCCAATAATGCGAGAGGATAAAAGCTCATCTTTGGTCTCTCACCAAGAAATATCAGAGCTGCAAGGATGGCAAAAAGTGGTTGTAATTTTAACAGTAAGAAAAGAACACCAAATGAACTATAATTCACATGCGCCATGGCCCAAGTAAACGCATACGTCCCGATAAGTCCTGAAAAAAATGCTACTCCAACAAGGGCAAACCATGCCTTTGTCGACAATTTCGGAAATCGTAAATGCTTTATCCCGATAACTGCAAGGATAATAAAGCCAATCGCATGTTCGACAGTGACAATCATAAGTGGCGAAATACCCGATACTTTTGATCGAAGAAGGCCATCAAGTCACCAACAGATACCAGCAAATATAATCCAGAGAAAAGAGAGGTTCATAGCTCAAGTTGAGGAAATAAAAAACACATAAGAAGATCTTAATCTACATTCCCTATGTAACAACAAAGGCGGAATAGATCGAAAATATGAATAAAATAAAAATAAGTAATGCAGCAAGAAAAATAAACATACGCCCGCAAAAATCAAAGATTTTCGAAAAAATTGAAAACATAAACATGTATCATGCAAAGATAAACAAACTTACCAATATAATTCAACTATACCTTGATAAATTATTGATATTCGTGCCAAATTCAATTTGCTGTTTAGAAAAAGAGGTAATAATGCGAGTTTCTTCAACTTCGGAAATAAGTACAGAAAAAAAATCTATGACCCATCAAGCTAAATCCCAAGCAAATGAAATCAAAAGAACTCATCAAACTAAAGTTTTAATTTTGAAATATAGTATCATAAAAAATGGATGCTGGAAAATCAATTTTTTATCTTTTAAAGTAGAATAATATTTCAAAAAAGAAATAACCTGTTTTATCCTAATCAAAAAAAATCATAATAGGAGGAGCGGGAAAAGTAGTAATCACCACCTATAAAGTGTATGAAGAAGAGTATTAATAATTGAAGAAAATACATCTTCATTTATGTAATCCATATGTTTTTACTTAAGAAAATACGACGGATTTGTCTGGAATGACGGGATTAATCACAAATTATTAGTCATTACTTTCTCTCCACTGTCATATAAAACTCCAGTTTGTCATCGACAACAACACGGACATCACCTTTGTATTGGATTCCACATTCCTTACCCTCTTCGACCTGATTCACTTCGTAGACACCTTCTTTGAGAGTCTCTACTTTACCAGTTCCAGATACTCGGTCATTGCGGATGATTTTGAGCTGAGCTCATTTTTGGATATTACCAGAAACAACGGTGAGACCGACAATCTGCATTTTTTCACCTGTATAAAATATTTTGAGTGCCTTGCCTTCGCCCACGAGGACTTGATCATACTTGATGTCGATCATACCCGTCGCAATACTTTCAACCTTTTCGATAATACGATAGATAACTTTATCAGCGATAACTTCGATTTTTGATTTTGAGAGCGTATCTGTGGCATTTGTACCCATCGGGACATTGAACGCGACGAGGAGAGCTGCACTCGTACCGGCCATGAGGACATCCGACTCGTTCACAGCTCCGACACCAGCATGAATGATTTTGACTGCGACATCCTTGGCTGTAATCTTTTGCAGTGATGATTTGAGAGCTTCGAGAGAACCATTTGAATCTGCTTTGAGAACGACTTTGAGATGTTGAAGAGTTCCTGTCTTGAGTCGTCACATGAGATTCATCAGAGATGCATTTTCAAACTTATTCACACTTTTACTACTCGCAGCCAGTTTAAAGGCCTGTGATTTTTCTCGAGCAGCTTCAAGTGTCGGATAGACTTGGATGATTTGTCCTCCTTCTGGTACTTCATCGAGACCGGTTATCTGCACTGGCATAGATGAAGTCGCTTCAGAAACATTTTTACCAAATGAATCTTTCATGGTACGAATTTTACCACAGGCAGAGCCACAGAGGACAGCATCACCACGACTGAAAACACCAGCATTGACGAGAATATTTGCGATAACTCATTGACCAGGATCAAGGCGAGACTCGATGACGGTACCAACACCGGGACGAGTGGGATGTGAAGTGAATTGCTTGAGATCAGCAACGAGGAGTACCATATCGAGGAGGATATCAATACCAACACCTGTTTTGGCAGAACATGGGACACAGATAGTCTCACCACCCCAATCTTCTGGAACAAGTTCATGTTCAGAAAGTGCACGTTTGACCATATCGATATCAGCACCTGGTTTATCCATTTTATTCATAGCAACCACGACTGGTACATTGGCTTCCTTTGCGAGGTTGATAGATTCTATTGTCTGTGGTTTAAGTCCTTCATCAGCTGCCACGACGAGGATGATAATATCTGTCAGTTTCGCACCTCGACTTCGCATCAGAGCAAAAGCTTCGTGGCCTGGAGTATCGAGAAACGTCATCTCACGACCGTTTCTGGTCACCTGATATGCTCCTATTTTTTGTGTAATTCCACCGGCTTCACTCGCCGCTACATCTGTTTTTCGAATCGAGTCGAGAATAGAAGTTTTACCATGGTCGACATGCCCCATCACAGAGATAATCGGAGGGCGTGCCACTTTTTCACTTGGGTCATCTGTAGCAAGTAATGCTTCTATGTTTCCCTCCATGAGATCTGTGAGATTTGAATCAGTGGAATGAGACTTTTTGACTTTGATATCAAATCCTTCTGCTATGAGAAAACAGGTATCAAAATCTATCTGAGAATTGATATTCACGACGATACCATTTTTCATGAGTTCGCCGATAATCCGGGCGAGTGAGATACCAATTTTATCTGAAAATTCTTTGACTGTCAGAAAATCGCCGATTTCCACTTCCTGACCAGACCGATCAACGAGTGTCTGCTTGATATCATCAATATTTTTTTCTTGTTTTTCACCAACGAGGCCCTTTGCTCTGCGGAATTTATCGAGATCTTCTTTTGTATCAGAAACAAAGGTAAGCTTATGTTTTGCTCATCTTTTTGTGGTTTTGAAATTTTTCTTTGGCGCATCTGGTTTGCGGAAATTACCAGCTTTTGCAGGTTGTCATCCTGGTCGAGAAGAACCTGAACGCTGAAATCAACCAGCCCCAGTTGATCATGGTCTCTGAGGAGAATTGGGGCGAGAAAAAGAAGGACGACCTGATGGTCATGATGGAGGGCGAGGAGAACCAGGTAAGACAGAACGAGTCTGATGCGTATGAAATACTACAGCTGGGCGACTGGCAAATTTTGTCCCCAGGTCAAGTGTACCACTCTCAGGGAGCTTGGTAGTACGTGGAGTATACTCAGGTTCACTCGCATCGAGAACAGCATTGTGCGGAGCATAGTCTTCATCACTCTGAGGTTTTTCTGGTGGGACAGGAGCAGAAGAAACTGTCTTCTTGGCAACAATTTTTATCTTTTTCTTCTCAGCACCAGCATCACTCTGAGCAGTATTGGGTCAGATTTTTGCATAGTAATCATCTCAGGAAGTTGGTTGCGCCATAAAAAAACCCTATAAAATTATAGGGCATAGAGTATAAAAAAAGTATCAGAAGTCAAAGTGTTTTTGCGGATTATATGGGCAATTTCATATTCCCTTCTTCTGATTCTCCGAGAATTTTTTTGTAACTTTCATGATCTTCGTTTTCGATGCCTTGGACAAAGACATGTTTATATGATTCTTTTTCTTCTGTTCTCTTGACTACAATTCCTCAAATACATAAAAAAATACCTCCCAAAAGAGTCAAAACAAGACCAGAAATTTCGGTGGTCATTCGGATATCACCATTGATAGTACGAGCCGCTCCTGTCAGCGAAATACTCACGATAAGTGTCATCAGGATAATGATGCTCCCAGTACGTATGTAGAGATGTTTTGAATCCATACTCAGATGCCAATTTTTCTGAATTTTTTGACCAAAATCATACGAAAAAAGATGGATACATATCATGATAATAAGGGCGCTGATCCACCATCCTATGCCTCCACAGAGAAGCGAAAAAGCACCAAGATGCGATGTATCTCCTATCTGAATCCAAGGGAAAAAAAGACCAAGAAAAACACTCACAATACCCACAAGTACAATTTTCATACCCCATGGGGACTTGGAAAAAAAGAACCACAGATTTTCTATCAGACGAACGGGGAGAATATGATGAATACCTCGACGTGTACGAAAAGGAGTATAAGGCGACATATGGGCGAATTTATACTGATAAGACCTAAAGAGTAAAGAAGAATACATTGACTACAAAAAAGTTTGAGCGTATACTTATAAACGTGTCAAATAAGCGACCAAATACGATTGTAATACTCTATTTACTGATATCTCAGGGGATTTTTATGTTGTTTGAATCGTGTGTAAAAGGAAGTGTGGCGCTCTTCACTGGGAAGATACAACCACTCAAAAATACTCGGACACTACGGATATGGCACTGGATAGCTCTTGATGGTCCAAAAAAATTTTGGAAAATGCCAAAAGCCATCGATATAGGACGAGGACTCTCTACGCTGATTCAATTAATTTTTTATCCAAAAAAATAAATGAAGAGAAAAATTCTCCATAGAAATGCTGGATTTACTCTCATAGAAATAATGGTGTCTGTGGTGCTTTCTGCGATGATTTTGACATCAGCGTATGCAGCATTTCAGGGTATTATGAAGAGTCAGATACGTCTTTCGGGTGTGATGAGCATTCAGCGTAATCTCTTTTTTCTCAATGAAAAGCTCTGAAAAGTGATACAAAGTGGCGGAACACTCGACTATGAAGAATATTTCAATCGTCGTATGTTGGGATATGATAAATTATTCACACCGAGTAGTGGATGGACTTTTAAAGATAAATCAAACTACGGAAATGGGGACAATGCAAGTGGTAGACCGCACATGTATTTTTGTGGGAAAAGTAGTACTGTAGCTCTACAAGAAGATAGTTGTTTAGATGCCGTATCTATAGCACCAGATAAAACGAATTTTACCAATTCACTTTCAGGAAAACAGATGGCGTATGGGCAATACTGAGAAATAGGATTTAATTATACATCTCGGTCTGGCTATCCGACACCCACAAAGCTCCCTCCAATCTTCCCCCCTCTGAATATATCACTCAACAAAGAAGGCATGGATGAGCTCTATCTCATAAAAAAACTTCCCAACGGAACCTATGAACGGACGTTCTTTCGTCATATCATCATCCAAGATCCCTCAGTGCCACTCAGTCTCGCGACATGTATTCCCAGCACCTCTCTCGCTGGCTGTCTCGGGAAACTCCAGATGACAAAGTTGGTCAGTTGTGATATATTTAATGCACTAAATCTGATAAATTCACCGGATGGTATCATAGATGTTTGGGTAAAACACAGTGATTTCGGGTGATTGAGAATACCCTGTGATGCAGTCAATGGTATCAATGAAATCTCCGGAGCCACAGATGATCTGGTTTGGGCAGATATCAGTTCTCCTGATATGAATATCATCCGTGCACAATTCCTGCCTAGGCCACTCAAAATACCGACTCGAATGTCCTGAGTAGGAGAAGCAGCCCTTTCACCAATGGTTCAGATGCATCTAGAAGTGAAACTCGCACAACGTGTCCTCACAAGAGGTCTCTTGCAAGAAGCTGAAAACACACCCTATTTTCTCACAACGACTTTTGATCTCGAAAATAGCTAATATGAAAAAAAACTCCTCAATTAGAACACAAAAAGGTTCTGCACTGATCGTCACGATAATGATCACGAGTGTATCAATTATGTTTGCGATTCTCCTCCTCGAACGAGTCATTCCCTATGCGAGACAAATACGTGGAATGGAAGACTCATTGCAGGCGTATTATCAGGCAAAAGGAGAAATAGAACTTGCAAAAAATGATTTTTTCAAGAAACAAATACGAGGAAATATACGTGATGTCGATCGTGTCCTAGCATCAGCTATCATCTGAGAAATAAATTTGAAATATCCGACTCTCGATGAGAGCAAGAGAGGAGACTTTGTCGTCATATCAAACAGTTCTGAACTCCCTCTGAAGATTCGTCTTTTTGAAAAAGACGCACAGGTCCAAAGCTTTGGAACGAGTCAAAAAGATCCAAAATTTCATGCATTTCCAACCTATGGTGGGTGATTATTTTTTGATATTTCAAATTTTGGGAGCTCGCAATGAGGGACAACACCTCTTTCGATGGTAGTCAACACAGAAGATATACCAATCCCAATCCTTGCTGGTATTAAGGTGGAATTTGTCCATACGAGCGCCAGTACAACGCCATTTTTTGGTACAGTAGAAGAAGATCCTCTCTGACCTCTCGAGTGAAAAAAGATACAAGATGCAGAAGATAAAAATAGAATAGCTAGACGAACAGAACTCTCCTACACTTTGTGACAACTAGGTCACTGTAAAAACGCAAGTTGTGCGCTCAAATTGGAATTAATAAGTCCCTCTTCGACTTCCATCATACCTGTTTCTTTCTCTCTCTCTGCACCAATACCTGATCTGAATGCAGTAGTAGTCGCTGATGGTCTCTCAAAAAAAGCAAATTACCACACACGTATCATAGAACTCATACCACTAGTACAGAGTATTTAACTATTATAAAAACCCCTCTTTGACGAGGGGTTTTTATGGAAGAAAATCTATTTTTTCATACCTTTTGGCTGGTAGAGATTACGACCGACACGTTCAAAAATTTTCTTATTCTGGAGATTCATATAAATAGTGTTTGATTTGACGATACGAGTCTTCAGTACTTCTGCTGTGATATCATCAGAACTCATTGGTTTTTTGAATTGATTGAAGATTTCGAGGATCACATCCTGTACAGTACCAGACGTATAGCCCCATGCCTTGAGAGCATAGATACCACGACCGATAAGTACAAATTCACCATTTCGGATAAGTTCATTGTGAACAGTGTTGACTTTCACCTTTGTGCTAAAGTGACCAGAGATAGAGTTTGCCAACTCAAGAAAATGAAGTGGCTTATTTGTCTTTTTGAAAATATAGATGGCCTTGTCTTTGAGAGTTTTGGGATTGAGGATATGCCAGCTCGCGAGACCTATCATAATCTTCTCACCTTTGACGACATCGAGAAATACATCCATAACAGCATCAACAAGCTCGGTATTCAAGAATGAAAACTGTGATTTGTGTGATTCGAGAATTTTCTCATAGAGAGATGCTTGTTCGATAACATCACGACGTTTTTTGAGAATTTTCACTGCTTCAGAATGGACTGCTTCGATAGATTTTCGAGTAATTTGTGGTTCGTGAAAATACGTAACAGTATTGAGACGTGGTTTGCTCTTCTGCATATCAAAATCTGCCTGAAGGATGACTTCCATCATACCTTTGTTGATAGAGCCCGCCATACCCAGTTCTTTGATGAGCGCAGAAACGAGAGCATCTCGAGACATGATACCACTATGTTCATGGAGGATACGAGCTGCCATTCACTGTATATCAGCGAGTGGTGTACTCTTGATCATACTTCCAATACTCTTCACTCCTTTATCCTCTATTTGTCGAACTCTTTCGCGTGTGATACCGTAATTGTCACCAATTTCTTGCAATGTTTCCTTGTGACCGTAGAGACCAATTCTGTGCGTAATTACATAGGATTCCTTATCACTCAACTGAGACAGTAACGCCTCAAAGGCGGACTGAATATTTGAAGCGGTTATAGCAACCATAAAATGAAGAAAATTAAAGAGGGAAAATGAAAATCGTTCGCTATGTATATACGAATTTTTGTACGGAAGTCAAAGGAAAATCGCTATATGCTTTTACTGTTCGAGGAGATGTTTCCAACTTTGTTCATCTTGAAGAGCGTTAAATGCAGCTGCTTCTTGTGCAAGTTTCTTATTTGTCCCAACACCTGTGCCAATCGTCACGCCTGCTATAGAAGCAGAGATGGTAAAGATTTTTTCATGATCTTTTCCCTCTTCACTCATCACGATATAGTGAGGAGTCGTATTCATATGTTGTTGTATATGTTCTTGGAGGCGTGATTTTGGATCTTTGATTTCTGATTTTACGTGTTCAGAGGCAAAAACAATGTTTTTGACCACGCTATAGACGACATCAAAACCCTGATCAACATAGATCGCACCGAGGATGGCCTCAAACAAATCAGCGAGAATATTGGGATTCTTTGCGCCTCCAGCATTTCTCTCACCCTGTGACATGAGGATAATCGAATCGAGTTCATAATCAAGAGCTATAGCAGCAAGATGTGATCATCTCACATAACTGCTTCGCAGGTCTGTCATCCATCATTCCTCTCGATCTGGATAGGTATCGTAAATAATCTGAGTCATCGCAAGCTCTAGGGCAGCATCTCCGAGAAACTCGAGTCGTTCATTGTGAATAGATATATCTTTGGGTGATTCATTGAGAAATGAACGATGTACGCAAGCCGTCTGATACAGGGATATATCCTGCGGTATAACGCCCATTTTGAGGAGAATATCAGGGATTTTGACACAGAGATCTATCATCTAGATGGTATGGAAAAAGGAATAAGAAAGTGGCTCACGGGATGGCCAAGTGTGGAGAATATCCACTCGACTTGCTATGACAGTATTGAGTATACCGTTGATGAGATTTTTTCCAGCATCATCCGAATATCGTTTTGCCAGCTCAATAGCTTCATCGACAGAAACCCGTACAGGGACATCTGGCGGGCACACCACAAAAATTTCAGCCAAACAAATAAGCAGTATAAGAGCATTAATAGTTGGAATGGTTTTTATATCGTATTTTGGTGCAGCATCGTAAATAACAGAGAGGAGCTTGCCTTCCTGTGTCAAAATAGCCGTCTCAAGAGCAATAGCATAAGCGTCATCAATACGTTCTGGTTCATCAAAAAAAGCTGCATCTTTTGTCACAGAAATACCAGCAATCACTCGAGAATAGAGAGATTGAAGCAAAAACCGACGAGTACGAGAACGGGAAAAAGTCATAATATTCAAACAAAAAAGTGCAAGTATAAGTACAAGTAACAGGATGGAATATTATTAAGAAATCCACCCTCGCACTTATACTGTTACTTGGACTTAAACTATTTAGCTCGAATCACTTTCTTTGGCTTCTTAGCTGCTTTTGGCTTCGCAGCTATCACTGTAAATGGTTTGTGTGTGACACCGATGATAGCACCGCTCTCATCACGGAGAAACGGAGTTCTCTCGAGGAGTTTTTTACCAGCACGGATTTCCCATGCAGACGTACGAATACGTGTCTTGGATTTAGATTTTTTCTTTTTCGGGGAGAAAGTCATAAATAAATAGTTAGATAATTATTAATAGGTAAAAGGTAGAGTGAGAGGATGGAATATTGTGTATAAATCGACTCCCTACCTATTTCTCTATCTCTCTCTTTTACTCACCGAGAGTAAAAGGAAGGAGAGCCATAATACGAGCTTTTTTCACAGCGGATGAGAGCATCTTCTGAGATCTGAGACTGACACCAGTATAATATCTCGGTGTGATTTTACCATAGCGAGAGAGATATTTTTTGAGTGTTGCAACATCTTTGTAATCGATGTATTTGACACCAGTTGATTCAAACGGGCATACGGTTTTGAGTTTTTTCTTTGACATAAGTTAAAAGTATAAAGTTAGTTATGAGTAAAAGTTATGAGTAACAGTACTAGGATGGATTATAAAATATTCCGCCCTGTTACTTCTACCTGTTACTTGTGCCCATATAAAAAGAAGTAAAGGAATTAAAAGACATTCTCTTCTTCCATGTCGACATCGAGGATATCAGCATGTTCAGGAGCCACTGCAGTATCATGAGGAGCTTCTTCATAGTCTGGAGCATCTTCACGCTTTGAGAGGAAGATGAGATTCATGACGACAATCTCTGTGCGGTGAAGACGGGTGCCATCTTCGAGATCTTTGGTACGAGTTTTGAGTCGACCTTCGACATAGACGAGTTTCCCTTTACGGAGAAATTGGTCACATCGATCTGCGAGAGGTCCCCATGCGATACAATTACTAAACTCTGCCTCACTCTGGATAGCTCCAGTCTTATCTTTGTAGACACGATTGGTAGCGACGACGAAAAGAGCACTTTTTGCACCACCAGTAGTAGTACGAACGAGTGGATCTTTTGCGACATTACCGATGAGGATGACTTTGTTAACAGTTCTCATAAATTTTAGAATGAATTGTAAGTTAAAGTAAAAGTATAAATGCAAGTAACAGGATGGAATATTTTATAATCCTCCCTTGTACTTGTACTGTTACTTCTTCTTTTCAGTAGGTATTATCGTGAGTAGGTATCTCCACAAGCCTTTTTTGATTCCAAAGACTTTATTGAGTCCAGGGATATCGAGACTAGCAGTAGGATCGAGAGTATAGACGAGGTAATAGCCCTGTTTTGAGCTATTGATCTTGTACGCCATATCGCGTACACCCCATACATCCTCTTTCACTATACTGAGTCCATGATCATCGAGCTCGGTGCGAATTTCGCTCACGAGCGTCTCGAGGGCTTGTTGCTCGAGCATCGGGTCAATGATCATCATGAGTTCGTATTTCTTCATGCGAATAAATGATGAAAATAAAAAATAAAATGCTTCCGTTTTCACGAAAGTAACTGGATTATACAAAAGAAATAGAGATTGCAAGGAAATCTCAAAAACACAGGAAAAGAGGATAAAAAATTATTGCCCCATTTTCCCAGCAACAATCTGGTGAATCAGGTTACGCGTATAATTATCGATGACTATCGGTCGTTTTTTGTGTTTACGTCCATAGATTTCCGGAGCATACTTCATCTGCAATCGTCTCACGGCAAATTGTGTTTTCTTATCGTACCTACCACTGAGCTTGAGAGAGTTTTCTTCATAGACATTGAGAAACTTTTGAAGTCTTCGTACATCTTGAACTGAATTTTCACTATGAGGTGAGATAGTATCACTAAATACGTAGTATTTGACTCGTAGAGATATGACAGTATCAGAAAGGGGAACAACCACTGGAGATGGCTGCGAGACACTTTCAGTCACTGAAACAGTTGTGGATGGTAATTGCGCAGGTACAGGCGTATAGGCACTGCTGCTACCTCCTCAACCTCCGCCACCGCCTCATCATCACCCTCATCCCCCACTACTTGATGCTACCGAAAATGTCACAGTATAATCACTGACTGTAGGATTTCCAGAACCATCAATACACCGGACATAGTAGGTATAGCTCGAACCATTGGTGAGACCTGTGAGAGAACTGGTATGAGTGGTACCTCCTGTCGTGTTAAAAGTATTTGCGATGGAAGCGTAAGCGGTGTTTGGTGTGGTACCATATTTACACGTCGCAGCTTCATCTGTAGTGACACCGAGTGTGACAGAGGTTGTGCCAGATGACTGTGAACCACTTGGAATACCAGATGACAAGGTTGGAGGTGTTGCATCTGCATTGATTACAAGCGCTTTATTCGCTGCCAAGTTAGTAACAGGAGCGAAGTTTTCCATAGCATTATTTGATTGATCAGCAATGGTTCAAGAGATAGAATTGACAGTGAGATCATCTGAGCTATCGCCTGCTTGGACGGTATAGTTACAGGTGCCAGTAGTGTTGTTTAGGACGGTAAATGTACATGTTCGATCAGTGGTTCCCGTTTCGAGATTCACTATCACATTCCCTGTTGAAGTCACTGTTTCAGAGAAGGTTACATCAATGTCGATTACTTCTCAAACAGAATAGATACCATCTGGCTTGTCAGAAGTAATAGAAGTGATTGTTGGGGGGGTAGTATCTATTACAAGCGCTTTATTCGCTGCCAAGTTAGTAACAGGAGCGAAGTTTTCCATAGCATTATTTGATTGATCAGCAATGGTTCAAGAGATAGAATTGACAGTGAGATCAGCAGAGGTATCTCACGCTTGTACGGTGTAGTTACAGGTGGCAGTAGTAGAGTTTGAGACAGTGATTTCACAGGTTCTGTCATTATCGCCAGTTTCGAGGGTAATGGTGGCAATACCCGAGACTGCTTCAGAGAAAGTCACATCGATGTCGATAACTTCATCGACACCATAGGTACCGTCATCTTTGTTTGAAGAGACAGAGATGATGGTCGGAGGAGTGGTGTCAGAGCCCAGAGTAGCCGTGTAGATGTAGCCATTATTATCAACAGCGGCGAGTTTGGTGCCGTCATTGGTGCCGTCATTGGTGCCGTCAGAGGATGAGGTGATACTGTACCAGTTTCGTTGTCATGCACTGGTTTGTTGGGTCCATGTTGCACCAGAGTTTGAGGAAGTATAGATGTAGCCGTTATCATAAACAACTGCTGCGAGTTTGGTGCCATCAGAGGAGGAGGTGATATTGCGCCAGTTTCGTTGTCATGCAGAGGTTTGTTCTGTCCATGTCGCACCAGAGTCATTGGAAGTGTAGATATAACCAGTATTAGCAACTGCAGCAAGTTTTGTTCCATTTGAAGAAGAGGTGATACCGTTCCAATATCTTTGTCATGCAGAGGTTTGTTCTGTCCATGTCGCACCAGAGTCATTGGAAGTGTAGATATAACCAGTATTAGCAACTGCAGCAAGTTTTGTTCCATTTGAAGAAGAGGTGATACCGTTCCAATATCTTTGTCATGAACCAGTTTGCACGGTCCATGACGAACCAGAGTCAGTGGATGTATAGATGTAGCCGTTACCATAATCAACTGCTGCGAGTTTGATGCCATCAGAAGAGGAGGTGATATTGGTCCATGATCGTTGTTCTGAAGAGGTTTGTTCTGTCCATGTCGCACCAGAGTCTAAGGAAGTGTAGATGTAGCCAAGATTGTAGATGAAACCAACACCTGCTGCGAGTTTGGTACCATCAGCGGAGGAGGTAATACTGTTCCATCTTCTTTGTCATGAACCAGTTTGCGCGGTCCATGACGAACCAGAGTCAGTGGATGTATAGATGAAACCAAAAAAATCAACTGCGGCAAGTTTTGTTCCGTCAGAGGAGGAGGTGATACTGAACCAATTTCTTTGTCATGAACCAGTTTGCGCGGTCCAGTTATATGCATCTGCAAAAACTCTTCATGGTACAAAAAATGAGCTTGCGAAAGATACAAAGACTATGAAGAGAAGTACGGTCCGTAGTTTTTGTGCACAAAAATGAAATATGTGAGCTCTTCGCATGGTGCTCTTATGCTACCACAGAGAGATTTTTCTTGGAAATACTCAGTACTCATTTACGTACTTTTTTATTGACATAATTCTGTGAACAAGTCTGAGTGTGAAAAATATACACTATACAATGTGGAATTTTTTGTTTTCGTATGTCATTTTGTCTTTTTTACTTTGTTTTTTGTCTTATAATGGTTTCATCCTCCCCAGAGGTGCATCTCATCGGTTTTTTTTCCTTATAAAAATTTTCTATTTGAGGAGCCGCTCGATGCCCTACAGTATAGAGCTCGGCACTTCGAGTATGGGTGGCATTCCTATCCATACATTTGATCTCATTGGAAAATTTCCATGAAAACCCTGGGGGGAGATCTTCCTTGAATGGAAGATCGAGTAAATAGCACAGCGAGAATCATCCAATTAAAAATTAAAAATAGCAGACGGACAGAAAAGAGGGTCCGGGAACAAACACTGTCTGAGCGTCGTGATAACAGAGAGTAAACTGCTAAAAAGGAGAGCGAGTTTGTTTGTTCCCGGTGGTTTTGCAGTACTTTTGCCATCAAAAGTACGAAAAGAGAATCTCACTGGCCTGGATTCCACCTCGCGCTCATTCGAAATGCTGTTTAGACATTTCTCACTCGCTTGGCTGGAATGACGGGCTTCTACTTTGTTTTTTTTCTTTTGTGCTTAGAATAGATGAGATATGAGTAGAAAATCTTCCATCGATGCACGAAAAATCCAAATACTCTGACTCATCGTCAGGGAATATATCAAGAGTGGCTATGCAACGGGCAGTAAGTCGCTCGTCCGTGACGAAGGTATGGAGATATCGCCTGCAACTATCAGAAACGATATGAAGCAACTCGAAGAAATGTGACTCGTCTATCAGCCCTATAATTCTGCTGGTCGACTCCCGACAACTCGAGGTATCCGTATGTACGTCGATTATCTCATCGAAGTAGCACCGCAACATTATCTCGGGACACCCCTCCTTGCACAAGAAGATTCGCTCGAATTTCACGATGATCGTCTCTATGACCTCGTCTCAGCACTTTCGCAAGCAACCCATGATCTGGCTTTTTGTTCATCGCCTGACTCAGGTATCTATTGCATCGCTGGTATCTCGCATTTTCTCCGTAAACATAGTGACACACTCGAAGAACAAATATTTCCTATTCTCGATACCGTGGAAAATCGGACCCTCTTCACGCGTACTATCAGCAATATCGCACAACCAGGGCGAATAACGGTCTGCGTCGGAGAAGAAAATATCCTTCCTGAACTCGAGTCGTGTGCACTTATGGTCGCAGATATTACTCTTGCTGGACACCGTTGTCATCTGGGCCTCCTTGGGTCAAAAAGAACAGATTACGGATTTAATCTCAGTGTCCTGCGAACTATGGGAGTCTAGTTTGGAAATGTTTGCTGATTTGTAAACGAATAAAACTTGTGGTCTCTCGATGAAAAGTATACTAGAGATACTCTAATTTTTTCCTATGAAAAAACTCTTTCTCCTCTTTTCTCTTTTCTCTCTTATCTTTTCTCTGAACCAGGTTCGTGCCTACACACAAACTGATGTTGATAATGCTCATTTCCTCGCAGAAAAAGGTCTTATAACCAAACAAAACAGTGGTGATGCATACCGTCTCCGTGATCGCATCACCAGAGCAGAGCTCGTGGGAATAGCATTGAAATTAAAATGAGCAACTCTTCCAGAAAACTATCAATGCAAGAAATATTTCGCTGATGTGAGAACAAATGATTGGATTTGTAGAGCAGTCGAAATTGCGGCAGATGAGTGAATTATTTCTCGTTCAAATCAATACTTCTATCCTCAGAAAAGTATTACAAAAGTAGAATCTCTCTCTATTATTCTAAAGGCAAGTGGTCTCCTCAAAAAAATACCTGAAATACTCAACTATATAGATCCCAATTTTGTCTTTGTCCCTCGAAATATAAATATTGCATCATATTTGGATACATTAATAACAAAAGACCCTCTTGTAAAAACAAAAGACATCATACTGGTGGATCTACTTGATTGGCAATTTTCTGTCATACAAAAATGAATCTATCTGAAAGTCATAGATAAATCTGATTTTGTTGCTGGTGATAACAAAAATTTTCTCGATGGAAAAACAACCAACCCATCATCTGACTATGATAAACATAAAATATGGTGGTTCAGAGAGTGGTTCTTTGCTGATCGTTCTGAAGCATTTAGATATCTCAAAAATACCTACAATAAGCGCGAACTCGTCTCTGGTGAAGTTAGTATTTAATTTCTTTTATTTCCTCACTTTTCTTGTATGAAAAAATTTCTCTTGCTCGTCGTGATCGTCATTGCTGTCGTTGGTTTGTGGTTTGTTGGACAATATAATAGTCTTGTCTCGGGCCGTGCTGGTGTCGATGCCGCTTGGTCAAATGTCGAAGTACAATACCAGCGTCGTGCTGATATTGTGCCTCAGCTTGTGGCAACCGTCGAAGGGGCTGCAAATTTTGAAAAGAAAACACTCACCGATGTGGTCGAAGCACGTGCGAAGGCAACTTCAGTCCAAGTCGATCCGACAAATGCTGCATCTCTCAAAGCATTTACTGCATCTCAAGGTGAACTCTCTGGAGCCATCTCTCGTCTCCTCGTCTCAGTAGAGGCATATCCAACACTCACAGCAACGCAAGGATTCCGTGATCTCCAGTCTCAACTCGAGGGAACAGAAAATCGTATTGCTGTCGCGCGCGGTGACTATAATGGGATAGCAAATTATTGGAATATCCGAGTTGCTCGCATCCCAACTGTCTTTATTGCTCGTCTCCTCTGATTTGAGAAAGCTACTCTCTTTGATGCTACTCCTGGCAGTGAAAATGCACCAAAAGTAGAATTTAATTTGGATAAGTAGTCTCCGTCATTCCGGACGATGTTTTTCATTGCGAAGCAGGGAAAATATCGAGCCGGAATCCAGGTGAATTATAAAATCCTTTTTAAAATAAAAGCACACTTCGTGTAGAAATTAACCTGGATCCCCGTGTCGTGCTCATTCCTTGCTCCGCAAATGAATTCACTTGCACGAGGATGACGAACCTGAGAATGCCCACAAGAAAATCTATGAAAAAAATCCTCCTCTTTTCTTTTTTCTCTTTATTCTTTCCCATCGGAATCAGCTTTGCTGATTTCGTCGTACCTCCTCTCCCCTCTTCTCCCGTTTTTGATGAAGTAAGTCTTCTGAAACCTGAAGAAAAAACAACGCTCGAGAATACGATACTTACCCTCGAAAAAGAAACAAGTCATCAGATTGGCATAGCTATTATCAAGACGCTCCAGGGAAGAACCATAGAAGAAGTAGGAATTGTACTGGCTCGTAGTTGGTGAATCGGTCAAAAATGACTGGATAATGGTCTCCTCATACTCATCGCTCCGACAGAACGAGAGATGCGAATAGAGGTTGGTCGTGGACTCGAATGAGTGATGACAGATTTGATGTCCAAGAGAATTATTGATGAGAATTTTACACCGCATTTCAAGGTAGGAAATTATGCAACTGGTCTGGGTGAAGGTATAGAACGAATGTCTCCCCTCCTGCGATGAGAAGTCGTAGCTTTACCAGAAAAAAAGTCAGACATATCGATGGATACTATCGAAGTACTATTTGTCATTTTTGCGATGTTTGGGTGGGGCGTCTTGAGTATTCTATCTTCATCGAAATCCTGGTGGCTCTGAGGCGTAGTAGGGTGAATTGTTGGCATACTCTTTGCGGGAATCTCTGGAGCCATGTTTATCGGTATTTTGGGACTCATAGTAGACTACATACTGTCCACTTTTACCTATCAAAAAATTCCTCTCATAAAAAATGCTGGAGCAAGTCGATGGTGAAATGGAGGATTTGGAGGCTGAAACTCTGGTGGTTGGGGTGGATTTGGAGGTGGATGATTTGGCTGAGGAGGTGCCAGTGGACGTTGGTAATATAGAAATAATAAAAGTCAATACTATTCCCCTATAGAAGAATGCACTTTGATTTTGAATTATCCCAGCAAATCTGGTAGTATGTTTGCAATAGAACTCATGAAAAAGGCACTCATCCTCATACTATTTCTCCTCTGAAGCATATTTTGTGCCAGTGCAATGGCTCAATCATGGTTCTTTTCATGTCTCTATCCAAACTGTCTCAAGGCCGGCGTCTACGTAGCTGGAGCAACCATAGGAGCTTCTTCTGGGGTTATCACGACAAAAACACTCTCTCAGGCAGTACAGGACGTCATTATCTATTTTTTGACGTTCATGAGTGTGATTGCGGTCATCTACATCATGTGGGCAGGAGCACAAATGTTGCTCAATCCAAGCAGTGAAGAATGAAGCGAAAAAACAAAAAAAATTATTACGTCTGTCATCGCGGGTATCGTGATTATCTGGTTTGCATGGTGGATAGTGAGTACTATTTTCTATATTCTGAATAATAAATACGTCACCATGGATTGGATTCCGCGCGCTGTCGCAGAGACACAAGTGCGAAATGTCGATTTTTCAACCTATAGTAATAAAATACGAGCCCTCAAAACACGGATTAGTGGATGATACAGTCCCGAAGTCATGAATGAACTCACAGTGCTCGTGGATGGTGCATATGATCATCTCCCTGATCGAGCAGATAAATATGTAAATAAACAACTCTACGACAAGGTCAAAAAAGCCATAGCAGACTACAATCTCCATCGCGAAGAAATCGATCGAGGCATACTCGAAAATGAGATTGACAGATTTATCGAACAATCTGAAGTTTTCTCTATTCAGGGAACTGTCTCAGCAACACCAAACGATGGTGATGCACCCCTCTCTGTGACATTAGAAGGAAAAAATATTATTGATGCAAGTGGTACTATCATTCCTGAACAATATTTCACGTGGTGGCTACGAACACCTAATGGACCACAAATATTGGGTCGATGAAAAACTATCAATTACATATTTCAAGATGAAGGAACTTATACCGTCAATCTCACAGTCAATTCTGCGAGTAAAAATAGTCGTGGTTTCACAGATGTGGTCAGCTTTGAAGATCAAGCAACAGTGGATGTAGGGCAAGCGAAGCTCAAACTCATCGTATATTTCAATGATCAACTGGCGACAAATACTGTGAAGATTCCATCACGTGAAGCAATCCAAAAAATCCTCATCGACGCTACTCAGACCAAATTTGCTTCCGGTTATACTATTTCAAAAACAGAATGGGATTTTTGAAATGGTGCAAATGTCACTCGTGAAGGTCCACCAATAGTAGAAAGTCAGGAATATGATGAAGGCGAATACAGTATCAAATTAACACTCACTAGAAACGATGGTGAGGTATTTACACGAAATATCCTGCTCAAACTATGAGACCCTATCGCCTCTATCTCTGTCAATAATAAAACCCCAAATAAAGGAGATACAGTAATATTTCAGGCAAAAAAAGTAACACAAGAAGGTGTCTCCTACGCATGGGATATACGCAAATTTGGTTCTGAACAGACAATTTTTAACATGATAGGACCGCGAATGGAATATACTTTCCGTGAATCAGGTCGCTACAATGTCGGTCTCACAACATCAAAATGAGAAGTTCGGGACAGAGAAACAATGGAAATCAGTATCGAATCTCGTCCACCTGTAGTCCGATTTAGTGCAGATCAGATCAGTCCTGAAACCCCAAACATTTTTATGCTTGATGGGACACTCACCTATGACCCTGACTATCCGGATGACCAGAGTCTGAAGTATCAATGGTTTATCAATGACAAACCAATACAGCTCAGTAACACAAATTCAAATAATAGTCGTGGTGAATATACGTTTCCAGAAATAGGCGTGTTCCAAGTCGAGCTCCACGTCTCCGATGATCAAGGCAAAACATCTATATTCAAAAAAACAGTCACTATAAAAAGTCTCCTGTCTGTACAGATGAATATCAGACCACAAGTGGTGAGACGTGGTGATAAGGTGCTCATCACAGCAACAGCGCCAAATGTAGATGTATACGAATGGACAATAGGGTCTCAAGATGCCACAGTGACACAAACAGGTCGTTTTTCCACCAGTTTTGATGTAGCCGGTACCTATCCTCTCAATCTCAAAGTGACAGATAAAGAACTCAATACCAATTCGGTACAGAGAAAAATCTATGTCGTCGATGGTGATAAACCATTTTCTGTGATTCAGGCCTCTACAAAAAGTCTTCTCACCGAAATACAACCAAATGCCTGTAACGGCATGGAAGCACTCATAGCTGATCGTGTCACACCAGTATCTCTCGTAGGAGAAAAAAGTGTCAACGTTGGATGAAAACCTCTTGATTTGACCTATTTTTGGAAGATCGGCCTCAACGCGAGTTCGACACAGAAAAATCTGAGTCATACGTTTGATGAGCTCGGTTGTGAAGAAATATCACTCACTGTAACAGATAAAAAAACAGGTGCTTCACACACATCAAAAGAATGGATAAAAATAGTAAATATTCCTCCGAGATTTTCAGATATTGAGGTCGCCGTAGAAAATATCGATCAAGACCCCATGCGAGTCAATCTCAAAATGGAGTGAGCAAAAGATCCAGATGGTGTCATACGTTCCTACACATGGTATTATTATACAAATACTGATGAACAACCTCAGGGGTTCCGAATTACGACGAAACCAGAGACAAGTTTTTCACTTCCAAAAATTAATGGACGATACTTCTTTTCAGTTGTCTTGGAAGATGCGAATGGGCTCCGTGTAGACACACGAGATATTTCAGAAAATAAATTTTCCACTCCAGATCTCCTCGTGAACCAAAATATTTCTACTCCGTTGATTGATTTTCGAGCCAATACAGCTGATGCAAAATACGGAGATTCTGTAGAGCTCACAGCAACCGCCAAGAATGCTCTCTGACAAGACATCACGAAAGTAGTCGAATATCGATGGGATGTCGATGGAGATGGATTTTACGATATCAAAACAACAGAAAATGTATTGAGCTACAAATACACTGTTCCGTGAGAATATCATCCAAAAGTAAAAGTGACACATCGAGGACTCTCAACGACAAAATTTATCACCGTAAATGTCACAAATCGACTCATACCGCAGATACAATTACAGGTAATAGGAGATAAGATTATTGCCTACAATACGTCTACCGGGATTATTCAAGGTGTATCATGGTTTTTGGATGAGGTAAAAGTATCAGAAAACAAAGAATATCTTCTCTATACGGCCACCGCTGGTGAATTTCCAAAAAATATACGTCTCGATATCACTGATGGCCAGGATAAACAATCAGTCACAGTGCCTATAGAGAGGAATCCTCAAAATAAAATCCTGATTAGAAAAGCAGGAAGACCTCTCGTAGTACTCACAAATGAAAATACCTCTGTGACACCAGCAGGAGATGATGTAACATGGTCAGATCCTATTAAGCCACTCTTTTTGTATCTCGGAGAATCAGAAGGAACAATACAGTATTATGTCATAGATAATGATATAGATATTGATACCGATCTCTCTGGTGGAAAAAATGATGATGCTGATAATAAAGGGACTGCTTCTTATAAGATTGGTCGACCATACCAGGTGCCTCTCGGTACAAAACGTGTCACGATTATGAAATTGAGAATTCTCGGTGCAGATGGTACTGAGATTGATTCGAGACAGATACGAGTGACTCGCACATTTATGGCACAAGTCAGTGATGCTGATATCATTGGTGTAGTGCCAAATAAAGACGCACAAATATATAATCTCTCAAAAGAAGATAAAACTCGTCTCGATCGCCTGAGTGGACTCGTCAAAAGTATACCCGACGAAACAAGTCGAAAAAATCTCCTCCGCTATGTAGATCAGCTCGGGGATATATGGTATGATAGATCAGACCGTGCAGAAACTTTGCTCCAATTTTCTCATACTGTCGATGGAGATAGTGGCGTTACGCCTGATCTCAAAACTCGTATTTTCGAGCAAATAAATCTGATATATACTCAGGGACAAGAGGATGCTGAGGAAAAAGAGCTCGCTCGAATTATGCTCTCTGATTTTCTCGCAAAAAGTCCAAACAAAAAAGAAATATTCTGAGATGGAACTCCCGACAATGTAGGACTCTTATGAGAAATCATCGAAAGCCCGGAGTATTATGAACAAAACAAAAAACTCATAGACAGAATCTATAATGAATATGTGAAATTTGATACCACTCTCTCTGCTGATGCAAAAGTGATCATCCAAGAAAAACTCGCATTTCTGATAGGTACACCACCGGTTACAAAACCTGATCCATCTGAAAAACCTATCATCGAAGAAAAATCACAAACTGGATTTTTTGCAAAATTTTGAAATTTCAGTGGAATAGGAAGTATCATGATGTGGATTATCATAGCAATAGTGGGATTATTTGGAATAATATTTGCTCTAAGTACGATCACAAAATCCCGACGTGCTAAGGTTTCGCCACCACATGATGACCATACGAATACAGATTCTGGGCATGGAGATACTCATGACCATCCTACAGAAGATCACTCCGTACATGATGACCATCATGATGAATGATCGACTCCGGATTGGCTCAAATCAGCAGAGTCACCATTTGGTTCTGAAGATGTCCTCGCAAAAGAAGTGACAGAAAATACACAAACACACACTCCTGAATGGATGCATGATCACGAAGAAAAACACGTGGAAACAGAGAAAAAATCAGATACTTCTGTGTCAGATACTGCTCATCATGAAAACACACCAGACTGGCTCAAAGATACTCACGACGATACACATACTGATACACTTCCTGCTACACCACCTACTCCTCTGGAAACAAAAACACCAGACATAGCACATCCACTATGAATCGAGACACCACTACCTACTACCACTACTACACCGGTGACAGAATCGTCTCTGGCAGAAACTCCCGATTGGCTCAAGGGGGCTGACATAACTCCTATAGTACCTGAAAAAACGGAAGTAAAAAATGACCTTTTTGGGAATAATACTCTACCAGAAACGACAAACATACAGACAGCACCTCAAAAAAATCCCGCAACTGTGTCGGACTCAGGAACTCATGATGATATCCCCGATTGGCTCAAGGGGGCTGAAATAGCACCAGAAATACCACAAGAAAAAACACCAGTCGATGCACCTTGAAGTCTCATACCAGATAGTCATAATGAACCAGTAATTCCCCTTGTCGAAAATGTATGAGAAAATCCAAGTACTGAAACTGAAAAAAAGAAGGAACCGTCAACAGAGAAAAAGCAATGAAAAAAGATAAAAAGTCCTAAAAATACAAAAGGAGAACCAAAAATGCTCTCTGAAGGCGATCACTTACTGAACCCAGCAGAAGATCTGATTAGTAGCCCTCAACACTTGATAGACCCCGAAGATACTCAGAATACATCGCATACATAATATTCATCTATGCTCTTCCGAAAGACAAATTCTCCGATTGATACGACAAAGACACCAAAAGAATGATTCTTTGGGAGGTTGGTAAAATATACAGAAAATGATTCTGACTATAGAGAACCGCTCAAGATATCAAAAGTCATAGTCAAGAAAAAACCGAAAAATATCTGAGAAAGTATCAAATCAATAGTCACAATAGTTATCAGCTTCTACATTCTCCTCTGTGCCTTTGTCTTGCTCAATCCGCAATACGCGTTGTTTTTCAATAATGTACTCGGGGTTCAATATTTGACGATTCGTACAGTATTAGAATATACAATCTATGTGGTGTATAGTATTTTTGGAGTTTTTCTTGGAGGAGGATTTATCTTCTTTGGTTTTCGTGCACTCGCTATTCGTACAAAGAATCGAAAAAAGCGCAGACATATTTGGTTTATTACTGTACTGTTTTGATTACTTTTTTTCTCAAATATCTATCTGTTTGCTGTGACCTATGACTGGTTTAGAAAAATAGACTTTGGTAACCTCGATAGTCGCGTGATTATCTATGATAATACTATCCTGAAATACCTCAAACCAGGCGATGACCAATCTCGAGCAATGATTGATTACGATGCAAAAATAGGTCCTCTCACCGTTCGTTATGATTTGAGTGCTTATATTAAAAAAGTAGCTCGATTTGAAGGTCTCCTCCTCTCACAACCATATACTTTTGAAATCGATTATGATGGAGACAAAAAACCTGATCGTGGTTCTGGTGAGACAAATTTCATAGATATACCAGTCAGTAATGTTGATTATGCACCAATTATTGCGCCTCAATTCTCATATGACAAAATAGGAGCATATACGCCGACAGCGAGTATACGAGGTATCGATGTGTGAGGTAAATCCATCAGCATCACACTCGAGCTCCCAACACTCACTCTAGAAAAAATCGTGAAAATTAGTCGAACAAATCTAGAAAATGGTGGTATTCAATATGGTTTTGACGCTTCTGAACTCTCAGACCTTGGTCAAGTACGATGGTCAATTCTTGATGAGTCATGAGTGACGCATGATGGATATCAATTCTCTCCAAGTAAAATTTTTGAAGCGCCTACGATTATATGTCTCCAGGTATTTAGAGGAAAAGATCCAATTTCTCCAAAATGTGATTGGAAATTTGTCACAGAAGAAACAAATAAAAGTAATATTCAAAATACAGACGTTACTATCAAAATTGATCCTATTAATCCTCTCAAATACCAATTTTCAATGGATCCAAAAGCGACACAAGGTGACATAAAAAGCATCAAATGGTTTATCGATGATGATCTCTATGTTGGGAAATTTGAGTCTGGATTTGAGAAAATTTTTGATTACACATTTTACAATGCAGGGACGTACAAAGTCGAAGCTGAAATCGAAGATACACTTGGAAACATCGTACGTATAGCGACTGCCCCTGTCTATACTGCTGAATATGTCGATCTCAAAGATGGCTATACTCTAGAAATTGCTGATGAGGAAGGGAATAACCTCGATAAAAATACCTTTGATAAAGTGACTCAATCCTATCTACTCCCTGACTTTCCTGTACCTGGAATCCTCTCTATGGATGCTACACGTATTCGAGCAAATTCACCACGTCTCCGTCTCGAAAAAGTAGAATGGGATAAAGACAACGACGGGGTATACGAGTCCGAATGATTCACTCTCGAAAAAGATTTACAGACGCCTGGTCGCTATGATGTACGTTCCAGATACACATTCACTGATCTCTCTGTGGATGGAAAAGATATACCGATTTACCATCTCGATCGTATAGCAGTTGTCGGCGTCCAAAAACCTATCGATGTACGAGTCAAAATAACTCCAGATGACGGCTATGCTCCTACAACCGTACGCTTTGACGCATCAGGATCAAAGATTCAAAAAGGGGATATTCGGAAATTTATCTATGAGTTTGGTGATGGCAAAACCTACGAAGGAGAAGGTGTCGTGACGACCTATCGCTACACTACCCCCGGAGAATACATCATAAAAGTGACTGCAGTGACCAATAAAGGGCTTCGTTCAACAAAAAAATATACACTCGTTCTCAAAAAACCCCAAGAAACAGTACAAATAGCACCAAGTATCGCGTCAGGTATAGCAGAAGCAAACGCACCAATAACATTTGATGCAGTTGTGAAATGAACTGATAATGTGATTACCTGGAATATGGGTGATGGCTCATGACAAAAAAATGGAAATAGCCTCATACATACATTCACCAGTCCTGGGACATACACCATTGAAGTACGTGTCCAGTACACATCTGGCATAGAAGAAACTGATTCTATCACCTATATTGTCCGATAAATTTATGCATTATTCTTTTTTCCTCGATTTTCTGAACACCTACTCTCTTCCACTTCTAGTGACAAGTATTGGAGGACTTTTTTATGGAAGCTTTGTGGTGTGGTATGGTCGAGTATCTTTTGCATCGAGTCTCGCTCTCTTTTTCACGGGTATCATTGTTATCACCTGTATTTTTTTACCGTTCAATTGGTCAATTCAAAACGCAAATAGTGGAAAAGAAATATCTCTCTTCTTTTTTCATGTGAACATAGAAGGAAACAATTTTATAAATGATTTTAGAAATTTTCTCATTTCTCAGAATATCCCTCCAGAATACTCCCAAAATGCTATTACACTCTTTCTCGCTTTTCTCGAAGAACTCGCAAAGATAACGCTTTTGATTCTCTGTATTAAGAATACTCTGCGTTTACCTGTTATTCTGGTCTATTTGTTTGGAGTAAGTTCTTTTATCCACACATTGATGGGGGCTGGCAATTCAAATATAGTCGTTTGAGCAGTTGGTATAGTCAGTTTTATAGGACTTATCATACTCTGGGGACTATTGGGGAAAAAGATAAAAACTGACAGTGTGGCAGACTATATGTATAGTATAGCACTGGTAGCGCTTGGATTTGCTTTCGCTGAAAATATCAAATATATCTATGATCTCTCACGAGCAGGGAATAGTCATGAAGCTATTCTCAATAATGCGGTCTTGCGATCAATATTTGGATACCTCTCTCATACATTTTTTTGTATGATATGCGTCACTCTCTATGCACGCGGACGTTTTGCATTTCTCAGACTGATTGATAATTCAGGCAATCTCTCTCTAGGACAAAAAGCCCTCGGCTGGAAAGGATTCACGCAGATAAAAAGTATTCAAGGATTTTGGAGTGGTGTGTTCGCTGCCAGTATTCTTCACGGAGCATATAATATTTTTATCAGTAATAATGTCCTGATACCATCAGTGATGTTGGTTATTGGATTTCTCTTCTTGGAACTCTTCGTCCTGCATGATCTGCGAAATAACACTAAATACGGACACATAGAGAATTATATGCAGTAAAAATATCTTGCATTCTAAATTAGCACCTATATAATGTAGGTGCTAATTTTATAATTGAGCGTGTCAAAAAAGACCGCCATTATTCATTTTTAATTTTTCATTATTCATTTGGATTATGAACAATAACTACACAATGGCAGCCCAAGAACGGCTCCAAGAATCAGTCCAATTTGCACAGAATTCTGGACATACAAACATAGAACCTCTTCACCTGTTGCGAAGCATTTTGCATGCTCCTGAAAGCATCAATCAATCTCTCATAGAACGCGCTGGGGGAAATATTCAGGTGCTTAAAACCGATGTCGACAATGCCCTGTCGAAGTTGGCGGAGGTAAGTGGAAATACCTCTGAACCATGAGCTTCCCAGGAGTTAGTGAAGGTTCTTCAAAGTGCTGAAAAAGCTATGAAAAATATGGGCGATAGCTATACCACAGAGGAACATCTTATGTTGGGTCTCTTGGAATCAAAAAATCTCATATCTCATATCTCTCATCTACCATCTTTGAGTTCTTATGAAGAAGCCGTTAAAAAACTGAGAAATGGGAAAAAAGTCACTTCAAATACCGCCGAAATTCTCTATGAATCCTTGAAAAAATATACCATTGATCTTATAGACCAGGCAAAGAAAGGTAAAATAGATCCTGTCATCGGACGTGACGATGAGATTCGTCGAGCCATACAAATCCTCGCTCGTAGAAGCAAAAATAATCCTGTACTCATTGGCGATCCAGGCGTCGGTAAAACCGCCATTGTCGAAGGTATAGCCATACGCATTATCAGTGGCGAAGTTCCAGATGCCCTCTTGTCGAAGAAAATCCTCACACTCGACCTCTGAGCTATGATTGCTGGAGCAAAATATCGTGGCGAATTTGAAGAACGACTCAAATCTGTCATAGATGAAGTAGAGAAATCTGATGGCGAAATCATCCTCTTTATCGACGAAATCCATACGATTGTTGGAGCTGGTGCGAGTGAAGGATCGACAGATGCTGGGAATCTCCTGAAGCCCGCTCTTGCTCGTGGTCGAATCAAGGTTATCTGAGCAACGACCATCAATGAATATCGAAAATATATCGAAAAAGATGCAGCACTCGAAAGACGCTTTCAACCGGTCATGGTCGATGAACCAAACCGAGAAGATGCCTTGACGATTCTCCGAGGCATCAAGGATAAGTACGAAACCTTCCATGCAATAAAGATTACTGACTCAGCACTTGTAGCAGCAGTAGACATGTCGACACGATATTTGCCAGATCGTAAACTCCCAGACAAAGCTATTGACCTCATTGATGAAGCTGCTTCAGCACTCAAGATTGGTTCTACGAGTAAACCTGCCGAGATAGACACGATCGACAAAAAAATTCACTCCCTCCAGATCGAGCGAGAAGCGCTTCTGCGTGAGCAAAAAGACCGACCAGAAGAGGGGAATAAGACAAGAATATTAGACATAGAGAAGGAATTGGCAAATCTCCAAGAAGAGCAGAAAAAGCTCCATGCTGCCTATGAAGACGAGAAGAAAATGATGCAGGATCTGAAGAAAATTCGTGAAGACCGAGAGAAGCTCATCCTCCAGGCAGAACAACTCGAACGAGATGCTGACTATGCGGCTGTCGCTGAAATACGTTATAAGAAACTCCCTTCGCTCGACACAGAACAAAAAAAGCTTGAATCTATTGCAGAAGCTCGTCGAAAAGATGGCAGAAGCTTCTTTCGCGACACTGTCGATGTCGAGGATATTGCTGCTGTCATATCTCGCTGGTCAGGTGTCCCTGTAGGCAAACTCATCCAGACAGAAAATGACAAATATCTCCATCTCTTCGAACATCTCCAAGAATCAGTGAAGTGACAAGATCATGCGCTGAAATCTGTCGCCGAAGCTGTCCAACGTTCTAAAGCAGGACTCTCTGACAAGCATCGCCCTATTGGGAGTTTTCTTTTCCTTGGGCCAACAGGTGTCGGTAAAACAGAAACCGCAAAAGCTCTCGCTCATGCTCTCTTCGATCATAGTGGTGCCTTTATCAGGATAGACATGGGTGAGTATGGCGAATCACACTCTGTTGCTCGGCTTATTGGATCTCCTCCAGGATATATCGGACATGACAAAGGTGGACAACTCACCGAGGCAGTACGTCGAAAACCCTTTTCAGTACTCCTCTTCGACGAGATAGAAAAAGCTCATCCCGATGTCTACAATGTCTTTCTGCAGATTCTGGATGACTGAAGATTGACTGATGGAAAATGAAGAACTGTCGACTTCCGGAATACGATTATCATCATGACCAGCAATATAGGTTCTGAGAAGATTATGGATTTCTTTAGTAACAAAACCCCCTTCTTGAAGGGGGACAAAAATGGAGAAGAAAATAAGGGGGATTTATTATGAAAAAATCCTCCGTCCGCTGGTGCGGACACCTCCTTCAAGAAGGAGGTTACAGAGACTATCCAACTCAAAGTTCTCCAAGAACGCATGATACTCGAACTCAGAAACTACCTGCGTCCTGAGCTTATCAATCGTATCGACGATATCATAGTCTATCGACCTCTGGGCGACGAAGTCCTCCGCTCAATCATCGACCTTGAGTTGGCGAAAGTGAGCACAACGCTCGCGGAAAAAGATATCACCGTCACCTGGGACAAGTCCGTCCATGACTACCTCATGAAGCATGGTGTAGATCCTCAGTTCGGCGCTCGTCCTCTCCGTCGTGCGGTGACAAAATATATCGTCAATGCTCTGTCGACGAAACTCCTAGATGGAACGCTTGAAGAAGGAAATAAGGTCAAAGTGAAATTTGAAGGAGAGAAAATACTAATTAAGTAGACAAAATAAGTTCTGCTCTATGATATTCTCATGCCAAAAGCCCTTCCAGCAATTTTTATTGTAGTACTTATTCTTCTCTCCCTCGCAGGAATAGGTATTGGCGTAAACAACTATAGTGAATATAAATCTCAAGAACGTATTATACACGCTTTTAGCCCCTATTACCAGGGTCTAGCGAAGCAATGCTACGAGAGTGACAGTACGAGTTGTTGTCTGTCTTCTGTGTCCAATATGGAGGCAAAGAAAGCTATCCTCATACCTGGGGTAGGATGTCCGACAGATATGACTCAAAATATTCTCCGGTGTAGGGGCTCATATACCTGGTGTGAAAAGTAAAAAAAATAAAAAGTCTGTTAGACAGGTTTAACTTGAGGAAAATACTCAACTATAGGGAGGCGACGTACTATTTTTATTTCTGCGAGGAGAACTACATACTTCGCAAGAAGTTGAGAAATATCATAATTAATAAACTGTCACTGCTCTGGGCATACCCCTGGATTTTCTCTTTGCCATAAATTGAATTGAGTATAATATTCACGAGACATACGAATAATACTATTAAGAAGTGGGATTTCTGCAGTCATTTTTTGTTTCTGTCGGGGTTTTAAGTGTGCTGCCTCAAGTAGAAGATCAGGTTTAACAAAATAGTAACTAAAAAGATGTGTCAAATCTCTATTTACCCTTTGACTAGGGGGTATACTCTCAGGAAATGAGAAATCAGGAGGGAGATTATACTTTTCGAGTATGGACCAAAATTCCCGGAAAAATGAGAATCATAGCTTTCACACATCTGAGTCAGGGGCATGCTGCAGATATGTCATCAAAGTATGAACAGTAGAACCATGGATAGCGGCAGCATGGTCATAGAGACCGATTATATCAGTTCTTCCTGTCGATCATTTTACATGGGGAAGATGATTATAACGAACTCAGGCGTCATAAATTAAACTATGAACTCAGGTTTCATCTAGATGGGTAGTGTCGAGAGCTCTATGAGCAAACTCTGGGTTATGTTCTGGTCGATTTGTGAAAAGAATAGCCAAAATCAGTGGAACAACAAGATCAGAATTAACTCTCGCTGGAAAAGTAAATTGATACTGAAATTTTGTCTCAAAAATATCTGTATTTTCAACAATATATTGGATCATATCTATGAGTTCTAGGGAATTGACACATGCCGGTCAGGTAAGAGATGTATGACCATCCAAAGAAAATCCTCAAATACTAAATTCTTTAAAACGTCATAGCTTTGTAATTTGAGATAAAATTTTCTTGGCATCTTTTTCTCCTTGAAAATGCAATTTAATTCAAACAGGATAGTGATTTGCAGGAACCCGATTTCATCAATGAACAAATACTTCTGCATCATATCGCTCACACAACTGGCGAACTTCATTATCTTGCATATTAAGATTTGATCGAGAGATTGGAGGACATTGTCTCTCACAATGATTTTGTGCTAAAAGCACATCTATGGGGTGATCTGAAGTTCACCGAATACGAAAAAAATTACTATAAGAAGAGGGGGGTCAACCTCCATTAAGTTCGGCTTTGAAACTAGCAGAAAGAATGTTACATAATTTTTCTTGTATAAGTTCTCGTAATTCTGAGAGAAATAATGTCTTTTTATCATCATCTGTATCATGTTCAATAACCAATCGAACTCTTTCAACTACAGATTGAGCAATTCTTGAACAAAAATCATTGATAGTGATACTTATTCGTTCTTTGGGAAAAAACTGATCAGTCTCAGATAATGGTAAAGTTGAAATATAAATACTCGAAATACGATCCAGTATTGGCAATACTGTCGCTCTATCACTTCTTTTAATAGAAAGAAATAACGGGTCTGCTGCTTCACAAGCAGGATTAAGCAATATATGATCAACAGTGGAAAAGTCATTTGAAACGAGAAAGCATATAGCAGGATTAAATTGTTTATGCTTAGAAAGCCAAGATTTATATCGAATTCACCGATCAGAACTTTCATACTTTTGAGTAAATCAGTGTCTTGCACTATACATCTTTCTCAGAAAATACCACAGAGCATAGCGAGTAAATGGATCAGAAGACCTATAAAATGTTCGAAAGGCAACAAATGAATATTGCTCTACTTGTGGGACGTTCACACCAATGATAGGAGATAAGGGAAAAGTATCTTGTGTTGGGAGAGGGTGGTCTACTCACATCTTTTCTAGATGAGCGATTGCCGCTTCATGAGGAGATATTTGGCGACTCTCAAAAAATACATCTCGCCAAAATGTGATAGATCCTGGCTGAGATGTGCTTTCACAAGATGTTGATGATTTATGCATCGAAATATTTATTTGTAATTATTATAACACAAAAGAATTTATCACAACAAAAAACACCGATATTCGGTGTTTTCTTAAATTATAAGATAACTACTAGTTCTGAGCTAAAACAGGTTCTCTTCCTCATTTTGAAACCAATATCACTTCTTCTTCTTCAGGATGCAAAACTTCTATAACCCTTTCAGGAACACCTATTCTATCAGGAAATTCTCCTGGAGAAAAAAAAGGAGCAGGACGTGCACCTACATCTAATGAACGATATTTTGCACCTTCTTGACACATAAACGTAAGGTTAAAAATAAGTCTAGTACATTATCAGTATAAATGGCTTATAAATTTTGCAAGCAAAAATTCTCCACCAGATCCAAGGGTGTATCGATTGAAACTACTCAATAGTTTTCCCACAGTTTGAACAAAATGGCATCCCTTTGATGGTCAGAGTATGACAAGAGGGACACTCAGTCTGTATATTGTAGGCGCAAAGTGGACAGTAAGCTTTACGTATATCAATAGCATTATGGCAATGTGGACAAAGACGATCAGCCACAATTCTTTTGAGGATATTTTCACGAGAGAAAAGTCGTCTCTGTATACGATAGACGAGTACACCAAAAAGACCTACAAGAAGAAGAGGAATGAAGAATTGAAGGAGATAGAGCAGTGGCGAAAAACTGCGAAGAAACTGGATGAGTTGTTCGATAAAAACCCGAGGAATAATATCCCATAAACCTACAAGTACGACTTGAAGGAGGAGGATACCATAAGCAAAAGTTGCCACAGTAAAAATAATCGTATGAGGACTATTTGATTTTTTGAAGCGACTGTAAAAATTATAGAGAACTCCGAAGACAAAACCGACAAAGAGAAATGAGAGAAGATTGACAGTCAATTGCCACCATCTAAGAGCTTTTTCATACGCATTTTCAAGGACTTTGACATCTAACTGGAGCTTTTGCACATCTGGAGCTTTTGCCCGAAGCATAGCAATTTTCTCATCATATGGAGCGATTTGGGCACGCAATGACTTCAGAGTTTTTTCGCTTTCTCTGACAGAAGCAGAGCTCTCAGGAGTGGTATAGACAGGTTTGACACCAGCCATTTTTTCTTGAAGAGCGAGATCATATTGCCCTTGTTGTATCTGAAGAGCGCTTTCAATCTGATATATTTGAGCTTGAAAAGTGTCTCTTTCCTGAAAAACTGCTTGTATTTCTTGTGCTGCGGGAAGTAATTTCGTGTAGGTAGATCGGAGATCAAAAACGGGTTTATCGGAAGACAAAGCAAAGTCCTGATCATCTCCTACATACGAAAATTGACGACCTCCATTTGGGTAACATCTGAGATCGGAATAGACATTTGGATGAGTAGACTTTGCATCGAGGAGCGAGATGATATCATAGATACATTGAGGAACTCCCTTTGGTGGAACTGGAATGTCTCGAATAATTGTGAGGCTCCATTGCCCTAGAGAAAAGAGTGCAATCCACATACAGATAAGAAGAAAATATCCCATCTTGGTGGTAGAACGTTCGGTGATTTCTTCTGCTGGAATGAGTTTCTTTAGATTTTTTGGTGTAGGCATAGTATATTGATTATTGACTAACTCCCGTGCAGGTCAAAAAGAAACACTTGCTATTGCTTCATGTATTTCACGATTCTATACGTGACAGGGGTGAAAAATGCTTCGATAGCAACCTTGAAAACAATGTTGGAAAGTGCCAGGGAAAAGAGATCTGCATGCCCCATAGTACCGAGAAACGCTATCAAACAAAACACAGTACTGTCGAATGTCTGTCCAACCACTGTCGAACCAATAGTTCGCATCCAGAGCCATTTCTGACCAGTGATTTTTCGGATAGCGATGAGTGTCCACGCGTTGGAAAAAGTACCAGCGAGATAGCCAAAAATACTTCCGAGAGTGATGCGAGGAATGAGTCAGAGAATCGCTTCATAGCTTCCCTGATTCTCCCAAAAACCCGCTACAGGAAGCATTTGGACAATATAGAGAATAATGGCATTGAGAAGAATACACCCAAAGCCGAGGAGAATGACCTTACGAGAAGTTTTCCAACCATACACTTCGGCAAATATATCACCAAAGATATACGAAAGTGGAAAGAGGATAGTTCCCGCATCGAGAGTGAGCCCTGCAAATTGGGTCATCTTGGTCGATGCGATATTGGAAATGATAAGGATGACACAAAACAGTGTCACAAGAGTCGTAAATCGAAATGAGTTCATAGATGGTGAGTCTATAATCTCATCTACTGAAGTCAAATATTACCTAACATGACATCCAGAAATGGGGTTTTGGGACAACAACTGTCTGAGCGGGATGAATACAGAAAAATAAAATGAATACAGTTTATAGCGAGTTTTGTTGTCCCGAATGATTTTGGGTACTTTTTTCACAAAAAGTACCGAACGAATCATATATCATAGTCCTAGTGACTCTTCACCCACTCAACCAGAGAAGCAAGTGAATTATGTGTGATAATAGAAAGCCCTTTCATATCCTGATATTTTGACTGGGAAGCAGGAATATGGATGGTTTTAAAGCCCAGTTTTTTTGCTTCTTCCAGACGTTTTTCGAGTTGAGCCACTGGTTTGATAACACCTGTGAGAGATATTTCTCCGAGAAATAGTGCATGATTGAGAGGTTTTTTTTGATCAGACGAGAGAAGGGCAGCGACTATGGCGAGGTCAACGGCTGGTTCACCGACTGAGAGGCCATGGGAGACATTCACATACACATCATCAGAATCCAAATTGATGCGGCCAAATTTGGCGATCGTCGCCAAGAGCAATTCTACTTTTTGGCTTGAAATACCTCTTGCTGACCTCTTAGGATAGGGGTATTTTGTCGAATGTGTCAGAGCTTCTATCTCCATGATAACCGGTCTATTCCCTTCGAGAGCAATAGTCAGAGCAGATCAAATCTGGGGGGTAGTTTTGAGGATACCTTCAGCAGGATTTTTGAGATCGAGCAGGCCAAATTCTCCCATTTCAAAAAGACCAATGGCATCCGTCGGACCAAAACGATTTTTCATGGCTCGAAGTATTCGATAGCTCTGATATCGGTCACCTTCGAGAAAAAGAACGGTGTCAACCAGATGTTCAAGGGCTTTCGGACCAGCCAAGTCTCCATCTTTAGTCACATGACCAATGAGGATAACAGCAGTATTGGTATTTTTTGCAAAATGCATAAAAGTCTCGGCAATAGACCGAATCTGAGCCATACCACCACTCGAACCTCCCTGAGATTCAGAATACATAACACTGACAGAATCTATGATGACAATTGGATGAGGAGCTGATTGGAGCGTCGCAATGATATCTTCGAGGATTTCTCCGTGAAAGAAGTGAATGTGTGGATTACTAACTCCGAGACGGTGGGCTCGACCAGCAATTTGTTCTTCTCCTTCTTCCCCAGAGACATAGAGAACAGGAGTATTTGGGGAAGCACACCACTGGGCGAGCTGAAGAGTCAGTGTCGACTTTCCTATGCCTGGTTCACCTGATAGAAGGGTCAAGCTTCCGCGTACCAATCAACCTCAGAGGACTGAAGCAAGTTCGACACTTTCGACACTGAGACGGGTATGAGATGTCAAACGTGGGTTTAAAGTAACCACATCCCCTTTCTTTCCTGAGACTTTTTGTTTGCCAGACACTTTGACGACTTCTTGCTCCAGAAGTGTATTCCATTGACCACATTCAGGACATTGGCCTCACCATTTGAGTTGGGTATGATGGCAATTGGAGCAAGTAAACATAGCTCCATTGTACGAAAAATGTCTAAAAATCTACCAACGAATTATTCTGTCTCACAAACTGACTGTATATCTGCAATCGTTCTCTCGATTTCTTCGGGGGTCATGACCACTCTCTCGGCTACCATATCGAGATCTCCGATGCTTTCCTCAGGAATAGTATGAAAGTGGACATGGGGAACGCTTTTATTCGTAGCATTTCATTCACGGACAAGACAAGACATGCTCGTATATCCTAATTTCTTGAGTATTGAGAGAGATTTTTTCTGAAGATATACAATATCTATCCACTCCTCATCCTGTAAATCTGAGAGAGATTCCACATGTCTATGGGGAATGACCAGTAAATGGTGTGTATGGTACGGTGCTATATTGTAGGTGAGGTACGCATGTTGCGTCGAAAGAAGCATTCTATTATTTGATTTATCGCAAAATGGACATGAATCAGTATGGCGTATAAAATCTTTATAGAGCATATTCGCACGATGATAAAAGATATGGGGACAACTTGTGTCTCAGTATGTGTATAAGTTCTGTTTTTTCTTGGGTGATAGATGTATCATAGACATTTGGTATGTCCAGAATATGCATTTTCTTATTATGAAGAGAAAAGTGTGACTTGAGATATGAGAGATGGTGATCTTCTTTTTCTGACATAACAAAAATCTCATCGGCCCAATCTATCATATTTTTATCTACCAAAATAGCATTTTCATATCCGGGAACAAGATGTGTGCCTGCAGATTTTGCTTCATAAGATTGCGAATTATGAAAGAGTGAAGCTGCAGTAGGACTACGACAAACATTTGCAGTACAGATAAAGAGAAGATGTTTTTTTACCATATACTAGACTCGAAAAGTAATCTTGAGATCAAAAAAGTACCCGGCAAGACCGGAAAAAACAGTTGATACAGTTCGTGCCCAGACATATTGAAATGCTAAATAATGTACTAAGCCAAAAGTAACAAAAATAACGAAAAGAAAGGAATAAAATGCTATCGTGAGGAATTTGAGATAACCGTGGCGAAATTTGGTTTTTGTGCGAAATGTCCACGCTCTATTGGCAAAAAAACCAAGGAAAGATTCTAAAATAAAAACAAATGAGCTCGCAAACAGATAATGCATATGAAAAAAATATACCAATCACCCTACACAAATAATGTTTACAATAAGCATAAGAAAGCCCACAAGTATGTAGCGAATAAAACGGTCAAAATGCTCATTTCTATGAGAAAAATGGAGGAGAGAGTGGGACATAAGAAAATTTATAAACATAATTTATCATACAAAACTAACTATGTCAATATAATTTTCACTGTGTCTCAAAAACACTTAGGAATATTTCTCACAATAAATATACACCCTGTAAAAAGAGAAAACTGTATAGAGGATAAATTATTCAAATTTTTCTCTCTCAAAAAACGCCTTTTGATGTTCTTGTCCAGGAGGCATGTGTGTATGCTTGATAGCACAACTATAGAGTTCCATCTGATTGACCACTGCTTTCGCAAAAGCGACAAGACCATTGGCATACTCACAATAAAAACAATTGAGTCGTTGTCAGAAATTGAGTTTCCCGAGTTTATATCTATCGAGAATAATATAATGAGACCGCTTCAAAATAGGAATATCGTATATTCTAAAATAAATATTTTGGAATTGCCAAAGAAAAGCATCCATGATAATAAGAGGAAGAATGCATATATAGGTCGATATAGCAGCTATGATATTGAGTATTGGGCTGGAGCTCTGAAATCGTACGCCCTCCGCCGGAATCACAAATCTATTTTTTTTCATAGTATAATATATACATATTAAAAGATTACTCTAAAAATCTATAGAAGTCAAAAAAACACTCATCATTGAGTGTTTCTAAGATTACAATGGTGCCAAAAAGAGGGGAAAATGTGTGAAAACACATTTGAGTCAACCCGAGAGCAACGAGGGTGAGAGTCCTCTCAAGAACAAAAAATAGTACTTTTCAGTACTATTTTAGATTACAAATGGTGCCCAAGAGAGGACTCGAACCTCCATGCCTTGCGGCGCTACCACCTCAAGGTAGTGCGTCTGCCAATTTCGCCACCTGGGCATTGTAAGGTGTACTATAGGAAGTTTTCTATTTTTTCAAGTTTTTTGCTGTTTCGTGACTTTTATTGAGGTAGTCATGAATGATTTGTGACGCTGCTTCACGTCCTCAGAGGCCAAATGCGAGACCAAATGCGAGACCAACAGACGTTACAAACCCGATCAGTACAGCACGAATTAGGTACTCTGGGATAATTTCTACACCACCAGTATTGATCAGATTCATGGCGATGGTAAAGGAAAAAAAGAGTACAAGAATGCGAGCCAGATGAGCTAAAATAGTAGCTGTACGAGGATTTTCAAAATGTGCAGCATTATAAACCACGAGATACACTGTTCGAGAAGTTTGGAGTCAGAAGAATACGATGAGAAGAGCTAAAAGGAGATAAGGTAGATACCTCACAATGCTCGTGAGGAAATTTTCAAGATGTGGGTATCCTGCTTTTTCGACAGCAGCGCGCAAAAAAAGCAAAAATACAAAAACAGCGATATATTTACCAATAGCTTTGGGGAGCGGATCTTGACCAATACGAGTAGAATGACCGAGAAATTTATGTAAAAGTTTTTCGATACCGGTATATCGGAAAATAAGATGAATAAAAAAAGAGAGGAAAACAGCTACAGAGAAACCCCAAAGAAGTATTTGAAGGGCATCAAATAGCGGAGATGGTTGAAAATACGGGAGAATTGCATCTATCATAGTCTCATGATATCAAATATTTCTCTTTTGTGCAAATGTTTTGGGGTATTAACCTATTTCCAGAATGGCGTCCCTCAACTCTGCTGCTTTTTCAAAATCTAAATTCGCTGCTGCAATATCCATCTCCAGCTCAAGTCGACGAATATAGACCTCCTTATCAATACCCTTAGGGATACTATTGTAAACTTCTTTCTTTTCTTTGAAGCCAAGATCTTTAATGCTCGAAATAATGGTCGTAGGAGTGATGCCATGTTTTTTATTATAGGCAATTTGTACCTTTCGTCTCTTCAAGGTAATATCGATAGTTTCCTGCATGGAACGTGAGATTTGTCATTCGTACGAATAAAAAATGACATGACCATGTGAATTACGGGCTGCACGACCAACAATTTGTATGAGAGATTGGGTCGAGCGTAGAAATCCTTGCTTATGGGCATCGACGATACCAATAAACGAAACTTCTGGGAGATCGAGTCATTCTCGGAGGAGATTCACTCAAACTATGACATCTACTTTTCCTGTTCGCAAATCCTTGAGAATCCTGAGACGTTCAATGGTATCTATCTCGGAATGAAGATAATGAGCCGTCACTCACTGTTCCTTGAGATACCCTGCGAGATCTTCACTTGATTTTTTTGTGACAGTGGTGATAAGTGCACGTTCGCCACGTTCGACAGCACTTCTGATGTTAAATAAGAGACTTTCGACAAGTTTATCCATAGGTTCGACAGCAATTTCTGGATCCAGAAGTCCCGTTGGCCGAATAATCTGCTCGACGAGAACTCCTCACCGCTCGATGGCTGAATCTCCTGGTGTCGCAGATACACAGAGAAATTGTCCTATCTTGGATTCAAACTCATGAAAATACAGCGGTCTATTGTCATAGGCGCTTGGAAGACGAAAACCGTTTTCTATGAGCATATCCTTGCGAGATTTATCTCCAGCAAACATGCCACGAACCTGGGAAAGGGTGATATGAGATTCGTCAACAATGGTGAGAAAATTCTCTGGGAAATAATCAATCAATGTCATCGGAGGATCTCCTGGTTGTCGACCATCGAGATACCGAGAATAATTCTCAATCCCCTTCACATATCACACCTCATTCATCATTTCGAGATCATATTCGACACGAGTTTTGATTCTCTCGGAAGCGACGATATTCCCTTTTTGTGTAAAATACCCCATCCGTTCTGCAAGTTCTGCTTTGATAAGAGGGGTGATAGCTTTGACATGTTCGACACTGGTAACCGTATGTGAAGCAGGGAAAAGCATGAAATCAGAGACACTTTCCTGGACATGTCATGTAATCGGTTCGACAACTCGGATTGCCTCTATTTCTGTCCCAAAAAATTCAACACTATAGTAGTATTCCTTACTGGCAGGAAAAATCTGCAAAGTATCACCGAGAACCCGAAACATACCTTGTTTAAAATCACTGGTAGCTCGGTCAAACTGGAGACCTACAAGGTGATTGATGAGGTCTTTTATGACATATTTCTGCCCTTTTTCGAGTCGGAGAACACCTCAGACGTATTCTTCTTTATTACCGATACCATAGATACAACTGACAGACGCGACGATGATGACATCTTCTCGGGTGAGGAGTGCTTCTGTGGCAGCATGACGAAGTCGGTCTATCTCATCATTGATAGCAGAATCTTTTTCAATATACGTATCTGTTTTTTGAATATAGGCCTCTGGCTGATAATAATCATAATAACTGACAAAATAATGGACAGCATTCTCTGGGAAAAATTCTCGAAATTCCTGACAAAGCTGAGCTGCGAGAGTTTTATTGTGTGCGATAATGAGTGTAGGTCGCTGGACTTGTTGAATAATATTAGCCATGGTAAATGTCTTCCCTGATCCTGTGACACCCTGAAGAGTCTGATACATATTCCCTTCTTGAAGACTTGCAACAAGGGATTTGATAGCAGCTGGCTGATCTCCGGTAGGTTTATAATTGCTTTTAAGGGAGAACATAGGGTATTTATTGTGACTTTTTTAGGGTTTGTTTTTTGATCATTTCTAGAGCTTTTTCCTTTTGTCCATCATATCCCGCGGTGATATCCTGGGGTGTAGGAAGGAGTATCTGGTCTGGTGTAATACCGACTCCGTCGAGGAGTTGCCCAGATGCCGTCCGCCAATGAGCTGTTGTGATTTTGAGCTGACCACCATTTTTGAGAGGAAAAAGTTCTTGGACTGATCACTTACCATACGTTTGAGAACCTATTATTGGCGCCGAGAGATGAGTATGAAGTGCGGATGCGAGAATCTCAGCGGCAGAAGCAGTCTGACCATTGACCAAAACAAAAACAGGAATACTGAAATCTTTTGGACCATATGAGAGGTGTTTTTCAATCGCTGCACCCTCCACTGTGGCAATTATTTTCCCTGAAGAAATAAAGAGAGATCCTACATCAACAGCAGCTTGCAGGGTTCCTCCTCCATTATTTCGGAGATCAAGAAGTATGGATGTATACTTTCCGGCATGCTTTTTGAGGACTTTTTCGACATCTTTTCCAGAATAATCATTAAATGAAAGAAGCTCTACGAAAAGCACATCTCCTATAAGTGCATCAGAAATAATAGGAAGTTCGAGTTTTTGACGGAGAAGGGTCACTTGTTTTTTGGTAGTTAAAATAGTAGAAAATATATCGAGAACGACGGCGGTGCCAGCTGGTCATCGAATTTTCTGAACGGCCTCATTTGCTGTTTTACCGTGCATACTCTCTCAATCAACTGATTGAATAAGATCGCCCGGTAGGAGACCTGATAACTGGGCAGGAGATCATGGTAAAACTCATGAAATATAGATACCTTGGGGGCTTTCTTCGACATACGCTCCTATTCATTCAAAATCTCCTTCTATCATGGTGGTAAACGAGAGGAGCTCGTCAGGAGAAAAATATTGCGTAAATTTATCGCCGTAGGATGCTACATAGGTATGTATGATGTCATCTTCGAGCTTTTTTGTTGAAGGGGTTGGTATATATTTTTCGAGTATTCATTGTATCTCGGTTAAGTTTTGACCCAGTGCTCATCAAAAAGATGATCAATATGATACTTTCTGTCATTTTTGAACAACAAGAAAACTCATACACACCAGAAATACACATGTCAGAAAAATAATGGGGGTTTTTCTCATCATAAGAGAACTCATTATCGTGGGATTGTTTCTTTTTTCCAGTCTTTTTTACATTTGTTTTTTGTGAAAAAATAGACACCTGTACCTTTGGGTAAAAGAAATAACAAAACTGATTGTATAAAAAATATTTGTAAGGTGGTTAAAAGTATGGTAGTATCTTTCTACCTATATGCCTTCTTATAAGATACATAGTATAAAAGATTCTGAAAAACTCTCTTTTATAATAGAAGGGGATTCTGAATCAGGCCTTACTCAAAAACTATCAGGAGAGGGTCATATTATTCTTTCTGTTGAAAAAATAGAGATACCAACTGATGGATTATTTTGTTTTGAAGGAAAAAAAACAGATGGGTGATTTATCGATGGAAAAATATCGGCAGATGATATCTTTCAAGCTTTTGAGATGTTGACACAAGAGTATAAGTATTCCATCACGAAACTGTACCCTGAGAGTATACAAGACCCAGAAAAACAGAAGAAAATATTGAGTGAACTACTTCTCAGCTTTCAGGAAAATAGAACAAAAAAACCAGAAAAAACTATAGATACAACCAAACAAGAGATTCTTAGATATAAAAAAATACTTTCCCAACTTCTGGAAATACTCCGAACAGAAGAGCAAAAAGATATCAATATGTCTGAGCTCAAAAAAATGGAGCAAAATAATAATGTCAATATTCTCCAACAGACACTACGAGATACCTTGAAAAAACTTTTTCAAAAAAGGAAAAATAAAGCACTTTTTCAGAAATTGAAGCCACTCATGAAGGAAATGAAGATCTTTGTCTTACCAGATTTTCTTTTCAATTTTTTTGAAAATGCAGAAAAAATGTCCCAATCTCTCGATCCCCTCTTTCACCCCACAGAGATATATAAAAATACACCCAAAAAAAGTGTAAATATCTCGTCAGAAACTATAAAAAATGAATATAATTCTATCCAAAATAACAGTCATATTCATACTTTTTTACGAAAAAAGTATCGATCAAAAATAGGAGTTATGTTGAGGAAAAGTACCAGAAATTATTATCTCTATACACTTTTGAGACAAAACAAAATACTTTTTTTCATCACAGAAACAATCAAAACCCTGCCAACCATACTTCATACAGCACTCGTAGTGACGCTTTTATTCACCTTTTGCTCCATTTTTTTCGGACTCTATGGTTCTGCATTTGTCACCACTCAGATGATGACTACTTTTATTATACTCATAGTAGCATCTCTTGTAATTCAGAACGAGACAGTATAATTTTTCCATGATTATACTTGCGAGTTTTATACACTGTATTTTTGCGGTTATTTTTTTCTTTTTCCAAAGATATGTTGAGATGGGTGTGATTATTTTGATCTGGGTACTCTTTATTTCAAAGATTATACCACCGCTCGATGTCATTCGTCGGCCAAAATTTCTCAAACAAAAAGTATCTGAAAATATTGTTTTTGAACAATCACTCTATCTGAGCTCAGGAATGCTTTTCTACACGGCACTTATAGGAGTCGCGCTCGGTATAGCAAATGTGTTTGGTCTCCCGGTAAATCTCGAACTCCTCTATTATTGCATCTTTTTTCTCACGAGTGTTATTTGTGGTATCTATCTTCTTACTTATCCCAAAAATCCAAATGCTTTTGTACTTTTTCGGACACATACCATGATTGCCAGTAGTATCATGAGTATCCTACTTATTACGGCAGTTTTTTTCGGGCTTCATCCGATGAATATTTTTATTTTGATAAATTTAGTACTCCTCACAGTCTGTCTCGTCGTCGTGATAGTGCTTGATCGAAAAATATCACTCCCAATTCACACCATTGCTATCTATGTCTTCCTCCTTTCTGCACTTTCCACCACCGTAGGAGCGGTCTATTTCTTTGATGTGTCTCTTGCTGTTTCTCTCTTTTTTGTTTTGATTCTTCTCAGCTCTCTCTACATATTTTTTCCTATTCTTCTCGAGAAAACCTTTAAAACAAAACACATTCCCCTCATATCCTGGCATTTTGCAAATTGTATTCTTGCTTTCTCTTGGGCTATTTTTGGCTATATTTTTTGGTCACTTTTCTGGTGACCACAGAGTGAAATACTCTTTGTTCTTTTTGATCTCTTACTTATTTTTTGATTGTGGTCATGGGTGTATGCTACTGAAGAATCAAATCCCATCTTTTTTTCTTGAATGATTCTCGCGATTTCTACATTTGTTTCCTATGGAATTTTTATACTTCTTCCTCCTATTTTTTGGATGATTGCCTCTTCCCTCTTTGTTTTTGCAGGATGACTTATCCTCACATCTCGAGCATTTAAAAATCGTCCTGAAGAGCTTATTTTGGCATGATGAGCTGTACTCTTCTTGTGTGGATCAGATATTGTACTTATTTTTCAGAGCAACCAGCTCCTCTCGCTTGCCCTCCTTTTTCTCTTTCAATCACTCATCTGGTATGTAGCGTACGAAATCTTTCATCGCCAAACCAATGTTAAAAACCGAGCACTATAAACATGCTATTCCTGATTTTTCTCTCGATAAAGTCGTCGTAGGAGCACTGTATGACGAAGAAATGCAGAGAAAAATTCATCGTTTTAAATTTGTCCATAATCATGTCGACCATGTCTACTTTCAGGAACTTTTTGCTCATATGAAAGAGGAATTCCCCTATGATCCAGACATCATAGTATATCCCCCTATCAGCTTCCGAGATAGGATGTTGAGATGACCAAATCATGCCAAATTTCTCGCCGAATATGTGTGACTCACGAATATTCCAACCTTCTCCCCTTTTTCCAAAAAATTCTTTACTGGTCATCAATCCCGTCGTACGAGAAAAGAAAGAGCTAAAGTCAGAGAAGAATATTCTCTTCATCCTCGATACTGAGATGTCCTGAAAGGTAAAAAAGTCCTTCTCATCGACGACCTTATTACCACAGGATATACAGCGCATACCCTTGGAAAATTACTCAAAAAAGCAGGTGCGAGTGAAGTAGTGGGATATTTTCTTGCCAGTGAAAAAGTATAGTTGATTATTATATTAATTATGTTAATATAATTCCATGCCACCAGAAGACTTTCGAATACTCATTGAAACAGTGACACAAACTATTATTCCTCGTTTTTCAGAGGAGGATAGGCAAGAAATGGCAAAGTTATATAGAGCAGATTCCTCTCTTAGGTCAATTTCTGAAAAATTTTTATGAGTTCATGATAATCCCGCCGCCATAGAAACAGCTGTTCGAATCATAGTCATGGAAATGTTGGGAGATGAGTATAGGGAGTTGGCAGAGTGAAAATGATGAAGATTGCAATTTCTTTGAGAAATTGGTATACATTCAAAAGAATTTAATAAGGGTGCTGCTGGCGCAAAATGAGCTTTGGCAATTTGAAGAGCAACTTGGGAAGAAGACGAAAAAGATTTTATTGTTTTCCTGGCCAATCAATCAAAATATAGGAGATGAGGATGAGTAAGTGCCACTAACATTTTACTTGCATTTAGTGAGGAATTCCGAGATAGACCAGCAAGGTCAGCAAAAGCCATATCTAGAATCATAGAAAGTTTAAAAAAGGAGGGTAGAATTAATGAGAATGGCAGTGCTTGAATTGTTGAGAAATAAAATTTTGTCATTCTGGTTGAGTCTATATACTGATGTATCGCTTTTCTATGTCCAATACTATTGATCTTTTCTGAGTCACCACACACAACCTCCGGGATGTCAATATTTCTTTTACCAAAAACTCACTGACTGTCCTCACAGGAGTGAGTTGATCGGGTAAATCCTCACTTGCCTTCACGACACTTTGTAATGAGGGTCAAAGACGATATCTTGAATCGCTCTCGACCTATGCTCGTATGTTTATTGGAGGTATGTCCGAAGAGGCAAAAGTAAAAGAAATCCGAGGTCTCACCCCAACTATTAGCATCGAGCAAAAAACTGTTGCACACAATCCCCGCTCGACAGTCTGAACTATCACAGAAATATATGATTTTTATCGTCTCATGTTTCTCTCGCTGGGAACTCGCGTCTGTCCCCATGATGGATCTTCTATGGAAAAAAGAACGCATAAAGATGTCATGGATTACCTGAAAAAGGAAAAAAATGGAACTCGTATTGGTATCTGTGCGCAGATTCGTAAAACATTTGATACGAGTATAGAACTTCGAGACTTTGTAGGGCAAAAAGGATTCGTCCGATACCTAGTAGACAATCATGTCTACAATCTCTCAGATGCTCTTCCAGAAAAGATAATTGACCCATGGATTATTGTCGATCGTGTCGAGATTGACCATACAGATGCCACTCAGATTGACCGTCTATCTCAGTCTATCTCAACAGCATTTGAGCATGGAGAAGATGTCGTGGGAATATACCACTTTGAAGAAGAGAAAAGAGCAAAGAGAAAAGAGAAAAGAAGTGGAATAGAAGTTTTTTCACGAGCTTTTCGATGTCCACTCTGTGGCTATGTCCCGGAGGTTCTTACTCTCTCTCACTTTTCATTTAACTCCCCCACCGGTGCGTGTGCGACCTGTCATGGTCTCGGTTCCCTTCTCGATTTCACAGAAGATTCCACGATAGACCCTGAGAAAACCCTCGAAGAAGGGTGTGTGATGCCGTGGACACCCGATTCATACTACTATTTTGTCCTGCAAGGCGCTTGTAAACATCACAAAATCCCCACAAAAATTCTCTATAAAGACCTCACAGAGAAGCAAAAAAATATCATCCTCAATGGTTCCGAAGAGCGATTGTCTCTGTCGACACCACAGATGCAAAAACCGTGGAATGCCAAATACCCAGGCGTTATCCCCTACCTCAATCGTGTCTATCATGACCCTGATACGAGTGAATCGCTCCATGAGAAAATAGACCCTTTTGTGGTATCTTCCACATGTTCGACATGTCAGGGGTATAGAGTTGGGGAAGCAGCACGCAATTCATTTATAGGATGAAAACACATAGGACAAGTAGCAGAACTCTCCATCGAACAGTCTATCGATTTCTTTGATAATCTCGTTCTCTGAAAAGAAGATACCAAGATTGCTGGTAATGTGATGAAAAATATTCGTGACCGTCTCAAATTTCTGAAATGAGTTGGCTTGGGGTATATGACATTGGCACGACGATCAAATACACTCTCAGGAGGAGAATCTCAGCGTATTCGTCTGGCGACACAGGTAGGAACTCGACTCGAAGGAATTACCTACGTCCTCGATGAGCCATCGATTGGTCTTCATCCTCGGGATAGCCGTCTCCTCATAGACAATCTCCGTGAACTCGTCAACCTCGGAAATACCGTTATCGTGGTCGAACATGACGAAGATATCATGGGTACAGCAGATCAGATCATCGACATCTGACCAGGTGCTGGTGTCCATGGTGGTACTATCGTTTTCCAATGAACGTACAAAGAACTTCTCAAGTCTGAGAGTCAAACAGCCAAATTTCTCCGTGGCGAAGAAGAGATAAAAATCCCAGAACTCACAAAAAAACCAACGAAGTTTATAGAGCTTCGTGGTGCGACAGAAAACAACCTCGAAAATATCTCTGTCGACATTCCTCTTGAAGCCCTGACGGTAGTTACCGGTGTCAGTGGGTCAGGGAAGTCCTCACTTATCAATAGGACGTTTGCTCCTGTGATGCGCAATCTCCTCCATGGAACTCGTGACGCACACGGACATCTCCAGAGCATTACGGGTGACGAACATCTCGACAAAGTCGTCATCATCGATCAGATGCCAATAGGGAAGACTCCTCGTTCTAATCCGGCTACGTACACAGGCGTTTTTACCGATGTCCGTGATGTCTTTGCTCAGACGCTCGAAGCTCGTGCTCGCTGATACGGGCCAGGACATTTTAGTTTCAATACCAAGCAGGGGAGATGTGATGCCTGCGAAGGTGATGGAGTTCGACGTATTCAGATGCACTTTCTCCCTGATGTCCATGTGACCTGCGAATCCTGTGGTGGTACACGATACAATCATCTCGTCCGAGAGATTCATTTTCATGAAAAATCCATCTCCGATGTGCTCGCTATGACGGTCGAAGATGCGGTTGTCTTTTTTGACAAGTTTCCGAAGATAAAACACAAACTTCAAACCATTCTCGAAGTCGGACTTGGTTACATAACCCTCGGACAATCAGCTCTGACACTTTCATGAGGAGAATCTCAGCGCGTAAAGCTCGCGACAGAACTTGCTCGAAAATCGACAGGGAAGACCCTCTATATCATGGATGAGCCGACGACCGGTCTTCATTTCTCCGATATTCAAAAACTTATGTCTATCGTGTCTACTTTGGTGGAGAAAAAAAATACCGTTGTCATCATAGAACATCATCTAGATGTCATCTCCAATGCCCACTATATCATAGACATGGGACCAGAAGGTGGCGAACGTGGAGGAAAACTCCTCTATCAGGGAGAGCGAGATGGACTTCTCGCAGTCAAAGGTTCCTACACGGCGGAGTGTCTTTTAAATTACATAGATAATAGAGAAAAAAGAAAAAAGAAAAAATAAGGATTTATATAAAAATATGACTGAAAATATACTTCTTTCCAAATCAAAAAATTTTGCACTACTCTGTATCAGCTATTATCAATCGTTACAAAAGGAAGGGGAGTATGTTATTTCAAAACAATTTTTACGAAGTGCGACCAGTATAGGTGCAAATATCCATGAAGCCGTTGCTGGTCAATCCAAAAAAGATTTTTACAGCAAAATTTGTATTGCATTTAAGGAGGCAAATGAGACAATGTACTGGATAGGTCTCCTCAAGGAATCAAATATAACTCTCCTCGACACTCGTCAAATAGAAGATAATTGCGAAGAGATTATAAAGATGCTCGCCAGTACAAAAATGACCACGGAAAGAAACCTAGGATATCAAAAATAGTCCACATTTCTTCTCTTTTATTTCTTCTCTTTTATTTCTTTTGGACCAACATGTCGACATATCTGCTCTCTCAGGATACAAAACTCCAGCAAAAGCACGATATTTTGTTGAGTTTCATGGTGATAACATTGAGGAGATTCGTGCAGCAACGAAGTTTGCATATGAGATGAAGTTGCCGATTTTGACTATTGCCGGTGGGAAAAATTCATTGCTTGCTTTTGATGAATACCTGGGGCTCGTAATTTATAACAACTCTCGGGGTTATACATTAGAAAAAAATACAGAGTCATGCCCCCTTGATAAAGGGGGGCAGGGGGGATTAGAAAAATTCACTCATATTCCGTATACTCCAGAACTGACTCAATATGCAAAAGATCAAAGAAATACTTCCAGTCTTGCAGAGAATCGTATGTGGTATGATGTACTTCGTTTTGGAGAGTTGAAAAAGTATCGATTCCTGAGACAAAAACCGCTGCTGAATTTTATTGCAGATTTTTATTGCTCAGAATTATGAATAGTAATCGAAGTTGATGGAGATAATCATGAGGGTCAAAAAGAGTATGATCAAGCCAGAACAGATGAATTCAAAAAGTATGGGCTGACTGTTCTGAGATTCCATAATCTGCGAGTTATGGAAGATCCAGTTGGAGTAGAAAAGGAGATTTTGGAATTTATTCAATCAAATTTAATCCCCCTTAATCCCCCTTTATCAAGGGGGCATAATACCATTCTCACAAGTTTTTCGTGACAACCTATCTGGGAACTTGCTGAAGTTCTTGAGAATGATCATGGTATTGACCTATGGCATCGATTCCAGGGACTACCTGGTTCTGTCTGAGGTGCTGTCTTTGGCAATGCTGGATGTTTTGGTCTAGAGGTCTGACCCTATGTCACCTCTGTCGAAATACTCGATATGCAG
>Ga0247839_1000143_pt1 | contig 122344 bp, 105 predicted proteins | sample LaCruzMarch2015__6_FD_192405 | JGI IMG/M metagenome (GOLD analysis project Ga0247839, IMG submission 192405) | Freshwater microbial communities from meromictic Lake La Cruz, Castile-La Mancha, Spain - LaCruzMarch2015_16m | ecosystem: Environmental > Aquatic > Freshwater > Lake | place: Spain...
CGACACCAACGCGCCCTTGCCCTTCTGATCCGTCCCGCCGGGGCGCTCCTCACCGAGCGCCCCGATCCACACTCCCCAACACCTGCGAGTCCGCCATTTTTACGCGGTTCTTAGCAGCCGCCAACACGGAACCGCTCCCCAGATGTGGCTCAAGACCGTAACCGTCTTGCCTCGGGCGGTGTCTCCTTTAAGCACGTCATGGAGCAGGTTCCACAGATGTGTCCGCATCGCCTCTGGTGGTGCCCCGGCGGCCGCCTGAGCCGCGGCGGCGTCGAGCCAGTCCAAATCGATGCGCCGGTCGAAACCGATGCTCGCCCGCCGTGTCATCGCTTCTGCGCAACGCGAACGAAGGGAACCATCACCTCTTCGAGTGCGATTCCCCCATGGCTCACGGACTCCGTTACGATGGGCATGAAGCACGAGCCATAAGGTGCGATTAGGGGGAAATAGTCTTGCGGCAGCCCAATCTGCGGCCACGCAATGGCGGAAGGGAAGTGCGGCATCGTGTTGCTCCTAAAGTCTTGGTTTCGGAAGATATGGGCCCGTTCGCCCCGCTGCTCGGCGGTGAGCCCGACATCCGGCTTTCCGAATCCGCGCCCGAACACGTTGCCGTGGTCCGCCGTGACGAATACCGCGAATCCTTGCTGGAGCAAGGCGTCGACCAAACCCGCGAGCTGCTTGGTGCGGGACCACACCTCGACCAGCCCGTGCAGGCCCGGGGTGCCCAGGCCGACCTGGTGCATGCTCTGGTCGATCATGCCGATCACGGCCCCGATGACGCGCACCATGTTGTCATCCGCCGCACCAAGGATGCCGTCCGCCAGCGACTGGAAAGACTCCTTATGACCCTGCGGCTTCAGGTAGCGCACCACGCGCTCGCCGAGTCCGCGGTCCTGCCAGAAGCTCGACCAGTGCTTTTGCTCACGGTGTGTGCCGTCAATGCTGGCCGCGAATTCGAGCGGGATTCGGCCGGAGAAGATGGCCTGGCGTCCGATCTGCGTGAGCGTCGGGATCCAGCTGAAGATTGCGTGCTCCTCAACACGCAGTCCGTCCAGCGAATCGCGAAGGATGTGCCACTGGTCAATGGCCATTCCATCGATCACAAGCAGCGCGATGCGTTCGGTGCCGGGCTGCCCGAGGTGGTGCGCAAGGTAATGGGGAACGTGATGTCCCAGCACCGGCCGCGGCAAGTAGGGGAGCGACGACATCGGAGCGAATCGCCGCAACAGCCAGGTCGAGAACGCGGCCTGCACAGCAAGCGCAAGCGCCTCGGCCTCCGCTTCGCTCGTGGCGTCACGGTTCGGCTCAGTCTGCCAGCGCAGACGTACCCAGGTTCCCCAGCGCAGGCTGAATTCCTGCCACTGTTCGTGGGTGGCCTCGTCAGCCTTGGGAATCGTCGTGCCAAGCTCTTCCAGAAGATGGCGAAATCGGCTTTCGAGGCTCGATGCCGGCGAATCCGCGATACCGACCCCGAACCACCGATCGTCTGCAATGGGCCGCACCGCTGGGGTCGGCTCAAGGATACCGTCCGCGAACAGGTTGTCCATGTAGACGCGGACATCGTCATGGTCGAACGGCAGGACCCCCGGCCCGAGTATGCTCGGCGCGGCCGGCTCGCGACCGGGGACGACATCGAGCCCCTTTGCGATGAGGAAGTGCGGCCAGCGCTCCGAGAGGAAGGCCAGGAAGGCATCCCGATCCGGCACGATCCGGTCGAGAGGCCAGCTTTGCCAAACCGGATCCTGCCTCAGTAGTTCGACGAAACGCTCGTCGAGGCTTGGAGGAATGATCCGCGAGCGGTAATGCCGGCGCAGTAGAACACGCAGCAGATCGGCAGGTTGCTTGATCAGCTCTGGGGCGATCTCGAAGCCGCTCTCTCCGAGGCGCTCGACTACCCCGGGCTCGGTGAGCAGCGCGTCCGGGTCGCTTACGATCGTGAGCCGCCCTGCCGCCGCGCTCGCTGCACTGAAGTGCTGAAGGATCGGGGCCCGCCATCCTCCGGTTCGCTCTGTCATGGCGCATCTCCGGTCCGCGCGACCGCGACCAACAGGAGGGGGGTCAGGTCCGGCAGGCCATGCTCCCGCTGCGCAAGATCCCGTCGCCAGCCCGCCTCCTCCTGGGCGAGCTGGGCCAGGCGGAAGCCTCGTACCTCCGGCAAGCCGAGCCGCTCGATTGCCCGGCGGCGCGCTGCAAATGCGTTGGTCATCTTCCTGGTCTCCTGCCCGATGCGTTCTCGGTGCCGCTGGATCAGTTCGTTGAAAACCGTCTTACCCTGCTGTTCGGCCGCCGCACGCGCCTGCTCGAAGGCGCAATCGATGCGTTCACCGGTCGATGCCGGAGCTGCCAGCAGCTCAAGACCGTCGCCCAGCTCGACGATCCGGTCCCAGACAGCCCGCGCCGTTGGACCAAGGGCCTGCCCCTCCCCGGTCACGAAGATCGGCATCGCGCGTTGCTCGCGGCCGTCGAACGTCGACAGCCCGATGCGCCACAATGACCAGAAGCCGCTGACCTTGTCCGATACGCCGGGGACGACGATCCGCGCCACGGGCAGACCCGGGGCGTAGGGCGGTATCCGCATGGTCAGTCCCCGGACATTGTGATCCTCGATGGTGAGCAGGGTCTTGCCGGGATCGTCCGCCGCAGAGCGGGCGAACGATGCGGAAGCGATCTCCCGCCCGTCGGGCCAGGTGAGATCGTAGACGCCCGGGGAGCGCAACCGGACCCGGGCGCCCCGGGTCGCCTGGTTTTGCAGCCACGACACCGTCATGCGCTCCGTCCAATACGGCATCTGGTGGCCCGCCACTTTCTGAGCGGCCGAGGGATCGAGCGCTTCCGTTGTGCTCAGTACGGAAGCACCTTGGCGAGCCGAACGCGCCCGAGCCCGGATGGAGTCCGCCAGCGCCTCGGCCCGAGCCTCCGCCTCCTCGGGCGAGAGCACCGCCTCGACATAGAGCCTCTCGAAGTTCAGTCCGCCCTCCTCGGAGTCGAGTACATCAGAGAGTTTGTCCACGCCGAACTCTTCGAGGATGCGTTGCAACTTCTCCTCCAGCACCTCCCTTACGCGAAGCTCGACGGTGTCTTCAAGGGCAAAGTTGAGCGCCCGAACGATGTGCTTCTGCCCGATGCGGTCGACGCGGCCGATCCGCTGCTCAATCTTCATCGGGTTCCACGGCAGGTCGTAGTTCACGATGACGTGGCAGAACTGGAGGTTGAGCCCCTCGCCGCCGGCATCGGTGGAGATCAGCACCTGGGCTTCCCCCGCGAAGGCTCGCTGCACGGACTTGCGCGCATCAAGATCCATTGATCCGTTCAGGCACGCCACCCTGTACCCGCGCTGCCCCAGAAAGTCGGCGAGCATCGTCTGGGTGGGGAACCAAGAAAGTTGTCCGGAAGGCAGCTCCAGCACCTTAAGGCGGCGCTCAAGGGCCGTGCGGATTGCCGTAGTGCTGGATGTCACCAGGCGCTGCATCAGGATCATCAGGAACCCGATGGCCGTCCGCTTATCGCGCACCGCCTGGTTGTAGCCTTCGCGGACGTATTCGGTCACCGCCTCGTAGAGTGCGCGCTGCTCCTGGCGCGCGGCCTCCCAGGCCACCGAGACGATCTGGGTATAACGCGGGCGGAACAACGGTTTCCCCTCGGCATCAATGGCACAGCGCTTCTCGGTCCGGATGACATAGGGAGCCACGTTGTCCCGCGTGACCGACTCGTCGTCGGGCAGGGCGTCGGCGTCGAGGAAGCCCACCAGGCGGCGGAAGGCGTCGGTCTTGCCCTGGTGCGGAGTCGCCGAGAGCAGCAGCAGGTAGGGTGACGCCTGGGCCAGGGCTTCGCCGAGCCGATAACGCGCCACCTGCTCCGAGCTGCCCCCGAGCCGATGCGCCTCGTCGACGATGATCAGGTCCCAGCCGGCGGAGACCAGATCCTCGAAGCGTTCGCGGTTGTAGCGGGCCACCTGCTCCCGCGACCAGCCGCGGCGGGCGTCCATGGGCTTGATGGAGTCCAGCGGGCAGACCACCTGGTCGTCCAGACGCCAGAGGTTCTCGGTCTCGTCGACCCTCGCCACCTGGCGCCACGCCTGAAAATTGCCGGGTTGAACCAGCCGGAAGTTTTCGCTGAAGTGGGTCTTCATCTCGCTGACCCACTGGCTCGTCAGCCCCGCGGGTGCGACCACCAGGATGCGCCTGACTAGACCGCGGACCTTCTGCTCGCGTAGGATGAGGCCCGCCTCGATGGTCTTCCCCAGGCCCACCTCGTCGGCGAGCAGGTACCGGACCCGGTCCCCCGCCATCGCCCGCTGGAGGGCGTAAAGCTGGTTGTAGTACCAGTCGCCCGGCGTCATGACCTACACCGGGTCACGCGCTGCGCATCGCGGTCGCGTGACATCAAGCTTGACCCTTGCGCGTCATCTTCAGACCAAGGCGGTAGAGATCAGGAATCTTGAAGCGGATGACCTCGTCGGCGCTCTCTTCGTAAACGCCAAGTAACCCTACCTCGCGAGCAAGTGGAATGAGCTCTCGATACGGTTCAAGCATTGCTGCGTCGATCGGCGTCCGTCCAGCCTGCCGGAGCGCCTTGAACAGGGGGTCGAGCTCGAGGAACTCCTCTTGCAGGGCCACGACGGCCTGCTCTGAAACGCTCACCAAGGGCTCTGTGAGTGCGCGCGGCCGGACAAAGCTCCGCTCATAGCGTGACCTGCGCTCTTCTCGCCGCTCCCACGCCACTGCCTCCCGAAACAACTGCAGTAGATAACGAGGGAAATGGTCCTCATTGGCGTCCGCAAGCCGATTCCACACCCAATTGCGCGTGAAGGTCGTCTGTCCTCCCTTCATTCGCTCGCCGACGAGCAGGTTCCATGCCTGGTAGACCACATCATCCGACCACCGGTCGACCGGCTCGCCAGCAACGCTCGCGATGAATGGCAGCTTTCTGAAGCTCTCGGCGCGCATCGCCTGCTTCATCACCACTTTGAGAAAGCTCGTTTGGTTCGACCATTTCAGGGGAACCGTCTTGCCGTAAAGATGGCTCTTGTTCGCGAAGTTGACTTGTCGCCAAATATCCTCGCGAAGCATGATCTTGAATCGCAGGCTCGCAAGCCCCTGTCCTACGTCCATCCAGGCTTCGAACAGTCCCTCGATGCTCCGCCGACGCCGCTCGCGCTCCTCCGCCGTGCTGCCGAAGCCGGTGTCGAGACCATCGAAAAGCATCAGCGTTTCAGCATCGACCGCAGCGTCGATTCGACGCAGCCAATCGTGGATATCGAGAGCCCCCCGGCTGGTGGCGCGGGTTCGTTCGAGTGCATCGATGATCGCGCCTTGACCTGAGAAATCGTTGTCCGCGAGATAGGCCGGACGCACCGCGGCGTTGTCAGCGTCCGCCCCGGCGTCGAGGGCAATTGCCGCGTACAGCGTCCAAAAGTGCCGCCAGCCGATGCCGCCGCGCGCGATCACATCCTCTGCTGCTGCGAAGCCGTCGGGGGTCAGCTGCCACTGTCGGTCCGCGCTCAAGGCTCTCGGCGCGTGAACTGCCACGGCGCGGGGCGCCCCACGTTCCAGCAGGAAGCGAAATAGGGCGGTCTTCCCCGTTCCTTTCCGACCCAGCACGAGTGGAATATCCATGGAGAGTGCTTCGTCGACACTTTCAGTTCGTACGAAGATTTCGAGAAGTCCCGCCTGCTCTTCGGCCGTGCCGGCCGAGAAGTCCAGATCTGCCAGCACTTGGGGCTTGGCCGCCTTCACTGACGAGTCTGCCTGCGCGTCGCCGGCACTGCGCAGGAAGCGCTGCAGCCAGTCGGCGACAGGCTCGAAGGCGTCGAGCGTCGCCCGGAACCCGACGACGGAATCACTCGTGGCGAGATCCTCGCGATACTGTACAAAGTGCGTGATGTCGTTGGCGTCGACCGGGTCAAGGCCACCTTGCTGACGCGCGTCATTGAAATCCTCCAGCCATCCGCTGATCCATTCCAGGGGCCGATGCATGTATCGTCTCTTCAGCTCCGGCGCGGTGGTCGTCGGAATCGGAGAGACGAGGAATCGCACCTCTGGTACCAGGCGCTGACCATTGCCGATAGAGCGTCCGGTGGTCGCTCGGAGGATGCTCCGGGCGAGCAGCTCGGTCCCCGAGAGCGTTTGCGGGTGTGGGAAGAATACGATGACCGCGATGTCGGCCAAGTCAAACAGCAGGGGCCCGCTGAGGTCCGTGATCCCGGTGCGGGCGTCGAGAAGGATCGCGTCCGGGCGAAACGGCAGCAGGCTCTTTAGGCCCTCCATCATGTCCTGCAACGGATTGCGCTCCTCGCGATACCAAGCCCCTGGGTTCACGAATCGCAGCTTGCGCGCATAGTCCGCGCTGATCCGCCCCGCAGGCACCACGAAGAGTCCGTCGCTGCCCGGCGCGGGCAGGATGTGAGCGGCGTAGTCCGGGGTTGCGCCTTGGTCCAGCGTCATCAGGATGTCGACAACGCCTTGGTCTGCCCTGAGTTCGGCATCGCAACCAAGAAGAATCGGGAGTGCTGGGGCCTCGAGGTCCATATCGACGCAAACCACCTTCTTGCGCCTCGCCGCCAATATCCGTGCAGTATGCGCGAGCGCTGTCGACCGGCCGACGCCCCCCCGCAACGAGTAAAATGTGGCGACGAGCGGTGGCGCCAAGTCCTCATCGAGATCGGATGCGAGCAGGATCGACGGAGTCTGATCCAGGGACCCGCGAGCCAGGGCTTCCGGCCACAGGGGAAGCTGTTCCGGCTCTAGGTCTCCTGGGAGGGGCCCTGCCCACTCCACCTCCTCTGGGGTCAGAAGGTCTAACCATGCCAACTCAACGCCAGCAAGGGCGGGCATTAAGACTTGACGTCGCTCGGGTTGTCCGATGCCAATGAACTGCGTCGAGATGATGGCGATGTTCCAGCCACGGTAAGGGTCGCGCTGGATCTTGATGTCAGGCTCCTCTGCGTCCCAGCCGAGGTCCTGGAAGCGCTGTCGAAGTGCCGTCTTGATGTCTTGGCTGTTCACGAGCTCCTCCTAATGAATCCCGTGACGAATCCGACGAGCCTTCCTGCCGCGTCGATGAGCCTCTGCGAGTCCCGCTGGCCGCTCCTTGGCTGTGCCTCGTACCGAAGCGCGGTCGTCCACTCATCGATGAAAAAGCAAGCACCTCCATCCGAGTCGCGAAGGTCGCGCAGTTGCAGGCCGCTGGCCTTCCACAGCGCTCGCAGATCATGACCCGCAGATCCTGAGGTCGGGCGGGGAATTCCTTTTGCCTGTAGGTATGCCTTCAGCGCAGACTCGACGGCATAACCCGCCATGTAGACGGGACCGACGGACATCGCTCGCGAAGGCAGCATCGATTTTGCGTCGAGTCCGCGCTCCCGGGCAACGCCCAGCCACGCCTCGCAAGTCGATGGGTCCGGCATCAGTCATCCCCCAACCGCGTCAGCGCGTTGTCGTAATACATGAGCAGCTTCTCGTCCTCCTGGAGCACCGCTTCGGGGAGCTTCTCCGCAACCTTCACGATGGTGCCGTAGTCGCGCTCCTGCCAACACGCCTTGAAGCCGGCGCGTACCGCCTCGGTGCGAAAGAGTTGGAGCTTGCGCTGGGTGCTCGTCTTGTACTCCTCGAACTCCCGCAGCAGTGCTTTCTCTCGGATGGCCTCGCGCTCCGCCTGCTTGCTCGGGTCGGGCACGTACCAGCGATCACGGGCCTTCTCGATCAATTTCGGGTCTTCCTTGTCGAGGTTGCGCAGGTCTTTGAAGTTACTGGAGAGGTAGCGGTGGATCTGGCTCGGGACCAGGCCGCGGCCGTCGTAGTGCAGGAAGTTCTGGTCGAGGATGACCTTGAGCTCGACCGTCTCCTCGTGCTTCGCCCATGCCTGTAGCTCACGGATGTATTGGGGGGTGAGGTCCTGAAAGCTCTGGGGTCTGCTGTGCAACTGCTGGCGGACCCACTGGATGGCGCTGGCCTCGTCGTTGACGAAGAGGCTGAGTTGGCGAAGCGCGCCGACGCTCGTGCGCTTGCGGTCGTACTCGGCCACTTGCTCAGGCAGGAAGTACATCCCGTCCCGCTCGGGGAAGCGCTGGGAGAGACCTTGCAGGAACGCCGGCACCGGGAGCGGCACGCTGATCCCGCGCTGTACGTGGAACGCGATCATGCGGTCGAGCAGCATCTGCGCCGTGCGCTCCGCGACGACTTCGCTCTCGCTCGTACGTCCGACGAATACCGGGATGTTGCCGAGGTGCTCCTTGACGAAGGCCCAGGCTCCCTCCGCCGACGATTGGCCGAGCTCGAAGCGGTGAATCAGGGCCTCAGTGGGCTTGTAGGCCGAGATGACGAGATCCTGCTTCACGGCGGAGCTGGTAACCTGGCGATAGGAGCCCTGCTTCTTGTCGAGTGTGCGCACGTCGGCAACGACGAATCCCGCCGTGCCCATCGCCTCCTGGATCGCACGCCAGATCGCGTTGCTTGAGTTGCTGAAGACGACCGTCATCCATCGGCCGGGCTTGAGGACACGGTGGTACTCTCCGAAGCAGCGCCGCATCAGATCTTGATACTCATGTACACCCTTTTTCTTGGCCTGATCGACGATGGCCTCGTTTGCCGAATCCGTCATCACGCCATGCCAGGCTTCCACCAGAAAATTCAGATCCGCGTAATAAATATTCTCGCCGAATGGCGGGTCGGTGAAGATGTAGTCGATGCATGCCTCGGGGATCGGAATCGTTGCGCAGTCACCAGTCTGAATCACCGCCGCGGAAACCGCTGCAGGCATGGGTGTGAATGAGTTCACCAGACGGGGAAGCTTCGATGTCCTCTTCGAATCGTCATAAAGTATGTACCAAGGGTTAACGTCGACGATCTGAGAGCCGACGTAATAGACTCCATTGAGATACTGATTGACCTGTGAATAGTGCGTGGGGGCATAACGGGCGAGCACCGACATTCCCCAAATGGCCTGCTCAACGAACCAGACGACCATCCGGCGGGTTTCGGATTCGGTGATGGCGTGGGCCTTTCGCCAGAGGGCGGCGAGCACTTGAGCCGATCGGGGAAGGAATAGGTGGTGGGCACGGGAAAAGCCCTTAGGGGCAAGCCGCGAGCCGTGATACATCTCGTTGATAGGAAACGCAGCGTTGGGAACTTCTGCGGGATACGGGAGCCCCTCGATTCGCGCAATGATCGCTCGGTCGCTCTCAGTGACCGGGCGCTCGTATGTCGTAGCCCCGACATTGTAGCTTAGGATGACCGGGCGCAGTTCGATGCGCTTCCAAGTCTCGCTCGTGACCGGATCCAACCGCGTCTCGAACGAGCGGTCGAGGCGATCCTTGTTCAAGTCAACGCCACAATGCGGGCATGGAAACGCGCTCCTGGTCTTCTTTGTCGCCACATCGAGCGCCTCAGCGACGAAGTTCACCTCCCCAGCACATTCGGGACAGGAAAAGACCTCGCTCCAAACCGTGTAGTTGATGCGGCCCTTTGTCTTCCCATCCGTGTGGAGGCACTCGTACATCCAGCCCAACTCATCCTCGATTTCGCGCAGGATGCGCTGAGCCTCCTGCTCGAAGCGCTCGACGTCGAACGGGAGGTTGTAGCCTGCTGCGATGAACGAGGCGGCAGGCCCAAGATCGTTGAGCACGACCCTGCGGGTGCCCCATTCCGGCTTCGAATGTCCGGCAGCCTTCCAGTCTGTCTCGATCTGCTGCCTATAGCTTCTCGGCGCCGTACCGCACCACTGCGCGGCGAGCCCCGTCATGCCCGAACCGCAGAAGCCGTCGAGGACGAGATCTCCGGGTCGCGTGTAGTGAAGGATGGATGGGACGATGGCGAGGTGAGGCACCTTGGTGTGATAGCCATGCGCCTTGTAAAGCTGATCGGTCTTGCCGACGCTGACGTCGACCGCGAACGGCTCGCGCTCGTAGGGTTCGCTCGGGTCGTAGGGCTTCCCGTAGACCCGGACGAAGTCCTCAAGGAACGGGTTCGGGCAGGCCGTGTAGTACGGCGGGTCGGACATCCGCAGGATGGCCTCGTCGCTCCCCTGTGGGAAGCCGGGTGCCTTGCGAAACTCCGGATCTTGGAGCCTCGCCTGGAGCAGTCCAAGGAAGTGCGACCGCCGAGCCTCGTCGCTCTCGAAGGTCATGCCGAGACACTGGACAGGGCCACGGTCCGCGGAAGTCGGATCGGCGAGGCCGAGACTCGTCTGCTTGGTTGTCATGTCCGGTCGTCCTTCTTCGCCCAACGAGCGACCAACTTCGCACCGGCAACGGTCAACGCGTAACGCTGCCGCGGATGGGTCGGCTTGTCTGGGAACTGAAGATCGAGAAGCCCGCCGTCGAGCAGGGGCTGAAGGTAGTGTTCCTTGAAGTGTGCGCGGTGCGTTACGCCCACGATCTCCATGAGTTCTTTCAACGTGCGGGGTGTGTCGCTCGCCAACAGCATGGCTCGCTGACCATCGGAGATCTCAATGATTCTTTGGGATTTCGCGGTACTACGGCCCAGGGTAGGACCGGCGCCCGGCCGAGCTTGGTCAGTGATCAAGTCCGCTCCAGCGGGCCGAGCTTGATCACTGACCAAGTCTGCGTGCGCCGTCGGGGCAGCGCTGCCAACGGGCCAGCGCTCCCTTAGGTGCGGCGCAAGCTCATATCGCTCGTCCCCGAGCGGCAACGCGAGCACTTGCGTGACAAGGTGATTCAGGACTTCCGTCGCCTCCACCCTTGAACGGGCGAGCGCAGCCGACGCCTCAGTGATCGAAACCGATGCCGACCGCGAGAGCAACGCCAGGGCCGCCGTTTGGTCGTCCGTGAGGCGCACCCCCAGCGAGGCCTGGAATAGGATCTGCCGTTCGGAGAGCAGTTCATCGGCGAGTAGAGCAAGACTGAACTCGTAGGCTGCTACGTCGTTCTCGATAACGGGTGGCACTCGTCCGAGACGTCGCGAGTCTTGGAAGATCGCTCTGATGCCGGTGCCCGCCCGTTCTCCAACTCCGATGCGCCTGAAGGCCTCCACAACAAGCGGGTTGCGCACTTGCTTGTCGCCCGGCTTGAGCAGCGCCTCACCGTCTTCGAATGCGTGTCCAGGATTCTTGAACACGACTCGGTCCGAGTAGAAGCCTACGGTCGCCTTGTTCGATGCCTCCTCGAAGTCCTGGTGCGTGAGCAGGTTGACGGTCGCCTCTCGGAAAGAGACGTAGTCTTCCGGTCGCTCACTGCGCTCCAGGGTGTCAGGGTCGATACCGAATCGCGCGGTCCGACGCTGCATGTACCAGTCAAGGAGTTCTCGCCAAGTTTGGACGAGGTTGCCCTCACATGTCTTCCGGTCAACCCATCGGGCGTCCGGCTGCGCATCCCCGAACGGGTAGCCGAACCAAAAGGCGTCAGCCACGGGGCGAGCACAGATGGATCGCAGCGCAGCCCCAGTGCCAAAAAGCAGAAGGCTGCCAACTTGTGGCCTGCCGCTTGCCCGAGTCTTCGATGACAAGACCCCAGTGCTCCAGGAACTCGATGTCAGTCAACTCATTCGCTGGAGCGCTACCGTTTCGAGCGCGGAACCGATCCCGGTACCAACGGAGCGACGGCACGTCGAAGCAGCTCGTGAGTGACCTGTCTACGAGCTGCCCATCAAAGCGGGCTTTCCCAGCATTGCGAAGGAATCGGCCTATCTCCTCGGGAGTGCATTTGTGGTCACAGGCGCCCTTGCGGACGAAGCTGAGGCTGACGTTGCGCTTGAGGTGTACGGGTTTGGCTTGCCGTGGCGCCTCTGGAATGAAAAAAACGAGGACAGTACGGCCTTCGTCGTCGACGAAGCTCTCCTTCACATCCACCGCATAGCTGATGGTGTCGGGGCTCCGCAGGCCAGTGAGGAACTCGTTCTGGACCTTGTCGACTTCGATGACGCCCACCACTTCAAACCTTTTATTCGCTTCCTTAACGCCGAACACGACGTGCCCACCGGACGTGTTGGCAAACGCGGACACTGTCTCATACACGCCTGCCGGCATACCCTTCTGGGCCTGCTTGACTTCGAGATCGCGCCATTCAAAACCGCGAAGGCGAGCGAGGAGTTCGTCTCGGTTCATCTACCGCTCCACGACGGCGCGTACGCGGGTGGCGTCCTTGCCCTTGGTCAGATCGGCAATGCAGGCATCGTGACCCTCCTTCAGCTCGCCGGCCGCGCAGGGGGCGCCTCCATCGGTGGTGCTGGAGAAGCGGGGTTCGGCGTCAGTTGTTGTCATTGCGGTTCCTCTTGTGATCTGCCCGGGTTGGACGGCCCCCGCAGGAGCGCCCTGCCGGCCTCGGTCAGGCGGTATTTTTGCCGCGAGCTGCGCGGCTTGTCAGGAATGGTCATCTCGATGACGCCGACATCGAGCGCCGGTGTCAGGTAAGCGGAGACGAAGTGCATGCGATCCTTGAGCCCCAGGCGCTCCAGCAGATCGCCCCGAGTCATCTCCCCATCGAGTGCTTCCACAAGTTGGCTGACTTGCTGGGTCACTTGCGGGGGTACTTGCAGGGTCACTTGCGGGGTGACCCGTTCGGTCGCTTGTTCCTGCGGCCACGGGAGTTCGATGGCGTAGGTCTTGCCCGCGGGGTCGTTCGCGATGACCGGGACTTGGCCGGTGAGTCCCTCCCAGCGTTCGCACAGCCCCACAACTCCGCTGCCGGCTTGCTCGGCGAGCTGCGCCATGCGCATGGCCCGCTGAACCGTCGGGTTGCGGCAATCGGTCGCACCGCCGGCGAGCAGTTCCTGCAGCGGCACGAGGGAGTCCCCGGGGTTCTCGAAAAGAATTTTGTCCGAGTACCAGAGCACGCGCGCGATGCGGTGGTCGCCGTGGTCCTGGTGGACCAGCAGGTTGACGAGGGCCTCGCGCAGCGGTGCCAAGTGTGGGCCGACGGCGCGACGGGTGAAGCCGTCGACCTCAAGGGCGAAGGGGTTGGGGACGAGGCGCTCAAGGCGGTCGAGGAGCAGGCGCAGCGCCTGCACGATGTTGCCGTCGACCACCTCGCGGTCGCTCCAGCGCTCCTCGTGAACGGGGTCGGTGGAGGGGTAGTTCATGCGTCGAAAGTCGACGCGCGGGGTTGGGTTGACGAAGCTGAGCGGACCCATGTCTCCGCACAGCAAGAGCGCCGCACGCGTCAGGCGGTCGCCCCGCATCAGTCCGAGTCGTTGGAGCCATTCCTGGTCGGACAGCTTGGCCCAGTCCGTCGCGCCGATCGGCGAACGAACCCGCGCCCGCAGCCAGTTCAGGGAGTCGGCGTCGAGGTCGCCGAGCCCAGCGCTGTCGACAAGCTCGGCGTCGAAGTCGAGCAGGGTCTCTCGGTCCATCGCTGGCCTCTACTTCTCGACGACGATACGCACCCGGGAGGCTTCTTTGCCCTTGGTCAGGCCGGCAAGGTAGCTCTCGAATCGATCCTTAAACTCGTTGATGGTGCAAGGGATTCCGCCCTCGGTAAGGGCTGCGCGCAGCCGTGTCTCGTTGACCACCAGCTTTTCGAGACCGCTCAGGATCTCGGCAAGCGCCTTCACGAAGGCCGGGCTCACGGGGTCCGGAAGCCGCTTTTCATTCAAGAAGGCATCGACCGCGTCCCGGCCCTCGCCGGCGCCCAGGAGGTCGATGTTCCCCGCGACGGTGGGATCCAGCAGGTTGCCGAGCAGCGTGCCGGTCCAGCTCTGCACCATGTCGTCGAGGTCGCGGTCCAGCTCCGCGATCCGGTCGCCCGCCTTGGTCCCCGCGAATGGCTCCTCGACCGGCCGGAACGAGCAGTGGGGACAGATCGGGTCCGCGTCGAGGTCCGGCTTCGTCAGACTGAAGCAGGTCTTGAGCCCGAACAGTGCGTTCTGGAAGTCCCGCAGCTGCTGCGCCGGCATCATCTCCACGGTGGACAACGGCTGGACCTGCTTGAGACGGGGGTCCTGGGCAAGCCGCGCCTTGCGCTGGTCGTCGGTGGCGCCAAGGCGGGCCTGGGCGTGACTGGCCAGGTAGGCATCCCGATAGGCGGTCTTGAGCTCCGCCAATGCCTGGCCGAGCGAGCGCTGGAAGTTGGGGTCTGCGCGGTGCTTCGGGCTCGTGATCTTGGCCATCAGCTCGCCGCGTCGCTCGCGCATTTGGTCAACCCAGGGATGGCCCGCCTGAAGTACGGCTTCCGCCTTCCCCAGATACGATGTCGTTGGGCCAACCTGCTGGACCAGTTCGACCAGGTCCTCGACCTCGCGCACCAGCGCGAGTCCGGATTCCTGAGCCTGAATGGCGGCGACATCGTGCGGGAAGCTCTTGAGTTTCCCCGCGGTGTTAAATGCCTGGAGCGACTCCAGGAATCGCTTCAGGTCGTTGAGGCGCTTGCGCCACTCTGCCTGCTCCTGCTCGGCGAGGATGGGCTTTCCCCAGAGGATCATTTCCCCCACATGTGCGTGGGCAAGGACGACCTTGTTGACCAGCTCCGCCACTTTGATCTGCAGCTGCGTGACCGCGTCGTCGCGATTCGCGGGGTTGACGATCAGACCCTTGGGCACCCCAAACAGGTCGAACAGCTCCTGCAGCGCGCCAAGGGGTAGGTCGCGGGGGCGCTCGACATGCTTGAACCGGGCGATATCGTCGATGGGGGCCTTCGCGAACTGGTCGATGGCGCCGGCGTCGATCTTCTTCCCCGTGATGCTCAGCACCAGATCGCCGCTGTGAACCAGTCCGGCCAGGACGACGGCGAGAAATTCCGGCTCCAACCGGAAACGGGTCCAGTACTCGACGCCTGCCTCTTCCTGCACCAGCTCGGAGCGGTTCAGCACTTGGCCCTCACTCTTGGTGCCGAGCTGCTCGACGATGTGCTTGGCATAGCGGGACTTCCTTGGCCGGAGCTGGTCGCCGTCGAGCATCTCGAGGGCATCGAGGATCGACGCGCCAAGCTTGCTCTTGACGCTGCCGGCGATCCAGCGGAGCGCATCCTGGGCGGCCTGCCCCCGGTTGGCCCGGGTGATGGGCGTGTCGAAGATCGGATAGTGGCGGGCCTGATCCGCGAAGTGCGGGGACAGGGACACGGCGGCCGCCACGTCGATATAGTCGCGTACGCCGCCCCGTGACGGCGCGCGGGCGAAGAGCGTCTGGAGCAGCTCGCCGAGGGACCCTGTCTTCCCCTGACAGGTAACCTCATAGGCGGTCGTAAGCTTCTCTTGCAGCCAGCGGGTCATGGTCCGCAGATGCGCGCCCGCCTTGTCGTCGTAGTTCTTTTTGTTCCCGCCCGAGGCCGAGGCGGAGAGCTCCCGGGCACCGGCGTAGAGCCTGAGCGCGTGGTCGAATTCCTCGTCCCGCTGGGCGAGTCGGAAGAACACCTCGTCGGGCTTGCGCTCGTCCTTGAAATAGGGGGCCTCGAACGGCTGAATGAAATAGATGTAGAAGTCGCGCGCGGGCTGAGCCGTCGAGCGCTCGTTCGGCGCGCCGAAGAAGAGATAGCCGCTCCGGCCGGCCCTGTGTTCCCGCCATTCGATCTCGTGCTCCCAGATGCGGTAGCCGGACACGTAGGGGGGCGCTTCGGGGTCCTCCAGGACGACGCGGCGGACCCCGTCGAAGTAGTAGCGATCGAGCTGGGAGTCGCTGAGCGACTCGGCCCGCTTCTCGATCAGCGAGTCGAAGTCGATGTCCTTCTTCAGATCGAGGTAGTACTGGCCATTCTCTCTGTTGAAGGACAAGAACTGGCCGCTGACGGTCTTGACGATCTCCCGCAGGACGGTCTCGACCACGGTTTTGAGGAACTCTGCGTCGCGCTCGGGCAGCGGGAGGAGGATACAGAGGTCGTCGCGGAGCTCCTCTGCTGTCGCGCCGATCGGGGCGAAGATGTCGCTGGTGGTTAGGCGGTGCACGGACAACGCATGGACGATGCGCAGCGCCGCGGGCCGATACTGGGGACGCGTGAAGGCTTGTTGGATGCGCGCCTCCAGCACGTCGGCCTTCTCGATGACATCGCGGATCTCGGGGACCGAGCGGAAGGACGCGTTGTCCTTGAGGTTCTGCCAGTACGAGTCATACGCGATGAGGCCGGGCGCGTCGTCCGGGACGTGCTCGGTGAGCATGCGGCGGATGGCGGCGCTGAGCGTCTTGAGCACCTCGCGCTTCTCGGCGACGTAGACGCGCTCGAAGGTGTCGATATAGGCGGGGTGCACGGGATAGAGCCTGACAAACTGGTCCATTCGCTCGTTCATCGTGCCATAGAGCGGCGCGAATTTGATCAGGTGCTCGCGCACAAGCGCTTGCTGTTTGGCATCTTTCTTGAGAAGACGCTCCGCGACAACGTGAGCCACATCCTCACGCGCGATGCGCATCTGCTCGAAGCGGTCTTTGACGCGCCGCAGGCTGTCGGCGGCGAACTGGAACCGCGGGTTGTCGAACAAGCTCTCCTGGACGCCGGCGACGAAGCGGAAGCGTGAGCCTTTGGCGAACTCTCCGACCGCGCGGAGGAAGTTCAGGTTGCGCATCAGCTCCTGTTCCCGGTTGGAGCGGAGGTAGTCGAGCAGCTCGTCGAGGACGAAGAGCAGGCCCTTGTCGGGGAACCGCTCGGTGAACGCAGCCATCATGGAGGCGAGCACGTCCTTGTGATTCTTCACCTGGTCCTCGGGCGGCACATCGAAGTGAGCACCCTGTTCGGCAAGCTGATCCTGAAGCGTCTCCATGACAAACTGACGCAGCGGCATCGACGAATTGATCTCCGCCCGGATGACGAAGAAACGACCGGCGATCGGCGCTGCCTTGTCGGCCACGGTCGGGTTGGTCACCGCGGCGGCCAGCTCGGCGTGCTCGGCGATCGTGGAGATCACCGCCATGAGGTGCGACTTACCGGTACCGTAGTTGCCGACGACGAGGAGACCCTTGCTATCGGCCGGGGTGTCGAACTGGAGTTGCGGGAACACCAGGTCTGCGAGCTGCTCGCCCATGCGCTCGGAGATGACGAAGGTCTCAACCAGGCGGCGGGCGCTGGCCGCATGATCTGCCTCGCGGAGCTGAACGACGGTCTCGATGGGGTCGAACTGGATAAGGTCCGCGTATTTCAAGCCGGATGCTCCTGGGCAAGCGTCTCGCCGCCGATTTCGGGGTGAGTCCCCACGGACGAAACAATGAGCGCCTGTGGATCGTCATAGCGCCGATATTCAAAATGATCGGGTACCGCGTAAGTGAGTGACGCGCCCGAGTAAACGCCTCGCCACGTCGTCACGATCGTACGGTTGCGCGAGAGACTCTGGAGAAGCCGCAGTGGGTCCTGTTTCAGCTCCGAATGAAAGAGCATCTCGATGTTGTCGAGCAGAACGATCTCCCCGGCAGTCTCCCGAACGATATCGTCGACCAGCTGAGCGGCGCGGAGTGCTCGTTGGCGCGAGGTTAGCTCCAGCAGTCTCTCAGAGAGCGCCAAGTTGATATTGACCATCGGCCAAGCCATCGATCCGTGGAGCTTGCGGAAGGCGCGCGGTCTTTCCCGAGCGCGGTGGGCCCGCGAGGATGACCAGCCGGTGATATAGCTGGCTCGCGGTCTCGACACATCCGGCAACCCGATGCGAAAGCGGGGGCACCATCGACTTTGCTCTCCTGGATCCCTGATGGATGGCGCGATCATGGCAGCAGTCCCCGCGATAACTTTCGTCCAGATCCGCCGTCCCGGGCGTTCTGCAGCGCGCGACGCGATGCCAGGGCTACTGTTTGGGCGATACCGATTTGCGAACGGCATCCTCGCCAGACCCGAGGGTCTCCACAATCATCGGACCGATAGCGATCGTTCGTCTATGCAAGGCCGCACGCACACGAAGCGACCGAACACGCATCCCTATCGACGACCGATTTTACGGACCGGGGACTTTTACCAGTGACAGCCGCTCCGCGTCAACGCCCTTGTGTTTGGCGGCTTGGACGAGAGTACCAAAAAATCGGGCGTTCGAGCTTCAATAAGCAGAGGCCGGGCGCACTGTGTCCCGAACTGCGGATGCCATCCGCTCTTGAATGTGCCGTGGACGGCTGCGCATTGATGGCAACTGATCCGACGAATGCGCTTCGTCCCCGATCACGGGCTAGCCGGCCGCCGCGAGCACGCCGCTACGCTGCAACAGGATCTGCACCAGCAGCGACACCGGCCGGCCGGTGCCGCCCTTTTCCTTGCCGCTCAGCCAGGCGGTGCCGGCGATGTCCAGATGCGCCCAGCGGTATTTTTTCGTATAGCGTGACAGGAAGCAGGCGGCGGTAATGGCCCCGCCGTCGCGCCCGCCGATGTTGGCCATGTCCGCGAAGTTGCTGTCAAGCTGCGTCTGGTAGTCCTCCCACAGCGGCATCCGCCAGACACGGTCCCAGGCATCGTTACCGGCGTCCTGGATTTCCTGGGCGAGGCGGTCGTCCGCGGTAAAGAGCCCGGAGGCATGCTTGCCCAAGGCGACGACACAGGCGCCGGTCAGCGTCGCCAGGTCGATCACCACCGCGGGGTCGAAGCGCTCGCTGTAGGTGAGGGTATCGCACAGGATCAGGCGGCCCTCGGCGTCGGTGTTGAGGACCTCGATGGTCTGGCCCGACATGCTCTTGATGATATCGCCGGGCTTGTTGGCCGCACCGTCCGGCAGGTTCTCCGAGGCCGGCACCAGGCCCACCAGATTGAGCGGCAGGTCGAGTTCGCAGGCCGCCTGGACGGCGCCGAAGACGCCGGCACCGCCGCACATGTCGTATTTCATCTCGTCCATTTCGGCGGCCGGCTTGATGGAGATGCCGCCGGCGTCGAAGGTCAATCCCTTGCCGACCAGCACCACCGGCTTCTGGTCTTCCAGGCCGCCCTGGTATTTGAAGCAGATCAGCTTGGCTGGTTGCCGACTGCCGCGGGAGACCGCGAGCAGGGCGCCCATGCCCAGTTCTTCCATCTGCGCCTCTTCCAGTACCTCGACTGTCAGCTTGTCGAAGCGGCTGGCCAAATCCATTGCCTGATCGGCCAGATAGGACGGGGTGCAGATGTTCCCCGGCAGGTTGCCCAGTTCCTTGGCCAGCGTCACCCCGGCGGCGATGGCCGCGCCGTGCCGGGCCGCCTGCTCGGCCGTGTCGACCTGCTGCCGGGTCGCGACCCAGAGGGTGAGGGTGCGCAGCGGGGTCTTGGGGGCTTGCTTGTCGTCCTTGGTCCGGCTGTAGCGGTAGACCCGGTCGGCGGTGGCGGTCACGGCATCACGCAGCGCCAGATAGGGGCTGAGGCCGTTCGGAATCGCCTCGGCCAAGGTGCTCATGGCGTCGCCGGCATGGGTGCGCTGCAGCACGTCCACGCAGGCCGCCAGCGCCTGACGGTAGTTGGCGCGGGTGAACTCCTTGTGCTTGCCGCAGCCCACCAGCAGCACCCGCTCCGCCGCGATGCCGGGCAGATCGTAGAGCATCAGGGTGCGGCCGGTCTCGCCGTCCAGGTCGCCCCGCTTGAGGAACTCGGTGAGTCGGCCGCCGCTCGCCTGATCAATGGCCTGTGCGGGTTCGGCGAGCTTGCGTTTGTCGAAGACACCCAGCACCAGGCAGGGGGTCTTGTGTTTGGCGAGATCGCCGGTTTTGATCTTGAACTCCATCAGCGGGTACCTCGGGGGGGACGGATCGGGTCGGAATCGGTCTGCGTTGAGCGATCGGGGTGAGTATCCTAGGGGCTCTGAGTCTACCACCGCGTTGAGCTTTACATGATCCCTGGAATTCTCGATCGCTATCTGGCCGGGGCGGTGATCGGCGGCACCCTGCTGACCTTGGGGGTGCTGCTGCCGTTGCTGGGATTCTTCATCCTCGCCAATGAGCTGGAGCAAGTGGGTACAGCCGGCTATCGCATCCAGGAGGCCCTGCTGTTCATGGTCCTCGCGCTGCCGCGTTATGCCTACCAGGTGTTTCCGATCGCGACGCTGATCGGTGCCTTGCTCGGCTTGGGGGCACTGGCCAACCGCTCGGAGCTGGTGGCGATGCGGGCGGCCGGCATCTCGATTTTGCGCATCGCCTGGGCCGGCGTCATGGGCGGCATCGTCCTGGCCGTGATCGCCATGTTCGTCGGCGAGGTGGTGGCGCCGGTCGCTGAGCAACATGGGCTTGAACTCAAACGCACGGCGCTCTCCGGTGAGGTTGCGCAAAGCACCGATTCCGGGTTCTGGGCGATCGACGACGGTGCCTATGTGAATATCCGCGAGATTCTGTCCGGCACCAGTCTGCGCGCCATCTCGACCTACCGGGTCGACAATACCGCGGGAACCCTGATCGCGACTTATGCCGAGGGTGCGCGCTATCTCGACGGTCGATGGGTGCTCGAGGGGATTTCGCGCAGTCATGTCAGTCAGGATGGGGTGCGGATCGAACGCCTCCCGAACGCCGGCTGGGATTCCATGTTGGACCCAGGAATCCTCGAGGTGGTGGTCGTCGATCCGCGCATCCTGCCGGTGTGGGGGCTCTGGAAATACATCCGCTTCATGCGCATCAACGCGCAGGATGCCGGCAACTATGAGGTGATCTTCTGGGGCAAGATGGTCTATCCCCTGCTGACCCTCTCGATGGTCCTGGTGTCCATCCCCATCCTGCTCGGGTCCGCGCGTAGCCGCGGAACCGGCGCGCGGATGTTCGTCGGGGTGATGGTCGGCATCGTCTATTATTTGATCAGTCGCACCTTTTCCTATCTCGCGCTCATTTATGGTCTCAGTCCGCTGGCGGCGGCATTGGCTCCGCCGCTCCTGTTCGTCGGCGCGGCGGTGTTGCTGCTGCGACGGGTGGGCTGAGGCTGTCCCGGCTGTCGGCGATCAGATGACCCCCAAACCGGCCAGGATCGGCAGCCGCTCGGCGGCCAGACTGTTAGCCTCGGCGATCAGATAGCCCAGGGTCCGGTCGCGATCCTTGAGCTCCTCTCCCTGGTGAATGATCCGCCTGCCAGCGGCCTCCAGGCGGGTCAAAACCTCGTCTGCCCATTCACTGGGTGTGGTCAAACCCTGCTGCCGGGCGTGCAGGAAGGCTTGGTCGAGGACCGTCACACCCAGGCCCCCGCCGGTTACCGGGGAGGCCAGGTGGCTGACGCCGGACCACTTGCCGCCGCGTTCCAGGAGATAGCCGTTGAGGCGCCTGGTCCGCTCCGCCACCGCGGTGGTGGTGTCCGCGGGGTGGGCCGGGGCCAGGCGGTCGGTCCCGATCAGTGTCAACAACATCTTACGGAGTTGGATCTCATTGGCGTGACCGGCCAGCGCCGCGGCGATTTCGGCGAAGGTGATCGGGCTGTAGCCGTTTTTCGCCAGCAGTTCGATCAGCGGTGCATAGAGGGCCTCATTCAGTGGGACCTCGCCGCGTTGCGTCTTGACCGTCATCGGGGTCTTGCTCGGGTCAGCGCAGGGGATAAAGCGCAAGGCGCCCAGGCGTGCACTGAGATCGCAGGCCGGGATGCCGCGCACGCCGCGCTGGAAATAGTCCGAGCGCAGGTGGGTCAGGGTGAAATAGTCCAGCACCATTTCGCGCAGTGTCGGATTGTTGGCCAGTCCCGCCATCAGGTTGCGAGCCTCGTCGGATAGGGCCACTTCCTCGATGGCCTTGAGTGGATCGGCGGTGCCCGCGAACCCCAGCTTGGCGTCGCCCAGCCGCTCCAGGATTTCGGGAAAGGACATCAGCTTCCAGTCGGCGTTGAAGTATTCGTGAACCAGGTAGTTGGGGTCCTGGTTCGTCAACTGTTCCAGCCAGGTCTTGGCGATCGGGACGGCCTCGAAATAGCGGGCTTGAGCCGCGACCAGGGCCTGTGCGAACCGCAGTCCGTCCTTGATGTCGGCTACCGGGTCAGCCGCCGCCCCAAGCAGGATGCGGCGCCGCGCCAGGAGTTCCCGCAGGGGCGCCAGGGCGGCCCAGCCGGTGAGGTTGTTGTAGGACAGATAGACGGTGCCGCCCGGCTTCAGCCGGCGCGCGAGGATCGCGACGATGTTGTCGATATTGCGCTCACTGATCCAGGACCAGATGCCGTGCAGCCCGATCATGTCGAACTGCGGCAGGTCTTCGCGCTGGGCAAACTGCTCGAAACTCTCGTCCAACAGATGCAGATCGCCGCCCGCGGCCCGCGCCAGCGTCGCGGCGCCCAGCACATGACAGGGGTTGAAGTCCGTACCCCACCATTCGCCGCGGTTGGCTGCCGCGTGCAGGTTGAGTGACAGGCCTTGGCCGAAACCCAGTTCCAGATAGGTCGGGGCCTCCAGGCCGTGGGTCTCGACTCCCTGGAGCGTCAGGACAGTTTGTGCAAACCGGGGCGCCAGTTTGGCGAAATAGCCGGTCGCGTACTCGATCTCGGTAACATAGCCTTCTCCCCAACTCATGGATTTGCTCCTGCGCTTGATGCGAATAGCGTCGTTGTTAGTGTTCGGTTGTGAGTGGATGGATCGCCGTCTTTGGCCGGGCGAGCAACAGCCGTGTCCCCGAGGCCCGGTCATGCCAGGCCAGATGTTCGCGGTCGATCAGGCACCACCACAGGCCCAGGCCCAGCGGTAGCAGACTCGGTGCGGCCCAGGCGAAGCGGCGCAGCGCGTCGGCGGCGCTCAGCGGTCCGCCGTCCGCGCGGACCACGCGCACGCGCCAACTGCGCATCCCCAGCGTCTGCCCGCCGTGCGTCCAGAAATAGACATAGAAGCCGGCGATCACCGCCAGCAGATACGCCTGTAACAGCGTCCGGTACAGCCAGTCCGTGTGGGGATAGGGTCGGGTGGCGAGCAGATCATAGGGGATGATCAGGCAGGCGGTGGCGAGCAACAGCAGCGCCGACAGCAGGATGCCGTCATAAAGTAGGGCGCCGAGCCGGCGCCATAACGAGACGATCTGCACCGCAGGGAGATCGATGTTCTGTTGATGATCGCGTTGTGTTGGGTCCATCGGGTCGGGGTGCCGGTCGTACTGGGAGAATCGGAACCCTGATTGTCCTCCGGCGCGCCGCCGGGCGCCAGAGCGACCGGCGTTCTATACTCTATTTTGGCGATTGCCGGAAATCGCCTGAGTAGGCCGACGCATCCCGCAACCACTGGAGGCTGTGATGGGCGAACCCGTCGACGCGCAAGTTCAGTCCTTCGTCGCCCGGTCGCTGGGTTTGCATGGCCAAGCGCCGGAGTATCTGCTCCAACACCTGATTGCGGTCCAGCAGCAATTCGGCTGGGTGCCGCCGACGGCGGTCGATGCCCTGGCCGCGGCGCTGGATGTGGCGCGCGCCCAGGTGCGCGCGGCCGTCGCGTTCTATGCCTTTCTGCACGATCAGCCCCGCGGCGACTTCGACATCCTGTTTTCGGACAATATCACTGACCGGATGCTCGGCAACCAGCGACTGGTCGGGCTGCTCGCCGAGCGCCTGGGCCTGGGATTGGATGCGCCCCGCGCCGATGGACGGGTGACGATCGGACTGACGTCCTGCACCGGCATGTGCGATCAGGGACCGGCGCTCCTGGTCAATGGTCAGGCCTTGACCGGGCTGACCGCGGCGCGGGTGGATCGCATCGCCGACCTGGTGGAGGAGGGCGTGCCGCTGGAGCGCTGGCCGGGCGCATTTTTCCGGGTGGAGGACAATATTCGCCGCCGCGGGCTCCTGCTCAGCAATCCGGCGACCGACGGGGCGAGTCTGCGCCGGTTGCTGGACGGCGGGGCCGATGCGGCGCTGGCTGAACTGGAGCGCTCGGGTCTGCGCGGGCGCGGCGGTGCCGGATTCACCACGGCCTTGAAGTGGCGTTTCTGCCGCGAGGCCGAGGGCGGCGACCGGACGGTGCCGCGCTTCGTCGTGTGCAACGCGGATGAGGGTGAGCCCGGCACCTTCAAGGATCGGGTCCTGCTGACCAGTTACACCGATCTGGTGTTCGAGGGGATGACCCTCTGCGCCGGCGTGATCGGCGCCCGTCTGGGGTTCCTCTACCTGCGCGGCGAGTATCGCTATCTGGTGCCGCATCTGGAATCGGTCCTGGCGCGCCGCCGTGCCGAGGGGCTGCTCGGCAAGGGCATCCTCGGCCAGCCGGACTTCGATTTCGATATCGCCATCCACCTGGGCGCCGGGGCCTATATCTGCGGTGAGGAGTCCGCCTTGATCGAGTCGCTGGAGGGCAAGCGCGGCGTTACCCGCAAGCGTCCGCCCTTCCCGGTGATCAGCGGTTATCAGGACAAGCCCACCGTTGTCAACAATGTAGAGACCTTTCTGGCTGCCGCACGGGTGGTCCAGTGGGGCGGTTATTGGCTGCGCGGCGAGGGCACGGATCAGTCGGCCGGCAGCAAAATCCTGTCCGTCAGCGGCGATTGCGCCCGGCCGGGGATCTACGAATATCCTTTCGGGACTCCGGTGCATCGGGTGTTGACCGACTGCGGGGCGGGGGAGGTGCAGGCGGTCCAGGTGTCCGGGGCGGCTGGGACGACCTTGGCGCCGGCTGAATTCGACCGTCTGCTCGCGTTCGAGGACCTGCCGACCGCCGGTTCATTCATGATCTTCGACCGTTCGCGCGACCTGCTGGACCTGGTCCGCAACTTTGCCGCCTTCTTCGCCCACGAGTCCTGTGGTTTCTGCACCCCCTGCCGGGTGGGTACGGCACTGTTGCGGAATCTGGTGGAGAAGGTCGCGGCCGGTCAGGCGTCCGCCCATGATCTTCAGGAGTTGCGTGACCTCGGCGCGCTGATGCGGCGAACGAGTTACTGCGGTCTCGGGCACACGGCACCGAACCATGTGCTCAATACGCTGGACAGATTCCCCGCGATCTATCAGCGACACCTGCGCAGCGCCGACTACAGCCCGTCGTTCGACCTAGATGCCGCGCTGGCGTCCGCGCGGGCCCTCACCGGCCGTGACGGTGCCGCGGATCATGTGGAGGAGGAGGCATGAGCATGACCCTGAGTCTCGATGGCAGGCCGATTCCCTTCACTCCCGGCCAGACCATCATGGACGCGGCCCTGGCCGCCGGCGTCTATATCCCGCACCTGTGTCACAACCCGGACTATGCGCCGCATGGCAGTTGCCGGGTCTGCTTGGTCGGCGTCGGCGGACGGCTGGTCTCCGCCTGTACCACGGCGGCGCTGGATGGCATGGTGGTGGAGTCGAACACCGAGACGATTGCGTCCACGCGCCGCTCGATCGTGCAGATGCTCTTCGTCGAGGGCAATCATGTCTGCCCGGCCTGCGAGCGCAGCGGCAGTTGCCAGCTTCAGGCTGTTGCCTATTACGTCGGGATGCTTAGCCCCCACTACCCGCAGTGCTTTCCTCAGCGCCCGGTGGATGCCTCGCACCCGGATTTCATGATCGACTTCAACCGCTGCATTCTGTGCGAGCTGTGCGTGCGTGCCAGCCGCGATCATGACCACAAGCGGGTCTTTGCCGTCAGCGGTCGCGGGCTGGCGAGCCATCTGGTGATCGACTCGCCGAGCGGTCTGCTCGGTGACTCGCACTTCGCCGCGAGCGACCGCGCCGCCCAGGTCTGTCCGACCGGGGCCATTCTCCCCAAGCATCGTGGGTATGAGCAACCAATCGGCCAACGGCTCTATGATCAGGCGCCGATCAGCGTGGTCGGGGACCTGCGTGCTCAGCCGGGAGGTGAGTGACGTGTCCGCCAAACCTCGTATCGCCACCGCTTCACTGTGCGGCTGTTTCGGGTGTCACACGTCGCTCTTGGACATTGATGAGCGCATCCTGCAACTGGTCGATCTGGTCGACTTCGACCGCTCGCCGCTGACGGATATCAAGACGGTCGGCGACTGCGACCTGGGTCTGATCGAGGGCGGGGTGGCCAACACCGAGAATCTGGAAGTCCTGCGCGCGTTCCGCCGCCACTGCCGGACCCTGGTGGCGGTTGGCGCCTGCGCGGTCAACGGCGGTATTCCGGCGATGCGCAACGCGCTTGCGCTGCGTGAGTGTCTGGAGGAGAGCTATGTGCGCGGGGTCGGGGTCTATCATCCGGGTATTCCGCGCGACCCGGAAATCCCGCTCCTGCTCAACCGGGTTCATCCTATCCACGAGGTCGTGAAGGTCGACTATTTCCTGCCCGGCTGCCCGCCCTCCGCGGATACCCTCTGGACCTTCCTGACCGCCTGGCTGTCGGGGCAGCCGATCGCGTTCCCTTATACGCAGATTCATTACGATTAGCGCGTGGATGGATTAGTCATGACGCATTCACTTGAAACCGCCCGGCATCCGGAGACCTTGAAGCGTGTCTGTATCGAGCCGCTGACGCGGGTCGAGGGGCACGGCAAGGTCACCCTGTTGTTGGATGACGACAATCACGTGCGGCAAGCGCGGCTGCATGTCGTCGAGTTTCGCGGGTTCGAGCGGTTCATCCGGGGCCGGCCTTATTGGGAGTTGCCGGTGCTGGTTCAGCGTCTGTGCGGTATCTGCCCGGTCAGCCATCACCTGGCGGCGGCCAAAGCCTGTGATCAGTTGGTCGGCGTCGATGTGCTCACGCCGACCGCCGAGAAGGTTCGGCGGCTCATGCATCTGGGCCAGGTGCTGCAATCGCACGCGCTGAACTTCTTTCATCTCTCATCCCCGGATCTCTTGTTCGGAGTCGACGACCCGGTGGCTCACCGCAACATCGTCGGTTTGATCCAGGATCATCCGGAGATCGCGAAGCAGGGCGTGCTGCTGCGTAAGTTCGGACAAGAGGTGATCCGCATCACGGCCGGCAAGCGGGTCCACGGCACCGGCGCGCTGCCGGGCGGGGTCAATAAGCCTGTGAGTGCACAGGAGCGCGACCTGCTCCAGGCCGATATCGATCAGGTCTGCGACTGGGCCGAGGGCGCGGTCCAGTTGATGAAACGGATCATCCTGCGTAACCCCGAGTATCACTACCGGTTCGGGGCCGTGGATGCCAACACCCTGAGCCTGATCGGACCGGACGGGGCCTTCGAACTCTATGACGGGAACCTGCGTGTGCGTGACCCGCAGGGCGACACGCTCATGGATCACCAGGACTGCAACAATTACGAGCAACTGATCCAGGAAGAGGTCAAGGACTGGAGCTACATGAAATTCCCCTTCCTGACGCAACTGGGGCCGGAGTGCGGCTGGTACCGGGTGGGACCGCTCGCCCGCGTCAATAATTGCGATTGTTTCCATACCCCGCTGGCCGAGCAGGAACGTCAGGACTTCGCCGCCGCCGGTGAGGGCCGTCCGCTCCAGGCGGCGCTCGCCACCCATTGGGCCAGGGTGATCGAGTTGCTGTACTGTGCCGAGTTGATCCGCGAACTGCTTGCGGATCCGGACCTGCAGGGCACAGACTTGCGTCTGCGCGGGGCGATGCGCGGCAAGGGCATCGGTGTCGTGGAGGCTCCTCGCGGTACGCTCTTCCATCATTATGAAATCGACGGCGACGGGCTGGTGACGCGCGCCAACCTGATCGTCTCCACGACCAACAACAATCAGGCCATCAACACGGCTATCCGCCAGGTGGCTGCCGATTACCTGAGCGGCAGGGAACTGACCGAGCCGCTGCTGAACCAGATCGAGGTGGCGATTCGCGCCTATGACCCCTGCCTTTCCTGTGCCACCCATGCGCTGGGGCGGATGCCACTGGACATCGAGTTACAGGATGCCGCGGGCTTGGTGCTGGACCGCCTCTGTCGGCATCCGGATGGCTACCTAGGGCGGTCCCTGGTACTTGGCACCTGAGTTCAGTTTCAGTCAGGATGATCTGATCATCATCCGGAAATGAGAAGCCGCCTTGGTTGATGGCGCTCGGTCCCGACACGGACGATTTCAGCATATCGCTTTACCAAGCTGCCCTATCCGGCTTGCTGTTTGTCGCCATGTTTCTCTCTAATGTCGGCAAGAACTTCGTCCAATGTCAAATGGTCAAAAAGTGCGGCTCGTTCCTCAGTATAGTTTCCGCTACCTGTAGAAAATTGACCTAAAAAGCGCATGGTATCAGCGGCACCAATTTCTCTGGTAAGCACATGAATGGCTTGATTGGTAATATCAGTTAAAGACTTTGCAGGTACACTCATGGTTCAATTGCCTCAATAAGTTCCAGCGGAAAGACGACCAGCGTTTGTTTGGTATCTAGCTGTTTAGCCCGCCGATACAAGCGATCATCGCACGTACAGAAATAATGTGCTTGTGCTTCCACAGCACAGGCCAGATGCAAGGCATCCAACGCTTTAATTCCATGGTCACAGTATCCGCGGGCCAGTTGTTCTACTGAATCCGATGCGTGGATAAATTGATTGCTATTCAGCAAGGCTTCTTGAACAAAAGCTTTTCTTGCTGGGTGCGGGTTATGGTCGACTTCGTAACTCAACGCAACTGAATCCAGCAAGTCTGCTTTTCCTGCTTCGCACCAACCCAACACGCCAAGAATGGCCTCAGATTCCATATGAATACGAAGGTACGTTTGGTCGTCCATTGGTCGCTGTAGACAACACATGTCCAAGTAAAGTCGCATTAGTTGATATTTCCCGCAAAATTTCTTGGATTTGTTTCGCAATGAGATCTGAGCTTGGAAATGTTGGGGTTCGTTCCTCTGCCCAACCTACGGCCTTTTTCTGCTAATAACGCGACGGTAATCGTTCGCGACGATAAACGCATGGAACTGGATTACGATAATTACGACGCTGCTGGAAAAGCAAGCCATCCTTATCGAGGAAAGGGCCGCCCAGTACCAGTTGAAAGGCTTCGCTGGGCTGGTTGGAAGCGCTAATGAAATGCTGTGCGCAAGCTGCTCTATAATCAATAATGCAACGACCGCAAACGCATTTACAATAATCTCTTTTTTAAATCGGATAGCTTGTCGATAGCAGTGTGGTAGCTTTCGTGCGCACATGTTTTCCTGTCGCCTGCGACATCTTTAGTTATCGTGTCGACGTAAGCATATAGAGCATAATAGGTATCTTAGGGATCAGCAAATTCCCTGACTCGTTCTCGAGCGTCAGAGCGATTTCGTCTTGGCCATAGAGTCTCGTCAATTCCTCTAACGCCTCTCGTGCCTTTTCGTTTGTTCGCAATATATTAGGAGAGATAAGGCGAATTTCTAACTTGTAGATTCGGTTATGTGTTTCGACCACCGACCAAAAGTCCTCAGTCCGGGTTTTAGGCTCCACAAACAATCTGTGATTGTATTTGGCTAGGACAGGATCTCGCAGTCCGGTTTGGATCGCGTTAGCAACTTGAGTCTCTGTCCCGAATTTCCAATCGCGCTGCACGAAAATATACTGTTCAAATAGATCAAATATTGCTACAAGCGGTACCCAGTCGTCCGCTTCGTGCTCAATAATGTCCCCTGGTATTTTCTCGTGTACTTGGGCCTTGCGCAATTTTGCAACTTCTCCGGCAAGATATCGATTCTCCTGGAAACGAAAAAGCGGAGTAGGAGTAACTCGGGAAAACCCGACAAATGCATACGAGACATTGTTGCGGGAAAATTCAGGATCTCCAAGCAATGCAAACGTAACTGCTTCGCCTTTCGGGTCTGGAAGCGGCTCAACGATTAACGCTTGTTGCGCTTCTTCGACTAGCGAATAACGGAATACGATGAATGCCCCTCGGTTTTTCATGTGCTTTCCTTGGTGGACCTAACGACTAAGCGTCTATCCTGCGCGCCGCGCTGATCCCCGGTCGTGGCACGGCGCCTGGCGCGCACGACGGATAAACGGTTGTTGGACTCATCCGATTCTGGCACGGTACCCCCGGCTGGCGCGGCCTTCTGTAGAGGGAGGATTGTATCTCCGAGGCCCGGGTCGCCGGCCGGTGCCGGGCGGCATGTCAGCACTGGGAAGGCCGTCGGTTGCGGCGCACCAACCTGGCATCCGAGGGGCCGCAGGGCGGGCAAGCAGGTGATTGGGTGTCGATTGTAGATCATTTTCCGAAGTGCGGGCGAGCGCGAGCGCAGGCCGCGGGCGGCCGGTCCAGCGTGGCGAGAGAGCCTTGGTGTCTCGGTGGGAACCAGCGCGGTGACGACTCCCTGGCCACGCCGCTGCGGGGTCAGATTCATGGATACTGGCGTCAAACGGCCCGCAGCCCTTCCAGCAAGGTGGGCGAGAGCGGAGCCAGCCGGTCCTTCGCGCTCTTTGAGCGAGGGGGCTCAAGGCCCTGCGCTTCAGGCTGCCAGCAAACAAGAACTCGACCTTGACGGCCTCGTAGGGAAACTCGACCTGTCCTGCCTCGGTGCGCACAAGTACGCCGGCGGAGAGAAGGGCCGATCAGTCGGTGTGTACTGCCTTGACATCACGGCCGACGCGGCGTGCGGCATCGCGAAAACGGTTGATTGCGCCATGTCCGAACCGAATACACTGATTATAGCCTGCGGTAACCCCTCGCGCGGCGACGACGCGCTCGGCCCCACCCTAATCGAACGCCTGGGCGCAATGCGTGTTGCCCGCACGGCCCCAGATCAGGCGTTCGATTTGTTGACCGATTTCCAGCTTCAGATCGAGCACGTCCTGGACTTGGAGGGACGCGAGCGCGTGGTCTTTGTCGATGCCGCACTCAGTGGACCGGAGCCTTTCACCTTCGGACCCGTGATCCAGGAAACCGGGGTCACGATCACCACCCATGCGATGAGCCCCGGCGCCTTGCTGCGGGTCTACACCCAGGTCATCGGCGGCCCGCTGCCGGACTGCCGGTTGCTGGCGATCCGCGGGTATGCGTTCGACCTCGGCGCCGGGTTGTCACCGGCTGCCGAGCGGAACCTGCGGGTTGCGCTTGAATGCTTGTGCAAGTGGTTGTGAATGCGGGAGTCGCTCGTTATCTGAAAGGAGGTAACCGCGGCGAGTGACAAGAAGCGTAGCGAAACCCAAGGTGGAAGCCGCGAGGCCAAGCTGAAAGCAGGGCTACGCGGCGACGCGACCGGAGGAAGACGAACACGCTGGCCACTTTCGAGGCCAAACCTGACCTGTGGCAAGAAGGCCCCGACGGGGGTGCGCGAGATCAAGGCTGGCGGAGGGAACCGGACGACCGTGGAAGCCAAGTCCCAGGTCGTTCGGGTGCGCTTGAAGAGTGGACGATCGCAGGCACAGTTTGCCCCCGCGCTGGGAGTTTCCAAGCCCACGCTGGAACAGTGGGAGCAAGGGCGTCGGGACCCGTCCGGTGCCGTAAAACAGCTCCTGAAGATCGCGGAGCGTCATCCTGAGGTGTTCATCGAGGCGGCGGCGTAAAGGTCTCTCAGCCGGGGGTATGTGGCATTCGGGACACAGACCACGTTTTTCTCTCGATCCCTGCCCCGGTGGAGAAAATCGTGGTCTGTCCCTGGCGTACTGGCGTATCGGCCCCGGAATTCCGGCATTGCTAAACCGCACTGCCCCCGGAACCGAGAAACCTGCCGATGCGGGAGTCGCGGACTCAACAGGCCGCGGGGTCTCGTCGCGCGATCCGCATCCGCTCTCTCAGCGCAGGATCGCGCGCCACCCGCCGCGGTTCGGTAAGCACTCCCAACAGAAAGAGTTGGCCGAACAGGCGTCGCCGACGCCGTCGCCGTTTCGATCGGTTTGTTGCGGATTGGCGACCGTGGGGCAGTTGTCCCGGTTGTCCCCGACGCCATCCCCATCGCTATCACGAGACTCGGCCGGATCATTCGGGAACGCATCCCCTGCATTCGGGACCCCATCGCCGTCGCTATCCAATGCGATAACGACCGGCGTGGCGCTTAAGGTAAAACCCGCGGCGGTCGAACTGGCGCTGAAGCGCACCGCGCTGGTTCTGCTGAGGCCTTGGAGGCTTCGCAGGTTGGCGGTAAACAGGTTGATCTTCGCGCAGCCGCCGCCGGGCCAGGCGCCGTCGATGTCCGCCCAGGCCAAATGAACCAGCCTGTCCGTCGCAGGGTCGCCGTCGAGATCGGCCGTGTCGTCCTCGGTCGGACCCTGGGCGACCAGCGCGGTCCGAAGCACGCCGGTCAGTGAGACCAACACCAGTTTGGACGAGTCCCAGTGCATCCGCAGACCCAACCCGGTCACGGACCCGGTACAAGGGTTGGCGGACTGGTAGCCCACCGCGAACGCCAACGCCTGTGCCGGTGGAACGGGCAGGCTCGCGGGCGTCGGCGCAACGGTTTGCTCGCCGGCGAAGGCGAACGGCCAGGCGAGCCACAGCGGCACCAGCGACCAGGCCCGACGTGGAACCTCGTTCCCGCGCAGAACTCCGCCCGGTGAGCTCACGATGGATGGGACTCCATGTAAGAACGCAAGATGGCGTTGATCTGCGACTGCCAGGCGGGACCGGATTGTTTCAGCCAGCGAAGCACGTCCGGGTCAAGGCGGACGTACAAGCCCGCTGCGGACTCGGGCATACGCGCTGTCGCCTTTAACCAAAAAGACTCGTCCGTTTCCGGGATATCGGAATAATCGATATCCTTGTCCGCGATCGCCTCAATGTCTTTCAGTCGTTCAGTTGAAATAGTCATTGTAGACTTGCCTCTCGCGATCGTTGGCCTTTCGGGCTGAGATCAGACGCGTTCTCTCGCCCCGCTCAGTGTGCACAACCACAAGCGCCGTTCCTGGGGACAGCCGACCGATGCTGATTTCACGTACTTCTCCGTAATCCTGACGATCGTCGACTCGCGTCAGCACCGGGCCGGCGAAGATCTGCTTCGCCTCTTCGAAACTGACGCCGTGCTTACGAAGATTGCTATCGCTCTTCTTCCTATCCCATTCGAACAGCATGTGGTGTCGTCCTCGCGTGCGCGAAAGTCGTGGGTGACGAAGCCCCTTTGACGGTTGCCAGCGGGTCCGGAAGCACCTGCCGTACCCGGTTCTCGCCCACGAAACGCTGCCCTCGCTCGGCCAACGTAAGCATAGCCCGATTCTCATGGACGGGGTGAGCGCGACGATCATGACCGTTGGGGTGACGGACTAACCCCAACGGTCAACGCCTGGGATCGTTGGGGTTCCCAGGTCACCCTAACCTGCCGGGCTGGTTCCGACGCTCCGGCGTCGCGAGCCGCCTCACCCTGACGCCGGCCGCAAGGGCGCGCCGCGCAGGTATAAGGTATCGGGCGATATGTCGATCTCATCGGTCCACACCACGGTGCCCACTGCCACATGCGCCCGCATAAAGAGCGCACCCTCCACCAGCAGGGCAAAGGTGGGATAGGCGAGGTACGGGCGCATGTCGAACAGCCGTCTCTCGCCATCCGCGAAATCGGTTTCGAGCTGGAAGCCCGCCAGGGGTCTGACACGGACGACATCGGGGGTCATGGTAAGCGCCTCACCGCAGGGGGTCGATCTTATAGGGGGTCTGACCGCTCGCGGCCAGTGTCCAGTCTGCCATCAATTCGTCGCGATGCAGCTCGATCCAGGCTTACACCAGCTTCATCTGTCGCGACGGCAGGGAACCTTCGAGCAGATCCCCTTCCGGGATGCCAAGCACCACCTTGGATTCGTTGTAGCGAACGTGGATGTGCGGGGCATGGTGCTTCTCGATGTCCAGGGCGTACATCGACACGAGGATTCCGTAAAACATGCTGATGGTTGGCACAGATAGGCTCCTTATGCGTTGGTTCGAGCGGTTTGCCGCGGCCGGAAGAGATAAGTAAACTGTCCCCGGAACTCGGTCATATCAAAGACGCATTGGCGGGTCGTGTGCATCGCCGGGTCGATATTGTGCGGATGCGCGAGCGGATGAACCCGCTGCTCAAGGCGCGCGCGAGTGGCGAGATCAACAGACACGGGGTGGGGTCTCGTCGCGATCCACCTCGGCTCTCTCACTGCAAGATCGCGCGCCACCCGCCGCGGTTCGGCAAGCATTCCCAACAGAATGGGTCGGCCGTACAGGCGTCACCGACCCCGTCAGCATTCCGAACGGCTTGTTGCGGATTGGCTACCATGGGGCAATTGTCCCTTCCGCTGCGAAGACACCGCGAAGGACGCAGGGTCTCCAATCGCCGCGGGAAACCTGACTTCGCCGCGTCCGCTGTCGTTGGGATGCCAGACCGAATGGCTCAAGATCCCAGCCAGCGCTCCAGGTCGTCCAGGCTGCCGAAGCCGAGGATATCTTCGGCAAGCAGCTCCAGGCGCTCCAGCGACAGGGCGGAGAGACGCGGCTCGATAGCGGCCGGTAGGGACTGGAAACGTCGGCGCAACAGGCGGTCGACCAGTTGGCGTGCCTCGCTGCGGCGGCCCTCCGTGACGCCCTGGTCGCGGCCTTCCTCGTGACCCTCTTCGCGGCCTTCGGCAAAGATCTCCTGATAGAAGCGGCTGCGCTTCAGGTCGACTTCTTGTAAATCCAAAACCATCTTGATCTCCTCGCGGGATAGCGTGGGTAGTTTATAGACCAGAATGGTCTCCACCCAGTTGAGAATCCAGGCCCGCTCCGCGGCGGCGGAGCGGTAAAGCTCCCGCGCCTGGCGAGCGCTGTCGGCGGGCTCGGCCAGGATCAGCCCGATCAGGCCCAGCCCCGGACCCGGGTCGGGTGATTGCGCCAGCACCTCGTCCAGGTAGAAGAGGGTGTCGGTGCGCATGACGGCGGTGCGGGTTTGTATATCGTTTGGGCTTCAGGTATGGGGTTGCCGGTATTCCGTGGTCTGTCCCATATTAGCCCTATATTAGCCCTGCCCCATATTAGCCCGACGCAGACCGCACGGGGACGCCCCGCAGGTATAAGGTGTCGGGCGATATGTCGATCTCATCGGTCCAAGCAACTGTCCCTAATGCCACATGCGCCCGCATAAAGAGTGCGCCCTCTGCCAGCGGGGCAAAGATTGGATAGGCGAGGTACGGGCACATGTCAAACAGCCGTCTCTCGCCATCCGCGAAATCGGTTTCGAGTTGGAAGCCCGCCAAGGGTCTGACACGGACGACATCGGGAGTCATGGTAAGCACCTCACCGCAGCGGGTCGATCTTATAGGGGGTATGACCGCTTGCGGCCAGTAACCAGTCTGCCATCAATTCGTCCCGGTGCAGCTCGATCCAGGCTTGCACCAGCTTCATCTGTCGCGACGGCAGGGAACCTTCGAGCAGCTCCCCTTCCGGGATGCCAAGCACCGCTTTGAACTCGTTGTAGCGAACATGGATGTGCGGGGCATGGTGCTTCTCGATGTCCAGAGCATACATCGACACGAGGATGCCGTAAAACATGCTGATGGTTGGCACAGATACGCTCCTTATCCGCTGGTTTGAACGGTTTGCGGCGGCGGGAACATTCGCGACCTAGTGAATCTCAGATCGGGCTTGGTCCGGTTGTAACCAGTGGTGCTCTTGGCGCCTACCCACGCGACGCCGAAGCGCCTGGACTTGCTCCTACGCTGGAGCCTGGGAGCCAGAGAACCCCTTTTCGTTGCGCATTAAAATCTTGGGCAGCATTGGATTGCTTTCCAAACGACGCAGTTGCCAGGACTGCACGACCGCCCATCGCAGTTACAGAGTTTGTATTTCAAATAATCTGGACTGGGATAAATGATCCCGCCGCCGCCAATGGCGCAGCGTTCCATTGCAGATACAGTAGATCCCGCTGGGCAAAACTCTGCGATGGTACGGCCTGTATTACACTTTGCGATCTCGATCCAAACGCATTCACAGGGTCGGGGCCAGGCGCCGGGCGTCGCTGTGTATGGAATCTCGATGTCCTGGTATTGGCGGATGAAGCTGCCCAGCGCGCTGTGGCGGCAATCTTGGGGACAGTTTACTCAGTTCGGTCTTGGTAGCCAGCGGAGAGATAAGTAAACGGTCCCCGGAGATCCTCTTGCGTTACCGTTACGGCGGCACGGGTCCCTGGCTCGCGCGCTGCACACTGAGCCTGATCGCTCCAGCTCGCGCCCTCACCGCGGCGCACTGCCTGTGTGACGCCGGGGGCGGCCTGTGCCAACCGGGCCGGGCTTATGCCCCGCGGGTCGACGAGTACCGGGTCCTGATCCAGAACGCGGGAATCCTGGCCGTCGCCTCGGTGGCGATTCCCAGCGGCTTCTCGTTCCCCGACCAGGACCTCGCGGTGCTTGCTTTCGCCGAGCCCGTGCGCGGAGTCACCCCCGCGACCCTGGCCCGGCTCGCGACGCGGATCGGGAGCGTCGGGCGCATTGTCGGGTTCGGTCATACCTCGGGCTGGGGCGACACGATCGGGCTAAAACGGGTTGGGAGCGTGGTCACTGCGCCTTGTGGGGAGGATCTCGAACCCGGCGCCTTCCTGTGCTGGGAATCGGACGGGTCCGGTGCAAGCGCCGATACCTGCGCCGGGGACTCGGGGGCGCCGCTGCTGACAACCCCCGGCGCGGGGGATGAGGTCCTCGCCGGTATCGCCTCCGGGGGCTACGGCGCCTGCGACGGGGAGGATCTGGCCTTCGACACCGAGGTTGCCACGCATCTCGAGACCATCGCGTTGCTGGCTGGGAGCGACCCCGGCGCGTCGGGCGGGGAGACGCTGGCCGTCGCGTCTCACCGCTCCGGCCAACTTGGCCCAGGCGAGACTCGGCAAGTGCTGACCATCGAGGTTCCGTCTGGGGCCGACCGTCTGACGGTCGTCGGCAACGGGATCAAGCGAAGCGGCAACGACTACAGCCTGCGTCTGGGTTACGGCACCCCGCCCCCGACAGACTCGGCGGCCTGCACCTCGGATTTGCCGGGGCTCTATGAAGCCTGCACCCTGAGTGCCCCGCGGGCGGGGACCTGGTACGCCGTCTACGGGTATAAAGCGGGGCTCGGCGGGGAGGTGCAGATCTCCGCCGCCGTCTATGCCGCGCACTGTCGCCTTGACCTGGACGATGACGGGCGCCTCGATGCCCTGACCGATGGGTTGCTCGCCTTGCGTCATCTGGCCGGGCGTTCCGGCAGTGACCTGACGGACTCGGTGCTTGCCCCCGGGGCAGCGCGTACCGCAGCCGGAGACATCGCGGCCTACCTCGACAGCCCGGCCTGCGTGTCGGCGCTGGATCTGGACGGGGACGGGGCGCGGCTGCCTGAAACTGACGGGCGCATCATTCTGCGCTGGCTCTTCGGCTTCCGGGGGGCAGTCCTGGTCGATGGCGCCATCGCGCCGACCGCGACCCGCACGGACCCCGCAACCATCGCCGCGGCCCTGGACGCCTTGCACCGCTGACACCGCTTCTTGCGCAGCTTCCGGGAAAAGCGGAACGAGGGGCCGGGCTTGAATGGCACTAAGCTAAGCTCGTAGCTTTATTAGAACAGTAACTTACGACACCTGTAAGCCGGAACGAAATGGTCCGGGACCAAACCCAACCCAGGAAAGCCCGGCGGGATGTCGCTGATTCTTCAGAAACCCGAGTCCGGTGAAGCGCGTAAGCTACCGATTCTGCTGGGTACGGCCTGAACTTAGTCCGAAGTTCCATCGAGAACGATTCTCAGATTTAATTTAAGTCTATGAATCGCTTGATGTATTTATCATTGGGGTCCGCTATCTTGATCATTCTTGTCCATTGGCTATGCGGGGCTATTCCCGTGACGGGACGAAAGGCACGCCCCTCTGTGCCAGCCTTGGAGAAGATCGCTAGCAAACGGCTGACCGATGGCTCACCGGCCCATCGCTTTAGCACCCTATTGCAGGAGTTGGGGACCATCGTCCGCAATACCTGCCGACGTAAGAACGCCAGCATCGGTGAGAACACCTTTACCATCGATACGACTCCCAACACCAAGCGACGCGAGGCGCTGGCGTTGATCAAGGCGATCGAGATGTAGCCCGGCGTTTGCACCAAGAATTTTTGAAAAATACAGAAAGATCAGGAGAATATCGCGTTTTCCAGACGGGAACCTCGGGCTAGGGAACGCGAAATCCAACAGTCACCGAAAGACGCCCGATGGAAAACAGGCGGTAGAGCCTGACGGCACGGGTCGAAAGTACATGTTCTTACTCGGGGAGACCTGGCGCGTGAGCGCGGGCCAGGAGTCAGCAGAGGCCGGAGTCACGTTGACGCCCGGTGAAAGCCGGGAGGAGCGAAGGGCCGAAGAGCCGCGAGAGCACCACAGTCTGTTGGTGTGGGAGGGGTGACGGGCGCAATCCCGTCACCCCGACCCGATCGTCCGGTTATCACGTCCGATGGCTATACTCAGGTAGAACGAGGGCGTTAGTCATCGTTCCGGCCAGCTTTCGCTATGGCTCACGGGCGGAAATTTCATCCACAGATGTCACAGATAGATACAGATGTTTTTCTTCATCTGTGTTCATCTGTGACATCTGTGGATAAATCCTGGTGGTCCCTGTGGGCGGAACGAGGTACCAGACGTGGCTTTTCAGGGTTCGTTTGCCGTCGCCCGCCGCACAATCCGCCCATCGGTCCGCGGGTCCACCGGGCCGCTGCCCCGGAATGCCTCAATGACCATGTCGGAGATCAGGCGGCCGGTCATGACCTGGTTCTCCATGGCCATGAGCATGGCGTAACCATCGCCGCCGGCGGCCAGGAAGTCGGAGGTGACCACGCGGTAACGGCGGGTCGGGTCGATGGGCGCGCCGCCCAGGGTGGCGGATTCGAGTTGATCACCGGCGATCACATAACGCAGGCCGGAGACTTGCAGAAAGCCGCCGTGATTGTCCTGTGGGTTCAGGGCGGCGCTGTGTTGCAGTGCTGCGAGCAACCGGGCGCCGGTAAGGTCTCCCACCACCAGTTCATTGCGGAAGGGGAAGGCCTGGTGGATGGCCTCGAGGGTGACGCGGCCGGCCGGGATGCTGGAGCGGAAACCTCCGGCGTTGAACAGGGCGACATCGGCCAGGGTGATTTTCCGCGCTTCGTCGGCGAGGAAGTCGCCGAAGGGCGCCTCCTCGCGCCGGATCAACTCACGCCAGGCGCTGAGTTCGCGGGCGCTGGTGCCGACTTCCTGCTCCATCTCCTGGTTGGCCGATGCGGCGATGCGCTGCACCTCCGCCGCGATTTCGGGGTCGGCCGGGCTTGCGGCGTCGATCGGGATCAGGGTGTAACCGGTGCGTGACAGCGCGCCGTCGCGGCACTCCAGGTCCATGCGCCCCAGCCAGCCGCCGCGTTCACCGGCCTGGACGATGGGTACGCCGACTTCCATCACCGGTTCGGCATAGAGGTTGTGATTGTGACCGCCGACGATCAGGTCGATGCCGGGGACGGACTGCGCCAGTCGGCGGTCATCGGTGATCCCCATGTGCGACAGCACCACCACCAGATCCGCCTGCTCCTTTAATCCGGGTATCAGGCGCCGCGCGGCAGCGATCGGCTCTTCCACGCTGATTCCATACATATTGCGCGGGTGGGTGGCCGTGGCCAGTTCCGGGCTGGTGAGCCCCAGGATGCCCACCTTGAGTCCGCCGGGTGGCTCCAGGATCACCAGGGGCCGCACCGGCAGGGGGTCCGGATGGGACGCGACATTCGCGGTCAGGATCGGAAACCGGGCCAGACCGGCCAGCCGCCGGAAGGTGTCTTGCCCGTAGTCCAGTTCGTGATTCCCCATGACCGCGGCGTCGATCCCCATGCGTCCGAACAGGGTTAGGTCGGGGATGCCTTGGAACAGGCTGGAGGTCAGGGTGCCTTGCAGAAAGTCGCCGCCGAACAGCAGCAGGACGGGGCGGGGGTCCTCGGCGCGGACGCGCGCGACGGCGGCGGCGAGGCGGGCGACGCCGCCGCGTTCGGTCTGGTCCCGCGGGTCGGCATAGGGCTCCAGTTGACCGTGGAAGTCGTTGAAATGGAGCAGCGTGAGACGCTCACCGGGGTGGCAGGCGGCCGCGGCGAGCACCGGGAAGAGCAGTGCCGACAGCAGCCAGGACCAGAACGAACGATGCAACAGCGATGGCATCAGGGACTCCGCGGATAGAGGAAAAGGCGTAACCTCAGGAGGCAAACCGCATGGACAGGTCAACGGCGGTGACGTCCTTGGTCAGGTCGCCGACCGAGATGCGATCCACGCCGGTCTCGGCGATCATGCGGATGGTACTGAGATTGACACCGCCGGAGGCTTCCAGCCGGGCGCGGCCGGCAGTCACCGTTACCGCCTCGCGCAGTTCGGTCAGGCTGAAGTTGTCCAGCAGGATCAGTTGTGCAGCGGCGTTCAATGCCTGCTCGAGTTCGGCCAGCCCTTCAACCTCGATTTCGATTTCGACGCCCGGATTCGCGTGCTGTGCGGCCTGCAGTGCGGCACTGATGGAGCCGGCGGCGAGGATGTGGTTCTCCTTGATCAGAATGGCGTCATAGAGTCCCATCCGATGGTTATGGCAGCCGCCGCAGCGCACGGCGTACTTTTGCTGGAGACGCAGCCCCGGCAGGGTCTTGCGGGTATCGAGCACGCGCACCGGTAGTCCGGCGACGGCTTGCGCATAGGTCCGCGCGCGGGTCGCGGTGCCGGACAGGGTTTGCAGGTAATTGATGGCGGTGCGCTCCGCGGTGAGCAGCGTTCGCGTGGGGCCGGTGATGACGCAGAGCCGTTGCCCGGCGCTGATCCACTCTCCGTCCTGCGCCTCCCAGTGCAGGGTGGCGCTGCTGTCCAACAGCCGGAATGCGGCAGCGAACCAGGCGCTGCCGCTCAACACCGCGGACTCCCGCGTGATCAGTTCGACCTGTGCCTGTTGGCGGCTGGGGAGCAGGGCGGCGGTGAGATCGCCGGTGCCCACATCCTCCGCCAGCGCGGCCTGCACCTGGGATTCGATCAGTTTCCGGTCGGGGAGGAGGACGCGCAGCTCGTCCGGCGTCGGCCAGGTCGCGGGTGTCGTTGGCGTGTCCATGAGTGCTCCATGGGGATTCGAGAACGCCGCGGTTGCGCGGGCGACGGCGTGGATGCACTACTTTACTCTGGAACGCGCAATCAGCAAGACCGCCGCGGCTCAGGATGCGAGTCGGCCCATGACGGAGCGGATGGCGTGATCGGCGAGGGGTTCCGGCGGGGCCGTGATGACGACTGCCCGGCCCTGATCCAGCAGGTCTTTGAATTCGCTATCCGACAGATCCGGACCAGGTCGACCCAGACGATCGACGAACTGCAGGCGCAGGCCCATCGGGCTCCAGCCGGTGTGGCGATAGCGCAGCGTGATCCCGTGATCGCGTGTGAGTTCCACCCAACCCCCGACCGGCAGTCTCAGCTCAGTGCGCTGGTCCGGGTGCCGACCATCTCCGGCGGTCGTTGTGTCAGCGTCCGCCCGGCGGGTCGCGGTGGCGGTGCGGGCCCGCGTTTCTGTCGGTCCCTGCGGTTGTTGCTCTGGCCCGGCCTGCAAGATGCTTAGATGAATCGTCTGCAAATCTCTGAACCAGCGGGAAACCTGGCGCTGGTCGCAGCCGCCCCGGACGAGCCTTGCGCGCAGGGCGCTCAGTAGCTCAGGGATACGACGCAGCAATTCCCGGCGCTCATGCAGGTCACGCTTAGGCTGTACGCTCCAGAGCAGCCGATCGGCGATGGCGATGACTTGGCGCCATTCCGGGCTATCGACACCATCGTCCCGATAGGTTGCGAGCATGATCGGTTGCCACCCTTCGCGCAGCAGTGATTCGATCGCCGCGGGTCGCTGGGGATAACGGGTGAGTGCGGCACTCAACACCGCCGCGACCGCCTGTTGTGCGTTGGTGCCGCTGGTTCTCGCCGTTGCCAAGGTCGCGGCCGCCGACGCCACGGGGTGGTTTCGCTCGTTGTCCAGGTAGGCGAGGAAAAACCGGTCCATGCGGGAGAACAACTGCAGATCGCCGTCGAAGTCGAGGATCAGGCGCTCGGTCACCCGTTCGATCATGCCGTAGAGGCTGTTTGGTCCGCGGCCATCGGCTTCGCTCCAACCGACCGCCGCTTCACCGATGTGATTGAGCAGTCGGCGCGCCGGGTGCTCACGCGCGCAGAACAAACCCTTGTCGCAGAGCGCTAGTTTCGCGATCGGGATCTGCAAGCGCGCCAGCAGAACCTTGATGGGGTCCGGTAAGGCGTTCCCTTCAAGCAGGTGTTCAAAGAACATGAAGACTAGGTCGAGGGTGTCTTGATCGGTACGTTCCAGGTGGCGGGGTTGTTGCTGCGTTGATGTCATGACGGTCGACAGCCGCTCGCGCAGTTGGCTGCCGACCGGAGCGGTTTGTTCGGCGAGAACGTAACCGCCGAGCCGCGTCAATACGCCGAGTAACTCTTTGGTGGGGACACGCACGGATTCGGGTGGCGGTGCCGCTGTTTGGGTGCGCGCCAGGTCCAGGAGGGCCTGGAGTGTTTCGAACTGAACCTCGGTCGAATCCGCGGTTGGTTCCGTGACCAGGGCGATTCTTTCCTCCGGGACCAGGGTCGTTGTCGCCGAGTTGGCGTCCCGGTGGCCACGTGCGCCCGGTTCGCCATCCGGTCGGCTGGCGCGGGCGTGGTCGGAGGTCGCCGCCGCGGCGAGGCATTGGCGGTAGAATGGCGCCAGTTGGTCCAGTACCTGCTTATCGAAGGCTTTGTAGATGACCAGCTTGATCTGGGGTTCCAACTGGTGAGCGATCTTGAGTGTCCCGCGAAACGCCTCGCAGAGCGCGAAAGGTCCATAGGGGTTGGAACGCGGGTCGATTGCGCTGCGGCCGAGCAGTTGAGCCAGGTGTGCGTTCATGGCCAGTAACGCGTCGTGGTATCTGGCCTCGGCCTTGGAGACCAAATTGGTGAGGGCCAGGGTCTCGTCCAGTTCCGTGTCTGGAAGCAAAGTCAACGGCTCGCTTACCAGGTGGAGGTCCAAGGGCAACTCCAGTTCGATCAGCCCCGCGGCGGCACGGCTCGCGCCTTGGCGCAGCAGGCGCAGGAAATTCCGCTGGATGCTGTGGCACTGGTTGCGGATGATCCGGATGGCGTCAAAATAGACGTCATGGGCCTGACTGTTCGCGGACTTGTCCGCGAGGTCATAGAGCGCGGCATCGAGCCGACCGAACAGCGCCTGCAGCAATGGCGGCAACATGTTGGCCAGCGCATGTCCGCAGCCGGTCAGGTAGTGCTCTGCGCGAGGCGAGGACATGAGGCTCCCGCCCGGCGGAACTGGTCCGGTGTTGGGCTGGGGTGAAGGGTTTGCATGCCGGTCGAAGCGGTTCGTCATTGCTATTTTTTCTACTTCGATCTGAATGACACGAGGAGCCGCCGGCGCTCGACCGATCTCCCTGTCATCGCGGGGTCTAGTTCAGGTAACGCAAATTTCACGCCAAGACGAACCGGCCGTTCTCACGCCGCACCAGATCGCGCGCACGATGAGTTGCCGCGGTGTTTATTTTCAACCGTGGACCGGCTGTGCTTAGTCAGCGGATGGGAGCGGGCCGCAGCGCCGCCTTGGCGGCGGGCAGGGTGCCGCAACCGGGGTCAGGTCATTTGCTGATCGGCTGGACTGATCATGCTGTAATCCATGGTTAACACACAGACACAATGCTAAGGCTTGGTGCCGCAGTTCCTCACCTGGTACCCGGCTTGGTCGAGGTGGACGATGCGGGTGGTATCAACCACCAGATTCGGACAGGTGCCGAAGCTTTAGCTCAGGAGAATCGAGGATGGGCGAGAAGCCCCTGACGCGCACGCGGGTGGGTGTCGACGGTTGGCTGTTGGGTGCGGCCCGGCGGCCGGCGGCCTGGTGCGACGACCGGCCGGCGGACGCCCCGATCGACTTGCTGGTGATACATAACATCAGTCTGCCGCCGGGTGAGTTCGGCGGGCCTTGGATCGATGACCTTTTTCTCGGCCGACTGGACGCCGCGGCTCACCCCTATTTCGTGGTGGCCGCTGCCGCCGGACCGGTCTCGACCCATCTGCTGATCCGCCGCGACGGTCAGTTGGTGCAATATGTGCCGTGCGGTCGGCGCGCCTGGCATGCCGGCCGCTCCACCTTCGGCGGGCGCGAACGCTGTAACGACTTCTCGATCGGCATCGAGTTGGAGGGGACGGATGACCGGCCCTTCGAGCCGATTCAGTATCAGGTCCTGACCAACTGCACCCTGGCCATCCTGGCCCGTTATCCGGCCATCACGCCCGCGCGCATCGTCGGCCACAGTGATATCGCCCCCGGCCGCAAGACCGATCCGGGGCCGTGTTTCGACTGGGGACTGTATCGGGGAATGATCCTGGACAGCCTGGTTGTCTAAGTTCACTGTCCGCCGATCGGTCGCGGACGGGCTCAGGTCGGCGGCGGGACATACCCCTGGGGAAGATCCGCGCCATCGCCGAAGAAGTATTGCTCCATCTGCTCCTCTAGGAACTTGCGTGCCTTGGGGTCCATCGGGCTCAAGCGGTTCTCGTTGATGAGCATGGTCTGATGACGCAGCCAGTCGGCCCAGGCTTGCTTGGAAACCTGCGCGAACACCCGCTTGCCCAGATCGCCTGGGTAGGGTTGACGCTCCAGGCCCTCGGCCTCACGGCCTAGCTTGACGCACGCAACGGTACGGCTCATCTGGTCTCTTCCTGTGCAGGTGGTTGGTTCGAATCCGCGTTAGCCGGTGCGGTCAGGTCCGCGAGGATGGAGCGGATCGGTGCCGGCAGGCCCAGACCGGCGAGCTCGCTGAGGCTGAACCAGTGTTCCTTGTCGGCATCGGCAATCCCCACGGGGGACGTAATGGCCCAGATCTCGGCGATCCGCATGGTCAACGTGAAGTGGCTGAATGAATGACGGCGCGCGGGGCGCATTTCAACCCGCAAGGGTTCCGCGCCGGTGCGCTCCCGGCACCACTGCGCCGGATCGCGATCGGGATCGGTTTGCGGCAGACTCCAGAGTCCTCCCCAAATGCCGACGGGGGGACAGCGTTCCAACAGGACGGCGCCCCGCGAATCGCGGGCCAGGATCATCAGCGTCTCGCGCCGCGGCACCGGTTTTGCGGGTCGCGCCTGCGGCAGTTCCGACTGGCGGCCCTGACAGCGGGCGACGCAGGACTCGGCCAGCGGGCAGCGGTCGCAGTCGGGGCGCGCGCGGGTGCACAGGGTGGCACCCAGGTCCATCAGCGCCTGGTTGTAGGCGCTCACCCGTTCCAAGGGCATGAGTTGCTCGGCAAGCTCCCATAACCGCGCCTGCACCGCCGTCTGACCTGGCCAGCCCTCTACCGCGAAGCAGCGGGCGAAGACACGCCGCACATTGCCGTCGAGGATGGGGTGACGCTGGCCCAGGGCGAGCGACAGAATGGCGCCCGCGGTCGAGCGACCGATCCCCGGTAGGGACTCGATGATCTGCCGGTCATTCGGAAAGACTCCCTGATGCTGGTCCCGGATCAACCGGGCCGCCTGATGGAGGTTGCGGGCACGGGCGTAGTAGCCGAGCCCGGACCACAAGGCCAGCACCGCATCGAGCGGTGCGTCCGTCAGATCGTTCAGGGTGGGGAAGCGGGCCATGAAGCGCGCAAAGTAGGGGACCACAACGGTGACCTGAGTCTGCTGGAGCATGATCTCCGAGATCCAGACCCGATAGGGCGTGGGCTGCTGCTGCCAGGGCAGATCCTTGCGCCCGTGACGGTCGAACCAGTCGAGCAGGCGAGGGGCAAAACGGTCCGGTGTGGCTTCGGCGGGAGTCATCCGTGGGATGCTATCGCAAATCGTGTCGGCGCTGGGCGGTCTTGAGCATCGAGTCTCGCCGGCTTCATGCAGACCGGACCCGACCGCAGTTCCCGCAAGGGAAACCCAGGAGCAGTTGCGCCTCGATGCGGTCGCGGGCTTGGTAGCGACGGCGCATGTCGGCAAGTGGGATGTGGAGCGGGTGATGGGAATCGAACCCACGCTATCAGCTTGGGAAGCTGAAGTTCTACCATTGAACTACACCCGCGTGACAGTTGAATCTTAGGCACTCTCGGCGCCGCGTGCAACTGCGGATTGCATTGGCCGGATGGATCGCGGGGCGCCGGGGGTTTAAGTCTCCTTCCCGTACATCTCCTCGATGGCTGCCCGGTGATGCGCCATCACTTGATTGCGCTTCACTTTCAGCGTTGGGGTCAGGAGTCCGTTCTCGACTGTCCAGGGCTCCAGGCTCAGTGCCGCCCGCCGGATCTTGGCGTAGCCGGGGAAGTCCTTGAGTGTCAGGCGCACGCGCTTGAGCATTTCCTTCAGCAGATGTGGGTCTTCCAGGCTCTTGGGGGACCCGGGGTCGAGCCCGAGTTCCTGCGCCAGGCTGGTCCACAGGTCGGCGTTGAGCACCAGCAGGGCGGTCAGGTAGGAGCGGCCCTCCCCGAGTACGATCGCCTGCTCGAACAGGGGGTCCAGGGCGAGCGCCATCTCCATGTCGGCGGGCGGCACCTTCTCGCCGTTGGAGAGGACCAGGATGTCCTTGAGGCGACCGGTGATGTAGATGTGCCCGTCAGCGATGCGCGCCTGGTCGCCGGTGTGCAGCCAGCCGTCATGCGTCAGGACGCGGGCGGTGGCCGCGTGGTTGTTCCAGTAGCCAAGCATCACGCTGGGGCCCTTGACCAGCAGTTCATCGTCCGCCCCGATGCGCACCTGCATTCCGCGGATGGGGACCCCCACGCTCTCCGGGATGTTGGCTTGCAGCGGGTTGACGGCAATGATCGGGCTGGTCTCGGTCAGGCCATAACCTTGCAACAGCGGCAGGCCCAGGCCGATGAAGGTGTGCGCCACCCCGTAGGGCAGCGGCGCGCCGCCGCTCACCGCTGCCCGCATGCGCCCGCCGAGCTTGACTAGGACCTGATCCGCGACCCGGCGCCTCAACAGCGGCCACAGGAGCAACAGGGGATGCCAGCCGCCCCGGCCTTGGTTGCGCAGGAAGCGCCGCCAGCCCGCCGCCACCGCCAGCGCGAAGATCCAGCGCGCCGGGGCCGGTCGGGCGGCCAACTGGTCGGCGATCCGGACGTAGACACGTTCGAACACCCGCGGCACGGCGATCATGACCGTCGGCCGAATGGTCTGCATGTCCTCGCCGAGCTGGGCGACCGAGCGGGCGAAGGCGACGCAGGCCCCGGCCATCATCGGCAGGTAGTAGCCGCCCGTGCGCTCCAGGGCATGGGAGAGGGGCAGAAAGGACAGGAAGACGTCTTCCTGATAGCAATCGATGACGGTCACCCCGCCGTGGGCATTGGCAAGCAGGTTGTGGTGGGAGAGCATCACGCCCTTGGGTCGACCGGTGGTGCCGGATGTATAGACGATGGTGGCGAGTGCGTTGGGGTCCGCCGCGCGCGGCGTCAGGTCCGGTGCCGCGGACGGCAGCCAACTGTCCGCCACCACGACGCGTGGGTCCGTCGCGGCCAGGCGCAGCGCCTCGGCGCCGCCGTCCAGCAGCACCACCCGCAGCGGCCAGGGTGCGTCACCCACCGCCTCGGCCAGGCGTTTCCAGCGATTGGCATCCTGAACCAGCAGGACCTTCACCGCCGCATCCTGCAAAATGTAGGCGGCATTGTCGGCCCGGTCGTCGGTGTAAAGCGGGACCGTGACCAGGCCCAGGGACATGGCCGCCTGATCGAACATCACCCACTCGGGGCAGTTGCGCAGCAGCATGGCGACGCGATCACCCTCGGTCAGCGCCTCACCGGCCAGGGCGGCCCGCCAGCGTGCCACCGCTTGGCCCAGCTCCCGCCAGTCGAGCTGCTGCCAACCGCGATCCCGTTCAAAGTAACGGTACGCAATCCGCGTGGGCGAGCGTCGGACCCGCTGCAGGAACAGTCCATCCAGGGTTCCGGCGCGCTCAACCGAGATCAAATCCTCGGACCATTGACTCACGGTGCCCTCCTCGGTTCAGCCACTTCGGTTTCAGCCGGCCTGGTTTCTCGCGCATGTGGAGTCCGACGCCAGCCAACGGCGTCGATCAGGATTCACGGCGTGCCGTACGGTATAGAGACGGTCGTGGAATTGCAATCCTGGCAAGTGCTTGAGGTTGGGGCGCCCGGTGCCCGGGTTTGGCTGATAAACACGGAACGATCGAGAATGGCCGGGTGTCGGCGACCCTTGAAGCGGATCGCGCGGCATCCGGTGGCAGGAGAGCCGTCCGAGCAACGCGCGGTGGGAGCCAGAGCACCCGTGTAGGGTATAGAATTCGAGCATGTCCACCGGCGTCCAGACAACCTGACCATGCAAATCTTTATCAACGGTTCCGCCACCGAGGTCGAGGCGTCCATCCCCATGTCGGCGCTGGTCGAGCGCCTGGGGTTCACCGGCCAGCGTATCGCCGTCGAAGTGAATGCGGAACTGGTCCCGCGCAGCCGCTTCGCGCAGCATGTTCTGGTCCCCGAGGATCGGGTGGAGATCATCCAGGCGGTCGGCGGGGGCTGAGGCCGTCCATCGTGCGGGTGGATGGTTTATCCTTGAAACAGTGGCTAGTGGCTAGTGGCTAGTGGCTAGTGGCTAGTGGCTAGTGGCTAGTGGCTAGTGGCTAGTGGCTAGTGGCTAGTGGCTAGTGGCTAGGTCTGTCGAGTCTGCCGTGCGGACCGAGGTCCGCGCAGATCGCGAGGTGGCCGGGTTTATGGTCAAGGCATTTTCGCCTGGTTCGCGAGGGGGTCTTCGTGTCTCGCGGCGAGGCCCCTGTCAATGTAAGGTTCTCTTCAGGCTGGCGACTAACCACTAACCACTAACCACTAACCACTGCCCGCCAACCACTTTCCAACCCCGACTTCCGGAGCCCAACCCGATGCCTACTGCCAACCACCCCGATCGTTTCACTATTGCTGGTCAGGAATATAGCTCGCGCCTGCTGGTCGGCACCGGCAAATACAAGGACATGGAGCAGACCGCCCTGGCCATCGAGGCGAGCGGGGCGGAGATCGTCACCATCGCCGTGCGTCGCACCAACATCGGCCAAACCCCGGGTGCGCCCAACATCCTGGACGTGCTGCCGCCCGAGCGCTACACCATCCTGCCCAACACGGCCGGCTGCTATGACGCCGAGACCGCGGTGCGCACCTGTCGGCTGGCGCGGGAACTGCTGGATGGCCACAATCTCTGCAAGCTCGAGGTGCTGGGCGACGAGAAGACCTTGTTTCCGGATGTGGTCGCCACCCTGGCGGCGGCGGCTGTACTGGTCAAGGACGGGTTCGATGTGATGGTCTATACCAACGATGACCCGATCATCGCCAAGCGCCTGGAGGAGATCGGCTGTGTGGCGGTGATGCCGCTGGCGGCCCCGATCGGCTCCGGACTGGGGATTCGCAACCCGCTGAATATCCGTACCATCGTCGAGAACGCCAAAATCCCGGTGCTGGTCGATGCGGGCGTCGGCACCGCCTCCGACGCCGCGGTGGCCATGGAGTTGGGTTGCGACGGCGTGCTGATGAACACGGCGATCGCCGCCGCACAGCACCCGGTGCTTATGGCCAGCGCCATGCGCAAGGCGATCGAGGCCGGGCGCGAGGCTTATCTCGCGGGCCGCATGCCGCGCAAGCGCTTCGCCTCGGCGTCGTCGCCGATCGACGGATTGTTTTTCTAGGATGACGGTGTGGTCGGGCCGGCCACGATCTCGCTACCCCATCAGCAGCGTTTCCGGACGTCCGAGGCCGAACGATGAAGAATGCGGTGATCCTGTTGAGCGGCGGTCTGGATTCGACGACTACGTTGGCCATTGCCAAGGCCGAGGGTTTCGCCCCCTATGCCTTGTCGTTCCGCTACGGCCAGCGGCACGCGGTGGAACTGGAGTCCGCCGCGCGGGTCGCGCAGGCGCTGGGGGTGGTTGAGCATGTGATCGCCGATATCGACCTGCGCCGGTTCGGCGGTTCCGCGCTCACCGCGGACATCGCGGTACCCAAGGCGCGCAGTCCGGCGTCGATCGGCGAGGGCATCCCGATCACCTATGTGCCGGCGCGCAACACCGTGTTTCTGTCCTTCGCGCTGGCCTGGGCAGAGGTTCTGGGGTCGAGCGATCTCTTTATCGGAGTCAATGCGCTGGACTACTCCGGCTACCCGGACTGTCGCCCCGAGTACATCGCCGCCTACGAGCGCATGGCCAATCTGGCCACCGCGGCCGGGGTCGCGGGGCGCCGGCGGCTGCGGATTCACACGCCGCTGATTCACCTCACCAAGGCGCAGATCGTCGCGCGGGGTGTGGCGCTCGGTGTCGATTATGCGCTGACCAGCAGTTGCTATGATCCGGGGGAGGACGGACGTCCTTGTGGTGAGTGTGACTCTTGCCAACTGCGGGCCAAGGGGTTTGCGCAGGCGGGAGTCGCCGATCCGCTGCTCGCCCGGTTCGCCGTGGCGGACCGATCTCAGTAGGTTTTGGGCTGAAAATCGTCCGGAACATCCAACGTGAAGATCTGATCGTGAATGCGCGCAACATAGAAGCCGGCGCGCAGGACCCGCTCGCGCATCTCCGCCGACAGGTCCACCGCGGCCAGGATGCCGTGGAGGCGTTTGTCGCGGTGCTCCGGGAAGAACTCGCGAAACCGCTCCAACAACTGCTTCAGTTGCAGAATCGATTCCTCGCGCAGATGGCTCTTCACTTCGACGACATAGGCGGCGTTGATCGCGCCATCGGCGTACGCGAGCACATCGATCTCCAGATGTCGACCCTCCTTGGTGACCCGCACGCTGGGGCTGACAACCTCCATGCCGAACCGCTGACGCAGCAGCCGCTCCATCGAGGGTAAGGCCAGTCCCTCGGTAAAGCTGCCGAATTTCTCGCCCAGTCCGCCGATCTGTTTGCCGAGTTCGCGAATCGGGCGATCGGTGTTGCGAATCTCGTGGTCGGTTTCCTGGAACCTGCGCTCGGTTTCCTGGAACTTACGCTCAGTCTCCTTCTGTGCTTCAATCAGTTCGCGCAGCAATGTCCAAAGATCGTCGGGCGTGGTCGCCATGGCGTCATTCGCTCCGTCTTGTCGATGCCTTGAGTATGATCCCGGCGGTTTAGTTGTTGGGGCTCGTCGAGATTATCCAAGGATTACAAATTTGGGCGGCATCGCGCAGCTAACCACTAACCACTAACCACTAACCACTAACCACTCACTCATGTCCGAACACCTCTTCCACCTTGCCGCCGCGCCCTTCGAGGCCGCCCGGCGTGTCGCCATTCTGCCTGCCGGACACCGTGCCCGGCGTCTGCATGGGCATAGTTTCACCGCTCGTGTGCGCGTCGTGCTGCCGGCCGACTGGGCGCCTTTTCAGGGTGGCGAGACCGCCGCGCTGGCGTCGGCCCTGCAGGCGTGCGTGGCCGAGCTCGACTATTGCGATCTGAACGAACAGTTGCCGATCCCCACCGACGAAAACCTGGCCCGCTGGGTCCGCCAACGCCTGGCGGTGCCGGGCATCGCGTCGGTCGGCATCCGCAGCACCCGCGATCAGGGGGCGGATCTGGACGCCGCGGATCACGCACACCTGTGGCACCGCTTCCGCTTCGAAGCCGCCCACCGGCTGCCCCAGGTCCCGGCGGGCCATCAGTGCGGACGGATGCACGGCCACGGCTTCGAGGTCATCCTGCACGCCGACCAGGACCTCGCCGGTCAGGCCATGGGGGTGGATTTCGATCAACTCGCCGCCGTATGGGCGCCGCTGCATGAGCAGCTGCACCTGGCCTGCCTCAATGACATCGCCGGTCTGGAGAATCCCACCAGCGAACTGCTCGCCCATTGGCTATGGCAGCGCATCAAGCCTAGGCTGCCGCCGCTGTCCTGGGTCACAGTTTACGAGACCGCCACTGCCGGTTGTCACTATGACGGCAGTTGCTACCGCATCTGGAAGGAACAGCGCTTCGAAGGCGCCTTGCAACTCATGCGTGCTCCCGCGGCTGATCCACGGCGCCGCCTGCACGGTCACAGCTACCTCCTGCGTCTGCATTTGAGCGCGCCCCTGGATCAGGTCATGGGCTGGACAGTCGACTACGGCGACGTCAAGACGCTGTTCAAGCCCGTTTACGATCGCCTCGATCATCATCGGCTCAACGACCTGCCGCACCTGCGCGACGCGGACCCCGCGAGCATCCTACTGTGGATGCGCGAAGCAGTGGCCGCGCGTCTGCCCCAACTCGACCGCATCGATCTGCATGAGACCCCCGGCTGCGGGGCCAGTCTGTGCTGGGGGGATTTGGCACCCGCTTTGCCCACATGAGCTACGCGGTCAAGGAGATCTTCTACACACTTCAGGGCGAGGGTGCCAACACCGGGCGTCCGGCTGTCTTCTGCCGCTTCGCGGGTTGCAACCTGTGGTCCGGGCGCGAATCGGACCGCGCGCGGGCGATCTGCACCTTTTGTGACACCGACTTCCGGGGGATGGATGGGCCTGGCGGCGGCCGGTATCCGGACGCGGATCGGCTTGCCGAGCAGGTACGCGCTGTCTGGACTGCCGCGCCGGATCCCGATGTGTGTCCGCTGGTCGTCTGCACCGGCGGTGAGCCCCTGCTGCAATTGGACCAGCCGCTGATCGACGCGCTGCACGTCCGTGGATTTGCGGTCGCCTGTGAGACCAACGGCACTTGCCCGGCCCCGCCCGGCATCGACTGGGTGTGCGTCAGCCCCAAGGCCGCGGCGCCCCTGGTACTCACCACCGGCCACGAGTTGAAGCTCGTCTACCCGCAAGCGACAGCGCCGCCCGAGCGCTTCGTCGGGCTGGACTTCCAGCACTTCTTCCTGCAGCCGATGGACGGCCCGCGACTGACCGTCCATACCGAAGCGGCCATCGCCTACTGCAAGGCGAATCCGCGCTGGCGACTGAGCGTGCAGACACACAAGCTGTTGGGTATTCCGTGATTTTGGAATCTTTGACGATCAAATCAGTTGCTCGCCGTTGACCAGTGCGACGGCGGCCGGCAGGCAACGGGTGTTGAGGTCGAAGCCGTCGATCACTAATTACTTTCTGGTACAACCAGTCAGAGACAACAAGCCCCCACGCAGAAAAACACCAGCGTGACCATTGGTACTCACTTCGAGCAATTCATCACCGAGCAGGTTGCCCAAGGTCGCTACGGCTCGGCCAGTGAAGCGATTCGAGCCGGTTTACGGCTTCTGGAAGAACACGAACTGAAGCTGTCTACCTTGCGTCAGGCGCTTGCGGACGGTGAAGCCAGCGGCCGGGCCGACTAATCCCTGAGCGGGTTGCTGGCTGAACTCGACAGCGAAAGTACGGTTCGTGGCTCATGGGGCCAACCGTGTGATTGGCCTGCGGTTGGCCTGCACCGGTCGTTGATCCTGCCTGGGGAAAGGCTCATTCGGCAGATGCGGGCACCACACGATTCGCCCCATGAGCCACGTTCGTTTGCTGAGGCGCCGAAAAAAGGCTTTGAAAAGCGATGGTTTACGCCTTAGCGTAAGTTTTCGTTCCGAGGCTTGCCCAGCGGGCGGGGAAGTGCTCTGGCGCTGGTCCGAGGGGCGCGGTCACGGACGCGACCTCCAGTGCGGGCAGGACGTAGGGTCCGCGGTGCGGACCGCCGCGGCGCCGATCAACGCCGGTGCGGTGATGCCACCGCGGGTACCCCCGCACGGACCACCCCCCGGCCAATCACCGCCAAGCGACCCAGCGCCGACGGGCGGTGCCGGTCGGCGAGAATTGTCCGCACAGTGGAGCCCACCCAGCTAGGGATCTCGGGCCAAACGGAAGCCAAGATTGGCGTTCCGTCCAGCAGGCATCCAGGCGTAGTGTCGTGAGGAGCGGCAGAAGCCGGCAACGCTAAACCAGCTACCACCCCGCACGACGCGCCCCGCACTCTCTTCAGCAACCAGAGGATCAACTGTCGGACGATCAGGATAAGCGCCTCGCCTAAATGCCATAGCCATCTAGACCAATCTGCTCCGCCCAGCCGGGTTTGCGTAGGCCAAGAGTGCGCCAGGACCAGAACTGTGCCTGGTCCACGAAGAACCCCTCTTGTAGGCCCACGACGGCGATCGACTCCCCGTGCTCTCCCAGCCAGCTATTCGGCCCGGGATTCCGCCAATAGGCCCGCCGCTCACCCCGATCGTCGCGGAATCCGACAAAGAGCCCGTCCTGGTCGCGCCCTAGGGTGTGTGCCCAGGCCGGACGGGTGACAGGCTCGATCATCAGTTCGTCGCTGTCTGTCCGGAGCAGGCAGCCGTCCTCGTGCAGTGGCAAATTGGCGCCTTCGCGCAATCCAATGCTGATCTCCGCCGGATCGCCTGAAACCTCGCGGGTCTGCATGACCGGTCGCTGGGTGGCAAACTCCACCATGGGACTGCCACTGACAAAGGAGCGCTCCCGATCGCGCGCGTCCGCGACTTCCAACCGCTCACCGCGCTGTAACAGGCGCCAGGACCGGGGTGTTTCGGCGCGATCCAGGGTAGCCATGGCTCGGTGGATGTCGAATCCGGCGGGCAGGGCCGCGCCATCCTCCTCCGCCTCCGGATGAGTCAGCAGCCAAAGGACCTCAGATTCGGGGCTGGCGGTCCAGGCGCTCGGGTGCATGCGGTCGGTGCGGCGATCGACCCAAGCGGTGATGAAGCGCCCTTGATCGTCGGCTGATCGCTCCCTGGCGTCTTGCAGAGCATCCTCCACCCGGTGGAAGAATGCCTCGGCCTGGGGGTCAGTGCAGCCTTGCGCTGCGGCGTAGAGGACGCGCTCCTCCATACGCTCGGCCTGTGACACCCCGGTCTCCTGCTGCGCGCGGATCAGGTCCCAGGCCAGGCGGCGTTGGTCCGCGTCCTCGATTCGCCGGAACGATTCGCGCAAGTGCTCGATCTGCGCCGGGTCCCTAGGCAGCAGGGCGAAATCGCCAGCCACAAACGCCGGGTGGAGCCAGGCGGCGGCCTCGCTGCCAACGTCCGCCAGGCCCACCGGGAGGCGGTGACGCAGATGTCGCAACAGCGCGGGGGTGATGGCGATGCTGGCGCTGAGTAGGGTCAGGAGGCGTAGTGCCCCGGTGTCACGCTGGACTGCTTCGGCTAGGTTCACTGGTTGGCTCGGCCAGGGACGCGGCCCGGTCGGCTTACGCGGGATCTGGGCGGCGCGGTCCAGGGCGACCGGGTAATAGAGGCCGGCCAGGGCCGGGTCCCACCAGCGTGCTGGGCAGGGCGTCAGGGTCACGGGGAGGATGCCCGACCCCGCCAGCCGACGGCCGAGGCCGATCCAGTCCAGCCGTTGAACCGGCGAACTCAGGCACCCCAGGTCTCCGGCGATCAGGACCGGGGTGCCGACCGGTGGCGGGGTATAGGGCCGCGGTGGACCCCAGGCCCGGCCTTTCCAGGTCTGCACCGGACCGGCGGGTCCTTCATCCATCCGCAGGATGTCGAGTCCGGCGGCCCCGCGCAGGCGCGGCAGGGCGTCCTTCAAGGCATTGAAGTCTGACCAGAAAGGGTAGAGCCGCGAGTGCAAGTCCAGGATGAGCTGGCCGCGCGGTGCCCAGCGCGGACCCTTGAGCCGCGGCAGGCGGCGCAGAGGCTGGGCACGGGAGACGGCGGCCACCACCCGTGGCAGATCGATGCGGCGGCGCTCGGCGCGCTCCCCCAAGGCGGTACGCACGAGTGGCCAGAGGCGCGACCAGGGAACCAGTCGCGGGGTCGGGCCTAGGCGCGCTGCCGGTTCCTCTGGTGACACCTCGGTCGGGGCAGCCCTCGATGTCGGCGGCGGGGCCAGGGGGCGGCGCTCCACCAGGCGGTATTGACGATGGCGGACCTCGCCGGGTTCCGGGACGTTGATCGGTGTAGTGGTGGGCTCGCTAGCCCCCGTGGGGGCTGGGTCCATGTTTGCCTGGATCTCGGGCCTGGCGTCGGACGCTTCCTTGTATCCCAATCCCTTTGCTAGCCGTCGCAGACGCGCCCCATCCAGGCCGGCGGCCCAGCGAATCAGGTCGGCGCGGCCGAGGGCAGCCTGCTTCATCGGCCCATTCCTCTTACAGGCGCGCGAGAACTCCACGTTTGTGCCAACGTTCGGTCTGCACAGCGGACCCTACGGTTGGGTCCGTTGCGCGGACCGAAGGGCGGGCAATCGCACGAGCGCTGCGCGTCGATAAAGTCCGGCGTAGGCGCGACCAATACGCTTGCCCGGCGGGCCGTGGGTGGGTGGGTCATGTGTCGGCCGCCCCGGTCTTGTCCAAGGCGAAACGGGCGATCCGCTTGAACAGTGCCGTCTGCTCTGCCTCGTCTGACCCGCGGGCATTGACCAGTGCGCGCAAGATGTCGAGGTACTCGGCCTGACCCGGAGCGGGGCGGCCCAGGTCTCGGGCGCGGGATCGGTCCTTCGCCAGTTGTTCCGCAACCAGGGTACGGACGGCCTGCGTGCAGGCGTTCCCGAAATGTTCACCGCCGCGTTTCACCAGGAGGTCCGTCAACTCGGCGGCATCGGCCGGCAGTTGCAGCTTCAGAACCATGCAGCGACGCAGGAAAGCGGACGGGAGTTCACGCTCCTCGTTGGTGGTGATAACCACCAGCGGCGGCGGGCAGCTCGGACGCAGCCCCACCGGGTGGTCCAGCCAGGGTACCGGGAAGGCACCGTTGCCAAGGGTCTCCAGCAGGCTGTTGGGCAGGTCGGCCTCGGCCTTGTCGATCTCGTCGATGAGCAGGACGCTGCCCTGCTGCGGCTGCCAAGCGTCCGGAATGGCCGGGGGGTTGGACTGGCACAGGCTGTGCCGGGTGATCTGATCCTGGGCGGACTGCCAGTCGAAGACCCACCAGAGCGGGCCGGGGATCAGATAACGTCGCGGGTCCAGTCGCTCCTGGGGCGTCAGGTCGGAGGGGACAGAGGCGAGGACCTGGGCCTCCCCCAGTCGGGCCACGGCGTCGTATTCCCACTGAAGGTCCTGCGCCTCGCTGCGGGAGTGGACCACGCAGGAGACGAAGAGTCGGCCCAGGTGCTGGGCAGCGGCGCGGGCCAACTGGCTCTTGCCCACACCGGGCTCACCGCGCACCAGCAGGGGCCGCTCCGCGGCCAGGGCCGCGAGGATGGCATCGGCGCTCGCCTCATCGAACAGGTGCACCGACGCCGGCCAGGTACCGCACGGCGGGAGTTCGATGCGGGTGGCAACCGGGATGTCGAGGATCATTGAAGCGCCTCACTCTGAAGCGTCTCAATCGTCTGCAGGCAAGCGTAGATTTCGGCCGCGAGTTGGCTTGCGGGCAGGACGAACACACCGTCGGCAGCGGTCGACCCGCTGTCGATGACCATGAGATGGATCTGCGGTACAGCTTTGTGGATGGCCTGGAGCGTCGGGGCGAAGGCATAGGCGCTGTCCAGGTCATGGCGGTCGATGACCAGGCGCAGACGCCGTTTCTGCCGCTTGAGCAGGATGTCCAGCCAGGCGCGCAGGTCATCGATCTTCGCAGGCGGGAGCCTGCCCGGGGCAGGTTCGCGATAGACCTCTTGGTAGACCCGGCGCCAGACGTAGTCCACGGCCCGGCCCAGGTCCAGCCGCTTGGGGTCGTCGAAGCCGATCTCGCCGAACTTCTTGGGTGTGAGGTCGTCCTTGCCGTAGTCGTAGCGGTCTGGCTCGGTGCTGAACTCGGCCTTGCCGCGACGCCAGCAGGCGGTGAGTACCTCGACGCACGGGCTGCGGCCCAGCGGGATGTGGAAGGCCGTGCCGTCGAACCAGGCATTGGCCAGGCGGGCGTCCTCCCGGTCGTAGCCGTCCATGACGGTCGACACGGCCATCCAACCCAGGATGTCCCGTGCCTGTTTGCGCAGTAACGCAAAGTCTCCTTGCCGTTGGCGAAGCTGACGCGCTGCCTCCGGCAGCGCCGCGTTGAAGGCGAACATAACCGAGAGCAGATTGCCATCCGAAGCACACAGCAAGGCAGCGATCTCCGCGACCGTTGTACAACCACCGGCCAACGGCTGTTTGGCGAGGGCGTCGCAAAGGGTCGGTACCAGAGCGAGGGATTCGGCGACGGCCGCGACAGCGATCTCGCGAACGTCTTTGGCGCTTTGCGTACGGTGAGGTTCCGCGTCGACCCCGGACGCACCGTTGAAAGCCCCCGACTGGTCGCGTTTCGTAACCCAAGGGCACTCAACCCACGCGATTCGCTCCGACCGATGCCAGTCGTTGCCATCCTTTGCCGCCCGGGGGTCAGCGATGAACCGCTTTTGGTCAGGAGCGTAGGCACGGCACCACTGATGCAGACCGGCAGGGTCGATACGGATCAACTGATATTGGTTCGGGACCTCGGGCGGCCGGGGGTCAGTGGTCAGGGCGGCACTGCCCGTGGCGAGGATTGGCACGGTGGGCGTCCACCAGTGCAGTCGGCCCCGGTGCGTGTGGCCGTGCAAGACTAGGTTCAGCCGGTCCGTGTCCACCAGATAGCGTTGCAAGTCATCGGCGTCCCGCAGGTTCTCATGGTCGCTGGTCGCCCCGCGGCGGACGTTGTGGTGCACAGCGCCGATCCGCAGCCAGCCATCGGCCTTATGAACCGCAAGACGCTCGGCGAACCATTTGAGCTGCCCTCCGCCGACCCAGCCGTAGTGATCGTGATTGCCGGGGACCAGGGCGATGCGATTACGCGGGAGCTTGAGATGCTTGGTCAGGTCGCTGATGAACTCGTAGACCTGATCGAATTCGTCCGGCATGCCCCACTCGGCCAAGTCGCCGGTCATGACCAACAGGTCCGGCTTGACGCCCTCGGTCGTGGCGAGCTGATCCAGGTCGGCGGTAAGTCATGCCAGCAGGGTGTCCGCGTGCTCGTCGGTGCCAAGGCGGTGATTGCGTCCGAACCGGGGGGCGGACAGGTGGAGCAGAGTGATGGACTTGGGTATCCGCGCCATGGGTGATATCCCTGGTGTTGCCGATGTCGCCGGAGCGTGCATTGTAATGGTTTCGTGGTTTGGCACTCAAGCCGAGTCCTGCTGGTCCTCAATGGTCCTTGTTACAGGTTGGCAATCGCCGGGGGGATGTCGATGCGTCCGGGCCCCGCGAGTTCAGGCAGCCTCCCAGGCGACCCGATCCCGACCGCCGCGCTTGACCTGAAACACCAGATCGTCGACCCGCTTGAGCCACTGATCCAGGGTCTCCGTGGCGCGGTACTCGGCCACCCCGAAGCTTGCGGTGACCGGCCCGATTCCGGCATCGGTCAGGGTGTGCAGCCCGACCCGGAGAAACTCCGCCAAGGCCGCCGCCTGGGCCAAGGTGGTCTCGGGGAGGAGGATCATGAATTCCTCCCCGCCCCAGCGTGCCAGGATGTCGGTGTGGCGCAGGCGCTCGCGCATTTGCGCCGCGACCGCGGTGAGGACCGCATCGCCCTGATCGTGACCACGCGTGTCATTGATCGCCTTGAACCCGTCGAGGTCGAACATGATCAGCGCCACTGGGCGACCGTGGCGGCGGGCGCGCCGTGCCTCGATCTCCATCGTTTCCATCAGATGACGTCGATTGAAGGCCCCGGTGAGTGGGTCGGTGACGGCGAGTCGCCGCAGTTCCTCTTCCAGCAGCTTGCGCGTGCTGATGTCCTGATGGGTGCCGCACACCCGCAGCGGTCGCCCCGCCGAGTCGCGCCCGATGACCTTGCCGCGCGAGGAGACCCAGACCCAGTGGCCGCTCTGATGGCGCAGGCGGTATTCGCTGCGAAAGATGGGCCGGCGGTCCTCGATCAGATCCGCGAAGGCCGCGCGCAAGGCGGGCCGATCGTCCGGATGGACCAGCGCTTCCCAGCCGGCACGGTTGGGCGGGGTCTGGTCCAGCCGGCAGCCCAGGATCCGCCCCCAGCGCGCGTTGCCCACCAGGGTATCGCTGGTCACCAGCCAGTCCCACATCCCGAGGTCCCCGCCGTCCAGGGCGAGGCGCAAGCGCTCCTCACTCTCGCGCAACGCCGCCTCCGCGCTGGCGCGGGCACGTTGCTCCGTCGCTTCCCGCAGACAGCGCTGGATGGCGGGGACCAACCGCAGGAAGTGGTCCTTGAGTACGAAATCACCGACCCCGCGGCGCAGCAGATCGATCGCCCGCTCTTCACCCACGGCACCTGAGACCAAAATGATCGGCACGCCCGGCCGATGGCGGCGGATCAGTTCGAGCGTGGGATCGAACTCCATGCCCGGCACATAATAATCGGCCAGGACGGCATCCCAGGTGCCGGCGGACAGTGCCGCCTCCAACTCCGCGGTGCTCGCCACCCGCGTGCCGGCCGCATCCATTCCCTGTTTGCGCAGATGCCTGATCAGCATTAGGAAATCCGCTGGATCGTCCTCGATCACCAGCAGTTTGAGCGGGGCGTTCATGGCGGTTGGTGCGTGCTCATGGGTCCGGCCGGTCGTTGAGAAACGGCGATGCGACCGTCCTGCTCATGGTCCGGGTTGATCTTTAGGGTCGAAGTCTAAGGAGACCGAGTTGATGCAGTAGCGTAGCCCAGTGGGGCGGGGTCCGTCAGGGAAGACATGACCGAGGTGGGCGCCGCACCGGTTGCAGTGGACCTCGGTGCGCTGCATCCCGTAGCTCGCATCCACGCTGGTGCCGACGGCCTCGGGTTGCGCGGGCTGCCAAAAACTTGGCCAGCCGCTGCCCGAGTCGTACTTCTGTGCGGAGTCGAACAGCAGCTCGCCACAGCAACTGCAGCGGTAGCGGCCATCCTCCTTGGTGGCATAGTACCGGCCGGTAAAGGCCGGCTCGGTGCTCTGCTCGCGGCAGACATGGTATTGCTCAGGCGTCAGTTGCGCACGCCAGTCGGCCTCGGTCTTGTGGATTTTCTCGCTGTGCTCGCTCATGGCAACCTCAAAGTCGTTGAATGGCTGGGCCAAGTGGTGCGGGGCGCAGCCGGCGACCATTGGCCGAAACGCCGTCCCGCCCGCTAGCCCTCATGTGGGTACGAGGCAAAAAATTCTGAAGGATCGCGGTGCGGAGCGCGTGGATGCTCGACGTCTGCCGCCTGGGTCCGTAAGATCATGCCAGGTTTCTTGCCAATCGACACAGCCTGTGGTTGAGGTGGCTCTTCATGGTCGGGGCCGTCATGCTCTTTGTTTTCGGTTCCCACTGGGGGAGTCAGCACCGGCTGCTCGTCCTCGCCCCAGGTGGTTGCCTGGTTGCACTCTTCACTGCCGATGCGGACCGGGCGGGAATCGCTGCGGACCTGGCGGTGCTCCATCAACATCTGGATCTGTTGCTGCCGGAAGGAACATGAACGATCAGGAATCAAGCTGGGGTCAACGGCTCTTCGTCGGCCTTCAGCAGGTGCTGCCTCAGCACCTGTTGTCGCTCTTGATGTACCGTGTTGCGCGCATCGAGTGGGCGCCGCTCAAGAACCTGATGATTCGTGCCTATGTGCGTCTGGTCGGGGTCGACCTGCGGGCGGCGGCGCAGCCCGAGCCGACGGCCTATCCGCACCTCAATGCCTTTTTCACCCGCGCGCTGCGCCCCGATGCCCGACCGCTCGATCCGGACCCGCGGGCGGTGCTCTCACCGGTGGACGGTACCATCAGTCAGATCGGCAGCATCACCGACGGCCGGATCATCCAGGCCAAGGGTCTCGACTATGCGGTGCGCGACCTCTTAGGCGGGCGGGGGGAAGCCCATCACCTGTTCGACGGCGGCCGCTTCGCGACCATCTACCTCTCGCCCCGCGACTACCATCGCATTCACATGCCGCTGGCCGGGGAACTGGCCGAGATGACCTACTTCGGCGGGCGCCTGTTCAGTGTCAATCAGGCCACCGCCGCCCTGGTGCCGGGGCTGTTCGCCCGCAATGAACGGGTCCTGTGTCTGTTCGGTACGGATCTCGGGCCGTTGGCGGTGGTCTTGGTGGGGGCGATCTTCGTGGGCGGTATCGAGACCGTCTGGGAGGGGGCGGTGGCGCCCGCCTTGCCGGGCCTGCGCAGCCGACGCTGGTACTATACCGGGGCGCCGGCGCAGGTGCACCTCGACCGCGGCGAGGAACTGGGACGCTTCAACCTGGGCTCCACGGTGATTCTGCTGTTTCCCGCCGACACGCTGACCTGGGACCCGGCGCTGGTACCCGGTCAGTCGGTGCGGTTTGGTCAGCGCATCGGCACCCGTGACTGATGCGTCCTGCCGCCGGGACGGCGCGGCCGGGTCGGCTGCCCGGGCCGTTCGCGGTGCCCACCGCCACGGGGTTGGCTGAACCGATCCGGTTTTGCTGTATCCTTTCGTCCATGAACGCACCATTCACCGAATTTCAACTGCCTGAGCCGCTGCTGCGCGGGCTCGATAAGGCGGGTTTCGACACGCCCACGCCGGTCCAGTCACAGGTTATCCCGCTGGTCCAGCAGGGTCTGGATCTGCTGGTGTCCGCGGCCACCGGCTCCGGCAAGACCGCGGCCTTTCTGCTGCCGATGATGCAGCACTTTCTGGACAGTCCGGCGCCCCGGAGCGCGACCCGCGCCCTGATCCTGGTGCCCACCCGGGAGTTGGCGCGGCAGATCCAGATCCATTTCATGAACCTGGCAAGCTTCACCCGACTCAGTACCGGGGTGATCATGGGCGGTGAGCGGCGCGACCGCCAGATCGCCATCCTGCGCCGCAATCCCGATATCCTGGTCGCGACACCGGGGCGGCTGCTGGAGTACATCGAAAGCGGCACCGGCGTAGCGGATCTCGCCGATCTGGAATATCTGGTGCTGGACGAGGCCGACCGGATGCTCGATCTGGGTTTCGCCGACGATGTGCTGGCCATCATCGAGCGCACCAACGCGGCGCGTCAGTCGCTGCTGTTCTCCGCCACCCTGAACCATCGCGGGCTCAGCGCCATTACCGACCGGCTGCTCCGTGACCCGCGGGTGGTCGTCGTCAACCCGGTGCGCGAACAGCACCCGGACATCAGCCACCAGGTCATCCTGAGCGATGATACCGAGCACAAGCAGCGCCAACTGCTGTGGCTGCTCCAGAACGAGCCGGCCGCCAAGACTCTGGTCTTCGTCAATACCCGTGAGCGCACCACGGGTCTGTGCGGATTCCTCCAGGGTCAGGGCCAGCGGGTGGGCGCGCTCCACGGCGAACTCGACCAGCGTGAACGCAACCGCATCATGGGGCTGCTGCACGGCGGCCAGATCACCGTCCTGATCGCCACCGACGTGGCGGCACGGGGGCTGGACATCCCCGGACTGGATCTGGTGATCAACTTTGAACTGGCGCGCAGCGGCGACGATTATCTGCATCGCACCGGCCGGACCGGCCGCGCGGGTGAGAAGGGCCGGGCCATCGCGCTGGTTGGTTCCAAGGAATGGAACCGCATGGAGAGCATCGAGCGTTACCTCAACCTCAGTTTCGAGGCCAGGGCCATCCCGGGATTGAAGGCTGACTTTACCGGGCCGACCAAGCGCAAGGGACCGAGTAAGGGCAAGCCCAAGCCCAAGCCCAAGCCAGGCGCCGCGGTGGTCGCCAAGCCCAAAGAGAAGGTCCGGGAGCGCGAACGCAAGAACATCGGCAAGCGGCGGGCGCCAACCGGCGGCGTGCCGATTGATGCGGGCTTCGCACCGCCGCGCGGTAAGCTGCCTGACGGCGGCTAGTCTGAATCGCTCCAGCGCACGATGGACATCGGCCCGATCGTCGTCTTCGCCGGCTCCTACTTCCCGGCCTGGATCCCGAGCGTATTGCTGGGCATCGTCGTGGCCGCGGTGGCTTACGGCCTGCTCCTGAAAGTCGGTCTGGCGCAGTCGATACCGCTGCCTGGTCTGTTCTACACCCTCCTGAGCGGCCTAGCGGCCATGAGCTTCTGGGTCTTGCTGTTCTCCCGGACCCTTGACTGAACATGAGTGAGACGCCCGTCGCCGCTGACCCGGATGGCGCCGAGCCGGCAGCGACCTCCGCGCCTGCCGCGGTGTGCGACAGCCCCGTACCGAGCAGTTCCAGACCGCGACCGAGCGCTGCCCGACCGATGGATCTCTTGGCCGATCGCCGTTCGCTGCTGCGCACCGTCCTGGGTCGCCTGCTGTTCGTCGTGGTCGTGGTTGCGACCCTCGTCGTCGGTTACCGTCTGGCCGCGAACCTGGCGCTGTCTCCGCGCACCACCGATGCCGAGATCGACGCCGACATTGTCCGCGTCTCAGCACCGGTGGCCGGCCGTCTGGTGGAGTTGGCGGTGGTCGAGAATCAATCGGTCGCGGCCGGACAGTTGCTGTTTCGCGTCGATCCCGAGACCTATCGGCTGCAACTGGAACTGGCCCAGGCCGAGCTCGCGGTAGTCGAAGGCAGCCTCGCCGACCAACGGCGGCTGCGTGAATCGGAGCGCGCCAATGCCGTCGTGGCGCAGGACGAGGTGAGTCGCGCCCAAACCAATCTGGACCTGGCCACTCGCTCACTGGAGCGGCTTCAGCCGATGGAGGCGGCCGGTTATGTGTCCCGGCAGACCCTCGACGAGGCGCGCACGGCGGTGAGCGACGCCGCCGTCTCGCTGCGTCAGGCACTGGGTGGCGCTGCGGCGGCCCGCAACGAAGTCCAGAGCACGCTGGCACTGGAGGCGCAGGTCCGGGCCAACCTGACCCTGGTGGCCATCGCCCGCCGGGCCCTCGAGCAGACGCAGGTGCAGGCGCCGGTGGCCGGCAAGGTGGTCGGGCTGAAGATCGCCGAGGGCGAAAACCTGGTGCCGGGCGTCCCCCTGTTCACCCTCATCGACAGCGCGAGCTGGGTCGCCAATGGCCTTTTCCCCGAGACCGCGCTGGCCGGTATCCAGGTGGGTGACAGCGCCGACGTCTTCGTCATGATCGACCAGCGGGTCCGCATCGCCGGTACGGTCGACGGCATCGGCTGGGGGGTGGTCTCCGATGATGAGATCGCGGCCTTCGGCGGTCTGCCTTATGTGGCGCGCACGTTGAACTGGGTGCAGGTCGCGGCCCGCTTTCCCGTGCGCATTCGGCTGCACGCGCCGCCGGAACCTTTGATGCGCATCGGCGCCTCAGCGGTCGTGATCCTACATGAGCAGCAGCGCGCGCACTGAGTTGCCGTTCAGCCCCGCGGCGCCGCCCGGCGCCGCGGTGTTGGCGTTGCTCAGACGCGAACTGGCGCCCTTTCCCGGCCGTTTGAGCCGGACCCTGCGCATCACCCTGCTGTGTGTCGTGACGGTCATCGTCTGCATGGCCTTCCACGTCCAAGAAGCCGCGCTGGCCGCCTACCTGATTTTCTTCGTGAGTAAGGATGATGCCGGCTCCAGCGCCATCGAAGGCTTTGCGCTGATCATCGTCGTGCTCCTCGCCGTCGGGCTCGCCTTTGTCGTCACGGCCGCCACGGCCGGGACCCCGCTGTTGCGGGTGCTGACCATGGCCGCGTTGGTCTACGGCGGTCTGTTCCTGTCCAAGACGTCCAAGTCGGGACCCGTGGCCACGTCGCTGGCGATGATTCTGGCCATGGCGCTCACGGCTCCGGACCTGGTCGGCTATCCGGAATTGATCACCCATGCCTTTCTGTGGATGATCCCGATGGTGCTGGTCCCGATGGGGCTGCTGATCCTGCTCAATCTGCTGGCTGGACGCGACCCCGTCCGACTTTATCGGGAGACCCTGCGGCGGCGCTTTGCAGCGGCGGCGGCCCTGCTCGCGTCGCCGGGACCGTCCAGCCGTCAAGCGCTGCTCGCGGCGCTGCGCGCCGGGGATACCGCTACCGCGACCTTCAACAAGATGGCGCGGCTGCTGCACCGGCTGCCGGAGCCGGCGCTGGCCGGCCTGGAGGCACTCGAGCGGCTGTCCATGCAGTTGCTGACCGCGTTGGCCGCGCTACCCGCCGGCGCGCTGCGCGCGGGGGCCTGGGCGCGGCTGCGTGCCCTGCGGGCCGTTCTCGATCGCGGTACGGCGCTGCCGGCGGCGGATCGCGCCGCCGCCCCGGCAGCCGACCGGAGCGCCGACGCGGCCGGACAGGAGGTCGACCGTGTACTCGCCGAATTAGCCCAAGTCACCGTCGGCGACCCCGCGGCCATCGCACGCGCGCGCGGCGAAACCCCGCCGCGGGAGCGCGCGTCGTTCTTCGTCGCCGACGCCTTCAGCAATCCGGAGTACGCCCGTTTCGCGCTCAAGACGACCCTGGCGGTGATGCTGTGTTACCTGTTCTATGTCAGCTTCGACTGGCCCGGCATCCACACCTGTGTTATCACCTGTTTCTACGTGGCGCTGAGCTCGGTCGCCGAGACGCTGCATAAACTCACGCTGCGCCTGATCGGCTGTTTCATCGGCGCGGTGCTCAGCTACGCGGTCATTATCTTCGGCTTTCCGCACATGCATTCGGTCGGCGATCTGGCGCTGGTCATCGCGCCCCTGTCCTTCGTCGCCGCCTGGATCGCTATCGGCAGCGAACGTCTGTCCTACATCGGCCTGCAGCTTGCGCTCTGCTTCTTTCTGGCGACCCTGCACGGCTTTGGTCCGTCATTCGATCTGACCATTGCCAGAGACCGGATCATCGGGGTCGTCATCGGCAATCTCGTCATCGCCGTCCTGTTCGTCTCGCTCTGGCCGGTCAGTGCCGAGGGCAAGGTCCGTGGGCATTTCCGCGCCGCACTCGAACGCGTCCGCGCCTTGCTCGGCGCGGCTGCCGACCGCGCCGCCATCGCCCGCGCCGGTGATCGCTTCAACACCGAGTTGAGCGCTGCCGCTTCGACCCTGGATCTGTTGAACTTCGAACCGCGGCGGATTCGGCCCCGACTTGAGCGACAGGCCGCCGCGCGCAGACTCTTGGCGCTGTGCGAGACACTCTATCTGACCGCGGCCATGTTGGCACAGCAACGAGTGGCCGACGACGATACACCGGCCCTGCCGAGCGCGATGGCGGACGACCTGCAGCGCTGCGATCAGGCGCGCGCCGACGCCCTGACGGGCTTTCTCGACTGGATGCGGGTGAGCGGGACAGACGGGCGCGCGGCGCCAGTGCGCGATGCGCAATCCGACCCGCAAGCTGAGACCGGATCACCCCCGCGGTCCGGCAGCGCCGCGGCGCCCTTTCCCGATCGGAGCCGCCTCCCGGAGCGCGCCGAGCCTGACCTGATTAATCTGCTCGACGAACGCGAGCGGCTCTATCGCGCATTCGATGTACGGCTCGCCGACCTGTTCGCGGAGGCGCGACATGCACGCTGAACGAACCGCCCGCGCCGCGGCGGGTCTGTTGCTGACGCTGACCCTGTTGGCCGGCTGCGACAGCACCTTGCCGGTTGCCGGGCCGAGGACACCGGACCAACCCTGGGTCCTGCCGGATGCGGTGCGGGCCGATGTCAAGACCGCGTTGGCGCGGTCCGGCGATCAGGAGATACCCGATCGGGCCGCCGCCGGGATACGCGTCGACCCGAACCGCGACTACGCGCTCAGCGAGCTGATCGACATCGCGCAGCGGCACAATCCGGCGACCCGCGTCGCCTGGGAGGAGGCTCACCAGGCGGCGCTGGCCACCGGGACCGCGCGCAGCACCTTGCTGCCGCGGCTGGCCGCCAGTGTCGTCGGCGGCTATCAGCGGTTGTCGACACCGGTGACCCTGCCGTTGGTCGGCACCCGGACGCTGACGGCCGACGTGCAGGAACTCGTCCCGATCCTGACCGTGGAATGGCTGTTGTTCGATTTCGGCGAACGGGCGGCCGCGGTCGAGGTGAGCCGCCATCTGGCGACCGTGGCCAATGTGCAGTTCAATCAGATGCACCAGCAGATCGTCTTCGATGTCAGCCGGGCCTTTCATGCCGGCACGGCGGCCGGGCACAAAGAGGCCGCCGCCATCCGCGCGCAGGCCGCCGCCAGGCAGATCTTGGCCGCTGCCGAGACCCGTGAGCGCCAGGGTCTCGACACGCGGATCGAAATCGCCCAGGCGCGGCTGCAGTTGGCCCAGACCGACTTATCGCTGGTGCAGGCGCAGGGCGAGGCTGCCACCGCGCGGGTGGCGCTGAATGCCGCGCTGGGCCTGCCTTACAGCACCAGTATCCGGCTGCGCGATCCCGGCGAGCGCTTGCCCCCGGCCGCCGCCGACAGCCTGGATCAGGTGATCGAGCGCGCGCTGGTCGAACGCCCGGACATCATTGCCGGCGTGGCACAACTGCGCGCTGCGGAGGCCGGCGAACGCGTGGCTGCCGCCGGTTATTGGCCCAAAGTGGGGCTCATCGGCGCCCTCTCGATCGATGACAACCAATTCAGCTTCAACGGCGGCAGCACCTTCGGCACGCCGGTGCAGCAAACCGGTGTGCTCTTGGGCGTCACCCTGCCGCTGTATCAAGGCGGCTTGCGCGACAGCACCGTGCGCAGTGCGCGTTCGCGTGTCACGGCGGCTCAGGCCGCGGTGGCCGGCACCCGCGGTGCCGCCGCGGCGGAGATCGCCGCCGCGTACGAGGCGCTGCGTACCAGCCTGGCCGCGCATCAGGCCGCCGACGCGCTGGTTGCCGCGGCTGCCGTCACGGCGGCGGCGGCGCGCAAAGGACTCGACCTGGGACTCGGCAACCTGACCACGGCGATCACCGCTGAAAAGGATCTGCTGGAGGCCGAAGAAGCGCGCGCCGACGCCCGTCGCGATGCCTTCGACGCCGCTGCTGCGCTGGCCTTCGTCACCGCCGCGTTGCCCGCCGATGGACCGCGGCCGGACCCGGCGGCGAAGCGTCGGATCTGAGCCGATCGATCACCGGTCCGTTCTCCCGTTCGTCGTCGACTGGCCGGCGCTGCACATCGCGGGCGGGACGGTGATCGGCGCCCGCGTGAGAAACCTGGCTGTGCGCGACCTGTTGTGGCCCGTCATCTTAGGGACAATGATCAACGCTTCATCAGAAACTGCGCAGCCCGTTCTCTTATCATCCGCTCGATTGGGTGGCAGAGTTCGGGTTGGTCCGCGAGGAGCCCCGCCGCGATCGGCCATTCTGAAAGGACGCGATCGACCAACGTGAGCGCCACCTCTGCAAGATCGGCGTTGGCGCCTAACCGGCGATCGAGATCCGCGAAGTTGCCGATATGCACGTTGAAAGCCAAGCGTCGGGCAAATTCGCGGAGTGCCTCCGTATCGCGCTCCCGATAGACGAGAGCGCCGATCGTTTCAAAGGAACCGGAGTATTTTCCTTGGCTGCGGTCCGGATCCGGGTAAAACCCTCGGACTTGCGCCATATCCTCGATATGTATCCGCTCTCGCCCTGGTCCCCGGTCAAAGCGGCGCACCGCGTAGGCGAACTCCTCGCCCCCGGGCCACACGCGGTCGGGCAGCGCTGCGACCAGATCACGATGCACCAGCCGCACCTCCGGCACTTCAATGCCGACCGCCCCCGCCAATATCATCATCGCCCGCTCATTGTGCGGGACTTTGGGATGCACCGGATCGGGCAGCTTGAGTATCCAATCACCACCTTCGCCGACGCCGGGGACGGTCAGACGGTCACCCTGGGCCAGCATGGAGAACTTGAGACCTACCCCGGCTAAAGAGAAAGACCAGAGTCCGGTTGGTGCGTCGCCTGGCACGGCATCGGCGGGATCAACCCCCGACAGGTCCACCGGCACCAGGTGGCTGCTGGGGAGGACGCGCACGGCACCGGGCAGGTCATGACCGACTTGGGCGAGGAGTTCCATTTCCCGCTGAACCGATGTGTGTCTGGCGCTGGCGATCCAATCCCGCAGCCGCCCTTCGGGTAGCAAGTTCGAGAACCAGGGGGGCAGGCGCATCTTGGCCTGGTGGCGTGCGTGCGGATTCTCCTCGAAGCGCAGACCCAGCACGGCACGGTTGGGGGCGCTCCAGTAGTCTTGGGCGAAGGCGAAGCGGGTAAAGTCGTCGCGGCGGTGCAGGTGGCCGACCAATTGCTCATGGAGATAAACGCAGAACTGTTCCTCACGCAAGGCTGTCATCGCGCCACTCATCCAGATCGTCCGGATCGTCCAGATCGAGGCTGTCCAAGGGCGGTGTGTCCTCGAGTTGAGTCTCCGCCATGACCTCCAGGAAATCGCGCACAATGTCTGCCAGGCGTTGTTGACGGGTGTTGAGAAAGGCGGTTTTGTCACCCTGTGACAGTGCAGAAAGCAGTGTTTCGTCCAAGGCATGAGAGGCCAGGAACTCGGCAGCATTGCTTTCCCGCTCCAAGGGCGGAGAGACCAACAGGTCGGCCGCGGTGCCTGGGAGTTCTTGATCCAGCACCAGGATGCGATTGGCGGCCCAAGCGACTTGGTCATTCGGCGCGCGGCTGAAAATGCGCCGCGCGATGGCAGCGGCGGTACCCTCGGATTGAATGGACTCGGCAAGATCGCTGCGCTCGTAGGGTCGACCAGTCAACAGGGAGCATGGTCGTAGCGCCCACAGGGCCGACAGTACGATCCGGCTCGCGGCGGCACTGGTGCGAAATCCGGTCAGCGACGGGAGCCGCAGCGTTGCATCGAGCGGGGCGGCGAGCAGTTGCTGGACAGACCCGTTTTCGTCGTTCGCGCTGATGCGTGTCGCCAGGATCTGCATGGCGTTGGTCCAGCTTGCAGCGAACGGACCCGGACCAGTCATGGCCGCACGCCAGAACCAGCGGCGCAGGAGGATGCCATTGCGTGGCTCGGGCTCCGGGAAATGCGCAAAGAAGCGGGTGAGTACCACCAATAGATAGCGATAGGGTAGAAAAGCGAAGTGCGGGACGCCCGCGTCTTCCTGAAGGAAAACGATGGCTCGCGAGAGGGCTATGGCCCCCTCTCGATACGCTGTTTCCGCCTGTTCCCCACCAAAATCACGTGCCTTTTGGGTGCTTTCGGAGAACTCGACGCGAATATCACGGGTCACATTACCGCCACGCCTGGCGAGCACGGATCGTAATACCGTTTCATCGTCCAGGAGTCCGAAGCCGCGCTCGGCCTCAATGGATTCGGCGATCTGCTGGACGCGTGACGCCGGCTCCAGCGTGCTGCCTTGCGCAGGTTGCAGGGCGGCAAAGACCTCCGCGCGGCTCAAACGTTTGCCGTAGTTGTTCATGCGATCGAAAATATCGCGCAGGACCGACTCTTCCTCCTGGCTGACCAGATAGGCCGGGACCTGGTACTCGCGGATCGCCCGTGTGACACGCGATGCCTCGTCCAAGCGCTCGCCGGCCTGCGGATGCTCCTTGGTGAACCAGCGAACCAGTCGCTGGAGATCGAAGAGAACAGGCAGGGGGATGAGGTGTCCCGCGTCCTCCCGGCTCGGATGCCGGAAGGTTTGCTGTTCCAAATCATAGCAGAGGGCGAATCGCTCATTACGGGAGCCTTCCGCGGAGAGCGCATTGGCCAAGCTGGTCAAGCGCTGCTGGCCGTCGACGACCCACCAGCCGTCGTCGAACTGCCGCGCCGGGATACGTAGCCCGCCCAGGTGAATGGCGGCCTGCGGTGCCGGACGAATCCAAAACAGCAGGCTGCCGATGGGATAGCCCTTGACGATACTGTCGAACAGGCGGCGCACATCCTCCCACTGCCAACGCAGCGGCCTCTGAAACTCAGGAATGCGGATACGTCCTTTGAGCGTTTCGTCAACCAGATCGACCACGGAGATGGTCTTGGCTACCGGCTGTGAGATCGACGTGTTTGCCATGGTTGTTCCCGGTTCCCGGCGACGCATGTGTATTGATGCTAGGGTACCATGCGTGGCATCACCTGGGAACGGTTTGTGTTATTGCTGCCCTCTGGGAATCCTGCGACATAATGCAACTGCGAGAGCGAAAACCGTGGTTACCTCCCGGTTTCATCTGCTTTGAAAATCAGCGTAAGCCTCCGTACCTGCCTTGCTCAATGCTGGTGATGATGCTGCCGCTCACGCGAATTTCGTAGGAAAAGTGACCGGGGCCAGGATGATAGAACCATGTTTCGTAGGCTGGGTGCGTGACCGTCTGGGTTCCGGTTTGTACTTTGGAGCCATCTTTTCCGTATGAATAGACTGGCTTTTCGGTCGAAGAAGCTGCGGTTCTTACGATACTGCTGGGCTCTCCGCAACGATTGACCAACCGGGCGACGCTGTCACCTTCGGATATCAGGTCGCCGGCGCAGCGCAGCATCGGCGGGAAGCGCGACTGCATCTGCCAGGCGCCACTATCCGTGGGGACGATTCCCCACAAGAGGGCTACGGCAGAGCCGGTGACGAGGGGGCGCAATACGCGTTGCACAGGGTGATGCATACAAAACTCCGTTATCCAAGGTGCTGTGCGATCTTGATTTGGTGCTATTCGATCCTGGCCCCGGAATCCTTGGCGGACTTACTCAGGGAGTATCTTCATGATCGAACGAATTAAGTAAACTGTCCCCGGAACCGAAATCCTGTCAAGAGCTTTCGGAACTGATCAGGGTCGCGATCGGAACCATAATCAAAGCTTGTCGATGTTAGGAGCCGAACGCAGCGATATATACAAAATAACTGTCGCTGTGTTTGCCGCCGGTGCTCGCATGGTATGTGCCGTCTCGCTTTTCATGATGATATTTTTTGTACGTAGCTGATTTCTTGTCACCAACCAACTTGGCAAAAATTTCTTTCTCCAAAGAGATGGCATTGTCCTTATCTAATCCAACTTCTAGCACAAAGAAGAAAGGGAAACCGCGTGATTTATAGTCTTTCCGACGAGAATTGACGTTGCATGTGATCCCTACCAAATATTGATCCACCATTGGAGACGAAATGAGAACGTCGATTTGGTCAATATAATACAATGGGTCCATGAGTGCTCCTAACGGCGGTATTTGGCAGATGCGGCCTTGGTCATGGTTCCGGCCAGCCGAGTCGCCGGCCGACCGGAGTCCAATGCTTCAGCCTTAGACTCCAAATGCGCATCGCTGGCCGGAACAATGATCAAAGCCTTCTCTCGAATCAACGCTGCTCTAGTCACCGCCTCGCCGCTCCACACTTGGTATCCTATCATTCGTGAGCCGTTGAAAAAGCCTAGTCCCTGCCGGACAATCCGTCAACCGGTAAAGTCGAGGTCCGTGCGTTTCGGAACAGCGATGCAAAAATAATCCACGAAACAGACGTAAGCACCGGAGCGACCGACGGATGCTTTCAGGCGCCGAGCATAACGATGGGGCGACTGAAGTCGCCCCTACAGTTGCTCCGGCCTTGATCATCGTTCCGGCTAGCTTTGGGCCAGAAAGTGATCCACAGATGCTCACAGATGCTCACAGATGAACACGGATGTGTTTCTTCATCTGTGTACATCTGTGACATCTGTGGATAATTCCGGGCGGTCACTTTGACCGGAACCGGGATCATGGCCGTCGCCCCTCCGGATCTTGCAGGCATGCACAGTCGGGATGTCTAATCCTGGGAATCGTCTTGGCCGAACAAGGGCCGCGCAGACGCGAGGTCGATCGGCCAGAGCTTCGGCCTCCGGTCTTTTTGCGGCCGGAACGATGCTCAGGGCCCGTCGGGTTCATGGTCGGCTGGATAGAATAACCGCGTACAACGAGGATATCTCAATGACAAGAACCGATGCGAATCTGCATCTGCAAGCGATCTATGGGTCACCCAGTCAAGCGGGCTTCGGCAGCGCGGTGTTCTGCGAGCGCGTCGCGCGAGCGGAAGACTTGGGCGCCGCGGCCCTGAAGCAGTACCGCCATTTTGTCGGAGCGCACTGGGAGCGGTTCGGCGAGGAGGCCTGGATGTCCGGCTGGCAACAGATCTATGTGCGTCAAGCCGATGACCGGCGCGGCATTCTGACCGAGTTGCGGGGCCTCACCGATCGGGAGGCGCGATCGTCGGTCGAGTTGCTGTTGGACAACATCGATGATGCCGCGGCCGGGCAGAAGGCGCTGTCAGCGGTCTACGACGACCCGACCGTGGAGACCCTGCAGGTGTATACCCTCGGTGACGGCGCGGCGATGTCGGGGTTGCTGATTGCCGGGCGAGATCGCGGCGGCGACGCGACTTTTCTGGTCTTTCTGCTGGATTGAGCGGCGACCGTGTCAGGCGATTCCTGACGCTTATACCCTGGTGTTGCCCGAACGCCGAACAGGCTTTACCATGGCGCGCCCTGATCGTCACCAAGGATTTTACTGCACTATGAGATCGCCTGCGCTGGTGTTGCTCTGTTGTTTCGTCGCGGCCTTGCCGGTTCTGGCCGCCGACGGCATTCGCACTGAACGGGTCCACTTCAAGGCCGGGTCGACGGGTGCCACGGTCACCGGCCGCCTGCACGGCGACCAGGACGTCGATTACCTGCTCGGGGCCAAGGCCGGGCAGCACATGAGTGTGCAGTTGCACTCGGATAACCCTCAGAACTATTTCAATATCTTGCCGCCGGGGTCGGAGGAGGCGCTCTTTGTCGGCAGCACGTCCGGCGGCCGGTTCGATGGCACGCTGCCCGACACCGGTGACTACCGGATTCGGGTCTATCTGATGCGGGCCGCGGCGCGCCGCGGCGAACAGGCGAACTACAGCCTCAAAGTCCAGATCGGCGGCGGACACCAGCAGTCCGCGGCCCCCAAGCTCGACTTCGCGGACGGTCTTGCCGGTGGGCCGGACTTTTGGGAGGTCAGCGGTGTCGCCGCCGGAGACCAGCTCAACCTGCGGCGCGAGCCTACGAGCAAGGCGGGGGTGATCGTCGCGATGCGCAACGGCACCGTGCTGCGCAATCACGGCTGCGAGATGCATGGCGGTCAGCGGTGGTGTCAGGTGTCCATGCGCGACGATCCCCAGCGTCGCGGGTGGGTGTCGGGGCATTATCTGCGCGAGTCGTCGCAGTAGGCTGAACGCTACCGGACCAGAGGGCCGCTCATGTTCAAAGCGATCACGCGTAGTCTCCTGACCCCGTTCATCCTGGCCGGGCTCTATCTGATCCCGGTCAACCTGTTTTTGAATCTGCCGGCGGCCCAGGTGTGGTTGAACAGTCTGCAACCGGACGCGCTGGCGCTGACCTGGGAGCGGGCCTGGTCCTGGTATCCGTTGCGGGTGGAGATGCGCGGGCTCGCGGCGGACGGGCAGACGGCGGTTGAGCAATGGCAGGTGGATGCCGGCAGCGCCGGTGCTTCGGTTTCGCTGGTGCCTTTGTTGCGCGGCCAGATTCGCATCCATGACCTGGACCTCAATGACGTTCGGGTGCATTTGCGTCCGCGGCCGAAGCTGAAGCCGGGGCGGGACGACCTCGCCCTCACACCTTTCTACCCGGTGATCCGTCATCGTGACCCGAATGCCGTCGCTGCTCCCCCTCCGCCGGCCGGCGGGCCGTTGGTGCTGGCCGTGGAGAACCTGCGCCTCACCGGCGAAACACAAGCTTGGATCGGTCACATCCGCGCGACCCTCACCGGCACCCTGGGCGGCAGCTTTAGTCTGGATACCGGCACCGGACAGGTGGGACTGGCCAATGCCGCGCTGGATTTGCGGCTGGCGGCCTTGGCGATCGGCCCGGACCAGGATCTGCTGCGCGACGCGGCGGTGCGCGGCCGGATCGAGGTGCAGCCCTTTGTCATGACCGCGCTCAATGGCCTGGACGCACTGCGGCTACTGATGATCAATGCCGAGGTCGATTTGCCGGCCGAACGCCTGCATGCTTTGAACCACCTGTTGCATCTGGACGGCCTCACGCTGGACGGCAGCGGGCGGCTGCACGGGCGGCTGCATCTGGAGCACGGCGACCTGCGCGGCGATACGGATCTTGTGCTCGACGCCGATCGGTTGCGCACCGGGATCGGCCGGTTCGGCTTCGCTGGACATGGCACGGTGGAACTGCGGGTCGATCCGCAGGATGAACAAGACCTGGTCGTGCGCTTCGCGACCGTGGAGGTGCAACTGGCCGAGGACGTGGCGGGGTCCAGGTCCGATCGCAAACCGGCGACTCCGGTGCAGGGCGAGCCGGCGCCGGCCGCCGTGCAGCCGCTCTATCGCGGGCAGGATGTGTCGCTGACGCTGCACCTGGCCGCGCCGGACCGCAAGCAGGACGTCACCCGGTTGATCGTGGCGATCCCGGAATTCACGGTGCCCGATCTGTCCGTGTACCAGCGATTCTTGCCGCCCCAGGCCGGCCTGGCGTTTCATGGGGGCCAGGGTCGGTTGTCCGGACGCGCCGAGTTGTCGCGCGACACGCTGTTGCTGGATCTGGCTCTGACGGCTGCCGGTGCGGATCTCGCTTACCATGAGCAGCGGCTGCGTGCCAATCTGGATCTGCGGCTGCGAATCGCGGGGCAGCCGTCGGCGGGGGAGAGCAGGGCACCGAACCATCGGACGAAACGGCGGGCCAAGCCGACGGTAGTGCTGGACCTCAGCGGCACCCGCCTGAGCCTGGACAATGCCCGGCTCAGCCTGCCGGATCAGGCCGAACCGCGTCCCTGGCAGGCCGCTCTCACCATCGCGGAGGGTCACTTCCAGTTACCGCTCACCGGTGCGAATCTGGCTCAGGGCGCCATGCTATCCCTGGCCGAGCGCAGCGCTCACCACGGGGTCGCCGCCATTCTTCTGGAAATGGACGACGCGCGGTTGCGGGCACGGCTCGACGCGCCGCAACTCAACTGGATCGCGGCGCTGATCCACCACCCCATGGGCCTTGCCTTGCGCGGCAGCGGTGCGGTAGATGTCGATCTGCGCATGACGGACGGCCTGCTTGGCGCCGACAGCGCACTTGCGGTGAAGACTCAGGACCTTGGCATCGATCTCCTGGACCACTCGGCGACCGGCGCGGGCGAGGTCACGCTGAAGGTCGAGCAAGGCGGCCGGCATCCCTTACTGGCGCTGGATGCCCGGTTGGCTGACGCCCGGCTGGGGCCCGCGGATGCACAGCGCCCGGAGTTGGAACAGGCACGCTTCGAACTCGCGGTGCGGGCGCGCAATCCGGATGCGCACGGCCGGGGCGCCATCACGACGATCGATCTGCGTGTGCCCACGGCACGGGTCAAGGACATGAGTGTCTATAACCCCTATCTCCCGCCCCAGAGTCCGTTGCGGTTCGTGGCCGGCGAGGCCGATGTCAGTGCCGACCTGTCTCTGGCGCCCAATCAGGTCAAAGGGCAAGCGATCCTCAACGGCCAGCGGCTGCGGATGCAAGTGGCGGGCGAGGATATCACGACCGATCTGCGCCTGGATGTGCTGGTGCGCGACGGCGATGTCGGCAAGCGGCGCTTCAATATCGCCGGCAGCGCGCTGCGCCTGCACCGGGTGCAGGTGACCGGCAATGCGCAGACGCACCAGCAACCGGACTGGCATGCCCTGGTGCAGGCGGAACGGGCGCAGGTGCAGTGGAGCCGGCCGCTCACGCTGGAGCTGGCGGCGGACATCATGGTCGCCGACTCCCGTCCATTCGTTGCCGTGCTCGATCAGCAGCGCGGCAAGCATGATTGGATTGGCGACTTGTTGACCGTCAAAGACTTGGCCGGCCGGGTCGAACTGGCCATCGACAAAGCGGGCACCCGACTGCCGCATCTGCTGCTCGGCAGCCGCGAGATCGAGATCGGTGCCAAGGGCCGGGCCACCGCCGCCGGTCCGGAGGGCGTGGTCTACGCCCGCTTCCACAATCTGGCCGGATTGCTCGCGCAGCAGGGTCAGACTCGGCACTTCGACGTGACCGACGCCCGCCGTCGGTTCGATGCCTATGTGGCGGACGCGACACCCCTGGATCCGTCCGCGGGCGAGCGCGCGCCGGCCAGTCATGTCGCGGCCGACGGTGCTAAAGCGTCCGCCGCTTCCGGCACCCATCCCGGCGCTCCGTACCATGCGGTTGCCCCCAAGGCGCCAAAGCAATCGGTCAACCCGTTCTTGGACAGCGATGGCTGATTCCCAGGTGATGGTGGCGCGTACAACATGGTATTTTGCGTGGTCTTAATCGCTGGCAAATGGTGCCGTCACTCGGTAGCCTGCGTAACGAATGTGCTGTTGTCAGACCACAAGACCCGGTTTCATCGCGCCAACCGATCATTGCCTCCCGAGACGGATTTTGCACCATGACTGATATCCCCTCGCGCTCCACCCCGGATACACACCAGCGGGGCGCCGACAAGGTTGCGCGTATCCCGGTCAAGGTCGAGCCGGCCGCGGAGGTGCTGCGTAAGCCCTCCTGGATTCGCGCCCAGGCACCGCTGGGCGAGGGTGTGACGCGGATCAAGCGCATGTTGCGCGAGGCGCAGCTTGCCACCGTGTGCGAGGAGGCCAACTGCCCGAATCTAGGCGAATGTTTCAACCACGGCACCGCCACCTTCATGATCCTCGGCGATGTCTGCACCCGCCGGTGTCCCTTCTGCGACGTGGCCCACGGCCGTCCCCAGCCGGTCGATCCGGCCGAGCCGGGGCACTTGGCGCAGTCGATCGCGGCCATGGGGCTGCGCTATGTGGTCATCACCTCGGTGGACCGCGACGACCTGCGCGACGGCGGCGCCGGACACTTCGCCGACTGTTTGCGCGCCGTGCGTGCCGGCTGCCCCGAGACCCGGCTGGAGGTGCTGGTGCCGGACTTTCGCGGCCGGCAGTCGGTCGCCCTGGATCAGTTTCAAGACGCTGCAGTCCCCGATGTGTTCAACCACAACCTGGAGACGGTGCCCCGGCTCTATGCCCAGGCGCGCCCTGGGGCGGACTATCAGGGTTCGCTCGATCTGCTCGCCGAGTTCAAGTCGCGCCACGCCGCGGTGCCCACCAAGTCCGGCATCATGCTCGGGCTGGGCGAGGAATGCGACGAGGTGCTGGCGGTGATGGCGGACCTGCGGACCCACGGCTGCGACCTGCTGACCCTGGGACAATACCTCCAGCCGAGCCGCGACCATCTGCCGGTGCGGCGCTACTGGACGCCGGAGCAATTTATTGCCTTGCGGCTGGCCGGCGAGGCCATGGGCTTCACCAATGTGGCGAGCGGCCCCATGGTCCGGTCTTCTTACCATGCGGACCGCCAGGCGCAGGGTCTGGTGGGTGCCTGAGCCCAGCGCCCGGTCTCCGATGCCCGACTGGCTCATGCTCGCGGCCGCCTTCCTGGTCTTCATGGGCCTGATCATCACGGTGCAGAGGGTGGATCGCCATGCCGCCGGGCGCTTCGGCTACCGGCCGTTCGCCTTGCCCAACCTGGCCTTCATGCTCATTCCTCACGGTCTGCTCGCCGCCTGGCTGATTCCCTGGTGGTCGACCGGCCAGCCGGTCGCGGCCCGGTGGATGCCGGCCCTACTGGGGACAGCAATGGCGATCGGTCTGTTCCTGATCCTGTGGCGGCGCACCAGCGCCTGGATCGCGCTGTTCGCGGTTCCGGTGATGGCGGTGGGCGCCTCGGTGCTGCTGGTTTCGGGCCTGTTCGGCGAACTGGCGCGGGCCGGCGCGGGGCGGGATCACTGAGTCGCTCGGCCGTGAAGGACGCACCCCGCACCCCGTGACATGAAAGCCCCCCGTGGGAGCGGCCTCCGGCCGCGATGCGGTTTCGCAGGGTCGCGCGGCGTCAGCTTGCACCGCGCAGTCCTATCCCGGCCGCAGGCTCCTCCCACAGGTGTTCATCTGTGCGTTTAGTGGTATTTTGGTTGCTGGACAGCGCAGCCATCCGGTCGCTCCCCGCGGTGCCGGACGTGCCGCCTACCTTTGTTCCACCTCAACGGGAAACCTGCTGCCATGACGGCCTACAGTGTGATCAAGACCCTGCTCATGCCGCCCGGAATCATCATCCTGATGCTTCTGGCTGCTTTCTTTTTGGTCCGCGGTGTTCTGGGGCGTGTGCTCCTGTTCGGCGCCGCCTCCTTGCTCGCCCTGATGAGCGTGCCGGTGGTGGCGATGCTGTTGATGGCGCCGCTGGAGCCCTATCCGCCCCTGGATGTTCGTGCGCCGCTGCCGTCGCAGGCTCAGGCGATCCTAGTGCTGGGCGCCGGGCTTTACCATGATTCTCCGGAATATCAGCGCGATACGGTCGACGGATTCAGCTTGCAGCGGTCACGTTATGCGGCCTGGCTGCATCGGACGACCGGTCTGCCGATCTATGTCAGCGGCGGCGAGGTCAAGGCTGACGAGCCGGCGGTGGGCGAGGCGATGGCGCGGGTGCTGCGTGAGGAGTTCCAGGTCCCGGTGGCCGGGGTCGAGATCAACAGCCGGACCAGTTGGGAGAATGCGGCCTTTTCCAAGCCGATGCTGGAGCGGGCCGGGGTGTCGCGCGTGCTGCTGGTCAGCAGCGCCTGGCACCTGCCGCGGGCGGTGGAGGCGTTCGAGCAGGCCGGTGTCGCCGTCGTCCCGGCGCCGACCGGGTTCATCACGGGTCCGGGCTGGCAGAACACCCTGGCCCTGGTCGATTGGCTGCCGTCCGCGGCGGCTTTCAACATCAGCTATTACGCCGTCCATGAGCACCTGGGGCGGGTCTGGTACCAGGTGCGCCACTGGGTGTCGGGCGCGCCGCGCATGGCGCCGGCGGCTGACGCTTAGGGTGTTCAGTCGAACCGCAACGGCGCCACCCTGCCCGCGGCGCGGTAGGCCAGGTAATCGGCTAGCACGGTCGCGTGATCGAAGGCGAGTTGCGCGGGGAGCGCGTCGAGCGTAAAGACCTGCACGGCGCGGGCGTCATCCAGGGCCCTGGGCTCGCCGCTGGCCTCGGCCACATAGACCGCGGTGACCGTGTGGCCGCGCGGGTCGCGAGCCGGGTGCGAATAGAGGCCGAGCAGGGCGCGCAGCCGCACGTGCAGGCCGGTCTCCTCCAGGGCCTCGCGTACCGCGGCCTGTTCCAGCCGCTCGCCGCGGTCAACGAAGCCGCCGGGGATGGCCCAGCCGGGCGGCGGATTGAGCCGCTCGATCAACACGATCGGACGGCCGGGGCGGTCGACGAGTTCGATGATCGCATCCGCCGCAAGCAAGGGGGTGACAGGGACTGGCATGGTCATGGTCTCCGACGCGGTTGGTCAGTCGGTCCCGCGCCGCGGGACATGGTCGTTGTAGCGTTCCATGAGATAGCCCAGGCAGTCCTGGCGGATCACCGTCAGGTCGCGGGTGAGCATGGCGGGCATCACCGGGCGGCGCAGTTTGATCTCCCCGTCCTCGAGTTGAAAAAAGCGCTTGGTCACGTCGTTGCCGTCCTCGTCCAGCACCACGAAGCCGAGCCCATGATCGCCGGTGCGCAGGCTGGCGAAGGGGGTTCCGCGGGGCAGCTCCCGGAAGTTGAACTGTTCGATCTCGGGATTGAGCACCAATTCGGCCTCGGTCGGCGGCAGGCCGATGCGCAGTTCGGGCGGCACCAGCACCTGCGCGACACTGTGGAACAGGTCGATGTCGTGGGGTGCCACCGCGTGGTTCGGCACCTCCAGCAGATGCAGGGCGGCGTCGACCAGGGTGCGGGCGTGCGCGACGCCCGTTGCCTCGCCGACCTTGCCGCATTCCAGCGTCACCGCCGGGCCGAGGTCCGCGAAGGCCGCGGACTGAGTCCCGATGGGGCGGGTGAAGTAGACCACGGTCCGTCCGAACAGGGTGGCCAGGTGCAGTGAGCGGTGATCCAGACGATCGACGCAGGCATAGCGCGGGTTGGCGCCGGTGTTGTTGTGCAGGTCGATACTGGCAAAGACGCCGCGGCGGGTCATGGCGTCAACGACGGCCGCCATGACTTCATGCTCGGGCGTGTGCGGGTGATCGCCTCCCGGCCAGACCCGGTTGTAATCGGGTTGTTGCGGCAGGTGGCGGGCGCCGCTGGCCGCCGCGGCGACATTGCCGATGAACAGGCTCAGGGCGCGCGGCAGATGCGGCTCACCGAAGCGCGCGATGCGCTCAGTGAGCAGGGCGCGCAGCGCGTCCCAGCCGACCGTCTCGTTGCCATGCAGCAGCACCGACACGAAGAGCGGCGGCTGCCGCGTTCCCGACAGATGAATCAGCGTCGGCGCACCGAGCAGGCGGTGCAGATCGCGGCTGTCGGCCCCGAGCAGGTCGGCGGGAAGGTGATCGAGTTCTTGCAGCATGTGCATCCGATTCCAGGTTCGTTGAATGGCGCGGCCCGGCGGTCTAGTCCAGGGTCGTGCACCGGCCGGCCGCCCCGCTGATGCTCCAGATAGGCTGTGACCAACCCCGCATGTCCGCGCCGTGACGTTCCACCCAGGCGCGTTGCCAGTGGGCGCCGACCGCGGCGAGCCCGCGCCGCGTCCGCGGCAGCAACTCCTGTGCGAGGATATCCGAAACCGGGCGGTCATGGCCGTCCATCCATTGCCTCCAGCATCACGTCCTCCCATTCCAGTTCGAGTTCGCCCCGATCGAAGGGGTGACCTTGAATCAGCACGGGAAGAGCGTCGATCAGTCTGCGCCGCGCATCAACCGTCTTCCGGCCAGATCCGCTGCAGCAGCGCAACCAGATCGGCATCGCCGCGCCCGGTCAGGGCGTCGGCCAGCCGCCGTCGCAACCGCTGGTTGCCGCGATAGACGGCGAGATCCTTGATCAGCCGTTCGCTGATCCGCCGCTCGCCATCCGCCGCCAGTGACAGCAGCCAGTCAACGGCCTGATCGCTGCGATGCAGCAGCGCGCCCTTGAGCAGAAGCTGCTCCGCGGTGCCTTTGTAGGGCGCCGCATCCCAGCGGGTACGCAATTCAACGAGCGCCGCGGGGACTCTGGATTCGCCCAATGCCAGCGCTGCCGCTTCGCGCAGGTTGGGGTCACCCTGGTCCAGAAAGCGGCCGACGAAGGGAGCGGTCGCTTCAGTGTCCAAGCGCAGCAAGGCCAACAGGCAGGCGCCCGTGACCTCGGGTTCGGCATCGCCGACCTGCGCCTTGGTGCGCAGGACCGACTCAGCCGCGATGGGCTCGCAGCAGGCGATGGCGTCCATGACCCCGGCACGCACCCGCGGTTCCGGGTCGATCAGCAGCAGCGTCAGTTCGGGCAAGGCGCGGGCGTAGGCCGTCGCGGCCAGACCCATGGCAGCGGTGATCCGAATGTCCACCGCGGTGTCCTGACTGCCGCCCCAGGTCGGTTCCAGTTGACGATAGCATAGGGCGGCGAGAAAGAAGGTCACATCGGCGCAGTCGAGCGCCACCAGCGCGCGGGCGATGGCGCCCTTCGCGGTGCATTGGGGGTCTTGGGTATGGCTAAGGTCAGCCAGTCGGCGGAAGGCGGCGATCAGGTCCGCCTCTAGTGGATAGACGAGTCGGTCGCCCGCGTGGCCGGCCGCGAGCGCGACCAGCCGGCAGTTGGGATCGGCAAGCGCGGTGCGCAGCACCTCGAGCGGCGCGGTGCCGGCGGCAATGATCTCCCGCAACTCGGCGAGGCGGGTGTCAGGGGCACTGGTGCGGCGTTTCGGCATCGCGTGATCAGGGGTTCTATCGAGTTCCTAACCTTCCGCCGCCAACCGGCGAATGCGCGCGGCCAGCGCCTCATCGACGATCAACTCGAAATAGTGCCGTCGATCCGGTTCCACCGGCCCCAGCGCGTCACCGTACCAGTCGCGGACCGGGGCATGACGCAGCACGATCCAATGGACGCGCCCGCCCTGATCCTGGTGGTTGCCGATGAAGAACAGACTTTCCGGGGCCTCGTGCTCGGGCAGGCGTAACTGGGTCATGGGCAGTTCCTCTTGGAGCTTGAGGAAGGCGGTCTCATCGAGTTTGACACCATTGACGTTGTAGTTGAGTAAGTCGCGGCCTGGGCCGGCGCGTTCGCCGCCGATGGCGTCGCGCACGACCGTGACGCGGAAGGCGGGATGGGTCGGCTGGAAGCCGGAGCGCAGCAGCAGCCCGGAGCAGGACGAGAGGCGGTCCGCCTGATTGATGGCGCTGGAAATCATGATCGGCCGGCCCTCGTCATAGAGGAAGTTGGGCTCGCGTCGCGAGCACGACAGACCGAGCCCTAGTTCCAATTCAGGTAGATCGTTCCGGCGATTGCGGACATTCTGCAGGGTCACGACCTGCAGCACCTTGCGTGCCAGGCGGCAGGCCCGAGTGACCGTCAGACTGGGGCCGTCGTCCAGGTATTCATAGAGCGCGACGATGACCGCGTCGCCTTCCACGAACAGCTTGTCCGCGCCGAACTCGGGCAGCAACTGATTGACCGGATCGAACAGGCTCAGGCTGAAATGGGATGCGGGGTTGAGTCCACGGGCGCGCAACTCCTCGGTAATCAGGGTGGAGCCGCGCACGTCGGCCTTGAGTACCGCATGGGCGCGGATGCGCCGGGTTTGCGGACCGCCTTCACCGCGGCAGGGGAATTCGTAGAGACTGCCGTTCGAGCGCGACAAACGGCTCTCGACCTCGTCCTCCACCAAGTGGATGTCGTCCAGCACTTCGAAGGTCTTATAAGCGAGCTTCAGGTCCCGGCGCAGGGTCAGGAAGTCGACGAGATAGCGGCCCAGCAGCGCTTGCCGCTGTCCGGGTGTCTGGCGCTTGCGGGCGATCTGCATCCGCTCCAGCAACTGATGAACGGCGAGCGGATCCGGACCGCCGCGCAGCGTGGCAAGCCGTTGCGTCAGGGCGCGGCGGCTGAGGCGCTCCTTTACATAGTCCATCACGAGCGCGAAGGGCAGGGGGTAATTCAGTTGGCGACGCAGCGCGGGCAGGGCATAGGTGCACTCGATGGCATCGCCTAACCCGGCAACATCCAGGCTGGCGACGAGTTGCCCGACCAGGTCGTGGTGAAAGAGGTCCCAGTCGGGATGCTGCCAGCGGGCGGCGGTGCCCTGGGCGCGGCCCTCGCCGCCCTCATTGGCGGCTGGCCCGGCGTCGAGAAAGAGCCGCAGATTGGCCGGCTCATCGAGCCAGGTGGTCAGCCCTTGACGGTATTCCACCCGTGGGACGAACCCGGCGAGCAGGATCTCGGTGGCAACGAAGCCGCGGAGTTGGCCCTGATCGCGACGCTCCGGGGCCGACGGTTGACTGACCTGGGGTTCAGGGTGCGCGGCGCCGGTCAGCCAGGTCGGCAGATAGTCGGCGAAGGTCATGGTCAGGCAGGCCGCGGTCCGCGTCAGCCAGTCGTCGAGGCCGGACTCGGCCATCCAGCCGATCGGATAATCGGCGGTGAGGGCCAGCCCGTCCCCCGCATCGGGGATGAGCAGAACTGGGTTGAAGAGGATGCTCTCGGGTACCGGCCAGTGTTTGCCGAGGACGGCGGCGCGCAGGGCCTGGACCTGGACCGTCTCGAACTTACGGACCTGGCGAAACAGCAGTTGCGCCACTCGCCGCTGAATGCCCTGCGCCTGGCGGGTCACCAGGACCAGTTGTTCGTGCAATCCAATACGGTCTGCTGCCGCACCGTCCGGCTCGGATTGAAGCTGCGCCTTGAGCGCCTCCTGGAGGGCCAGGGGTTCGCGTGCCGTCAGTTGCAGCAGAAACTTGAGCAAGGCGAACTGGAGCAGCACCACCTGGTCGCGCGAGTCTTTGTCGGGGCGGCGCTCCAGCGCCGATTCGAACAGACAGAGGTAGGTTTCACGTAAGGCCGCCAGATCGTCGCTGCCGATCAACTGTTCGGGGATGCGCCGCGACAGGCTGAGGGCGTCTTCGCGGACCAATTCGCGAACGGTCGCGACGGCCTGGTCGCGGAAGCGCGCACTGAGCAGGCAGTCGATATGCGCGTTGTCGATGCCCTTGCGGCACGCCTCCAGTGAGATACTCCACGGGTAGGGTCGAACCAGCGGCTCAGAGAACTCCGCAAGACTTGGGCGCGAATGCATTTTTCGTGTGGTGCGTCAATGGCCGGTGGGGTTGCGGGTAGACCGGCGGTGTGCGCCGCGGTCCCCCAAGGTTCGGCGTGCGCAACGGCTGATCACCCGGCGTCGGCGGCGGGGTCTGCTAGACTGCGCGCCTCCACCCGCACCATCGCGCGTGCGGGCTCGAACCGAATCATACGCGCTCATTCACCAGGCGGTCACCGGATTGCCGGAGACCGCCGCCGCGTCACCAGTGGTGTCAAGTCTCATGTCAGGTCCAATTGCCCGCGGATTCACTGAACGAGGCGTGTCGGCCGCCAGTCTCCGGCCGTGCGCCAATCGCGGTCGCGGCGCGGTCGCCGCGGTCGGCCTGGGCGGTTCAGACGGCGCCGACGGGGACGGGGATGACGTGCCGCCGCGACCGCGCGGCAGCCGACGGCGGCCGGGCCGCTTCACGGCCTGGCTCGTGGTCCTGGTCCTGCCGTGGATGTCCGTTTTGGGCGCCGAGGGCAGCGTCGGCCGCGAGGCGATGGCGGACGCCATGTCCCGCATGATGGAAGCCATGGGTTTGCTGGGCTCCGGTGGTGAGGCGGCCCGGGCGATGACCAATGGGGGCGTGCCGGGGATGTCCCCGGTTCCGGGAATGCCTCTGGAACAGGCCGGTGCGGTGGGCCGACAGATGCTGGAGGGGATGGCCTCGGGAGGCGCGGGCGCGGGCCGGATGCCCTGGACCGGTGCGGCCTTCGGGGGTGTCTGGGAGTCCGCCGGGGGCGGGCTGCTGATCGTCGAGGGCGGCAATTACCGACTCTATGCCCCGAACTGGGCTTTCGTGGACGGCACCATTCAGGTCACCGGCGATCGGGTGCGGATGGTCAGTCGTCGCGCCGGTTTTAGTCTGGAGTTCGAGTTTGCATTGGACCAGGGGCGGCTGGCTTTGCGCGATGCGCAGGGTCAGGTGTTTCTCTACCGCCGACTGGTGCTGGACGGCGGAGGTTAGGCGAGTTCTCCCAACCGCGTCTGGAAAAAACATGTCTCATGTCAAGGCCAGACGCACCGCGACCAGCAGCAGGAAACAGCCGAAAGCGCGCTTGAGCAGCTCCACCGGCAGGCGGTGGGCAAGGCGCACGCCCAGGGGGGCGGCCGGCATGCTGGCGACGAGCATGATCAGCACCGCCGGCCAGTAGACAAAGCCGGTACTGAAGGTCGGCAGTCCATCGCGTCCCCAGCCGACCACCAGGAAGCCGATGGCCCCGGCCAAGGCAATGGGCAGCCCGCAGGCGGCGGAAGTCCCGACGGCCTGGCGCATCGCCACCCCGCAGCGGGCAAGAAAGGGCACGGTGATGGTCCCCCCACCGATGCCGACCAGGGCGGACAAGACGCCGGTACCGCCCCCGACCACCCAGAGCCCGGCCTTGGTCGGGAGCGGCCGTTGGGTTGCCGAGCGCGACGGGATCAGCATCCGCAGACTCACATAGAGCAGGAACGCGGCAAACAGGCGTTTGAGCCAGAGTTCCGGCATGACCCCGGCGATGGCCGCGCCCACCCAGGCCCCGAGCACGATCCCCGGTGCCAGCCCGGCCACCAGGTCCCAACGCACCCCGCCGCGGCGATGGTGAGCCAGGGCCGAGGCCGCGCCGGTGCCGACGATGGTCGCGAGCGAGGTCCCGACCGCCAGATGCGGCACCCAGGCGCCGCCGATCCCGAGATGGCCGAACAGGAACATCAGGGCCGGCACCATGATCACGCCGCCGCCGACGCCGAAGAGGCCGGCTAGGACTCCGGAGAGCACGCCGGTGAGCAGGAATCCGGTCAGGTCGAACAGTGGCATGATGGCAGCCGATCACTCAAGTCGCGTATGGAAAACCCGCACCAGGGTCCGGCGACCCCGCGGGCCAGCCCCAAGACCTTGAAGCGCTCCCCCATGGCACTGGGGAGCAGGAGCTGTTTGGCTGCCTGGGCCTGGTGCAACGCGTTTTCGATGGTGCCTGACTCGCTCGTCAGGAAGCGGTCGATGCCGCAACCGAGCAGAAAGTGCGCCTGGGTGGCGAAGCCGGCGATCGCGAACCCGGCGTCCAGTCCGGCGCGGGCGACGGCACTGAAATCGACATGGGCCGTGATGTCCTGCAGCCCGAGCTGTCGATAGGGGTCGCCGTGGGCCTGGTGGCGCCAGTGGCACATCAGGGTTCCCATGGTGCGGTCGCTCTGGTAGTAAGCCGCCGCCGGGTAGCCGTAGTCGATCAACAGGACCAGACCGGCGGTCAGGGCGTCGCCGACCGCGGCGAGCCAGGGGCCGACCCGCAGATTGATCTCGGAACTGTAGCCGGGTGTGCGGGCGAAGCCGGCGTCCTGGATGGCCGCCAGTGCGCCGGCCAACCCGCTGGAACGGATGGGCGCTGCGATCTCGCTCAAGGTGCCGTCGCGCTCGGTGACGAAGATCTCGAGCGGTTCGCCGTCCGGCCCGATGCGGAAGCGGTGGACGGGCATCGCGTCCAGCACCTCGTTGGCCAGCACCACCCCGCGCAGGTCGACCGGTAGTCCGCTCAGCCACCGGCAGCGTTCGACCAGGTGCGGCACCGCGCTGCCGAGCCGTTCGCGTTGGCGTGCCTGCAGGTCCGGACTCGGCTCCAGGATCAGATAGCGGTCGGGGAGGGCGCCCAGTTGGTCCAAGCGGGTCAGCACCGCCACGGCCAGGGCGCCGCTCCCGGCGCCGAACTCCAGCAGGTCCCCCCCTTGCAGCCGCTGCAGGGACTCGGCACACTGGACGGCGACGCAGTCGCCGAACAGTGGCGAGAGTTCCGGGGCCGTGACGAAATCCCCGGCGGCGCCGAACTTGGCGGCGCCCGCCACGTAGTAGCCGAGGCCGGGGGCATAGAGCGCCAGGTCCATGAAGCGGTCGAAGGGCAGCAGGCCGTCGGCGTCGACGATGGCGGCGCGGATCCGTTCGCGCAGGCGGGTGCTGTGCCGTTCGGCCTCCGGGTCGGCGTCTTGGGGCCGTGAATCGGTCGAGTGCTGGTGCATGGTGCGCGGCGTCGGTCGGGATCATTCGGTCGCCGATTAGACCCGGCTTGCGGGGTGCGGCGCAAACCCGGACAACGCTGGGCTTTGCGCGGCACCCGGTGGCCCATATCATTGGGGCTTGGTCAGGAGGCTGCCGCGCGTCGCCGGCTGGTCGGCCGGATCTTTGGGGTCACGATGCGTTCGTGCCGGGCGCGCCGGGTCATTGGGGCTAGCGTCCGGGCTTGAAACACCGCGCCGCGGCGGGCGGCAGGGGTCCGCTCCCTGGTATTCGGGTGCTGCGCGCCACCATTTCGGCGCATCCGGCGATGCAGAAAAGTGACCTAACTCTATGTATAAAAATAATTATCAAAAATTTACCAATTTTCGGAAACAATTCTTCGTATTTAGTTCCTCACTAGGGGGCAACCTCTGCGACAATAGTCCCCGAGATTACGCGCGGGCTGCAGACCCGTATCCCCAAAACCACCAAGCGAGAGAGGTTCAGCAGAGCCATGTCAGCAGATAGCAAAAAACGCGTATTCGCTTTCGAGGAAGGTGACGGCAAGAACAAGCACCTCCTCGGCGGCAAGGGCGCCAACCTGTGTGAGATGACCCAGATCGGGCTCAACGTGCCGCCCGGCTTCGTGCTCTCCACCGAGGCGTGCCTGGAATTCCTGGCTTCGCCGACCAAGGATCTGCCCCCAGGGCTGTGGGACGAAGTCCAGACGCAGATGACCGCGCTGGAGAAGAAGACCAAGAAGGGCTTCGGCAGCGCCGAAGAGCCGTTGTTGGTCTCCGTGCGTTCCGGCTCCGCCATGTCCATGCCCGGCATGATGGATACCATCCTCAACCTGGGCCTCAACGCCAAGACGCTGCAGGGTGTGATCAAGGCCACCGGCGACGAGCGTTTCGCCTACGACGCCTACCGCCGCTTCATCCAGTTGTTCGGCAAGATCGCGCTGAACGTCGACGACACCTTTTTCGACAAGCAGTTCGAAATGGTCAAGAAGGCGGCGGGCGTCAAAGAAGACGTCGCGCTGTCCGCGAGCGACCTGAAGGATGCCGCCGAGCGCTTCCTGCGCGTGGTGCAGGAACAGACCGGCCGGCCCTTCCCGGAGGACCCCTACGAGCAGCTCCTGATCGCCATCAAGGCCGTGTTCGGCTCCTGGGGCGGCAAGCGCGCGGTCGACTACCGCCGCCAGTTCAACATCACCCCGGCGATGGCCAACGGCACCGCGGTCAACATCTGCACCATGGTGTTCGGTAACCGCGGCGACGACTCCGGCACCGGCGTGGGCTTCACCCGCGACCCCGGCACCGGCGAGAACCTGCTCTACGGCGAGTATCTGGTCAACGCCCAGGGCGAGGACGTGGTCGCGGGCATCCGCACCCCCAAGCCGCTGGTCTCCCTCAAGGCCGATATGCCGGAGATGGCCAAGCAGCTCGACGCGCTGCGCGACCGTCTGGAGGGCCACTACAAGGAGGTGCAGGATTTCGAATTCACCATCGAGCGCGGCATCCTGTATTGCCTGCAGACCCGCAACGGCAAGATGAACGCCGTGGCCCAGGTGCGCACCTCGGTCGAAATGGTCAAGGAAGGGATCATCGACAAGCAGCAGGCGTTGCTGCGCGTCGCCCCGGACAGCCTGGAGCAGATGCTGTTCCCGCGCCTGGACCCCAAGGCCAAGGCCACCCCGGTGGCCTCCGGTCTGCCGGCCTCTCCCGGTGCCGCCTCCGGCATCGCGGTGTTCGACGCCGACCGTGCCGAGATGCTCGGCAAGGAGCAGGGATTCAAGGTCATCCTGGTCCGTGAAGAGACCAAGCCCGAGGACATCCACGGCTTCTTCGCCTCCGAAGGCATCCTGACCTCGCGCGGCGGCAAGACCTCGCACGCGGCGGTGGTCGCCCGCGGCATGGGCAAGTGCTGCGTGGCCGGTGCCGAGGGTATCCACGTCGATGTGGACAAGCGCATCGCCATCGTCGGCGACACCAGCTTCAAGGAAGGCGACATGATCACGCTCGACGGGACCTCCGGTAAGGTCTACCTGGGCGAGATCCCGACCGTGGAGCCCGAGTTCACCGACGAACTGGTCACCCTGCTGACCTGGGCCGACGAAGTGGCGCGGATCAAGGTCATGGCCAACTCCGACACCCCGGTCGACGCCAAGCGCGCACTGAAGTACGGCGCCGTCGGCATCGGCCTGGCGCGCACCGAGCGCATGTTCAATGACCCGGCGCGGTTGCCGATCGTCATCGACATGATCGTCGCCGACACCCCGGAAGAGCGTCAGGAAGCCCTTGACCGGCTGCTGCCCCTGCAGCAGCAGGACTTCAAGGCCCTGTTCGAGGTGATGGCGCCCTACCCGGTGGTCATTCGTCTGCTCGACCCGCCGATCCACGAGTTCCTGCCCAACGAAAACGTGCTGGTGCGCGAGATCGCCGAACTGCAGCAACTCGCCAAGAACGCCCATGGCCTGACCGCCCTGGGTGCGGCCATGACCCTAATGCAGGCCCCGGACAAGGTCCGCGCCGACGTCGACGGGCTGCGCCGCCAGCTCGACCCGATGCTGGTGGAGTCGGTCATCGTCAAGAAGGAGCGGATGCTGCGCAAGGTGCGCGCCCTGTTCGAGACCAACCCCATGCTCGGCCATCGCGGCGTGCGCTTGGGCATCAGCTTCCCCGAGATCTACCAGATGCAAATCCGGGCGATCCTCGAAGCCGCCGCCGAGTGCCAGGCCGCCGGCGTCGAAGTCCACCCCAAGATCAAGGTCCCCCAGGTCTGTACGGCCCAGGAACTCAAGATCGTCAAGAAGTGGGTCGACGCCATTCATGACGAGATCAAGGCCCGCACCGGCAAGCCGGTGAAGTTCCAGTTCGGCACCATGATCGAAGTGGTGCGCGCCTGTATGCGCGCCGAGACCCTGGCCGAAGAGTCGGAGTTCTTCTCCTTCGGCACCAACGACCTGACCCAGGCGGCCTTCTCGTTCTCGCGTGAAGATGCGGAAAACAAGTTCCTGCCGCTCTACACCGAGTCCGTGGTCCTGCAGGACAACCCCTTCGAAGTGCTGGACGAGAAGGGCGTCGGCAAGCTGATGGAACTGGCGGTCCAGTGGGGCCGTTCGGTCAAGCCGGATCTCTTGGTCGGCATCTGCGGCGAGCACGGCGGCCACCCGGCAGCCATCGCCTTCTGCGACAAGATCGGGCTCGACTATGTGTCCTGCTCGGGCCCGCGCGTGCCGGTGGCACGGCTGGCGGCGGCGCATGCGGCGCTGAAGGCGGCGAAGTAACAGGAGCCGGGGCGTCCCGCCCCGGTGACTTGGCGGGGGCGGGATGCCCCAGCGCTCCAGTTGACCCGCCCGCGCATCCGCAAGGATGCGCGGGCGGTGTCGTTTTGGGGTTATCCTGAGTCTCATCGCCATTCCGGCCAGCGACCCGGCTCTGGTGACACCACGCCGCGGTGTTATGCCCGTCTCAGGCGCTACGCGCCCCGAGCACCGGCGGCCGAAAAGATGATCAACGTCCTTTGTCGGGAGCCGATTCATGCCAGCCATTACCGTCGACATCCCCGATGACCTCGCGGCCAACTTCGATACCCCCGAAGCAATCCGCCAGGCGTTGTTTGAGGATTTTGTCATCGAGCAGCGCCAACGCGGCGCAATCAGCCTGGGTAAGGCGGCGGAGTTGCTGGGGATTAGCTATCCCGAGGTATTGCCTCAGGCAGATTCCGTTCCTGAGTCGGCAGTCGGTTACAAACTAGCCCATTTCGCGCGTCCCGCGGGTGCTCTAAGACTTCTACCCGAAACAACACGGTCGATTTCTGAAAGTACCGCGCTTACACACGAACTTCGACCGGGGTTGGCGCCTTCTACGTCGCCACCGTATCAACGCTTGATTGGTCGTGGTCGACCTGACGCCCAGGGTGGCCCCATTTAAGAACACTGTGGTCGGAGATTCCCAGGCCAGCACGCTTTCGTCTTGCTAAACCCCTCGTTGTGGGGATATTATGAGGTGTAATCTTGGATCTGAATTTCTGCGGCTTGATGCTCCCACGATTACAAGGACTATAATTATCAATGACTGACCGCATTCGTCAACCGCAACCGCAACAGAGACTTCCCAGTGTCGAGGCGAAGCAAGCCTTGATCGATTTTCCCTTAGTCGATTCCGCCACGCACAGGGCTTTGTTGATCGAATTCTATGAACGCTGCCGGTCACGCCTGACCAGTGCGCCCGCTCTGTTTTCCAACGATGCCACTTTTCTGTTTGACGAATTTCTATTCTTCCTGGGCGCCACCGCAGTTCGTCAACTCTGGGTCTCCGATGCTGGTGATGCTGCTGAAGTCGCAGCCTCGATACCAAAAGACGGAGTTGGAGACATGATTGAGCAGCATATCGCATTGCTGTCATTGAGGGAACTTCGCGACAAGGCTATAGGGGATGATGAGTGGAAAATCGCTGCTTTGAAAGGTGAGGCGCCAATAATGGAGCGCCCCCCGACCCCATGCAATGGGTTTCTCGATTCCGTGCTTGTGATACCCCTGCCCTGGAACGCAACCGCTCGACTTGGTCTACTGGAAATCTATTTCGCGCGGACCTTTCTAAGCGACGAAGGCTCAAATGAGTTCGCAGGGGCATCGTTATTGCTGCACGTACCCGCCGGATTGACTTATGCCCTCTCGCTGCTCGCCAACGAATGGCCAGGAACCTTCTACGGGCGACATAGCCTGCGCGCCGACAGGGCAGCCCTGCCTCCAAGCTTGCCCACTGCGGCGGAGCAGACGCGCTTCGGCTCGATCCATGCAGCGAAGCAAGAGTTTCTTGCTCGCGTTAAGAGCTACCACCCAATTCAATTCGTCTCGGCATATAAGGCGTTTTTTGAGCCACTTGACGTCTTCTTCACGAAACTATCACGGCAAGTATTTGACAGTCTGGATGAGAGCCGCGCAGAAGACATCGCGATTCGGTTTGTCTATCGCGGAAAGAGTGGTCAGGCCATATCGTTCTTTTTGACGTCGGATCAATTGGAATCGCTGTTCCGGTGCGCGCATGAAGCCCACGGTGACAGTGCCATTCACGACGACATTGAAGGGCTTCTTTTGTTCCAATACCAGCCAAGCCAGCTTCTTGTTGGCTCGGTGCTTTCCTCTCAATGTAGCGTTGATGTCAGAGACTACCAAGCCGATCCGCGTCAGAAATGCTCGCCAGGTCAACCCGACACGGACCTTCAACGGCAAATCACACGAGTACAGACACTATTCGAGAGCTCCGGCAATCAGCCACACACCTTCATGGTGCCGATTACCACCCCGCTAAACGACAACACCATCGGCTCTCCAATTGTCGCCGTCGTGGTATTGACCCTGGCGCGCCCCCTCAGGTCCCTAGAGAAGCTCAGGATCTTGGACACGGTTTGGAGACTGGCGCCCGCGGTGGAAGCGACGATGCAGGCGCAGCAGGCAGTCGAATATCGGGTCCGTACCGAGTCGAACACGCTAACCCAGATGGGTCACTATGCTGGCGTTATGGCGCATCAGATCCGGCCAGCGCTTGCTGCTTGTGCAAGTCTCATCAAGCAAATGCCAACAGGAGGCAGTGAGAACGCCAGGAGAAAGAGAAAATTTGACAATCTACAATCCGAGGTGGAAGCGGGCGTCGACTCCATTAACCGCTTTCTCGCGATGGCGCGGACGGGAGCGCTAGACTCTTCGCGGTACAGGTCAACGGATGTGGTTTTGGAAGTTCGAGGCTTGATCGCTGAGCTTCAAGATCGGGAGAATTGGCAAATAGACGGTCGACCGGTCAAGGTCGAGTTTACCGAGGAAATGAACGGAAACGCTGCCGTCGCAAAGCTGGAAAGGGAATATTTTTTTACTGCTTTTAGGAATGTCCTTCACAATGCCCACGATGCCATCCGGACTCGATTTCAGGGAAACCGGACGACGGCAACGGACTCGTCTTTTCCCCTGATCAAGATTCGATTCAGCCACGAGGGTGACTTTCTGCTGATCGATGTTGAAGATAACGGCAGTGGCATCCCTATCCCTGAACGAGAGTCGATTTTTCAAGAATTTTTTTCGACCAAGAAGTTTCGAAAAGATGTATTTGGCGGCCTAGGTCTTGGCTTGCCATCAGCGCGCAAGATCATTGAGGATCTCGGCGGACGGCTTACCTTGCTTAACACAGACAACAAGCTTGATCGCCCAAGCGTATTCCGGTTTCAAATTCCTCTTGAGAGCAATAACACCAAGTCTGAATCTAAATTTTTTTGTAGGTGACAATACGGCCGATCTAGATCGCGCCGCTAACGCGGTTTGATCGGCGACAACCCTGGCGCTAAGCTTAATTACCTGAAGACCATTTCGTCGCAAACGCGGATCATCACGATTCGACGACAAGCCTGTGCCAAGTCGATTGATGTGGATTTATTGCTGCGATTCTAGACGTAGAATGCCATGATGCTGCTCTCCCAATCGCCATTTACAAGAGTTTTGTGGTTTTGTCCTGTCCCCTGAGAAAGAAAATGATTAAGCCTGGCGAAAATCCAAGGGTATTGATCGTCGATGATGACCCAGCGTACCTGCAGGATGAGGTAGATGCGCTTGGTTTCGACTGTACAGCGGTCTGCGATCTTGTTGGGTTAAAGAAGGAACTCGACCGGGTAAAGAATCTGCGAGAAAACATTGCGGACGTAGCCCCGGCATACTGCGCTTATATCATTGATTTGTGTTTAGGGTCCGATAGCGGCTTTGATGCCATGAAGTGTATTCGAGAATGGGAAGTCGAAACCGGTCTTGATCATATGCCGTTCATTGTTTATAGCGGGTTCACCGATTTTGATTTTTCCGAAGTTGCCAGTCTTTGTCCCAATTTTTATGTTGTAAATAAGGCACATCCTGCCGATTTCGAGGCAGTATTGATGTCCCTTGATCATGCACACCAGATAAAGTCCCTATGAATGACGAATCGGCGCAAGCTTTGCCAAGAGTGTCTTCCATTCCGAGATAGAGGCAATAGCTGCAATGCACAAAGTCTTGGTTGTTGATGATAGACCAACTTACGTAAAAGACGTATTAGATCGCCTTGACTGTGATGCGCTATTCCTCTCGAACATTCAGTCGTTACTCGCCGAACTTGACCGAATGAAACGTAAAGAAACATCCTACTGCGCGTGCATAGTAGACTTAGTTCTCGGTGGCCAGGAAAGCGGCATTGAAGCGATAAGAGTAATAAATGAAAAAACACCTGATATTCCGGTTATCTTGTTTAGCGCCTTCGTTGATCTCGATGTGGCGACTGAAGGTGCGTGCAGGATAGCTTACTTCGTCCAAAAGGGTATTGACGAGGAGGAGACCTTAGGCGCCGCGCTGAAATCGGTCTGTGAAACTAATGAACGGAATCGAAGGCCGAGGGAGGTTCCGGCTTTAGAGTGCTCTGTCATGAGGCGAGATACTTTCTCCAGTGAAGCTTTACATTGGGCGATTGTCGGACCGAAATCACTTGAACGTATACTCGACCGTGCTTTCGAGTTTTTTCTTCAACGACACGCTAATTTGGCGGAACAAATATATGTAAGATTCGACTTAAGGCTTCGAGTGGCTGATGTTTTCGGAGGCAAAGACGAATCTCGAGCACGTTTTTCTGCGGAAGGCTTGGTTTCGTTTGGGGATTCGTTGGATTCGATAAAGTGCGGGTCGCCCTGCGAAGGGCGTTTTCTCAAGCGCGGAGCCCTTTTCGTGCCAGTAAGGGAACACCGACCTGGAACGAAAACGTCCGTCATGGGCGTTTTTATATTTCTCCCGAAAGACGGCACTGTCCTTCGAGACGAAGAGAAAGAATCGATTAAGGGCCTTTGCCTCTCGATTGCTCCTTGGCTTTGTCAGTTCTCGCCCTGCCGAGTTCAGCACTGGGCTTCACGGATATTCGGACAATGGCGATACGACGATGTCGTCCAGCTCGCAGCATTCGTCCCGCGTGTGGCGGCTTTTGGGGCGCTCTTGGCTGCACTGGTTTTGTTGGTCTATGTGACGCGAGATGCACTTTCGGTTGTTTATAACGCGTTTGATATGATTACTGTTTCGGCAACAAGGGCTGGCGCCAACGCACAGCAAGTGGCACCCGTTGCTCTAGAGGAGAGCGTAGAATCGACCAGCTATGGTGAGTATAGGGCAGTCTCCCACGGGCGAGGCGAGTCTGAAGAGTCCCGCGGAAGTGATTTGGTCGTATACATAAAGCTGGTTGAAGGGTACCTTCTTGCTGCCGTGCTTTTCGTATCGGCAGTTGGTCTTTTTGGTATGGTGACCGAGTTCTCTCCGTCTGCACCGCCCTGGATCAGGCGGTTTGGCGACCTTGATGTCGCCAAAGAGAAAATTGTCGGTATCATAATCACGATTATGGCGGCTTCCTATTTGGACTACGTTCTCGCGCGAACAAAGGCGCTCAGCGGATCAGATAGCTTTAGTCAGGGGCTTGCTGCTGGGGTTGAGGCAATTGGGGTAGGATTATCGATAGCGATCGTGGTTTGGGTTCTAGTGAATTACTCCCGCTTCTTGAGCGAGCACCACAGAGAACCATAGAAGCGAGGTAGACAGGTTAAAGAGGTACGCAGCATGTCTAAAGCACTTCGTAACGCTCTGATCGGTGTGGTCTTAGTTCCATATTCTTGGCAATCGGCTTTTATGTCTTCCGGGACGAACTTGCCAAGATTGGCAAGGATGATGGGGATAAGTTCCACGTCGTCACCGCAGCTGCGATTAATGCCTATTCGGCGCCGTTTTATGTGGCGCAGAACATGGGGTTCTGGGAGAAAGAGGGCTTGACAGTCGAAGATAAATACTTCACGTCAGGTCGGCTGGCTTTGGACGCGTTGCTGGCCGGCGGCGCCGATCTGATTACGGTGGCCGAAACGCCGATCGTGTTCGCCGCGTTCTCCGGTCAGAATGTCGGGATCGTGGCGACGATCTCTTCCGCGACCAATGACCTTAAGGTGTTGGCGCGCCGCGATAAGGGCATAGAGCGTCCAGAGGACCTGCGCGGCAAGCGGATTGGGATGCTCTTTGGCGCGACCTCAGAATATTACGCGAATCTGTTCCTCCAGGCCTACGGGATCAGCTTCAACGATATTCAGCGGGTCAACCTGAACCCCGCCGACATGCCGTTGGCGCTCGTCAAAGGGGACATTGATGCCTATGTCATCTGGGAACCCTTCGTCAATAACGGGTTTCGTAAGCTTGGCCCGGAGAAGGCGATTCGCTTCGTCAAGAAGGATATCTACACCTTGCCCTTCAATCTGGCGGTGCGTAAAGATTTCGCCGCGGAGCAACCTGATGTCGTCGTACGAGCGATTCGTGCATTAATCGCTGCCGACGCATTTATTCGGGCCAATCCGGATGTAGTGATACCCCTCGTGGCGAAAAAGATCGGCATGGACGAGAGTATGCTGAAAGAGATTTGGCCGGACTATACCTTCGATGTCTCGTTGACGATGGATCTCATGAGCGCGCTGAAGCGGCAGGCGGAGTGGGCGAAGTCGATTGAGTTGGTTCCAGCGACTTCCACGATGCCGAACTTTCGGGACTTTGTGCTACCGAAGTTCCTTCTCGGGATCGATCCGCAGCGGGTTTCTTTGGACCCATGACGATGATTCGGGCTATCGGGCTGCTTACGATCGCGGCGTTGATAGGCTTGTGGGAATTCGTTGCAACGACTGGTGCGGTGGATGAAAAGTTGATCCCGGCACCGAGTCTGATCCTGGATGCCGCGGTGGAAATGGCGGCCAGTGGCGAACTGGTTTGGGACTTGGTCGCCAGCATGGAACGCTGGACGTTCGGTTTTGCCTACGGAGTCGTGCTCGGTGTGAGCCTGGGGGTTGCAACAGGGCGATCTGTGGTCTTGCGGCAACTGTTTGAGCCCACGATACAGTTGCTCCGTCCAGTTCCCGCCATCGCGTTTGTGCCCGTGGCGATCATCTGGTTTGGGATCGGCGAGGAATCGAAACATTTCCTGGTGGCGTGGGGGGCGTTCTTCCCGATTTGGGTCAACACCCATGTCGGGACCGCCCGCGTTGATCCGGACTATCTCTGGGCAGCGCGGAGCCTGGGTGCCACTGAATGGCAGATTCTGCGTTCAGTTGTCCTTCCGGCATCCCTGCCGTTCATTTTTGCCGGGGTGCGGGTTGGAATAGCCGTCGGATTCATCTGCCTGGTCGCGGCTGAAATGGCAGGAGCCTTCAACGGCTTGGGCTATCGTATCACGGCATCGCATATGGTTTTTCGCTTGGACAGGATGTTCGTGGCATTGATCTTGTTGGGCGTCATCGGGACCTTAACCGACCGCGCCTTCTATTGGGGATCGCTGCGTTTGTTTCCCTGGCTCGAAATGGAGATGAAGGGGAGTCTTCAGCGTTGATCGCGGCCAAGGGCGCGTTGAGCGTCTCGAATCTGGGTGTTGTATTTGGACCGGCGCCCAGGGTTGAAGCGCTTGCGGACCTGTCGTTCGAGATCGAGGGCGGGGGTATCGTCTGCGTTATCGGGACCTCGGGGTGCGGTAAATCGACGCTGCTGCGGGTGGTCGCCGGATTCCTGAAGCCGACCAGTGGCGCCGTGTGGCTCGATGGGGCGCCGATTCGCGGGCCGGGCGCGGATCGTGGAATCGTGTTCCAGCATCACGCGTTGTTCCCATGGCTAACGGTCGAGCGGAATGTCGAGTATGGGCTGAAGGTGAGAGGTGTGGCCAAGGCCGAGCGGCAAGCCCGCGTTGATGAGTTGCTGTCCTTGGTCGGGCTCAGTACGGTTGCAAAACGTTACCCAGGCGTCCTCTCTGGCGGGATGCAGCAACAGGTGGGGTTGGCGCGGGTCCTGGCGAATGATCCGGCGGTGTTGCTGATGGACGAGCCGTTCGGTGCCTTGGACGCGGAGACCCGTCTTAACATGCAGGAGTTGTTGTTGCGGATGCACGAGGAACAGCGAAAGACGGTGCTGTTTGTGACGCACGACGTTGAGGAGGCGATCCTCTTGGGGGACGTGGTGCTTGTGCTGTCGGCCGCTCCGGGGCGCATCATCAAGCGCTTCTCGATTGAGCGCGAGCGCCCTCGGGACTGGGAATTTGCTGTGTCGAAAGAGTTCCTTGAGATAAGGAAGGAAGCGCTGGGGCTGATTCGGACGGAAGGCCGGCGTTTACTGTTGGCGTGAGCCTCCCCAAGTGGGGTGAAGGTGTCGGCGATTGGTACGGCGACGCATCTCGCCAATCGTCGGCGCTGCGGTGGCCGTTGCAGCGTGTCGTCCGACGAGCGCCCACCGGTTGGGGCGCGGCGTCCCCGGCTGGAAACCTAACGAAAGCTGGATAACTCATGATCGACCATCCCGATTCCAACTTGGCGGAGCCCCGGCCCGCCGACTTCGACTCGCCCTGGAAAGAGGCGATCGACGCCTATTTCCAGCCGTTCATGGCGCTGTTCTTTCCCGCTGTGCATGATCGGATCGATTGGACCCGTCCCTATGAATTTATGGACGCTGAACTTCAACGGATTACCGGCGACTCCGAGATCGGCCGCCGCTATGCCGACCGCTTAGTCAAGGTCTACAGCCGCGAGGGGATCGAGATCTGGTTGCTGTTGCATCTTGAGGTCCAGGCCCGGGCCGATGCCCGGTTTGCGGAGCGGATGTTCCAATACTATTATCGGATCTACGATCGCTTCGGGGCGGTGGAGATCGTCAGCCTCGCGCTGCTGACCAACGACCGTGCTGACGCCGACTCCGGCATCTACCGCCGCGAGCACGACGGCTTCGGTGTACGCTTCCGCTTTCGGGTCCATGCCCTGCCGACCTGGGACGACGACGAGTTGGTCCGGCGCGCGGCCAATAACCCCTTTGCCGTCGTTGCCCTGGCGCAACGGGTAGCCCATCGGTGGACCAGCGACCCAGAGCGCAAGGCGCGAAAGGGCGAAATCATCGCCTTGCTGTACCGTTACCGCTATTCCCGCGACGACATACTGACGCTGCTGCGGTTCGTCGACTGGCTGATCCGCCTGCCCCGAGCCCTGGAGCGTGCACTCCGTCAAGAGCTAGCCGATTTAGAGGAACAGACCAAGATGTCCTATGTTACGAGTTGGGAGCAGTTCGCCCGCGAGGAAGGCGAGCAACGCGGCGAGGCCAAGGCCCTGTTACGGCAACTCCAGGTCAAGTTCGGACCAACGACGCCTGAGATCGAGTTGCGCGTCCAGACCGCCGAGTCGGCGCAACTGGATGTCTGGCTGACGCGCATCCTGACCGCAGCGACCCCGGAGGACCTTTTCAGATAGAGCGGAATCAAGGCCACTGGTGACGAGCGCTTCGCGTACGACGCCTACCGCCGTTTCATCCAGTTGTTCGGCAAGATCGCGCTGAACGTGGACGACACGTTTTTCGACAAGCAGTTCGAAATGGTCAAGAAGGCGGCGGGCGTCAAAGAAGACGTGGCGCTGTCCGCGAGCGACCTGAAGGATGCCGCCGAGCGCTTCCTGCGCGTGGTGCAGGAACAGACCGGCCGGCCCTTCCCGGAGGACCCGTACGAGCAGCTCCTGATCGCCATCAAGGCCGTGTTCGGCTCCTGGGGCGGCAAGCGCGCGGTCGACTACCGCCGCCAGTTCAACATCACCCCGGCCATGGCCAACGGTACCGCCGTCAACATCTGTACCATGGTGTTCGGTAACCGCGGCGACGACTCCGGCACCGGCGTGGGCTTCACCCGCGACCCCGGCACCGGCGAGAACCTGCTCTACGGTGAGTACCTGGTCAACGCCCAGGGCGAGGACGTGGTCGCGGGCATCCGCACCCCCAAGCCGCTGGTCTCGCTCAAGGCCGATATGCCGGAGATGGCCAAGCAGCTCGACGCGCTGCGTGACCGTCTGGAGGGCCACTACAAGGAAGTGCAGGACTTCGAATTCACCATCGAGCGCGGCATCCTGTACTGCCTGCAGACCCGCAACGGCAAGATGAACGCCGTGGCCCAGGTGCGCACCTCGGTCGAGATGGTCAAGGAAGGGATCATCACCAAGGCCCAGGCCCTGCTGCGCGTCGCCCCGGACAGCCTGGAGCAGATGCTGTTCCCGCGCTTGGACCCGAAGGCCAAGGCCACCCCGGTGGCCTCCGGTCTGCCGGCCTCTCCCGGTGCCGCCTCCGGTATCGCGGTGTTCGACGCCGACCGTGCCGAGATGCTCGGCAAGGAGCAGGGGTTCAAGGTCATCCTGGTCCGTGAAGAGACCAAGCCCGAGGACATCCACGGCTTCTTCGCCTCCGAGGGCATCCTGACCTCGCGCGGCGGCAAGACCTCGCACGCGGCGGTGGTGGCCCGCGGCATGGGCAAGTGCTGCGTGGCCGGTGCCGAGGGCATCCACGTCGACGTCGACAAGCGCATCGCCATCGTCGGCGACACGAGCTTCAAGGAAGGCGACATGATCACCCTGGACGGGACCTCCGGTAAGGTCTATCTGGGCGAGATCCCGACGGTGGAGCCGGAATTCACCGACGAATTGGTCACCCTGCTGACCTGGGCCGACGAAGTGGCGCGGATCAAGGTCATGGCCAACTCCGACACCCCGGTCGACGCCAAGCGCGCACTCAAGTACGGCGCCGTCGGCATCGGCCTGGCGCGCACCGAGCGCATGTTCAATGACCCGGCGCGGTTGCCGATCGTCATCGACATGATCGTTGCCGACACCAAGGAAGAGCGTCAGGAAGCCCTTGACCGGCTGCTGCCCCTGCAGCAGCAGGACTTCAAGTCCCTGTTCGAGGTGATGGCTCCCTACCCGGTGGTGATTCGTCTGCTCGACCCGCCGATCCACGAGTTCCTGCCCAACGAAAACACTCTGGTGCGCGAGATCACCGAGCTGCAGCAACTCGCCAAGAACGCCCATGGCCTGACCGCCCTGGGTGCGGCGATGACCCTGATGCAGGCCCCGGACAAGGTCCGCGCCGACGTCGACGGCCTGCGCCGGCAGCTCGACCCGATGCTGGTGGAGTCGGTCATCGTCAAGAAGGAGCGGATGCTGCGCAAGGTGCGCGCGCTGTTCGAGACCAACCCCATGCTCGGCCATCGCGGCGTGCGTCTGGGCATCAGCTTCCCCGAGATCTACCAGATGCAAATCCGGGCGATCCTCGAGGCCGCCGCCGAGTGCCAGGCCGCCGGCGTCGAAGTCCACCCCAAGATCAAGGTACCCCAGGTCTGTACGGCCCAGGAACTCAAGATCGTCAAGAAGTGGGTCGACGCCATCCATGACGAGATCAAGGCCCGCACCGGCAAGCCGGTGAAGTTCCAGTTCGGCACCATGATCGAAGTGGTGCGCGCCTGTATGCGGGCCGAGACCCTGGCCGAGCAGTCGGAGTTCTTCTCCTTCGGCACCAACGACCTGACCCAGGCCGCCTTCTCCTTCTCGCGCGAAGATGCGGAAAACAAGTTCCTGCCGCTCTACACCGAGTCCGAGGTCCTGCAGGACAACCCCTTCGAAGTGCTGGACGAGAAGGGCGTCGGCAAGCTGATGGAACTGGCGGTCAAGTGGGGCCGTTCGGTCAAGCCGGATCTGCTGGTCGGCATCTGCGGCGAGCACGGCGGCCACCCGGCAGCCATCGCTTTCTGCGACAAGATCGGGCTCGACTATGTGTCCTGCTCGGGTCCGCGCGTGCCGGTCGCCCGGCTGGCGGCGGCGCATGCGGCGCTGCACGCGGCGAAGTAAGAGGAGCCGGGGCGTCCCGCCCCGGCGACTTGGCGGGGGCGGGATGCCCCCACGCTCCAGTTGACCCGCCCGCGCATCCGCAAGGATGCGCGGGCGGTGTCGTTTTGGGGTTATCCTGGGCCTCATCGCTATTTCGGCCAGCGACCTGCGGCTTTCGTGACATCGCTCCAGAGTTTGGGAAAGTATTCCTTGTAGGTTGGGCTGAGGAACGAAGCCCAACGAGCAGCCAAACGTAAGGCGCTGAAATGTTGGGGTTCGTTCCTTACCCCAACCTACGGCATTGCGATGTTTTCGGGTTCGGAGCGAATACTTTCACAATCTCTCCAGCGGTGTCACGCCTGTCTCAGGCGCTGCGCGCCTCGAGCACCGACGGCCGGAATGACGATCAACGCCCTCTGCCCGGAGCCGATCCATGCTTACCATTACCGTCGACATCCCCGATGACCTCGCGGCTAATTTTGATACCCCCGAAGCAATCCGCCAGGCGCTGTTTGAGGATTTTGTCATCGAGCAGCGCCAACGCGGCGCAATCAGTCTGGGTAAGGCGGCGGAGTTGCTGGGTATTAGCTATCCCGAGGTCTTTGAGTTGCTTAGCAGCAAAGGGCTCAGCCCAATCAACGCCAGCCCTCAAGACCTGGATGAGAGGTATCGTCGCTTGGTTGAACTGATGGACAAGGGTTCTCGCGCTGGCCTTGGAGCGGCGCGCCGATCTGCTGCTGATTGACGACAAGAAGGCGAGGAACGAGGCCGCTGATCTGGGGTTTCAGTGCGCGTTTACTACTGACGTGCTCCGCTTCGCGGAGCAGCGCGGGATCATTGCCTCGGTTGCCGAGATCGTCGAGGGGCTGCGCGGGGCTCGAATCTATCTGAGAAGCTAAGCTGAATCGGCTGAGCGAGAGCGAAGCCGATTTCAGCTTTAGCGATAGCTAGGTTCCCCGACGAGAACCGAGCGCAGGTATCGCCGATGGGATCGCAGCGCGCCAAGGGGGGATGAAAAAATTCTTGCGGGTCAGCGGGAGCGAGTCCGTTCGCGCATCAACTGCGTTATGCGCGAACGGACTCGCTCCCGCTGATTATCATGAATCCTGAATTTTTTCATCCACATTATTTGCGCTGCAATTCGAGCAGAAACACGACTCGCATAAATACACGAAGGGTGAATCCTAGCTGCCTTTCGGTACGGGACAGCGTAGGGGTTCCCACTGATGAGATTGCAGAGTTTTTTATCTAGTGTTTGGAGCGGCCCTATCGCTATCATGCACATTATTAGCCGTAAACGCCTGAACCTGTTCGCGGACCAATATCCGGACAGCCGGTCCGCCTTGGCGCACTGGTACAGCCTCGCCAAGCGGCACGATTTCTCATCCTTCGCCGACCTGCGCAAGGTCTTTCCTGCGGCCGACCAAGTTGGCAAGTTGACCGTTTTCAATGTCGGCGGCAACAAGGTGCGGCTGATTGCCGCCATCCACTACAACTGCGCCAAGATCTATGTCCGTGCGGTACTGACCCACGCGGAGTACGACGACGGCAAGTGGCGGGAGGAGTAAGCGATGCAAACCAGCGAAATCACCGCGGCATTGGGGTCCTGGCCGCTGCTGTCGCCGCTGCTGTGCGTCCCCCATACCGAGGAAGATTACGAACACTTGGTGTCCTTCCTGGATCGCCTGGTCGACGAGGTGGGCGAGGACGAGTCCCATCCCTTGGCCTCGCTGATGGAGATCGTGGGGGTCTTGATCGAAGGGTATGAGGATGATCATGTTCCTGAACTCGACGAATGCAGGTGAACCTTCGTACCCGATACCCAGACAGACGCGTGTAGGGGCGGGTTTAAAACCCGCCTTACTATCACGTCCGACGGCTATGCCACGTCGGCCCGTTAAGTTCCACGCCAACGCCGGCCGGAACCCTGACGTGTCGAGTTGGGAACGGTTCGCCCGCGAGGAAGGGCGCGAGGAAGGCGAGCAACGCGGCGAGGCGAAGGCCCTGCTGCGGTTGCTTCAGGTCAAATTCGGACCAATGCCGCCCGACATCGAGTCGCGCGTTCAGACCGCCGAGCCGGCGCAGTTGGATGACTGGCTGATGCGCATCCTGACCGCCGCGACCCCGGAGGACCTGTTCAGGTAGAGCGGACAGGATTGAGCGGCGGCGGTTCGGTAACACTTCAGCCTCGGCCAAGGCGCGCTGTTCGGCTCTCCGTCAGGGCCAGCACATGGCGTCGCCGCACCTCCTCACCGAACTGTTCCGCTTTAGCGGAGCTCAAGTTCTTAAGCCGCATTGCGAGCCTTCGTACCTGACGCCGCGGAGTCACCGCTTACGGTAGGACGGCGTCCTCGTCTGTCCCGGTGCGGCCGGGTGCATCCGGCCCCGACACCACCCGCGTCAGGGCTGCGAAGATCTGATCGTAGAGCGGCCCCACCCGCACGCCGTCGCTGTTCTTGCTGAAATCGTAGACGATGCGCTCGGATGCGGGGTCGTCAAGGATCTGCACCAGTTCCGCCGCCACGCGACCCCGGCCCTCGCGTCCCAGCTCCTCGGAGCGGTTGACACCCAGTTCGCCCAGCAGCAAGGCGGCATGATAGGCCTGGACCTGGCTGGGGCTGCGGATGGCGGCAGTGAGCCGCTCCAGGCTGCCCGGGCCGAAGGTCTTAAAGTGGGTCACCGCGGTCTGGGCCTCCTGGTAGACGACGGGGTGATCCTGGCCGGCGGCAAAGAGGACATCGGCTACTTGGGCGGTCAACTGCCGCAGGTTACCCAGGGCACGGATGGCGAAACCGCGTGTATCGAAGTTGACTGGGTCGAGGGCGGCTCGGGCGAAGAGGGTCACCACGTCGTCCAGGTCACGCGCGCTGGTGAACGCCCTGTAGCTCAGCCGCTCCGCGAGATCGGCCAGCACAGCGACCAGGGTGAGTCGCTCGGACGAAGGGGAATAAGGAGAGACCTCAACCAAAACAGGCTCCTGCGCCCCCATCTGCTCGATCAGGTCTGAAAGTTTGTCAAGCATCCCAGCAATGAGCCCAGCGCGTTCGTCCGCCGGTCGGGCCTCTATCCAACCCGAGATCTGCCTCACCGCCCATCTTTGATAGTCCTGATCGTCCGAGACGAGCTCAGCGCGTCCGTCCACCGGTTGCCCTATCCATAACGGGATCTGCCTCTCCGCCCATCCTTGATAGTCCTGATCGTCCCAGGCATGTTGGACGATCGCCGCGTCAAGCATCGCCCGCAACAGCTCGTTGCCGTTGGGCACGAGGTCCCCCAGCACCGCGGGCCGGTCATCGTCTCCGTGGTAGACGCGGGCCAGGGCGCAGGCCCCGGCCCTACGTATCGTCGGCTCCGGATCGCCGAGCTGGGCTTCCAACTCGGCGATGGACACCGGCAGGTCGGACAGGACGCCCAGCCAGAACCGTCGGTCTTCCCACTCCTTGCGGGCCTCTTCCAACAGCGATTTCCATCCCTTTGAGCCTAGGAGTCGGGCGGCGGGCTGCTCGGACAAGCCGAAGGTGTTGGGTTGGGCCAGCGCTGCCAGCAGGGATTCGGCGTCTTGGGCCTCCTGGAACGCGGACAGACCGGTTAATTGGTCGAGGGTCAATCTCACCACGTCGTCGGCCAACAATGAGGCCCACAGTGATTGTTCCGCGATCCAGCCGACCAGGGCGCCTTTGGATGCATCCAGATCGCGAAGACTCCGAAGGTTGCCGAGCAGACGCCCTGCCGATTTCAGGGCGACGGCGCGCGCCTCGGTGTCGCGGTCGGATCGGGCGGCGTCGAGCAGTGCCCGGGCGACCTGCCAGGCCCCTCGACCAACCGCCCATTGCAAGGCAAACGCGGCCAATTGACGGACCTTCGGGTCGGGGTCCTTCAGCGCCGCTGTCAGCGCGGACTGGATGGCTTTATTGGCCCGATGGTCGTTGGCCCAACGCATGGCATTGGTGAAAGTACGGGCAACGGCGCGCCACGCGTCAATGGGCCGGCCGGGATAGACGAGTCTGTCGCAGAGCAGGGCGCGGACCTCCGCAGAGACGCGAAAGATGGTCCTCAAACCATGTCGTGACAGGCTGCGGACCGGCTCGTCTTCCTGCTCCAATGCCCCCAGCCAACGCTTGATCCAGAATGGGTGGTTGTGCTCTATTTGTTGGGCCGCACCAAACGAGAGCGTCACCAAACGCCTGTCACCGAGTCGACGCGCATCTTGAAGTAGACCCACAAGGGTCTCCACCGCCTCGGTACTTCCGTCGGTGGCGAGTCTACTGCTCATCCGGTATAAGCCTCGCTTCCCGTTCACCCGTACTCTGTCGTCGAGCGATTGGGCCGCGTCCACCAGGACCGGCAGCAGGCGTGCCGGCAGGTCGGTGACGATCAGGGCCAGTGCAGCCCCCAGCCGGGTATCGGCATCCTCGGCTGTGAGCAACACGGCGAGTGCGTGCGGGGGTGTGGTGGGCGCCAGGCCATGTTGGGCCAGGGTGCGACGCAGCCAGTCGGCCGGGAGCAGGTCGCTATTCGGCGCAAGCAGTGAGCACAGCCAAGGTGCGAGATCCCTGCGGTCGGTCAACCTTGCCAGCGCGGCGGCCCATGCCGCTTCATCGGCCTGCGCGAGCGCCGTCTCGATGCTCTCGATGGAAGCCGCATCCCCGTGGCTGGCCGCGACCAGAATGGCCGCCTCCAGACGTTCAAGAGGCGGCGTGGCCGACTGGGCAAGGAGCGCATTAGCCTGCCTTTCGATCTGCCCCTGAATGGCGCCGATGTCCTCTGTCCGCGGCGCCCCTTGGGAATCGCCGCGTTCCAGCTCAACCAAACGGGCAGCGGCGTCCCGGAGCAGGGGGATCAGGCGCTGGCCGAACTTGGCCTCTTTCAGGAGCCAGCGGATGCAGTCTTCGCTGTCGGGATAGGAGCGAGAATCCCGCCAATATTTTCCGGGGTACTTACGATCGACATAGGACTTGGCCGGCTCGCTGACCCATAGCCCCGTCAGTGCGTCGTCCCAGCCTTGAAGCCACAAGCCGCCGAGCATCCGCACCAGGGGCGCATCCTCGCCCAGCGCGGACCAATCCCCATTGGCGGCCTTCGCAGCCTGCGCCGCATGGTCGGCCAGCAGGCGGCGCGGCACCGCCCATAGGTCGTCCTGACGCGCCAGCAGCAGCGCCGCCAGGTGGCGCAGCTCGGTGTCCTCGTTCGCAAGCCAGATCAGGGCCTGGCGGTAGGTGTCGGTACCCTGCCAAGCAACCTTGCGCAACAGTTCCAAGGCGATCGGACGCAGGGTCGGGTCGCGCACACCCTGGTCGAGGAGGTCCAGATACGGCCTCTCTCCTTCAATCTGCCGGATGCCGTCCAGGTGTCTGCGGGCAGGATCGGCGAGGGGGTGGGACGGACGGTGCAGGATCTCCCAGCAGCCGGCGAGGAGCTCGGGGGTGAGGCCGAGGGTGAAGAGAATGTTCAGGGCCGGTGTGGCTTGGTCGGCTCGGGCATCCAGCAGTCCGAGCAACCGGGTTCGCCGGCGCTCGTCGAGGGCAGTCCGACGGCGGATGCCCTCGTCGTTCAGTGCCTGCAAGGCCAGGATGCGGCGGGCGCTGTCGGTTCCATCCAGGTCGTTGCAGAGGATGGCGGCGGCGCTGTTGCGGACCGAGTCGTCACCGGCAAACAAAAGAAAGTGCGCGGCGTCGAGATACCGGTGGAGATCGGTGGAGTGGCCCAGCACGTCCAGCAGGGCCTGGGCCAGGTCCGCCTGGATGGACTGAATGCGTGTGCCCAATGCCTCCTCTTCCGGCGGGGGCTGCAAGGGATTGAGACGGTGCGATTGGGCGGCAAAGAGCCTGGCCATGGTGCCGCCGCGTCCTGCATGGCGGAGGATGACGCCGCCCCACCGGGACAGCCGTTCCGGCAGTCCTTCTGGACCCGTCGCAGTCTCGGGACGCCGATCGAAGCCCATGCGGTCGAGCATTTGGCGGATGCGCTCACCCGTTTCGCCGGTGATGGGACCGAATCCGAAGAGCCAATCTTTGATCTCGCGGCGTAGCGTTCTGCCGAATCCGCCAGGTTCCCTGTAATCTTGGTCTCGTAGATGTCCTCTAAGTCGGTCTAGTTCCTTCTGGATTTCGGGCGGCGAGCTCGCGTCGGCGATACCATCCTTCAACCGGGCGGCAACCGCATACAGCCCTTCGATGAAGCGTCCGAGATCCGGGTCGGCCTCGACGGTACAGGCATTGATGGCCCGTTCTTCCACCTCCAGCCCCCGCTCGACCGCCTCGCGCCAACCATAGCGCCACAGGGTCCCGACCAACCGGGCCAGATCCGAATCTCCCGACAGCGCATCCCAGCCGGCCGGAGCCGGGTCCGCGCCATTCCCGTTGGCCGGCAGCCGTGCCTGAACCTGGCGCAGCAATGCCTGGGCTCGGGGGTACAGGCCCGGGTCGGGACAGTCGGCGAGTGCGCGAACCACCACCGGGGTGTGAGCATTCAGCCAGCCCACTGCATCCAGTGCGCTGCCGAGGGCTGCCGGCTCGCGACAATGGGCCAGGGCCTCGGCCAGTGCATCCTCCACGGCTACGTCGCCCTGGTCGTTGCGCAGGGCCAGCAGTGCCTCCTTGATCTGGCCGCGCAACAGGCCGCAGCGTCCGGTGCCGCGGGGGTCGCAATAGAGGGCGAGCAGGCGCGCGGCGATCATTTTGCGCAGCCCCACGGTCACGTTGACGCTGTCGCCGACGCAGGTGGCGGCGAAGAGCAGGTCGCGATGCAGCACCGACTCATAGGGGCTGCCGACAGCCAGGATGGCCTCCAAGAGCCCCTGGGTGTCCTCGTAATATTGCTTGCTCAGGGAGCCCACGGCCAGCAGGATGGGTTCACGCCAGCGTGGCTGGTGCAGGCGCTGGAGGATCTCGTTACGCGCCCGCGGCGAGCTGCTGACCAGGTGGCGGGCGGTGAAGTATTCCTCGAAGGTCAGGTGCATGAAGCCGTACAGTCCCTCGCCGCGCTCCACGAACAGGCCGCTGTGCTGGCGCACCTTCTCCAGGAAGTCCCGCACCGTCGCGCGGGTCTCCAGCGACACCCGCCCGGGGTCCTCGCCACGCTCGCGGGCCAGGATTCCGGCCAGGAAATCCTCGGTCTCTCCCTTACTCAGGAAGCCGCTGGCGCGATGCTCGTGGATGTGGAAGGCGAGCGGTCCCAGCAGCCGCATCGCCCGTTCCTCGTCGATGACCGCCCCCTTGGTGCCGCGCTCCAGGTGCCAGTCGCGCAGCAGGGTGACGGTGGCGGTCTCGTAGAGTTCTACCCGGCGCTGCGGCAGATGGGCCTCGTTGCGGTGGATGATCGCCAGGATGCGCAGCAGCAGGGGATTCTCAGCCATGCGGCGCACGCCGGGCGTCGTCTCGATGGCCTTCAGGATGCCGTCGATCTCGCGCCGGGCACGCTGTTCCACTTGGAGGTCGTCGGGGGCGTCGGCCATGCGCCGCTCCACGGCGGGACACCACCGCTCCAGGAAGCGTCGCATGTCGTCCAGACACATGCGGCGGATGGTGTAGTGCTGGAAGTCGCCGGGCACGCCGGCGAAGTGGTAGCCGGCGATCCGGCTGGTGACGAGGAAACGGTTGCCGACATGGGCGTAGCGTGCCTCGCTCAACAACTCCCTAGCCAGGGGCAGGGTTTTGGCGCTCAGCCGCGGTGTCTTGACCCGGCTCTTCCAGTCACGCCGCACATCGTCCGGCACGCTCTGCAGCCAGTCAATAGCGGCGGCTGACGCCCTGGGCTCATCCTCCTGCCCGATCGCTATTAGGGGTCCCAACCAGTTCGGACGCACCGGCCAGTCCGGCAGACCGGATTCACGGAAGACTCCGGCGAACTGTCCGATGGCGGTTGCGATGTTGCGACGGTCGGCCGGGTCGATGATCTCGTCCAGACCGTCCAGCAGCACCATGCACCGGCCTGACTCCAGGAACCGGCGAAGCAGCGGCCCCAGTTCATTGGCGTATGGCACCTGCAGACCGGCGAAATAGCGCGGTAGATAGTCCACCAAGGCGAGATCCGGCTCCTTCTGGCGCGCCTCGGCATAGTGGGCGATGCGCAGCAGGATGGGCAGTCGCACGGCCCCCAAATCGGGAAGTCGCCAAGCACCTGCCGCGTCCCAGGGCGTCTGAGGCGCGAATAGTCGTTCCGGCTCGGCCAGGATGGCCCGTGCGAGGCGCAATGTCAGGTAGCGCACCAGGGTGGTCTTGCCGGAGCCGGGGTCACCGAGCACGACCAACTGGCGGTGCCGCTGGACGATGTCCGAGAGCCCCTCCCGTGCGCCGGAGACGCTGAGGGCCTGCTCCAGGGTTCGCGCCTGAATGGCCCAGATCTGATACTGCCGCTCGCGCTCGGCAGGGTCTTCCTCCCGCTCCAGGCGGGCCTTGATCTCGTCGAGCTCGTCCTGCATGACGCGGCGATCCACGTCCGGGCGGTCCAAGTCGGCCTGAAGGCCGACATAGATCTCGTCCAGCGGCAGCACCACCCGTACCTTGGTCTGCTTGATGCCGCCGGGCTCCAGGTCGGCGTTGTTGCGTTCGAGGGCCTCGATATAGCCCTGAAGCACAAGCCGCTCGCGAGCGAGGCCCAGGTCCGGCGAAGGCGCCGGCGGGGTCGCTTTCGCAGGGGCGGGGGCTAGGCTCTTCGCACCCAGGCCCTTGGGCAATGCCGGGAGATCGAACGTGCCGCCCTCATGGGTATCGGTGTCCGCAATCCATTCGTTGCGCTGTTCGCTCCAGCGTCGCAGGTAGATCCTGCCTGTTCCATTCGCGAGATCCAGCCGGACCCAGTTGCACGCATTGATGTAGCGCGGGTTCTCCGCAATGCGGCGGTCGTAGCCGGCGCCCCCGGGGATGATGACGCAATCGCCGTTGGTACCGAACCTGCCCAAGACCTTTGGCGAATGCTCGTGACCGAGCAGGATGAAGTGGCAGGCCCGTTGCAGACGGTCTTCGATACGGCTGCGGTCGAACGGCGCCAGCCAGTCGAATGGATGGTGTAGGACCGCGATCCTGATGTCGGCGTCGGCGATCTCGGCCAGGCGGTCGTGGATCTGCGGCTCGCCGACGATCAGTTGGCGCGCATCGTCGATCCAGCCCTGCTGGTCCTTGTGACGGGCGCACATGAGGGCCGAGTTGATGCCGAGCAGGGCGACCTGCGTGTCGCCCAAGGGCAGGCGCAGGACAGATGCGTAGTCGGCGTCGGCGTGGCCCGTGTAGCTGGCGACGAAGGAGCGGAATGCGTCGAACGGCTCAAGCAATCGCTTGCGTCTCCCGTCATCGCCAAGCCATTTCTGCACCAGTTCGTCACTGTCGAGGGGCCGTTGCAGCTCCGGGGGCAGCATCTCATAGATGTGGTCCCGGCTGAGATCGTGGTTTCCGGGCACGATGAAGAGGCGTCCGGGATCGAGATCCAGGGCTTTTAGCACCGGGTCGAGCAGTTGCTCGCGGGCGGCCCGGTACTCGTCCGGCCGGCCGCTGAAGGCGAGATCGCCGCTGAAGCAAACGAAATCCACCCGCTCCAGCCCTTGATCGATGCGTGCCGCCCGATCGCGGATGTCGCCGATCAGCGCGTCGCGCACGACCTTCCGGTCAAAGTCAGCCCCCTTCTGGTGCCAGTCCGAAAGATGAAGCCAGGTCAGCCCGCTCATGCACGATCTCCAAAGTGGAAGCCGGCGTCCGCCCGTGGCTCAAGCTGAGCCAGGGGCAGCCGGTCTGCGTTGTTCATGAGTCCTGTATCCGCTCCGTCATCCTTGTCGGCTCATCGGGTCGGACGGCAAACCGCTGCTGCCAAGCGTCAAGCCGTGCTTCTACGATCCGCTTCAGGTTGCTGTCCGGCAGGGCAAGCACATGCCGCCGCAGCACATCCTCACCGAACTGTTCCGCTTCAGCGAAGCTCAAGCCCTTGAGCCGCATTGCGAGTGCGCGGGGCGACCAACCAAGCGGCTCACCCACACGGTCTTGGAAGCGACGGAACCACTCTTCGAGCATCGATCGAGTCGGGGGTGGTAGTTCCAGGCGCACCTGGAAGCGGCGCCAGACCGCGCGGTCCAGCAGCTCGGGGTGGTTGCTGGCGACGACCGTTACCGCGTGGCTTGGCAGGGCATCGATCTGCATCAGGAGGGTGCTGACGACGCGCTTGATTTCCCCGGTTTCGTGGGTGTCGCCGCGTTCCTTGCCCAGGGTGTCGAACTCGTCGAAGAACAAGACGCAGCGTCGGCTGGCGATATGCTCAAAGACCCGGCGCAGGCGCTGCGACGTCTCGCCGAGGAAGCTGCCGATGACAGACTCGTAGCGGACAACGAACAGCGGCACCATGAGCGCGTCTGCCAGGGCCTCGGCCAGCGTCGTCTTTCCGTTGCCCGGGGGGCCGGCCAACAGCACACGATGTCGCGGTTCCAGATTGTAGGTCCGCAACAGGTCGGCCCGATGGTGCTCTTCCACCAACTCGTCGCAAGCCATGCGGACGACCGGCGGCAGGACCAGCGAGTCCAACGCGCGTCGCGGCACGATCTCGTGCAGCAGATCAAGGGCCTTCTCGTCGGGGACCGCCAGTCCGAGCGGCTTACGGCCGTTGCCGTTGAGGTTCAGACCCTGGATCAGCCGGTCAGCGAGCAGAGCATGGTTCTTCGCCCGCTCCTCGGCGGCCATGGATTCCACGAGGCGCACGAAAGTCCCCCGGTCGCCCCGGGTGCCGGCTTTAACGAGATCAACGAGCAAATCGGCGCGTGACATTAACGCTATGAATTAGAGAAATAAAAATGATCTGTGCCGATGGTTACGCAAATCTGCGTAAGTGCGGTTCCAATGTACCATCGGCGATGGTCCGCGACGTTGCGTTTCGCTCCGGGGCTGCGGCTCAATGCCATTAAGTTAAGCCATTCTGGCTCCCTCGCTCCTGCGTGGGAGCAAGTGCGGGCGCTCCGCGTCCGGCGCCAAGACCGGACGCGGAGCGCCCGTCCGGCATTCCCACGCGGAGCTTAGGAACGAGAAGCCGCGCCGTCGGCGCTTAACTTAATGGCATTGGGGCTGCGGCTGCCACGATCCGCCGGGCCTTCGCACATGGTACGACAGTCAGGACCCACGGGCTGTTTCGTTTTGGGGCTACTGGCGACCTGAATTGGGTGCAGGCCATGGTTGACTCCTTGGCTTCTGGCGATATGATCAGCGATATGACTCTAACCCGCGTCGTTCTGGATACTAATGTCTTGGTGGCCGCTTCCCGCAGCCGCAACGGTGCCTCCTTTGCGCTGCTGCAAACTTTGCGCGATCGGCGCTACATCGCGCTTGCCTCGGTTCCGCTGCTGTTGGAGTATGAGTCAGTGCTCAAACGGCCCGCGCAGATACAGGCCGCAGGACGTAGCGAGGCCTTGACCGACGCCTTCCTGGATGCCCTGTGCCTGCTTGTGGAACCGGTTCATCTGTATTTCTTGTGGCGCCCCCAGGCCCGCGACCCTGCCGACGATATGGTCCTGGAGACTGCGCTGAACGGTCGGGCCGCGGCGCTGGTTACCACGAATGTCAAAGATTTTGGCGCGGCCGAGCGGTTTCGGCTGCCGGTGCTGACCCCGGGCGCCTTTCTGCGCCAACTGCGCGAGGAGTAGACCTGATGGCCAACTATGCACTGCGTGTTCCCGAGTCCCTGTTCGCCTACGCCCGCCAGGTGGCGGAGGAAGAGCAGGTGTCCATGAATCAATTTTTCGTCACGGCGATTGCCGAGAAGGTGTCCGCCCTCAAGACCGAGGCCTATTTCCGTGAGCGCCAGGCCCGCGGCGACCTTGCGGCTTTCGATGCCTGGCTGGCCGCCAGTCCCGATGCGCCCGCGGCGGCAGGGGATGCCTTAGACGATTGAGCGCCGTCGGGCGCAACGCGCAGCGGTTCCGCTACCTTGCAGGCGGATCGGCCTGCGGCCATCCGCCCCATGCGGGCTTGGCCCCAACCCGGCAACGGGATGAAGAATCATCCGGTCGTGTTACGCCGAGACCACCTGTACCAGGTCGGCGAGCCCAATCGCCTCAATGTTGTCGGCCAGGGCCAGGCGGCGGTCCCCCGGGTAGACGACGACCAGCCGGTCGAGCCGCAGGGTATCGATGGCGGCGCGCATCGACTTGGTCACGCGCGGACCGGCGGTGTACTTGATGTCAAAACCAAGCCGTCGGCCGTCAGCCGTCACCAGCAGGTCGAGTTCGGCGCCCGCGTGGGTCCCCCAGAACCAGACCTCTTCTGCGCCGACAGCGAGGGCGCGAATCGTCTCTTCCAGGGCAAACCCCTCCCAGGAGGCACCAAGCTTGGGATGGTGCAGCAAGGCGTCGCGGTCGGCGATGCCGAGCAGGGTGTGCAGCAATCCCGAGTCGCGGAAGAAGAGTTTTCGGCACCGGTCTCGCCGAGTTGCAGGGGTGTCAACTCCAGATGGCCGATCCGCCCGGCCAAGGTCTCCGAGGATTGGCGGATCAGGTCGCGCGAGGCGCTGCCGAGGATGAGGAAGCGCGCCGGATTCCCGGGGCGGTCGACGAGCACGCGCAGGAGCGGGAACAACTCCGGGGCACGCTGGATCTCGTCGATGATGACCAGCCCGCCCAGCCCCTGCAGGGCCAGCTTGGGCTCGGCCAGGGCCGCGAGGTCGGTCGGGTCTTCCAGGTCGAAGCGGGTGACCGAGGTGTCGGTCAGGCGGTCGGCGTACATGCGTGCCAACGTGGTCTTGCCGCACTGCCGCGGGCCGAGCAGCGCGACCACCGGCGCAACCGCGAAGCGGGCCTTGATCTTCGACAGGTATCGGTCGCGTTTCATACTAGAATATTCGGCGATCGAAGCCGAAATATCAAGGATAAAGTTCGTCAGATAGGACTGTTGAACCGTGGTGATGCCGGGCGGGGGTGCGATCACGTCCGTCGGCGGGAGGGGTCGAGAGACCGCCCGCGTATCTGCAAGGATGCGCGGGCGGTGGCGTTTTGGGGTGATCCTTGGCCTCATCGCCATTTCGGTTAGCGACCCCCGGCTCTTGTGACACCGCTCCAGCAATTGGGCAAGTATTCGGTGTCGGTTGGGCTGAGGAACGAAGCCCAACATGCGCGCTTGCCCAATCTCTCCAGCCAGGTCACGCCTGTCGCAGACGCTCTGCGCCGCGCGCACCGGCGGCCGGAAAGCGGACGCTCAACGTGATTGGTGAGGAATCGGCGGTGCCACTTCGGCTACGGGGGCGGCATAGACCCGGGCTTGATCGCGACCATTCGCCTTGGCCTGATACACTTGCCGGGCAGCGCTCGCCTCATCCGCGCTCAAGTCGCCGACGAGCAGCACGAACTCATCGCCGCCCAGGCGTGCCACGGTATCGTCGGTCCGCAGGGTCAGGGTGAGGCGGCGTGCTACTTCGATCAACAGCAGATCGCCGGTGGCGTGCCCGTAGGCGTCGTTTTCAGCCTCAAGCCAACCAGGTCGCGGCCTGTTCCGCCGCGACCGGCCGCGAGAAATAATAACCTTGACCATAGCGGCAGCCCATGGCGTGCAGCAGCGCTGCCTGTCCTTCGGTCTCGATACCCTCGGCCACCACGTCAAGCCCCATGGCCTGGGCCAACGCGAGCACGGTACGCACCAGAATCTGCGACTGGTCGCGGGTCTCGATCTCGGTGATGAATGAGCGGTCGATCTTGAGCACGTCGAACGGCAATTCATTCAGGTAGCCTAACGACGAATAACCGGTGCCGAAGTCGTCCATGTACAAGGGAATGTGCCGTTCCCGCAGGGCGGGCAGTACGCTGCTGGCGGCGTCGATGTTGGTGATGACGGCCGTTTCGGTCAGCTCCAGCCGCAACTCCCCGGCGAGCAGGCCGCCGCGCGCGATGACGCCGTCGATCTGGGCGAGCAGCTCGCCGTCCAGCAACTGGTGCCCGGAGAGGTTGACGCTGACATAATAGCCGGGACGCCAATGCCCCGTGCGCTTCCATTCCTCGATCTGCCCTGCCGTGTGCTCCAGGACCCAAGCGCCGATCGGGACGATCAATCCGGTTTCCTCCGCCACCGGGATGAAGTCCGCCGGCGGCAGCCACCCGTGTTGCGGCTGCTGCCAACGGATCAGTGCCTCCATGCCGACCGCCCGCCGGTCCGCCAGCGCCACGATTGGCTGGAAGAAGACTCTGAACTCATGACGGCGCAGCGCCTCCACCATCGCCTGTTCCAGGTAGAAGCGTTTGAGGGCGGGCGCGCGCATCACGGGCTGGAAATTGACATAGCGATTGCCGCCGCCGATCTTGGCCAGATTCAGCGCACTGTCGGCATCGCGCAGGATGTCGATGATCGCGATGTCCGCGGCCGGGGCGCAGACCACGCCCATGCTTGCCCGGACATGCACCGAGCCGCCGTCCAGGGCGATGGGCTCGCGCAGGCGTTCCATGATCCGCAGGGCGACCCCTTGCGCGTCGCCGATCAGGTCGTCGGTGTACAGCAGGATCGCGAACGCATCCCCGCCCAGATGCGCGACCGTGGCCTGGGGTGGGGCAAGCGTACGCAGCAGTCGGGCGACCGCAACGAGCAGATTGTCGCCGGCCGCGTAACCCAGGCTGGCGTTGATGACCTTGAAGCGGTCCAGATCGAGCAGCACCAGGCCGCGGCAGTCACGGCGGGTGGTCGGCGCGTTGCGATGGTCGGTGAGACTGGACACCATGCGGGTGCTGAGGGCGACCCGGTTGGGCAGACCGGTCAGGGCATCATGGGTGGCGTCGTAAACCAGTTGTTCCTGAGCCTGGGCGCGCTCGGTGCGCAACCGCACCAACAGCGCGATCAGCCAGCACACGGAATCGACCAGATTCCCCAGTGGAAAAGCAAAATTGCCCAGGGCGTTCATGCCCGCCCCGTTGAAGACGACAGTCGCCGCCTGCACGACGCCGCCGATGATCGTGGCACCCAGTCCGACGGCGAACCAACGGACCCAGGGTTGATTGCCCTTGAGCCCACGGATCAGCATGAACAGCACCGCGGGTGCCAACAACAGCATGATCAGGGCGCCGAGCCGGTAGCTCGGGGCGTACCACCACGAGCCGAGAAAGGCGAGCGCGCCGAGCGTGACGCCGCCGACGATGATCTGACGCAGGACCCCGCCGGGGCGCAGAAAGGCGACCATGGCCGTGCCCACGCCCACGACGACCGCGGCGGCCGCGGCGGCCTGCATGAGCCTGAACGCCTCCCCTTGGGGCCAGCCGGGAATCCAGGCCGGCCCCACGCCAAGCGTCTGGAGTTCATAGACGATCAGGGTGAACATATAGAAACAATAGGCGTCCGTCACCGGGCTGGGGTAGGAGCGCCGCAGGCCCAAGCCGACAAACAACAGCACCGTAAGGACCCCGGTATAGATGCCGATCAGGACCCACAAGCGCATCGTGCCGCGGACGAAGTCCGGCTCGGGACTGCCGCGGATCCAGGGGCGGATGGTTTTTCGATCCTGGATCACGACCGTTGCCTCTTGCGGCGGCAGTCCTGTCGGCAGGTGAATGTTCACCAGCGGACTCAGTAACCAGCGGTCATCGAAGGGCCGGATACGCCCGGAGGCGGCGTGCCAGGGGCAGCCGCGGCCATCCGTGGTCATCACTAGCAGGTAGTCGACCAGGGTATCTTTCGAATAGATCACGGGCCGTGTCGGCGCAATCGTGACACGGAAAGCCTTGGACGGGACCTCAGGGTCCAGCGTCGGCAGCGCGGCATTCGGACACCGGGTCTTGGCGGCGCCGACTTCACGCGCCAATTCGGTGAGCCAGTGCGCGGCGGCGGCAGAGGCATCGATTCCTTGGGGTGCCTCCCAGAGCAGCGCCGGGCTGGTGGTGCCTGAGGCCCACGCCAGACTCAGCGAACCGAAGTACAGCAGGACCGTTGCCAGACAGCGGCAACCCCGAGCAGCCGCAGCCGCGTGAACCTGGGCGATTTCCTCGTTCTTGAGCAACTCAATCTCCCACCGGTAAGGTTCCCGCGCGGCCTGGCTACTTGGTTGTGGAGGTCGTTCACCGCTGACGTCTGTGCGATTTGAGTAACTCGTCTCATGTCCTCGCGCCCGGCCGGCCGTTGACGGGTCCGGGGCTCTTGACCATGCAAACGCGGATGAGCGCGTTTATTCTCTCGGTGAGTCACGTCGATGAAGAGTGGTGAAAGTCGATTGCCGTTGTCGGAAGTTTCTGATTCCAGTTTCGCGCGGCCATGGCCCGCTTGAATCTGTCGCCGAGGGGCGCTCAGTGCGCATAGGCGATGGCGCCAACCAGCAACCCGCCGGCCAGGCCCGCGTAAAGCAGGCCGGCCAGGATCTCCCGTGCCTCGTGCGACAGGGACGGCAGCCCCAGCCGGTGCCACAGGTGCAGCAGGGCCAGTGCGGAGTGACAGAGGACCTCGAAGGCGATCAGAATAAAGGCTAGCGACAGCATGGTAGACCTCGGCGGCTCGGTGTGGATTCTTGACCAGAGCTTAGGCCGCTGCGAGCGGCCTAGCCGGGCTCGCATCAGTCTGTTCTGACGAGAGAAAGCGGGCCTGTTCGGGCATTTCCGGGCGGCCGGCGGGCGGTCGCGACCAGGCGCATGCCCGACATCTCTTCCCGGCCTAGATCGTGGCTCACACCAGTCACCGAGCGTCGCGCACCGGTCGAGCGTAGGATGCGGTGAGTACCCGAACCGCATCACCCAACCCCTCCATCACCCGCAAACCGCCCCCGCCCGTCGGGTGTGACCGCAAGCGCGTAGGATGCGGTGAGTACCCGAACCGCATCACAGACAGTGCGACCTGCGATGCGGTTCGAGTACTCACCGCATCCTACACCGGGCCGGCGCGGCGGAAACCGCTCCCACCCGGTGGGCGTCGCGCGCAGCCCGCCGCAACCCGCTAGAATGCCATCCACCGACTGTCAGCCGGAGACTTGCGAGGCGGCGATGTCCGACGGGAAGCGATTCAACTGGGCGGCGCTCGACCGCCATCTGATCAATCTGGGCTGGTCGCTGCAGAGGCTGGCCGACGCGTCGCGGTCCAATACGCCCACGGGGCCGAGCCTGGACGAGCGCAATCTCCGCAAAATTCGCGATGGCGAGCAGCAGCCCAGGGTCGGCACGGTGAAACGGATCAGCGATCTCTTGGCCGCCCAGGGGGTCCAGGTCCGCGCCGACGACCTCTGGGTGTTCCCTGACCAGCCAGATCCGTCGACCGCGCCGCCGTCCGCGGTGCCGATGCGCAACGGCAACAGGCTCGCGACCAACCCCTTCGACCCCTGGGCCATCGCCCTGTCGCCGGTCTGTCGGGCGGACCGGCGTACTGCGCGACCTGGAGTGGGCAGCCAGGGACGGGCGCGGGGTGTCGCTGCTCGGCGAGTGGCGGATCGGCAAGACCTCGCTCCTGCACACTTGGGGCCAGCGGGCACAAGAACTCGGGTTTGCGGTGCGCCTGCTGTCCGGTCAGGGGCGGCAGCGGCAGGGCATCAGGCCTTCGTCGACGCGGTGGTCGACGCGGTGTCGGCGGACCCCCGAACGGCGGCGACCGGGATCGCGACGGGTGCGGCCGGCGAGTCGGCGCGGCCGCAGTCCCCCGACGCCGCAGCGGACCGGCTCGGCAACTGGTGTAGTGCGCAGCAGCAGACGCGCGGCGGGCTGCCGCCGCTCTTGCTGCTCGACGAGGCCGAGGGCTTCCTCGAAAACTGCGAGCCGGGCTTTCTCGAGCGGCTGCGGGGCCTGCTGACCAAGCGTCGGCTGTCGCTGGTCTTCGCCACCCGCCGTACCCTGCCCGAGGTCTACGCCGACCTGGGTCGCGTCTCGCCCTTCGCGAACATGCTGGAAGCCTTACGGATCGGGCTACTGGAGCCCGGCGCGGCGGCGGCCCTGCTCGCCCGCGGCGGCGGGCCTTGCGCCGGACGACCCGGCCTGGTTGCTCGACTGGGCCGGCCGGCATCCTTTCTACCTCACCCTGCTCGCGCGGCGGCTGTTCGATGCCCGCGCGGATGGGCCGGACCCGGACGGCGGCGACCCCCGCGCCCAGGCGCTCGCGCGGTTTCGCGACGAGGCGGCGCAGCAGTTCGCACTCTGGTGGCCGGGGCTCGCCGAGCGCGACCGCCGGCGGTTGCGCCGCGCCGCCGCCTCGCGCGACCCAGCCCTGGCCCGCCGCGCCCTGGAAGCCTGTGCCATCGCCCCCGGCCAACGCCGCGTCGGCCGTCGGGCGCTGGCGCAGCTCCGCGCCGACGAGCTGGCGACCCTCGCCCGCGACCGCGGCTTCCAGGCCCTGCGCGACCTGCGCCGCGAATGGTTACCGGACCCGGCCGGCGCCGACGGCACCTTCGCCGCCATGCAAGAGGTTGGCCGTTATCTGCGCGCGGCGGAGCTGACCTTAATCGCCCGCCAGCGCCAGGAACTACTGACCGCCGCCGCGGACCGCCTTCGCGGGCTCGACAACGCCTTGCTCGGCAGCCGCGACCTGGAGGCCCCCATCTATCGCGCAGCCCTGCCCGACTGGCAGCGCCTGGTCGACGACTGGCTCGCCGAAACCGAGACCGCGGCGGCCTTAGAGGTGCCGAACCCCTTCCGCCCACTGGTCCCGCTGGAGCCCGAGTTCGGCCGCGAGGTTTTCCGCGGGCGCGAGCCCTTGGTGGCGGAGATCGAGTCCATCCTGGGCGATCCGGGCCAGGGGGCGGCGCTCGCGCTGATCGGGCCGCGGCGCTGCGGCAAGACCTCGCTGCTCAATATGCTGCCGCTGAAGCTGCCGGATGCGTTGGTGGTCTTCTTCGACACCCAGAATAATCCCATTGACTCGACCGAGTCGCTGGTCAGGGCACTGGTCGGGCAGGCGCAGATGCAGGCGCGGCGCGAGCGCCGACTGACCCTGCCGGACGCCCCGCCGGGGCCGCCGATGGAGGCGCTGGGGGCCTGGTTCGAGCAGTTGGAGCGCCTTGATCTCAGTGGGGCGGCCGTCGGGCGCATTCTGTTGTGTATTGACGAGTATGAGCGCTGGGAAGGGCTCTTCCCCGGCGACCGGCGGGCGCTGCTGCAATTGCTGGGGCTGTTGCGCGCCACCATTCAGCATCGCCGCCGGCTGCGGGTGCTGATCGCCGGGGCCGCCCAGGTGGACGAGTTGGACCCGATGTGGGCCGATCACCTGGTGAACTTGCGCACCCTGACCATCGGTCCGCTGACCCGGCCGGAGACCTTGGATCTGCTGACCCGGCCGAGCGACGACTTCCCGCCCGACGCCATCCCGCCCGCGGTGGCCGAGGCGGTGTGGTCCCGCACCCTGGGCCAACCCTATCTGACCCAACTCTACGGCTCGCTGCTGGTGAAACGCCTGAACGATGCCGACCGCCGCGAAGCGACGCCGGCGGACTGCGCGGCGCTCGACCCGGCGGTGCTGGACCAGGCCAACACCTATCTGACCAACCTGGTGCAGGCGGCCCCGGCCGCGGCGCTCGCGGTGCTGGAGGCGCTGGCGCAGGGACTGACGGTGGACCTCGCCGGCCAGGACGGCGCGACGCGCCGCTATCTGCGCCGCCGGGGGCTGGTGAACGCGGACGGGGGCTTGGGGATTCCGGTACTCGGGGCCTACTTGCAGCGGGAGTGATGAGCCTGAGACGAGGATGCAGCCGCAGATGAACGCAACAGGAACGCAAGCAAATTCGGATTCTAGGCCCAGTAAGGCGCGTCGTTGGCACCGAGGCACGGTTGAACGGATATCCCGAGCCTCTTCGCGCAGCCCTGAAGCATGACCGCGTGACCTCAGTCATGGCGCGGGCTGGCGGGGATTAATGAAAGTTAATGTTCGCACAAGGGGGTAGACACCGCTGCGGGCTTCCGGCAGGATTACGGGTAGGGTAAT